>Ga0070731_10001763_pt1 | contig 21729 bp, 15 predicted proteins | sample Coa_R1_2_FD_66448 | JGI IMG/M metagenome (GOLD analysis project Ga0070731, IMG submission 66448) | Surface soil microbial communities from Centralia Pennsylvania, which are recovering from an underground coalmine fire - Coalmine... | ecosystem: Environmental > Terrestrial > Soil > Unclassified ... | reverse complement strand
CTCCACGTCGGATCCTTCCCCCGTCCGCTTTCCGTCTTTCCCGCCGGCGGGCGCCCGGGCGAGGAGGTCGAGGTCACCTTCCTCGGGGACATCGCGGGCCCCCTCAAGCGGAAGATCCGGCTGCCCCAGACGCCGTCGGAGAAATACGGCGTCTATGTCGAGGACAACGGACAGTCTCCGCCCTCGCCCAACTGGATGCGCGTGAACGACCTTCCGAACATCCTCGAGGTCGAGCCCAACGACACCCGCGAGCAGGCGACCGTCACGACCCTTCCCCTTCCGGTCGCGTTCAACGGCGTGATCGACAAGGACGGCGACGAGGATTGGTTCCGCTTCACGGCCAAGAAAGGCGACGCCTACGAGATTCGCGCCCACGCGAGGGCGGTGCGCTCGCCGCTGGATCCCGTGCTTTCCCTTTATGACGGAAAGGGTAAGGAGATCGCGACGAACGACGACCAAGGCGGCCTGGACGCCGCCATCCGCTTCACCTGCAGCGCGGACGGGGAGTATTCGCTCAAGATCCGCGACCACCTCCACAAGGGGGGCCCGGCGTTCGTCTACCGCATCGAGTTCAACGCGGTCAAGCCCTCGCTCTACGCCCACATCCCGGCCTATGACCGGGAGCCCCGCGACCAGGTCCGCCAGTGGATCGTGGTGCCGAAGGGCAATCGCTTCGCCAGCTGGATCCGCGTGAACCGGCAGGGCTTCGGCGGTCCCGTCGTCCTCGATATTCCCGGCTTGCCCGAGGGCATCACGATGACCGCCGATCCGGTGACCCCGGAGGTGGACCGGGTCGTCGCCGTCTTCGAGGCGGCGGCCGACGCGAAGGTCGCCGGCAAGCTGTGCGAGGTGCGGGCGAGGTCGACCGATCCCAAGCAACCGATTGAGGGCGGCTTCCGCCAGGACGTCAATCTCGTCTACGGCGCCCCGAACAACACCGTCTACTACGGCACCCGCTGCGATCGTCTGGCGGTGGCGGTGGCCGAGGAGGCCCCCTACTCCCTGAAGATCATCGAGCCCAAAGTGCCCCTCGTCCAGGGGGGATCGATGAACCTGAAGGTCGTGGCCGAGCGGAAGCCGGGGTTCGACAAGCCCATCGAGCTGCGCCTCCTGTGGACGCCGCCGGGAATGGGCGCCCAGGGAACGGTCACCCTCGCCCAGGGGCAGACGGAAGCCCTGTATCCCATCAATGCCAACGGCAACGCGGCGACGAAGACCTGGAAGATCGCGATGATCGGGTCCGCCCCGGGGGCGAACGGGATCGTCTGGGTGTCCACGCAGCTCATGCCGCTCGCCGTCGCGTCCCCCTATGTGGCGATGAAGATCGAGATGGCCAGCGCCGAGCAGGGTAAGGAGACGGACGTCCTCTGCAAGCTGGAGCACCTCAAGCCGTTCGAGGGCAAGGCGACCGTGGGCCTTTACGGATTGCCCCCCAACGTGGTGGCGGAGCCCGCCGAGAAGACCATTACGAAGGACGACCTGGAAGTCCACTTCCACGTGAAGGTCGCGGCCAACAGCCCCGCGGGCCAGCACAAGTCGCTCTTCGGCCAGATCGTCGTGAGCGAGAACGGCGAAGGGATCGCGCACAGCGTCGGGGCGGGCGGCGTCCTTCGCATCGATCCGCCTCCGACGCCGAAGAAGGAGGCGTCGGCGGCCAAGGCCGCGGACGCCAAACCCGGCGAGCCCGCCAAAAAGCTCAGCCGCCTCGAACAGCTGCGCCAGGACGCCGACGACAAGGCGAAGGAAGGAACGAAGTGATGAGAAGGCTGGCCGCCCTCCTCCTGACCGCGGCTCTGGCGGCGCCCGGCTTCGCCGGCGACACCGAGCCGCCCCAGGTCAGCGTCTACCCCCCCGCGATCGAGCTGTCCAGCTCACGAGACCGGCAGTCCTACGTGGTCCAGCTCACCGCCCCCGACGGAGTGACGCGCGACATCACCGACGTGGCCACGGTCGAGCTTCCTCCGGCGCTCGTCGAGCGCCAGGGGACGGTCCTGGTTCCGAAGGCGGATGGCGCGGGCACGATGACCGTCTCCTATGGCGGCCGGCGGATCCCGGTCCCCGTCACGGTCAAGCAGGCGACGGTCGACCGCCCGATCAGCTTCAAGCTCGACGTGATGCCCGTCTTCATGCGGGCGGGCTGCAATACGGGCGCCTGCCACGGGGCGGCGCGCGGCAAGGACGGTTTCCGGCTCTCGCTGTTCGGCTTCGATCCGGACGGCGACTGGTACCGCCTGACGCGGGAGATGTCCGGCCGCCGCATCAGCGTCGCGATCCCCGAGGAATGTCTGCTGGTCGAGAAATCGATCGGCGCGGTCCAGCACACCGGCGGCGAGCGCTTCAAGGCTGACAGCGGCCTGAACAAGACCCTGCTGCGCTGGCTGGACGCCGGCGCCCCGAAGGACGCGCCCGACGTGGCCCGGCCGATCGCCCTCGAGTTCTTCCCCCCCAAGCTCGTCCTCGAGGGCGAGGGCGCCACCCACCGGATGACGGTGCGCGCGACATACTCCGACGGCACCGCCCGCGACGTGACGTCGCTGGCCCGCTACATGACCAACAACGACGTCTCCGCGAAGATCGACGACGACGGCCGGGTGACCGCCGGCGCCCGCGGGGAGGCCTACGTCTTCGCCCGCTTCGCCACCTTTACCGTGGGGGCCCAGGCGATCGTCATCCCGAAGGGCGTGACCTACGAATGGTCGAAGGTCCCCGAGGCGAACGACATCGACCGTCTGGTGTTCAACAAGCTGAAGCTGCTCCGGATGCTGCCGAGCGAGCGGTGTTCGGACGAGATCTTCCTCCGCCGGGCGTTCCTGGACATCGTCGGGACCCTCCCCTCCCGGGAGGAGGTCGAGACCTTCCTCGCGAACGCCGCGGGCGACAAGCGGGAGAAGCTGATCGACGACCTGCTGGGCCGCAAGGAGTTCTCGGAGCTCTGGGTCATGAAATGGGCGGAGCTCCTCCAGATCCGCACCGACGACAACCGCCAGGTGAGTTACAAGACGGCCCTGGGATACTTCAACTGGCTGCAGTCGCGCATCGAGGACAACGTCCCGTTCAACGTCATGATCCAGGAGCTCTTGAGCGCGAGCGGCGGGACGTTCAACCTGCCGGCGACCACCTACTACCAGATCGAGCGCGACACCCTGAAGGTCTCGGAGAACACGGCGCAGATCTTCATGGGCATGCGCATCCAGTGCGCGCAGTGCCACAACCATCCGTTCGACCGCTGGACGATGGACGACTACTACAGCTTCGCCGCGTTCTTCAGCCAGATCGGCCGCAAGAACGGCGAGGATCCGCGGGAGCGGATCGTCTTCGACAAGGCCGAAGGCGAGGTGAAGCATCCCGTCCACGGCCGCACGATGGCGCCCAAATTCCTCGGCGGCGACGTGCCGGACGTGAAGGGCAAGGACCGCCGGAAAGTGCTGGCCGACTGGCTCGCCTCCCCCGAAAACCCGTACTTCGCCCGCAATCTGGCGAACATCGTCTGGGCCCACTTTTTCGGGAAGGGCATCATCGACCCGGTGGACGACGTCCGCGTCTCCAATCCCGCCTCCAACCCGGAGCTGCTGGACGAACTCGCCCGGCGCTTCACCGCGTATCGCTACGACTTCAAGAAGCTGGTGCGGGACATCTGCACCTCCCGCACCTACCAGCTGGCGACGGAGGCGAACGCCACGAACCTGACCGACACGCGGAATTTCGCCAAGGGCCCCATCCGCCGCATCCGCGCCGAAGTCCTGCTGGACGTCATCTCGCAGGTGACCGATACTCCCAACAAGTTCAAGGGGCTGCCCCTGGGCGCCCGCGCCGTCCAGATCGCCGACGGCAACACCAGCAACTACTTCCTGAAAACCTTCGGCCGAGCGACCCGCGAAACGGTCTGCTCCTGCGAAGTGAAAATGGAGCCCAACCTCTCGCAGGCGCTGCATCTCTTGAACGGGGACACCGTCAACGCGCGCATCCAGCAGGGGGCCGTGGTCAAGAAGCTGATCGACTCGGGCAAGAAGGCGCCGGAGATCCTCGACCTGCTCTACATCCGGTGCCTGGGGCGGAAGCCCACCGAGGAGGAAGCCCGTAAGATCCTTCCCCAGGTGGCCAGCGAGGACAAGACCGCGCTCAAGCAGGGGTTGGAGGACGTGTTCTGGGCGCTCCTGAACGCCAACGAGTTCATTTTCAATCATTGACCGGACCATGAAGGCGAGCCGAAACCTCCTGGCCTGCCTCGCGCTCACCGCGCTCGGATTCCGGGCGTCGGCAGCCGAGCAGGACGCCGCGGTCACCTATCAGGACCAGGTCCTGCCGATCTTCACCACCCACTGCCTCGGCTGCCACAACGCGGACAAGAAGAAAGGCGATCTCGACCTGTCCTCCTATTCCGCGGCGCTGGCGGGAGGCGGCTCCGGGGAGCTCGCCGCGGCCGGGGATTCCGGGGGCAGCCTGCTCTTCAAAGTCGTCGCCCATCTGGCCGAGCCCAAGATGCCGCCCAAGAAGCCGAAGATTTCGGACGCCGAGATCGCGGTCCTCAAGAAGTGGATCGAGGGGGGCCTGATCGACGCACCCGGCGGCAAGGCGAAGAAGAGCAAGGCGCCGAAGGTCGATCTCGCGCTCCAGGTCCCGGCTGCCGGGAAGCCCAAGGGTCCCGCGGCCATGCCTCTGGATCTCCTGCTGGAGCCGGCGGTCCATACCCCGAGGGCCGAAGCGGTCACCGCGCTGGCGGCCAGCCCCTGGGCGCCCGTGGGCGCCGTGGCCGGACAGCACCAGGTCCTGCTGTACAACACCGATACTCTCGAGCTCGCCGGCGTCCTGCCCTACCCCGAACGCCGTCCCACCGTCCTGCGCTTCAGTCGCAGCGGGGGCCTCCTGCTGGCCGGCGGCGGCCACGGCGCCAAGCTGGGCCGGGTTGTCGCCTGGGACGTCACCTCGGGCGACCGGGTCTTCGAGATCGGCGAGGAATTCGATCAGGTCCTGGCCATGGACCTCAGTTCGGACCAATCGCACGTCGCGCTGGGCGGGCCGGGCAAGCTCGTCAAGATCTACTCCACCCGGGACGGCGAGCTGGAGCACTCGATCAAGAAACACACCGACTGGGTGACGTCGATGGAGTTCAGCCCGGACGGCGTCCTCTTGGCCACGGGGGACCGCAGCGGAGGACTCCACGTCTGGGAAGCCCGCACGGGGCGGATCCTCTACACCCTCGCGGGCCATAAGGGAGGCATCACGGACATCAGCTGGAGGGCGGACTCCAACATCGTCGCGTCCGCCAGCGAGGACGGCCAGGTCATCGTCTGGGAGATGGCCAACGGATCGAAGGTCAAGGGATGGCAGGCCCATCCCGCGGTCGCCTCGGTGAAATACGCCCTGGATGGGAGGCTGGTGACCTGCGGACGGGACATGCTCACCCGGGTGTGGGACGGAAACGGCTCCAAGCTCAAGGAATTCGAGGCGTTCACGGATCTGGCCCTCCGCGCCGTCTTCACCCATGACGGAACCCGCGTCATCGCCGGCGACTGGACCGGGGAGATCCGGGTCTGGACGGTGGCCGACGGCAAGCGGGTGGGTCAGCTCAATACCAATCCTCCCTCCCTGGCGGAGCGTCAGGCCGCCGAGATCCGCGCGCTCGAGGCGGCCAAGGCCGCGGCGGCGAGCACGGCGGCCGACCTGCTGAAAGCGCAGGAGGCCTCCCGTAGGGCCTCCCAAGCGGTCGCCACCGCGGACGTCGTCGTGTCCGCCGCCCAAGCCAGGGTCCAAGCCGCGGACACCGGGCTGGTCGAGGCGGAAAAGGCCGTCTTGGCCTCAGCGGAACGGGTCAAGGACGCCCAGGCCGCCGTGACCGCCAGACAGACGGAAGCGGCTCAGAAGGCCCAGGCGGCCAAAGAGGGGGCGACGGCCCTCCAGAAGGCCCAGGAAGAGCTCCGGAAGGCCCAGGAAAGCAACGCAGAGCTCCTGAAACAGGTCGAAAACGACCCCTCGAAAGCCAGGGAGCTGGAAACGGCCCAGAAACTGGCTGCCGACAAGGCTGCGGAGCTGGCCCGGCTGTCCGAGGCCCTGGTCAAGATCCAGGGGGACGCGGACCTGAGCGCCAACGCGATGGGCCCCGTGCAGAAGGCCCTGGCGGAGGCCCACGCCGCTCAGAAGACGGCGGGAGACTCGAAGGCCGCCCTCCAGGCGGCCGGGGTCCAGGCGAAGCAGGACCTCGCCAAAGCCCAGGCCTTGGCGGCCGAGGCGCGAACGGCGGCGGATCCCGCGACGGCCGCGGCGGCGAGCTCCCGGCAGGCCTCGGCGGCGGCGGACGCCCAAGTCCTCGCCGTCCAGTACCGGACCCAGTCGCTCCGGGCCGCGGAGTTCAACCTCCGGGTCTACGCGGCCAAGGCGGATCTGGCGAAGCTGCAGGCCGAATTCGATTCCCTGGGCGCGAAGGGGGAGGAGGCGCGCCGCTCGGCCCGGAGCGCCGACGCCGCGGCCAAGGCCGGCGACCAGGCGGTCCTCGACGCCCAGGCCAGGGTCCAGGCCGCCGAGACCGCGGTGACGGACGCCAAGGCCGGCCCGACGCGGGCCCAGGCCGCAATCGACGCGGCCCGGAGAACCGCCAGGACGAAGAGCGAGCGGGCGGCGTCCGCCCTCCCGCTCGTCCAACAGCTCCAGGAGGCGGCCGCCCAGGCCAAGGACAACGCCACCCTCGCCCAGGCCCTGTCCCGGGCCAAGGAAGCGGCTGAGCTCCTGAAGAAGGACGCCGACGAGGCCGCCGCCGACGTCGCGGCCCGGGTCACCGACCTCGACCGGGCCAAGGCCGCGATTCCCTCCGCGGAAGCGTCGCTCGCCGGCGCCCGGACCGCCGCCGCCGCGGGGGCGAAGGCCGCCGCCGACCTGCACGCCGCGGCCGCCGAGGCCGCCCGCCGAATTCCCGCGGAACAGGCGCCCGCGGAGGCGCTCCGGCCGACGCTCGAGGCCGCGAAGGCCCGGGTGGAGACCCTCCGCGCCGAGTATCTCAAGCTCAAGCCCAAGCCCATCTAATTTCCAGTTTCACGGTCGCAAATCCCCGCGAGCTCCGTATTGATATTACGCTAACCGTAATATCCGGACGCCGAATGACATGAGTGACGCCGAACGGCTGGACCTGCTGCTTCACCGCTTTCTCGCCGGCTTCTTCTCCATCCCGGCCCGCCAGCCGGCCACCGGCCCGCTGACCTTCGCCCAGATGCGCGTGCTCTGGACCCTCGACGGCAATGGCCGCTTCGCCACCCCCGGCGAGATCGCGCGTCGTCTGGGGATCTCCTCGTCGACCGCGACAGGACTGGTCGAACGGCTCGCCGGGGGAGGCTTCATCCGCCGCACCCACTCCACGGAGGACCGCCGCCAGGTCCTGCTCGAGATCCGACCCAAGGGGCGGCGCATGATGGCCGGCTTCCGCAAGCTCCGCCAATCCCGGCTCCGCCGGCTCCTCGGCAGGCTTCGGCGAGACGACGTCCGGAAGATGAGCGGCGCCCTGGCCGTCCTGAACGACGTCCTCTCCCGATCCAAGGAGACCCGATGAACCGGTTCCTGGTCGTTTTCGCCGGCCTCGCGCTGGCCGGCTGCGCCGACATCGACGCGGCCCGCAAGGTGCAGGATCCGGACTCGCGCCGCGACGGCGAGCGCACCGTGGCCGCCGAGACGATCGGCCTGGGGGCCGGCGCGCAGCTCACGATCTCGCGGGGCGTCGAGATCACCCTCAAGAACAATCCGACGATCGCCGTCAACCGCGCCCAGGTGGAGCACAACGAAGCCGTCCTGGAGGAGGTCAACGCCGGCTACCTTCCCCAGATCGCCTTCACGGGGGACTACCGGTGGCAGAAATCCGGAGGCGCCGGAAACGGAAACGAGATCGGGTCGAAAATCGGCGCCAACAGCGGCATCATCCAGACGCACGGCGGCAGCGTCACCCTCAACCAGATGCTCTACGACTTCGGCAAGACGGACGCCCTTCACCGCCAGGCCTACGCCCAGTTCGCCTCGTCGCACGCGGCCCTCGCGTCCGCCGAGAACGACGCGGTCTTCAACTTCCGGCAGGCGTTCTACAACGTGTTCAAGCAGGAGGAACTGGTGCTGGTCGGCGAGGAAACCGTCCGGCAGTTCGAAAAACGCCTCGAGCAGGTGAAGGGCTTCGTGGAGGCCGGGACCCGCCAGAAATACGACCTGACCAAGGCGCAGGTGGACCTGGGAAACGCCCAGCTGACGCTCGTGAAGGCCCGGACCGGGCTGACCGTCGCCAAAGCGACGCTCAACAACACGCTCGGCCTGGCCTCCGATCCCCTGTATACCCTCGAGAATCCCGGTCCGGCGGGCCGCTGGGACATGACTTTCGCCCAGGCCGTCGAGTCGGCCCGCGCCTATCATCCGACGCTGCAATCCCTGATCCTCCAGGAGAACGCGGCCCGGGCCGCCATCGATGCCGCCATCGCGGACTTCTATCCTCAGCTCACCCTGTCGGGCGCCTTCACCTGGGGCGGCTCGCTGACCCCGGTCACCTGGTCCTCCTTCCTCGGCCCCGTGGTCAACTGGGTGATCTTCAGCGGCTGGGAGAAGACGGGCGTCCTTCATGGCGCCGTCGCCGATCTCCACCAGGCCTATGCCAACCGGGCCCTCGAGGAGCAGTCGATCTTCCTCGACCTCCGGAATGCCTATGCCGTCCTCGAGGACGCCCAGGAGAGCCTCAAGATCGTCAGCCTGACCGTCCAGGCGGCCACCGAGACCCTCGACCTCGTCTCGGGCCGATACCAGGTCGGCAAGGCGTCGTCGGTCGAACTCACCGACGCCCAGGTCCAGCTGGCCACCGCCAAAGCCCAGGAAATCCAGGCGCGCTACGACTATGAGATCTCGATCGCCGCCATCGAGCGGTCCATCGGAGGAGCCCGCAAACCATGAACAAGCTCATCCTGATCGTCCTCCTCGCCACCGGCGGGGCCGGAGCCCTCTGGTGGTTCGGGTTCCACAACGGCAGGTCCGACGTGAAGTACCGCTTCGGCAAGGTCGAAAAGGGCGACCTCCGCATCGCCGTCACCGCCACGGGCACCGTCCAGCCCTTCCTCCTCGTCCAGGTGGGCACCCAGGTGACGGGGACCGTCCAGAAGCTGAACGTCGACTTCAATTCCAAGGTGAAGGCGAACGAGGTCGTCGCCCAGATCGATCCCGCGCCCTTCCAGGCCGTCGTCGACCAGAACAAGGCGAACCTCGACCGGGCGGTCGCCGACGTCGTCCGGGTCAAGGCGCTGCTGACCCAGGCCGAGAAGGATCTGGCCCGGTCCCGCGAGCTTCAAAAGAAGGAATTGATCTCCGCGTCCGACCTCGACACCGCCGTGGCGACCTACGATTCGCTGGCCGCCACGGTCAAGGTGTCCGACGCCTCGGTCGCCCAGGCCCAGGCGACGCTCGAGAGTTCCCTGGTGAACCTCCGCTATACGACGATCGTGTCGCCGATCGACGGATTCGTGATCTCCCGCAACGTCGACGTCGGCCAGACGGTGGCGGCCAGCCTGGCGGCCCCGACCATCTACGTGATCTCCGACGACATGAAGAAGATCCAGATCCAGGCGAGCGTCGCCGAGGCCGACATCGGCCGCATTCGGGAAACCCAGGACGTGACCTTCACGGTGGACGCGCACCGGAACGACACCTTCAAAGGGAAGGTGGCCCAGATCCGGCTGTCGCCCACGACGGTCCAGAACGTGGTGACCTACACCGTGATCATCAACGCCGACAATCCCGACATGAAGCTGCTTCCGGGCATGACGGCGAACGTCTCGTTCGAGATCTCCCAGTACAACGATGTCGTCAAGATCCCCAACGCGGCCCTGAGGTTCACCCCTCCGGGGATGGCCGACGCGCCGATGAAGGATCCGGCCAAGGAATCGCCCCCCAAGGAGGCGAGCCCCAAGAAGGACCCGGCGCCCGCCGGCGGCCCGCCGCAGCCGGGAGGGGGGAACGGCGGGGCGAAGATCCGGGAACGGAAGACCGCGGGCCGGGTCTGGGTCAGCGGTCCCGACGGCCCGATGTCGGTGTCGGTGACCGTCGACGTGACCGACGGCGCCCATACCCGCCTGGTCAAGGGCGAGCTGGCCGAGGGACAGGAGGTCATCATCGGAATCGTGATGGAAGGCGGCGACGCCATGACCAACCCGTTCGCTCCCGGCCGCGGCCCCACGGGCGGAGGCGGGAGGGCCCGATGACCGACGCCGTCATCCAGATCGACAAGCTCAACAAGATCTACCACATGGGGGAGATGGATCTCCACATCCTGAAGAACGTCTCGGTCGCGGTGAAGCGCGGGGAGATGGTGGCGATCATGGGCGCCTCGGGCTCGGGGAAGACGACGCTGATGAACATCATCGGCTGCATGGACCGTCCGACCGACGGCTCGTATACCCTCGACGGCGAGGAGATCTCGACCGTCAAGCCCGACCGCCTGGCCTTCATCCGCAACAAGAAATTCGGCTTCGTCTTCCAGAGTTTCAACCTGCTGGCGCGCACGACGGCGCAGGAGAACGTGGAACTCCCCCTCCTCTACTGGAACCGGATCCCGTCGAAAGAGCGGGAGCACCGGGCCCTGGACTCCCTGACGCGCGTCGGCCTAGCCGACCGCGTGAACCATCATCCCAGCCAGCTGTCCGGCGGCCAGCAGCAGCGCGTCGCCATCGCCCGCGCCCTGGTGAACCAGCCCCAGATCCTCCTGGCCGACGAGCCGACCGGCAACCTGGACAGCAAGTCCGAGAAGGAGGTCATGGGGATCTTCCACGACCTCCACAAGGCGGGCCTGACGGTGATCCTCGTCACCCACAACCAGGAGATCGCCGACCATGCCGAGCGGACGATCCGGATCCGCGACGGCATCATCCAGGAGGGGACGGGGTGAACCCCTTCGCCACCATCCTCCTGGCCGTCCGGCAGCTGGGCCGGAACAAGATCCGCACCTTCCTGACCATGTTGGGCATCGTGATCGGCATCGCCAGCGTCATCGCGATGGTCGCGATGGGCCAGGGCGCCTCCAGCATGGTCGAGAAACAGATCAGCTCGATGGGCCGCAATCTGCTGATGGTGCTCCCCGGCGCCGCCTCCTCCGGCGGCTTCTCCTTCGGCGCGGGCAGCACGACGACGCTGACCCCCGACGACGGGGTCGCCATCACGAAGGAAGTCTCCGCCGTCGCAGGCGTGACCCCCGTCGTCCGCACCCGCGGTCAGCAGCTGATCTACGGCAACCAGAACTGGGTCCCCGGCAGCCTGATGGGCTGCAGCACCTCGTTCACCGACGTGCGCGACTGGGAAATCGAGGCCGGCGCCTTCTTCACCGAGCAGGACGTCTTCGCCGCCACCAAGACCTGCGTGCTCGGCAAAACCGTCGCCGACAACCTCTTCCAGGGGGAGGATCCGGTCGACAAGATCATCCGCGTCAAGAACATGCCCTTCAAGGTGGTCGGGGTGCTCAGCGCGAAAGGCACGAACGCGATGGGCTCGGACCAGGACGACCTCCTGGTCGCGCCCTGGACGACGGTCAAGCACGTGCTCCAGGGCTCGGCCTTCAACAACGTCGACCAGCTGCTGGTCACGGCGGTCACGGCCCCGCGCATCGCGGAAGCCACGCAGGACATCACCACCCTGCTCCGCCAGCGTCACCGTCTTCGGGACAAGGAGGAGTCCGACTTCCGCATCCTGACGATGAGCGAGATGGCCTCGACGATGACCCAGACCTCGCGCGTGATGACGGTGCTCCTGGCGTTCATCGCGTCGATTTCCCTCCTGGTCGGCGGCATCGGGATCATGAACATCATGCTCGTGTCCGTCGTGGAGCGGACGCGCGAGATCGGCCTGCGGATGGCGGTGGGCGCCCGGCGGCAGGACATCCTCCTGCAGTTCCTGATGGAGGCGGTCGTCCTGGCCAGTTTCGCCGGCGCGATCGGGATGGCGCTCGGGGCGGGCTCGGCCGTGGTCATTTCGCGCGTCTTGCACTGGCCGACGCTGATCTCCCCCGGATCGATCGGGATTTCGTTCGTCTTCTCGTGCGCGGTGGGCGTTTTCTTCGGCTTCTACCCGGCCATGCGAGCCTCGCGCCTCGACCCCATCGAAGCGCTCCGCTACGAGTAAGGTCCCGGCGGACCGGCCGCTTTGCCCTCCGGGGTTCCCGAGCCGGGCGCCCCATCCGAACCTCGGCGCGACGACCGCGGACAGGGCGTCCGACGGCAGCCCCGCCAGGCAGGGGGTGTCGAGCGTCCGGCCCCCGCGCCCCGGGCTACCGCAGCGGTTTTCCCGGATCCAGGACGGGCACGAGCGTGACGCCGGTGACGAGCAGGTTTCCGTTGAAGGTGCCGATGTTGGGGCACTTGGGATTGGGCCCGACCCATCCGGAGTTCGGCGTCAACCGCTTCATCCCCCCTTCCCAGCTCAGGACGGGAGCGCCGTCGACGAAGATCTTGGCGGACGTCCGACGGACGGACGCCTTGATGATCGACGGCTTTCCCACGGGGACCGGCGGACGGGGGGTGGTCGTGGAATCGTCCTGCGCCCCGTATCCCCGTCCATCCAGCAATTCGAATCCCGCCCGCCACCCCGGATTGATCACCGCGGCGAAGGTGCCCGATTCGGCCACGAGCCCCAGAAGGATGACTTCATCGCCGCTGCGTTCCACCGTGAACGACAGATCGTATTCGGCGGGAAGGTTGTAGGGAATCTGCAGCTTGTAGCCCGCGCCGGGTTTGCTCATGTACCCGTTGCCCTGCTGGAACCAGGTGCCGATCAGGACATCCTTCTTCAAGTCGATCAGTTTAAACAGGTTGACGGTGCCGGCGTCGCTCGACGGCGCGCCGATGGCCGTCTCGATCTGCTCCAGCCGCTTTTCGACCTTGGCCTTCTGAAGCGCGACCGCCCCCGGCAGAGCCGATGCGTACAGCTCCCTCGCGTGAGCCAGGAGCTGGCTCCTGCGCCCCGGGAGCTTCTCCTTCTCGCCCTGGTCGTACCACCCGTCGGCGACGAGGATCAGGTCGAGCGAGGAGGTTGGCAGGGCGAGCTCCTTTTCCGCCAAGGCCTTGAATCCGGCATCCGAGCCTTTCACGATGAACCTCAATCCGAGGTCCCAGTTCCCCTTCATGAAGCAGAGGAATTGCCCCATCTCCAGGTTGGCCGCCGGATCGTCCGGGGTCCGGGCCAGCGTTTGAAGCGTGGCCTTCATGGCCTGGAAGCGCGCTTTCGCCTCCGCGACCTCCTTGCTCCGCTGCGTGGACCGCCCGATCAGGCGAGGCGCATTGGTTCGCTTGGCGTACTGCAGGGCCGACGACGCCGCCTTGTCCGCCGCGTCGTACTGGTCGGCGGCCATGAGCTCCTGGATCAACCGATCCAGCGCGTCGGCGAGCGCCGCCAAATCCTCGGGCGCCTTCGCATTCTTGGCGGCCGCCGAGAGGGCGCCGACCTTCATCGTCATCGAGTCGATGTCGAACACTTTGGCCGACTCGTCGATGGCGGCCACGACCGTCCCCACGTCGCACGCCTGCACCGCGACGTCCTGGGCTTCCCGATAGACGACCCAGAGGGCCACCGGATCGGCGGCGGATTTCCGTGCCTGATCCAGGAGGATCCGGGCCAGCGCCTGGCGGTCCGCCGGACCCTTCTTCGCGTATTGATCCTTGTAGAGCTCCTTGAGGAGCTTCTCCGCGTCCTTCTGCTTCGCGGGGTCGGGGATCGGGGCCCTGCGGCTGACGTCGACCGGGATCGCCGCCGCCGGCGCGAGGGCGGGCTCCGGGGGAGAGGGAGGCGCCGTGGCCGGGCCGGGAGCGGGACCTGCCCCCGGGGCGGGCGCGTCGGCGGCCCTTCCGCTGATGGCCACTTTGCCGTCATGGATGAGCTTGCTCAGCTGATTCACCGCGCGGAGGCGGTCGACGGCGATCTTCTGCTTGTCCGCCGAACCGATCTCCTGGAGGACGAAGTACTTGATGCGCGCTTCCTCCAGCTTGAAGCCGGCGTCCACGAAGCCGTCGACGGAGTTCTTTTCCCGCGCCGTCTCGTAAGCCGCTTTGGCTTCCTCCAGCGCCTTGTCCGCCCGATCGAGAATCTGCGCGTCCGGCGGCCCCGCCTGGGCGGCCCAGACGCCCAGGACCACGAGGACGAGAGCGAGGCGGTGACTCATGGGCTGATTATAGGAAGGAGGCTCTCCCTCCGGGTTCAATAAATGCGCTTCTTTTTCCCGGAGCCGGGGGGCCGTCCGGGGCTTCGGCTCCAGGCGGACTTAGATCAGTTCGCGGATGGGCTCGGCGCCCGAGTCCACGAGGTACTGCGGACGCCCCTGCGGATCGACGATCGTCGCCGTCCGGACGTCGATGCCGATGCGATGGTAGAGAGTCGCGAACACTTCCTGGAACGTGACCGGCCGCTCGGTCACCTGCGCGCCCTGCCGGTCGGTCGCGCCGATCACCTGCCCCGTCCTCATGCCGCCGCCGGCCAGCACCGCGAACGTCACGGCCGGCCAGTGGTCGCGGCTGTTCATCTTGTTGATCTTGGGCGTCCGGCCGAACTCGCCCCACATCACGACCGCCACGTCCTTGTCCAGGCCCCGTTCGTGGAGATCCGTCACGAGCGCGCTCAGGCCGCGGTCGAGCATCGGGAATTCCACGCGCGACATCGGGAAGTTCATCCCGTCCTCGCCGTGCCAGTCCCAGCGGCTATAGTTGAGCGAGACCACGCGGGCCCCCGCCTCCACGAGCCGGCGGGCCACCAGGAAGTTCTGGATCATGCGCGGCGCGCCGTCGCGCTGATAGCTGAGGTCGTTCGGCCCATAGCGCTCGACGATCCGCGGGTCCTCCTTGCTGAGGTCCAGGGCCTCGGCGAGCTTCGAGGTGCTCAGGATGTCCATCGCCTGCTGGGAGTAGCGGTCGAGCCCGTCCATCGATCCGGACGCGTCGGCGTCGCGGCGGAACGTGTCGACCGAGCGCAAGAGCGACGCGCGGTCGCGGAGCCTCTCCAGCGACACGCCCTGGAGGGTCATGCCCTCCGGCTTGCTCAGCGGGTCCTTGTTGACCAGGTTCATGGGCGCGTGGGCCGGGCCCACGAAGCCGGCCCCTCCGGGCTCACCCCAGGTCCGATTGCCGGTCGGGTACATGAGGGACAGGTTCGGCGGGACCCCGCGGTCCGCGTCGCCCTCCAGCCGCGAGACGACCGCGCCCAGGGCGGGCCAGCCGCCGGGCGGCTTGGCTTCCTTGTGGGTGCGGCCCGTCATGCACTGATACCCGTCGTGCAGGCCCTCGGAGCCGACCAGCGACCGGATGATGGCGAACTTGTCCATCATCTTCGCCATGCGGGGGAACAGCTCGCAGATCCGGATTCCCGGGACGTTGGTCGATATCGGGCTGAATTCCCCGCGCACTTCGGAGGGCGCGTCGGGCTTCAGGTCGAAGCTGTCATGGTGGGACGGACCGCCCGGGAGGTAGATATTGATGATCGCCTTATGAGAGCGGCCGGTGCCCGCCTGGGCGTCGATGGAGAGCAGCTGGGACAGCGACAAGCCCCCGGCGGCCATGCCGCCGATCTTGAGGAACGAGCGCCGCGACAGGGGGGCCCAGTCCCGGTCCTGCCGTCCGTTCGGTCCGCCCAGAATCGTCAGCATGCTCGAAGACTCCCTCTGCATAACCTACGCCTAAGAGTACTTCGGCGAGGGGAAAAACTAACAGGAGCGAATCGGGAAGGCGGACGTCGGGGTCCGGGAGGGGGGGCGCGCGGCGGCCGGCTAAACCTCGTTGCCCTCTTTGGTGAAGCGCTCCTGGAGCTTGGCCAGGGCGGCCTTCTGGATCTGGCGGACCCGTTCCCGGGTGAGGCGGAGCTTGCGGCCGATTTCGTCCAGGGTCATGGGGTGGCCTTCATACAGGCCGAAGCGCAACCGGAGGACAGCCGCTTCCCGCTCGCTGATCGAGCCCAGGAGCATCGCGATCCGCTCCAGATCCGCCGGCGTGGAATTGGAACCCTCCGACGCCCGGTCTTCCCGGTCGTCGGCGACCTCGCCCGTGGCGGCCCACATGACGTCCAGGCTGACCGGCCGGGCGAAATTTTCCGATGCGCGGATGGCGCGCTTGAGGATCTCGACGCCTTCCTTGCCCAGACCCAGCGCCTGGGCGGCCTCCTCCATTTCGGGCGGCCGGCCATGCTTCTGAAGGAAGCCGTGCTCCAGGGTCTTCCACTTCGCGATCACTTCGACCAGGTAGGAGGGAAGGCGCACGGTCTTCCCGGTGTTGATCAGGGCACGCCGCATGGCCTGCTGGATCCACCACGTGGCATAGGTCGAGAAGCGGCACTTGCGGGCGGGATTGAACTTTTCGACGGCATGGAGCAGGCCGAGGTTCCCCTCCTCGATCAGGTCCAGAAGCGACAGGCCGCGATTCGCGAAGTACTTCGCGATCGACACGACCAGCCGGAGATTGGCCCGGATGAACTCCTCGCGGGCTTTCAGGCCGTCCTGCCGGTAGGCTTCCGTCTTGGAGCCGATCTTCTTCATCCGCTTCGCGAGGGCCATCTCCTCGCGCGCGGTGAGCAGAGGAACCGCCTGGATTTCCTTGAGGTATTGTTCGACCCCGGATTCCTGTCGAACCAGCCCTGCCAGTGCCATGTCGCCGCATTATACGGTCGCGCACAGGTGAATCAATCTCTGGATGCATCAAGAATAGGAATTCCGAGTGGCCTCATTCGACGGCAGGAGCTGGCCTTGGGCTTCCTTTGGGCTATACTTTCAGAGTACCGCATGGACAGAACTCCGATCCGGCCCCCGTCGCCCAGCACGATTCGGAAACCGCCCACGGCGGTCACCGTGGCGGAGCTGATGGTGTTGATCGGCGCCGGGACCCCTCCGGCCCTCGTGGACGTCCGCGAGCCGAGCCTCTTTCATCCCAAGCACATTGCCGGATCGCAGAATGCCCCGGATTCCCAGACGACGGCGCTGGTGCGGAAACTTCAGACCTTGGAGAAGGCGGTGCTCGTCTGCAACGACGGACGCCTCAGTTCGATGGTGGCGCGGACCCTGGGGTTCTGCAAGATCAATTCGGTGGCCTTTCTCGACGGCGGCATCGACGCCTGGGGCGCCGCCGGCGGGAAGCTGGTCGAGACGACGCGATCGGGGTTCGAGCACGAGCTGGCCCCGCCGCCCAAGGACGAGGAGCCCGCGCCGCCCAAAGGACCCTCCCCCACGCGCTGGCTGCGCTCGATCAAGGATTCGTTGTTCGGGGGAAAGGAAGGGTAGCCGGCCGCCCGTGCCCCGGGACTCCCCCCGAGCGGCCCCCCCTTGGCCCGGGTCGACGATCGGGGGGAGCGGCCTACCTCGCCTCCAGGCGGTACAGGCTGTCCGTCGTCCGCAGAAAGATCGACTTCCCCACGATCGCCGGGGTCATCTTGCATTCGGTCCCGGCCTCGAGCTTGCTCTTCCCGAGTTCCTTGAACTCCCGCCCCGGCTGGACCGCCTGGGCGCTCCCATCCTCGGCGAAGAAGTAGATCGCCCCGTCGGCGAAGAGCGGCGAGGCCGAATAGCCCGTCCCCGCGACTCTCTGCTTCCAGACCGGGGCCCCCGTCTTCGCATCCAGGCAGGTCGCCGTCCCGCCGTCGTTCACCACGTAGATCAGGTCGTCGACGAGCAGCGGGGACGGCTTGTGCGCCCCCACCTTCGCCCTCCAGGCGATGTGCGTCGACGTCACGTCGCCGGACCCGTCCGGCTTCACCGCCAGGATCTCCCCGCCGGCACCGGTGGTGAAGTACACCAACCCGTCGCCGTACAGAATCTTGCTTGCGGGCGAATGTCCCTTGTAGGTGACGCGCCAGAGCTCCTTGCCCGTCGTGGGGTCGAGCGCCACGGTGGCGGCCGACGCGCTGCTGATCAGCTGGGGCTTCCCGCCCACCTCGATCACCGTCGGGGTGCTGAACCCCTTCTTCTGGTCGCCGTCATTGGTCCCAAAATCGTGTTTCCGGTCGGCCTTCCAGACCGTCTTGCCGGATTTTTTGTCGAGCGCGGTCACGTACTGGACGTCGTACCCGTCGAAGGTCAGGATCAAGAGGCTCTGCCACAGAATGGGCGACGAGCCCGCCCCGCGCCAATGGTTGCACGGCATGTCGTTCCGCGCCCAGACCACCTTCCCCGCCTTCGTGTCCAGGCAGGCCGTCCCGTAGGTCCCGAAGTGGACGTAGACATGTCCTTCCTCGACCACCGGCGTCGGGGACGCGTAGCTGTTGAACTTGCGCCAGAGCTCGTCCGGTTTGGCGACGTCGAAGAGTTTGTGGTCGACCAGAATCTTGCCGCTGTCCTTGTCGACGCAGAGCACCGAGAGCTCCTTGCCGTCCGGCGTCCCGGTGGTCAGCCAGATCTGCTTCCCCCAGACGACCGGAGAGGACCAGCCCCGCCCGTGGATCGCCGTCTTCCAGGCCACGTTCTTTGTGTCGCTCCAGTCGCGAGGAAGGCCCGCGGCGTCCGCGTGGCCCTCGCCGCCGGGTCCGCGGAACTCCGCCCAATTGTCGCTCGGCGCGGAGGTCCAGCCCAGGCCGAGTGCCGCCGCCAGGAAGATCCAGGATTTCATCGCGCGTCCTCGCTAAAAGCGTCCGCCATTATATACGGCGGCGGCGCGCCTGCGCGGATTATCGGGAGGAAGACTTGATCGCCCGCTGGACGGACGCGAACAGCTCGTTGATCCCGAACGGTTTCCGCAGGAACTGGATTCCCTCGAGATCTTTGCCCGTCAGGGCCAGTTCGTCCAGATTGTTGCTCGACATCAGGATGATGGCGATCTTGATCCGCGCGGCTCGGACGGCGTCGATCAGCTGGATCCCGGTCATCCGGGGCATGTGGAAATCGGTGATGAGCACGTCGTACGACGCGGTCTGGAGCTGCTGGAGTCCTTCAGCGCCGTTGCTGCAGGTGTCGATGGTGTGCCCGCGACCGCCGAGCGCCGCCGTCAAGAGCTGGCGGATGAGGGGCTCGTCCTCGACGACCAGGACACGACACACGGCCTCCGGCACGCCCGGCTCCTTTTCCTGCCCCGATCGCTCCCATAGTCTACCCGGAAGGGCGGCGTCATGCTATTTTTCCTGAACTTCCCGCGGACGCCCCCCCCCAAGGCGGGATCACGTCTTGACCTCGGCCTCCCCGTCAGGCAAGATCGGTCCGATGCTGGTTCTGGGATTGCTACTGGCCTGCCTGACCCAGGATCTTCCCGACCTCGGCACCCGGAAGGAGGGCGTCGACTGGCCCGGGTTCCTGGGACCCCGCCACGACGGCAGCTCCCCCGAAAAGGGCCTGGTCACGAGCTGGCCCCCCGAGGGTCCGCGCATCGTGTGGCACCGGGAGCTCGGCGACAGCTACGGAGCCTGCTCGATTCTCAAGGGACGCCTCTTTCTGTTCGAGCGCCGGGACGACCGGATGCGGCTGCTCTGCCTGAAGAGCGAGAGCGGAGAAGAGCTGTGGCACCAGGACTACCCGTCGTCCTACCGGGATGGCTACGGCGCGGGCAACGGGCCGCGCTGCTGCCCCGTCGCGGACGGCGACCGGGTGTATGGGTTCGATCCCGCGGGGCTGCTCAGCTGCGTCCGGGCCGCCGACGGGAAGCCCCTCTGGACCCGGGACACCGCGAAGGACTTCGGGGTGGTCCCTAATTTCTTCGGAGTCGGCTCGACGCCGGTCGTCGAAGGCGATCTCCTGATCGCGATGATCGGGGGAAGCCCGCCCAACAGCCCCGACGTGGCCACCGGCGAAACGCCGGGCAACGGCAGCGGCATCGTGGCGTTCGACAAGCGCACGGGCGAGGTGAAATACCGCCTTTCCGACGAGCTCGCCAGCTACTCGAGCCCGCTGGTGACCACGATCAACGGCCGGCGCTGGGGATTCGCGTTCACCCGCAGCGGCCTGCTCGCCTTCGATCCGGTCGCGGGGAAAGTCGAGTTTCAGCATCCCTGGCGGGCTCGGAGCATCACGACCGTCAACATCTGCAATCCGGTCGTGGCGGGGGACCTCGTCTTCGTCTCGGAAGCCTACGGCGTGGGGAGCAGCGTGATCCGCGTCCGCCCGGGAGGCTTCGATCCGGTCTGGGAGGACGGGCGCAAGCGCGACCGGGTGATGATGGCCTATTGGAATACTCCGATCCACGTGGACGGGTATCTGTACGGCTCCAACGGCCAGGGGCCGGACGCCGATCTTCGTTGCATCGATCTGGCGAAGGGCAAGCTGATGTGGAGCGCGCCCGACATCCGGCAAAGCTCCCTCTGCTCCGTCGACGGACACTTCATCGCCTTGAGCGAGGACGGGATCCTCCGGCTGGTCCCCGCGAGTCCGGAGCGCTGCCGGGTGGTCGCCCAGGCGGTGTTGAAGGGCAAGGACGGCTCGCCCCTGATCGAGGCGCCGGCTCGAGCCGCACCGGTCGTCTCCCACGGCCTCCTCTACGTCCGCGGCAGCAGCCGCCTGGTCTGTGTCGAGGTCATCCCCGCCCCGTGATCGCCCTCTGGCTCGTCCTTGCCGGCGCGTGGGCCGACGATCCGCCGATCCCGGCGGACAAGCAGGCGGCCCTCGTGCGGGAGCTGGACGACACGATCCGCCGCCAGAGCGCCGCCATCCAGGACCATCCGATGTCCGTGACGGCCTACTCTCAGCGGGGGGACGCGTACTTCAAGCGCGGACGCTTCGCCGAGGCGGCCGACGACTATGACAAGATGGTCGACTTGGATCCGACGCTCGATGCCGCCCACTGGCGGCGAGGCATCGCCTACTTTTATGCCGGACGCTACGAGAAAGCCGCGCGGCAGTTCGAGGTCTATCGCACCCACGATGACGTGGACCGGGAGAACGGCATCTGGCGCTACTTGTCGCAGGTCAAGGCGTTCGGAAAGGAGAAGGCTCAGGCCGGACTCCTGAAGTACGCCAAGGACGACCGAGAGCCCTTCCCCTCCGTCTACCAGCTGTTCGAAGGCAAGCTGACCCCCGAACAGGTGCTCGGCAAAATCGAAGACGCCAAGCTGAGCGACGACGAGAAGCAGCCGCGGCTGTTTTATGCCACGCTCTACATCGGACTGAACTACGCGGTGGAGAACCGCCCCAAGGAAGCGGCCGCCTACCTTCGGAAGGCCGTCGCCAATCCGTGGGCCCTGGGCTCCGGATTCGGTCCGGAATGGATGTGGCATGTCGGCCGCGTTCACTACGACCTGCTGACCGCGCCGAAAAAAGACTGAGGCTACGGGGTGGGGACGACGATCCGGACGGCCCCCCCGTTCGGAAGCACCGTTTCTTCCTTCAGCACCGTGACCCTGCCCTTCGAGATCGTCAGCGGCACCGGATCCGTCGCCGACGTGACCGGGAGGCTGAAATGGCCTCTCGCATCGGTGGTGGCTCCCCGGGACAGGCGGCCGGCCAGCGGATCGATCCGGACATACGTGGTGACGATGTCCTCGACCGCCGGCGCCGCCGGGTTCACGACCGGTTCGCTGGTCTTTTCCACGATCGTCGCCTCCGAGGGCCGTTCCTGGACATACAGCTCGTTCGGAAGCTGGATCGACTCCTGGGCGATCACCATCACTCCCCCGACCCCGGATCCGTTGGCATCCACGACACGGCCGCTCAGGAGGAACGGCACCCGCGGCCGCAACACGACCTCGACGACGCCATTGGGGGGAACGTCGACGATCTGATACGGAAAGCCCAGGTTCTCGAGCAGCGGATAGAACAGAATCGATTTCCGGCCCGGCGCGAGTCCGCTGAGCTCG
>Ga0070731_10001762_pt1 | contig 21738 bp, 13 predicted proteins | sample Coa_R1_2_FD_66448 | JGI IMG/M metagenome (GOLD analysis project Ga0070731, IMG submission 66448) | Surface soil microbial communities from Centralia Pennsylvania, which are recovering from an underground coalmine fire - Coalmine... | ecosystem: Environmental > Terrestrial > Soil > Unclassified ... | reverse complement strand
TTTCTTACCCGGATTTTTTATGCATACTTTCCTGATCGTAGCCTTCAATGATGGCGTTTGATGTAAAACTTTATACAGCCCTTCACCGACTACGCCGAAACCAAAAAGCCCAATTGTCAATTGCTTGTGTGCATCCATTTCCATTATAATTATTAGGTTAACGCAAATTTACGATTTGATGGCATCCATGCTTCAATAAAATCCGTCACAAGTCGCCCAATTGATTCATATTCAAGTAGAAATCCGTCGTGTCCGAATGCAGAGGGAATGCTGGTATAAGCTGCCTCTCTCACGTTTGCCGCGATAAATTTCTGCTCAACTAGGGGAAAGAGTATGTCGGATTCGATACCTATCGCGAGCGTCCTGGCTTTTATCGCGCCCAGCGCCCTCGCCAGACCTCCCCGCCCTCTTCCTACATTGTGTGAATCCATGCTCTGGCTCAGCTTGAAATAGCTGAAGGCATTAAAGCGCCTGGCCAGTTTTTCGCCCTGGTACCGCTGGTAGGATTCGCTCTTGAAATTTTCTATTTGGATATTATTTTCATCTCTTTGGCTATGCAAATAGGTTTCGTAATGGCGATATGAAATCAATGCTACTGAGCGTGCAACCTTCATCCCGGCGATACCGGCACGGGCATGTAGCTCCCTCCATGTGCTATCTGCTTCAATGCAAAGCCGCTGAGATGCATTGAACGCAATCCCCCAGGGCGAATGCTGAGCGTTAGTAGCCAGCGGAAAAATAAAATCGAATAAATCAGGTTCTTCTATCGCCCATTCAAGCAGCTGCTGGCCCCCCATTGAGCCGCCGATCCCGACATGGATTTTTTCTATGCCCAGGAAATCCTTTAAAGGCCGGTACGCACGGATCATATCCCTGGACGTGAAAAAAGGAAAATCATGGTAATATGGCTCCTCGCCCTCAGGGTTCCTGTCGAGCGGCCCAATGCTCCCATAGCAGCTGCCGGGCATATTTACGCAGATGATAAAATCCCTGGAGGGGTCAAATGTTTTGCCTTCTCCAATCATTCCTGGCCACCATTCGACGGGGTCGCTATTTGCTGTCAGCGCATGGAATATCCAGACAACGTTGTCCCGGTACCGATTCAGTTTTCCGTGCGTGCTATACGCCAAATGATATTTGGGAAGCATGACACCGGATTCAAGTGCAAAGGGCTTGCTATAAGCAAAAATCTTGTATGACAAATTTTCTGGTTTTTGGCCCCCTGCCTATTGTTCGGGAGGCGGCCATTCTATTAATATGTGTGGCTTCCTTTTAAACTGCCAGTTCCTTCTCGAATACTTTGTCAAATGCCTGATCAAAGTCCGCTTTTATGTCGTCTATGTGCTCGATACCCACGCTGATTCGAACCTGATTTGGCTGTACACCGGCCGCAATCTGCTCCACTTCGCTCAACTGTTCATGCGTTGTCGATGCCGGATGAATAACCAGAGTTTTTGCGTCACCTACATTAGCGAGGTGGCTTGCTAATTTCAAAGAATCGATAAATTCACTTGCGTGCCCGCGGCCGCCTTTAACGCCAAAATTTAATATGCCGCCAAAGCCGTTTTTCAGGTACTTTTTTGCAAGTGCATGATAAGGACTGCTCTCTAGGCCGGGGTACTGCACGAAATCCACTTTGGGATGCTGCTCGAGCCACTGCGCGAGTTTCAAAGCATTATCTACATGGCGCTGTACCCGGAGCGATAAGGTTTCGACTCCTTGAAGCAGGAGGAACGAGTTGAACGGGGCCTGCGAAGCGCCATAATCACGAAGTCCTTCTACCCTCGCCCTGATGGCGAAAGCAATGTTGGGCAGTCCAAGAGGGTTTCCTTCGCCAAAAACATCCCAAAATTTTAAGCCATGATAACCTTCGGATGGTTCCGTAAACTGCGGGAATTTTCCGTTGCCCCAGTTATAATTGCCAGCGTCAACAATAACGCCTCCGATAACCGTACCATGTCCGCCGATCCATTTTGTTGCAGACTCGACTACCACATTTGCACCCCAGTCAATGGGCCTGAACAAATAACCGCCCGCGCCAAAAGTATTATCTACTATAAGAGGCAATTCATATTCTTTTGCTAAATCCGAGAATTTCTCGAAATCGGGAATATTCAGGCGTGGATTTCCAATCGTTTCGAGGTAAATCGCCTTCGTGTTTTTATCGATATGCCTAACAAAACTCTCCACATTGTCACCATCGGCAAACCTGGCCTCAATGCCAAGTCTTTTAAAGGAAACTTTGAACTGGTTGTGAGTTCCGCCATAAAGAAAACTGGTAGTAACAAAGTTTTCTCCCGCCTGCAGGATATTGCTCAGGGCCAGGAACTGCGCCGATTGCCCAGAGCTCGTTGCGAGCGCAGCTGTTCCTCCCTCCAGTGCAGCGAGACGTTGCTCGAATACATCCGTGGTCGGGTTCATAATGCGCGTATAAATATTTCCAAACTGGCGAAGACCAAACAGATTTGCAGCATGCTCGGAACTGTCGAAGCCATAAGATGTCGTTTGATAAATCGGTACAGCTCTCGACTTGGTTGTTGGGTCAATCTGCTGACCCGCATGAAGCTGTAACGTCTCAAAGTGTTGCTTGCTCATGATAAAGACATTTAGAAGTTGATAATTTGATAAGAATTTGTTCTCTGTCGTTAGTGAGTGTGATAAAAGGAAACCATAAATGCCCGAGTGGGTGCGAAGGATAATTATAGTATGCCTTGCGGCATACAGCAACAACAACAACAAAGACTGCAGGCGGACTGCTGATAGAAAGATAATTGTTGTTTGGCCAGATACATTTTAAATAGTCAACAAATTTAGTGGACTTTCTAATATCTTCTGCTAATTATCCACATTTTTTTTGCAGGAACCGTTAATAATTATATAAAGCTTGCCGCCAGTGGAGGTCGTTTAAGGTTCAAATCCGGTTTTATTTCAGCAATTCTCCATCAATCCCGAAATCATTTTACATTAATTGTTGGCCTACGCGTGCGGGTTAGACAGTTTCACGGTTCGCCGACAAATTTTTCCTTAAGCGGGGCAACGTTATATTAACATGGTCAGTATAAGAAAGTTGAAGGTCGTGATTGGTGTTGACAGCGATTTCCAAGTTTTGGACATTTGCAATTTTATTGTTAACGGATGCACCATTGGGGCCAAGAAATTGAACGCGGAACAATTTTTGAATTCCTAGCGGTGGTACTATGGTCGTAATTCTACGTAAAACCTCACAACAATGAAAACTAAGACTTCAAGGCTTCTCGCCATAACTGGCGTGGGTATCCTATTATTTTTTGTAGCATGTAATAAAAATGGATCAGTCAATTCCAACGCCAACATTCCGCCGGGACAATCAAAAATGTCTATTTATCTGAATGACGGCCCAATTGATTTTTACAAAGTTTTGGTCGATATCAGGCAGGTGGCCGTTCTAATCGACACTTCGGTATTGCAAATCGATTCTGATGATGTACACCAGTGGGATGAAGGCTATTGCGGTCATGACCGTGGACCAAGGGATAAATCAGTTTTCTGGGATACACTCAAAATTACGCCAGGCACTTATGATCTGCTTCAACTGCGAAACGGTGCAGACACACTTCTCGGTTCAGGAACATACCCGACGGGCAAAGTGCTAAAAGTCAGAATTACGCTTGGCTCCGACAATTCCGTATATACGGATAGCCTTACCAGTTACCCGCTTGTAATATTTGGGCCAGAACCATATTTTGACATTAATGTCAGACGCGATAATGTTTTCAGCATAACTAACAATGATTTTGAACTTTGGCTTGACTTCAATCTTGAACGTTCAATTTTCTTCTGGAGCGGAACTTTCTATCTGAAACCGTATATCGTTGCATATAACGACAAACATCTCTCCAAAATAGAAGGCCAGGTTCTACCTTCGGGAGCTTCAGCACTGGTGGAAGCAATTGATGGCAGCGATACACTTTATGCGATTCCAAACTGGGGAGGAGGATTCCAATTCAGAGGGGTATCAGCCGGCACGTACTCGCTTGAGTTCAAGGGCAATAATGGGTATATGGATACGACGATAAATAATATTGTTGTGGATTCCAGTTCGGTTGTTCATGTCCCCACAGTAACTTTGCATCAATAGGGTTAAATGATAATTAGATGGGCCGGACACTTTGCAGTGCGGCTCTTTTTTTGCCCAAAGAAAGTCCAAACCAATCTTAAATGCAAAAATTCATTTGTTCTTATTGGCAATCATAGCTACTTACACGCAAGTATTTTCCCGTTTCACCGAACGGGCATCCGCCGCTTCTCGACAGGTTCACTGGAGCTACCCACCCCCTGCTGAATGATTACATAGCCCCATCTCCCGGATGTTTTTGGCTGCGTTGAGATCGCGGTCATGCAAGACGCAGCAGTTTCGGCAAATCCACTCCCTGTCACTCAGATCAGCTCTTCATTCTCTGTCCCACACTCACTGCAGCTTTTGCTTGACGGTTCAAAGCGGCCAATCAGAAAGAGTTTTTCATCATACTAATACATTTAGTTAAATATTAGCCAAATTAATTAGCTATAATTTATCCACAATTTTCACCTGAAGTGCAGTCCATTAAATGATGACTTTTGAGGTCGGAAATGAACGATCCGGAGAATTGTAGGGCATTCACAAGCGGGGTAGCCAGCCGTTAAGTCTTACAGTTCATGTTAATGGGTATATTTGCTCTCAGTTTTTTATCCAATCGAGATAGGACCACTATTCACTATGGCAATTTCCAATAAAACGGCAGGGCCCAGTTATTCCATTGACGATTATATCGAAGTGCAGGGCGCACGTGTGCACAATCTGAAAAACATCGACATCAGCATTCCCAAAAACAAACTCGTGGTAATTACGGGAATCAGCGGCAGTGGCAAGTCGTCCCTGGCCTTCGATACCATATACGCGGAGGGCCAGCGCCGTTACATGGAAAGTTTCGGAGCTTATGCAAGGCAATTTATTGGCGACATGGAACGACCCGATGTAGATAAAATTTCGGGCCTTAGCCCTGTTATCTCCATCGAGCAAAAGACCACCAATAAGAATCCCAGAAGTACGGTCGGGACAGTCACTGAGGTGTATGATTTTTTGCGCCTCCTATATGCCCGAATTGGTGAAGCGTACTCCTATAATACGGGCAAGAAGATGGTAAAATTCAGTGAAGAGGAAATTGTCGATAATGTGTTTCGCAAATTCAAGGGTAAAAAGATTACGCTCCTGGCTCCCGTGGTAAGGGGTAGAAAGGGACATTATCGTGAATTGTTTGAGGACATCCGTAAAAAGGGATTTCTTAAGGTCCGCGTAGACGGCGAAATAAAAGACCTGACTTCCAAAATGCAGGTCGATCGCTACAAGATTCATGATATCGAGATTGTCATCGACAGAATTGAAGTCGACCAGGAAATGAAGGTCAGGCTTAGTCAGAGCATTCAGCGATCGCTACAAACTGGCAAGGATCTCATGTTTATTCTGATCAATGACCAGGACAAAATTGTGCAATATTCCAAGCAGCTGATGTGTGAAGATACAGGAATAAGCTATGAAGAGCCCTCTCCCAACAGCTTTTCATTTAATTCTCCTTATGGGGCCTGTCCAACCTGTAAAGGACTCGGTGACGTTTTTACCATCAGCATGGGCGCGGTACTTCCCGACAAAACGAAGAGTATAAAGGAAGGGGGTATTACACCATTGGGCGAAGAAAGGGATGCAAGCGTCTACCAGCAGGTTGTTCGCTTTTCCAAAAAATATAAGATAAGGCTGGATATTCCCATCACTGAATTGGCGGAGTCGCAATTGAATCTTTTGCTCTACGGGGACGGTAACGCAACCAAAAGTTTCGAAATAAATCAAAATGATGACACTATTCCTGAGTCTTATACTGGCAGTTACGAGGGAATTATTCCAATGCTCAAAAGATGGTTCACGTCCAGTTACAGTACGGAAGCGCTCAGGGAATGGGTTGAAAAATACACCGAACTCAAGACCTGTGAAACTTGCAAGGGTGCGCGCTTAAAAAAAGAAAGCCTCTGGTTCCGGGTGGCAGACATGAACATTGCTCAATTGAGTGCATTGAATCTAAATAAGCTCGCGGATTGGTTTGCAGGAATCGAACCAATGCTATCGCAAAAACAGAACACGATTGCAAAGGATATTTTGAAAGAAATCCGCGAACGCCTGCAATTTCTGCTCGATGTCGGACTAACCTATCTAACCCTAAACCGGCCTTCCCGCACTTTGAGCGGGGGAGAGTCCCAACGGATTCGTTTGGCAACGCAAATTGGCTCACAACTTCAGGGAATTACCTACATCCTTGACGAGCCTAGCATTGGTCTTCACCAGCGGGATAATCATCGGCTCATTGATGCCTTAAAAAATCTGCGAAATATTGGAAACAGCGTTCTAGTCGTCGAACACGACAAGGACATCATGATGGCGGCTGATCACCTGATCGACATCGGTCCCCGGGCAGGGTTTCATGGCGGCGAAATCGTTGCAGAAGGGGAGCCCAGCGCCCTGCTTGCGCTGGATACCCTTACTTCATCTTATCTCAACCATCACCGTAAAATTGCTGTTCCCTCTGAACGTCGAAAAGGGAACGGTAAATTCCTGGAACTGAAGGGAGCGATCGGCAATAACTTAAAAAATGTCGATGTCGTATTTCCACTGGGAAGGTTTATTGTTGTGACAGGCGTCAGCGGCAGCGGAAAGTCAACCCTGATCAACGAAACACTATATCCCATTCTTAGCAAGCACGCTTATGGGTCTAAGGCTAACCCATTGGAATACAAATCAGTAAAAGGGTTAGATCAAATTGACAAGGTCATTGAAATAGATCAATCGCCAATTGGCAGGACGCCCAGGAGCAATCCGGCTACTTATTGCGGTTTTTTTACCGACATCCGGACACTTTTCGCTTCCGTACCCGAGGCCAAAATTCGCGGGTATAATGCAGGCCGCTTTTCATTCAACGTTAAGAGCGGTCGTTGTGATGTTTGCGAAGGCGGAGGAATGCGCGTGATTGAGATGAATTTTTTGCCCGACGTCTATGTCCATTGCGAAAAATGTAATGGAAAGCGTTATAATCGCGAAACGCTTGAAATCCGCTACAAAGGCAAATCGATCAGCGACGTCCTGGATATGACAGTCGATGACGCCGTGGATTTTTTCCAGAATGTTCCTTACTTGTACCGCAAGATAAAGGTGTTGCAGGAAGTCGGACTCGGATATATTACCCTGGGCCAATCCGCAGTCACGCTGAGCGGGGGCGAGGCACAGCGCGTCAAACTGGGCACCGAGCTCTCGAAAAAAGATACAGGCAAGACTTTCTACATCCTTGATGAACCAACAACCGGACTCCACTTCGAAGATATCCAACACTTACTGGACGTGCTGAATAAACTGGTGGACCGCGGGAACACGGTTCTTGTGATCGAGCATAATCTCGATGTTATCAAAGTGGCCGATTATGTCATCGATTTGGGCCCGGACGGCGGAGATGGGGGCGGAAGAATACTTTTCGAGGGGACGCCGGAGGCGCTGGTTAAAGACAAAGAAAGCTTTACAGCAATCTATCTCAGGCAGGAGTTAGGCGGCCGGAACTAAATAAGGGCTATATGCAACGCGTAATTGTCGATATGGATGAAGTTATTGCGGATCCTATGAATGAAATGATTGACTGGTATCGTCGACACTACGGCGGTCAGATCGATTATGAGAAAATGCTGACGGGCTCCTGGGTAGTTGGGTTTCCAGAGGAACATCACCACTTGGTAATGGAGAGATTGTTGTCGCCTGGTTTTTTCCGGCACCTGCCTGTCATCAAGGACAGCGTCGAAGTTCTGGAAGAAATGAACCGGAAGTATGAAATCTTTATCGTTTCAGCGGCGACCGAATTTCCTAACTCCTTAAAAGACAAACTTGACTGGTTATTTGAACATTTCCCATTTCTGGGATGGCGGCAGCTGACACTCTGCGGAGACAAGAGCATCGTCCATGGTGACTTCATGATCGATGACCATCTGAAAAACCTAAAGCATTTTAATGGCCAAAAATACCTGTTCACTGCTGCTCACAATCTGGGTGTTACAGGCTATGAAAGAATAAATAACTGGCAGGAGGCCGCGAAAATATTTCTGCAGTGAGTACATTAACAAATAACCGGCAGCTACTCACCACCGGTTACTGAAGATATTGGACAATTCCAATCAGTTTAGAAGTCCAATAAGCAAAAGCAGGGAGTGATTAATAAAATCATTTTACAAGGGTACCAAAAATAGGGAACGGATCAGGTTACGAATAACCTTTGTTTTCGGATATCAGATTTTACCAATTTCCCCGCCGCTTATTGGTTGTGCGTTATGACTAAAAAAGAACTTCATCGAATAGCGAGCGTACCGTCTTCGACACGCATATCGTCGCTAAATATCTCAAAATAATAATTGCCTATCGGCATGTTCGTGAATTCAACTCCCTGTTTGCTGTATATGTTGTTTTCAGCAACCAGCGCCCCGTCCATGTCAAACATATAGAAGCGGTAAGTTTTTTTCTGCTTCAGCCTGACCGAAAAATACACCGCTTTCCGGTCCGCTTTCTCGTGCAGCCGTATGACCCCGGCGTGGATATTTGAATTTTTTCTAAGTGCACTGGTGTCTTTGTACAGCATTTTCGCGGTGGACCAACGCGGTGAAAGAACAACAAGTAAGAAGAGACAAAAGGCGAGGCTGCATTTTTGTTGCGTTGTTGGTATAGTTTTCATTATCAGGTATATTGATTTAATGAATCAATATTGAAAGGGTACGGATCAACAATATCTTTTCATTCAATTCTAAAAACGTAACACCGGGCATCGCGTCGAGTTCCTCCATTCTCTTCCGGTTCCTGCCCCCAGCCGGATCGCAAGCTTAAAGCCTGCCGTAAAATAAGCGTCTTTCTGCGTTGGGTCTCCACGTTTGTCGCCAACGCTATAGCCGCTATTCGGCACATTTCGCAAAGGACTTTTATTGGACATCTCAACGGCTATCGGCACTTCCGAAGCCGGAAGGTATTTGGAAAATAAGGCCGGATCAATGAAAGTCGTACTTACGTCGTCGATATAGTCAGTGAACGTCTTTCGGTGAATGATTTCAAAAGAAACGTTGACGTTCTCATTAATGAAGTATTTGACACCGACCCCCATGGGAATATTGATCTGTGTCAGCGAATATTCTTTTCTATCCGGATATTCGGCGAATCCTTCACCTTCGGTATGCAGAGGCCTGAGATTTACCCAGCTCGTCTGATGTGTTGTAGAATCATAATAGCTTCCCTGAGGGTTGAAGTGAAAGATACCGATACCGATGACGCCGTAGGGTCTTAACCTGCCCTGAACGTCTGTCGGTTCATTTTCGAAAAATACAGTCGGATATATTTCTGTTGCAAAATAAGCTTCGCTGATTTTCGTACGGAAATCCAGGTTCCTGTTTTTGCGAGAATCCTCATCGCCTCCTTTATCAACAATCAGGTTATCGTTTCCTGCCAGGCCCCCAAGGTTAAGGTTTAGCCGGAAGCCAAGCCATTCGGCTGGATATGCTGCAAGAAAAGCGCCGACCGTCAGCCTGGTCGTAGGCATGTTATAGTCTTTTATAAAAGTAGTGCCCTTTCCGGCATGTCCCCCCAAGTCACCCAGAAATACCATCGGACCGGCCGTGATACCACCTTCAAAATATGTTCCTGCGGAAAGTTGACTGTAAGAAGCGTAGCTTAAGATGAGGGTCACAGTTAGCAGTAGGGCATATTTACACAAGAGCCCGTGTAAATTTCTTTTCATGAATATTAGATTTTGCTTTCTATGGTTTTGGATTCTTCGGCTTCAAAATACCAAAAAGCCGATACACTTACAACAAACGCCTTGAAATACTTTTTTTGTGTGCTGCAGGTGAGAATTATTTTTTCACACCCATATTATTCCCAATTAGAGAAAAATGATCAGGTTGGTAAAGTCATTTCGATATGTGGGATCCCATCTTCAAGATACGATTTGCCGGATTGTCTAAAACCAAACGATTCATAGAAGCGCTGAAGATACTGCTGGGCGCCAATTTTTATGGGAATTTTCCCGAAGAGAAGATAAAGCTGAACGATGCTTTGAGCGAGAAGCTCCCTGCCGTACCCGTTTTTGCGGGCTGAAGGCGAAGTTACGATGCGCCCGATCGAAGATTCCCTATAGGAAATTTCCGGCGGTACAATCCGGGAGTATGCCAAGAGTCGACCATACTCCCATCCCATCAGGTGATGACAATGCTGGTCTTTGTCGTCCGCGTCCTGGAAAACGCAATTTTGCTCAACCACAAAAACTTCGTTTCGCAACTGCAAAATGGCGTAAACCTCGCTTGCCGAAAGATCGTCAAACCGCTTACAAATCCATTTCATGAATTATTATTTTCGTCATGAGCAACATGTTGCCAGGCGTGCCAATTAATATCCGTATTTTTCTTTCCACAAACCTTTCAAATATTTTCTCAATTCTTCCTCCCTTGCGTTATGCCCCGGATCATAAAATTTCGATCCTGAGATTTCCTCAGGCAGGTATTCCTGTTCTGAAAAATTATTTTCGAAACTATGGCTGTATTCGTAATTCTTACCGTAGTCAAGCTCTTTCATCAACCGGGTAGGTGCGTTGCGAATGTGAAGAGGTACCAACAAATCTCCAAATTGTCTTACAGCCTCCATCGCCCTACCGATCGCCGTCGTTGCCGAATTGCTTTTTGGCGATGAAGCCAGGTAAGTTGCGCATTGCGAAAGTATAAGTTGCGATTCGGGATATCCTATTTTGTTAACTGCGTCAAATGTAGCGTTGGCCAGCACAAGCGCCGTAGGATTCGCATTTCCGATATCCTCGCTCGCCAAAATAACCATGCGCCGAGCAATAAATTTTACATCCTCTCCTCCCTCAATCATCCTGGCCAGCCAGTACACCGCGGCATTTGGATCGCTTCCACGCATCGATTTGATAAAAGCGGAAATTATATCGTAATGCTGCTCACCCTTTTTGTCGTAAAGAGCAATCCGTCTTTGCGCGGTTTCCATTACAAAGTCATCTGTGATTGTAATTTTACCTTCGCCAGGAAAAGAATCTACGATAAGCTCCAGGAGGTTCAGCAATTTTCTTGCATCTCCCCCCGAGATTTTCAGCATTGCTGCAGTTTGCGTCAACTCGATTTTTCTTTTCTTCAAATCTTCATCGGTCGTAATTGCATGATCTAGCAGCAGGATAAGATCTTTCTCGTCCAGCGGCTTCAGTACATATACCTGGCACCTGCTTAGAAGGGCACTATTGACTTCGAAAGAAGGATTTTCTGTTGTCGCGCCAATCAGCCGGATGGTTCCCTTTTCCACGGCTCCCAAAAGAGCATCCTGCTGCCCCTTGTTAAATCGATGTATTTCGTCGATAAACAGGATTGTGCCCGCGGTCTTCTTTGCTTCATCGATAACTTCTCTAACGTCTTTCACTCCCGATGAAATGGCGCTCAATGTAAAGAAGGGCGCTTTCAGAGTGTGAGCTATTATGTTCGCAATGGTCGTTTTCCCCGACCCAGGGGGGCCCCATAATATTATAGACGGTATCTTCCCATGTTCAATGGCCGAGCGTAAAACGCTACCTTTACCTGTGAGGTGTTTTTGTCCAACGAGTTCGTCAAGTGTTCGAGGACGAAGCCTTTCTGCTAAAGGGATTGACATATAAAATCAGTGACAATAATACAACAACTTGCCTGTTTTAGAGTTTAATTTAAAGTGACATTTGCTTGTTGACATAACGTGTTTACCAGTCGATGAAGAAGATTATTTCACCCCTATTCACCTTTTTAGCGTGCCTCGGAATCCAGGCTTTTGCCCAGAATGGCTCGGCAGTGGACAATTATGCATCCAACCGACCAGGGGTTGTGATGGTGAAAACAGTCTTCTCTGCCAATGTTTACGTTAAAAATATGCAGGTTGCAAGCAGGCAGTTTAATAAGATTCTAGACTCGATCCAGCGCGTCGACGTCAGCGGAGTTGCATTTACGCCAGAACAAAAGCTCGATATCGTACTGCGTGAAATGAACAGCCGTCCAGGTAGGTTCTTTCGCGCAACCTCCGATTATATCAAACAGCCCGAAGAGATTACGGCCAGTGGTTCTGGATTTTTCATCACTGGCGACGGCTATGTGGCCACCAACTGCCACCTTATCGAGAGTGACAACGCTTTTATCAGGCGTCAATTTATCCTGACTGCATTTCAGCAAATCACGGATGCAAATATCCAGGGCCTCGAAAATGCCTGGGCGGCAAAATTTACTGAACAACAAAAAAGTCTTTTGTACAATACGTTCGCGTCAATCTATACGCGATTGTTTCCGATGTCTCTTTATGACCTCAAAAAAAATATTTTTGTCGCATACCGGACGGACCAGGGAGACGATAAGGGCGATATTACCCGAAAACTAGCGTCGGTAATCGTCAAAGGCTCTCCTATGCCAGGCAAGGATGTCGCGATTTTAAAAATTGATGGCGACAGCAGCCTCCCAACACTGAAAATCGATGGAGGTGAATTGCCGAACGTCGGCGAACAACTATTTGTTTATGGCTATCCGGGGCCTGCGACAAACAACGAATATGTTTCGGCTGCATCGGCCATCGAGCCTACGCTGACCACGGGGATTGTTAGCGCAGTTAAGAAATCTGTTAATGGGTGGCCGGTCATACAGATGGACGCGAGCATCAACCACGGAAGCAGTGGAGGCCCGGTTTGTAATAACCAAGGCGAAGTAATTGGCCTTACAACATTCGGAAGCCTTGAAAACAGCGGAGGCCTGGCGGCCGGTCTGAATTTTGCAATCCCAGTCACGATTCTCGATGAGTATATCGATTCAGCCGGAATTAGCCCCACTCAGAGCAAATCGACGCAGTATTTCCTGGAGGGCCTTGGATTCTATAACAAAAAATACTACCATAAGGCCCTCAACAGCTTTGAAAAAACAAAGACATTGAATAGGTTTTATCCCACAGTAGACCGCTACATTCTCATTTCAAAAGCCAGAATAAAAAAAGGAGAGGACAGGGAAGTAAGTATTATTAAATCTGTTGTTGAAACGATCGGTTTGATCGCACTGATCACACTGATGTTATTGCTGTTTAGAAAAAAGAGGAATACTTTCATTCGGCACATTGAAGGAGACAATGGCTAATACCCCTTTACGACAATGCCAAGTTCATTAAGCTGACTTTGGTCGATTGCCGAAGGTGCCTCAAGCATCACGTCCCTGCCCGCGTTATTTTTTGGAAAGGCAATAAAATCGCGGATCCCTTCGCTTCCACCGAGGATTGCGCAAAGTCGATCGAATCCAAATGCAATTCCCCCGTGTGGCGGAGCCCCATAATCAAAAGCGCCAAGCAAAAATCCGAATTTTTGTAGTGATTCTTCTCTGGTCATCCCAAGCGCTGCGAACATTTTTTCCTGCAAATCGCGCTGATAGATCCGAATTGATCCGCCGCCAATTTCATTTCCATTTAGCACCATATCATAAGCATTTGCCTTAATTCCTGCATAGGGATGCATCAGGTACTGCGAAGCATCCTTAATCTCTGGATCATTCTCAACCATGGTTGCTATATCTTCCGGCTTCGGCGCGGTAAAGGGGTGGTGCCTGGCAACCCAACGATTGTCCTCTTCGCTGTACTCAAAAAGAGGAAAATCAGTAACCCAAAGCAAACGGAATTCATTCTTTTTTCTGAGACCAAGTCTTTCGCCCATTTCAAGGCGCAACTCGCTCATTGCTTTAATCGTTCGTTCTTGTTTCCCGGCAAGGATCAGGATTATATCACCATCTGCAGCCTGGCAGGCGGTAGCAATCCTTCTTAATGATTCCACGTCAAAAAATTTGTCGATGCTGCTTTTATAAGCTCCTCCATTACCGCAGCGAATATATACCAGGCCAGTCATGCCAACCTGTGGCCGCCTGATCCATTCTGTTAATTCATCTATCTGCTTGCGCGTATATTCGCCGGCATCCGGAACTACAATTGCAAGGATCTTTTCCGCCTCGTCAAATACCTTAAATCCCCGTCCCCTGCAGGTTTCTTCAATATGCTGCAATGTCATTCCAAAGCGGATGTCCGGCTTGTCATTACCATAATGGTACATTGCATACTCCCATGTCATCCGCTCAAACTTTTCCTTAATTTTGATTCCTTTTACTTCGTTGAAAATATATTTGATCATTCCTTCAAACATATTCAGGATATCATCCTGTTCAACAAAACTCATCTCACAGTCGATCTGCGTAAATTCAGGCTGTCTGTCAGCCCTTAAGTCTTCATCGCGGAAACACTTGACGATCTGATAATACCTGTCGTATCCGCTGACCATTAATAGTTGTTTGAAAGTCTGGGGAGATTGGGGCAATGCATAAAATTCACCCTGGTTCATACGGGAAGGCACCACGAAGTCGCGCGCGCCTTCGGGCGTCGACTTAATCAGGAAAGGCGTTTCGATGTCCATGAAACCCTGCTGATGAAGAAAATTCCTGGCGGCCCTGTTAACGGCATAACGCAATTCAAGGTTTTTTTTGACTGCATTTCTCCGAAGATCGAGGTACCTGAATTTCATCCGCAAATCGTCACCTCCATCTGTATCATCAGTGATCGTAAAGGGTGGGGTTGAAGATCCATTAAGGATCTTAAAGGCTTCGACAATGATTTCTATATCGCCAGTTTCTATCTGTTTGTTCTTATTGGTACGTTCAGCGACGATTCCCGAGACCTGGACCACAAATTCCCTTCCTATGGGGTTTCTATCGAGTTCGCGGTTAAGTTCTTCACCAAAAAGCAATTGCGAGATTCCGTACCTGTCGCGGAGATCGACAAATGTGATGCTACCGAATTTTCTGACAGTCTGAACCCACCCTGCCAGCGTGACTTTCGATCCGATATCGGCTAAGCGCAATTCACCACACGTGTGAGTTCTGAACATATTTGATTGATTTTTAACACGCGCCGCAAATGTACATCAAAAGACAGGAGTAATTTTGCTAAAAGCTTTCAAGTTTAAAGTTTTATTATTATTTTTAAAATGCATTATTATTCATTTCCTCTGATTAAACTATCCATACCTTTTTTGCTCTTACCGGCTTAAAATAATGGTTCCATCCAATTCACTGTGAGACCCAATCTTACAGATTGTTAATCCTCAATAACAAAAAGAATGGACCTTATGGAAATTATTATTATTGCTTCCTTGGTTTTGGGAATTCTCATTCTCCACAAACCCGTTGCCTACCTGTACAATAAGATTTACATTAAACAGCAATACAGGAATTTTCTTTCCAATGAGACTTTTTATCATGCCATCGTTTCCAGTCATCTCAGATACTACAATAGGCTCGGAACGGAGGATCAGAGGAAGTTCTTGTTCAGAACATATCTTTTCAAAAAGGCCAAAAAATTTCATTACTTAGAAGTTCAGGAAAGCGCTGAAATGCCGATTCTGGTGAGTGCGGTAGCTGTTCAGCTGACATTTGGCCTTGAGAAATTTATGCTAAATTATTTTTCTGACATCTTTATACTTCGTGATGACTACCATTACGGATTTTATTCGCGTCCTTTCATGGGACACGTTGACCAGACTGGGATCTATCTTTCCTGGGATAATTTTATAAAAGGATTATCGGGGCAAATGGCCGATTGTAATATCGGATTACATGAAATGGGACATGCCCTCGCTTACGTTAATTTCATCACGGCTACTGAACAGGACAAGATTTTTACTAAGGAATTTCCAAATTTCTCGAAAGTTGCTAAGCCTATTTTCACCGGGATGCAGCAAGGGCAAAAGAACCTGCTTGGTGACTACGCGGCAACAAACTACCATGAATTCTGGGCGGTTGCAGTTGAAATGTTTTTCGAAACTCCGGTTAGGTTCAAACATGAGTTGCCTGAGTTGTACGAAGTGATGACGCGCGTGCTAAATCAGGACCCCCTGAATGCACTGAAGGGTAAGGTTACCGTGTTGCGTAGAAGCTCAGTCATTGCAGACAAGACAATCGGTAATAAACAAAAAGCCGCGATATAGAGACAGATTCTACTTTCAATTATTTACGGGTCAATACGCGCGCAAAGCGATTAACGTCAGCTTCCGGGTCAATACGCGTTCCTTTTGCGATGTGACTTGCGATTTGCGCGGCAAAATAGGGAGCAAGCGAACATCCCTTTGTTCCAAGGCCATTTAATATACCTACGTTCCGAAACTGGGGATGGAACCCGACGAAAGGCCTGCGTTCGACCGTTGCTGGTCTAATCGAAGCAAAATGCTCCACGATACGATAATTATTTTTTATCCAGCTTTTCAAAACGGCTTCGGTATTTTTTAGGAACGCTTCAGTCGGTCGATCGTCTGAATATTCCCAACTATAAGACGATCCGATCCACTGACGGCCTTCCCCCATCGGTACGATGTACAACCCTCTTTTGAAAATGACTGATTCATTGCCCCAATCCCGTATCTCTGCAATAACGGCTTCGCCCTTGTTTGGCGCGAACGGAAGGCTTTTGAAATATGGGATTGACAAACTCCCGATACCATCGCAAAATATGACGTAGGATGCATTTATGTCTTTGTAACGAATCGCTTCAGGTCTTACTTCGAGACGCCCAAAGTCCATAGTCTCTTCTGCGAGGTGGCCTTTTTTTTCGATTTCCCGGCGAAAAGTGTTAAGCAGATCGCTGATATGGACAAGAAAGACGGGCTCAATGATACCATAACCAAACTGGTATTGAAATCTTTCACGCCAGCAATTTTCATCTTCCGGAATACGCAGGAAAGACGGATCGTCTTCCAGGCGGCGCAAAAAAGCAATTCGCATTTGGGCCGTGGTGAAAAAATCAATGATCTGCGTTGACGTCATGCAGTTCACCGAGAGTTCAAGCTGTAATTCGCCATAGGCCACTTGCGCAAAGCTCATCAATTCTTCGATCATCCAGGTCTTAACCAGTCTTCTGCCCGTTATGGGATTGATGATGCCGGAAGCAGCACGTGATGCGGAAAATGACCGTGGCTCATCAAATATGAAAAAACTCAAACCCGATTTCCTGAGAAAGTGCGCGAGGAAAGTTCCTGCCAGTCCCTGGCCTATGATTAATACGTCTACCCTCATACTCATTCACTGTTTATTCTCAATCCCTCCGTGTGCGAATTGAATTCCGGCGCATACATACACTCGGCCGAACTTATTCCGCTGCTAAAATTTCCTGCTGCACTGATAAAAACTGTATATTCAAAGACATGGGTGCCTTTGGGCAGCGAGGCAATAAAGAAATTCGTACTGGCATCCTTCGTGCTTTGGTAAAATTCCAGGTCATGATCCCACTTGATTCCACTGATTACATCCACAGGTTCCATGCAGGAAGCACGCATATCTTTAAGGTGAACATATTCCAAATTCCTGTCGACATTTAATTCAATCCTGATTTTGACCCTCGAACCGATTTTAATCACGGAATTGTCTTCAACTGCTTCGAGGATTGGTCCGCGTTCCGTATTTTTTTCGACAAATAACTTTCGAATAACATGAAGTGGGCTTACCGCCCGGGAAATTTTATCAAGTTCTTCAAAATATTGCCAATAAACTGCTCCCCATGAAAATGCGTTATTAGGTTTGGTATCCACCTTGGAGTAGGCTTGCGAAATGTGAATATTTCCCATTTCAGGTTTCACAAAATTTCCATCAATGGTTTTTCTGAAATAACTGACTCCTGATGCAGCGTCGCGGGATTCTTCAGAAACAATGCTGTCGCCGAGGGTGATTCGTACCTGAGGATATGGCGATGTCAACCGGCGGTTTCCGATCAACAATCCGTAGCAGGCATCAGCGGTCGCAATGGTTGTTTTCCAGCTGTTCGTTTGCTTTTGACGGAGTAACCAGATTCTGATGTTCTCAACTGCTTTGCTGTCCTGGCTAATCTCCTGGAATGCTTCGAGTATTAGTGATGCGGCTTCAACAGGAGACTGGTACCAATGGAAGGCGGCGGGGATTTCCTGCCAATACATGCCCATGTCATTATCAGTAGTGGCGGTTTCCTTCAGGGAAGCCAGGATGTCTCTTGCTGTTTTTATATCGCCCGTGCGAAAAAGAGCTAAAGCAATCATCGCCTGCGTCTGGCGCCCTTGGTCTACCCAGAAAAGCTGCGCCTGCTTGCGGAAATAGTTGACTGCCTGGAAAGCTGAACCGGGAATAGCCTCTTCGGGGTAAAAGCTGCGCATATACAAGTACTGTACCTCCAAAGGTCCAAGACGATCTTTTGCCGTATTGGATTTGCTTTTAATCAGGTGATCGTAATCCTGCATGATTCTGCTGTCAAGAAAACTGATGGCACTTTCGATCAATCCCCTCATTTCTTGGCTGGGATCGTCGGGAAAAGCCGCCATTTTTTTCAGATGGCCTATTCCAGATAATATATACTGGGTAATATAAAGGTCTGACGTTCCACCCGCGAACCATGGGAAACCGCCATCCTGGTTTTGAACAGCTTGCATTTTATCAATGGCAGTTCTGATTTCGCCGTCCATCCTTGTTTTGTCCAGCAATAACGCAAGCTCCTTTTTTTGCTGCATTTCATTTTTTGACTGGACGACCCATGGTGTCTCTTGGAGCAGCACTGATTTCAGGTCCTGGTTTTTTTCCAGATTAGAAAGAAATGCCGAACTGTCGCTCGCGCCCCATTCCTCGAGAGTTTCGCGGATGTTGGGGGTATGGGAGACAATATCAGACGCAACAGCATTGGCATACAGGCGTTCGAAAACCTGTTCAATGCATTCATAGGGATACTCCATCATATAAGGTAATGCCTGCACGGCATACCATATGGGATTGCCCGAATATTCAATGGTCAAAGCATGCTGGGAAAGCGTTTCGCTTTCGCCACTTCGGAGAAGCTTTTCGAATTTTAAATCCTTTGTTTCGGAGTCGTGAAGAGATAATGGCAAAGTTTCAGTAACCAGCATGCGGTTGCTCATTACAGGAATGATATCTTCCTCTCCATCACTGAAATCTTTTGCTCTTACGATGATGCGGACCGATAATGGCCGGTTATATTGAAATGGAACCTCGATGGGAAAGCCGGCTTCGACATTTTGCCCTGCCTCCACAGTGAAATATTGATTGGCTTCGCGGTTGGTGAAGAAGCCGTCCACCGCCTGGCTCGTCGTAGGGTCGAAGAGCTGTAACTCGGTTTGTCCGGTTAGTTCTGAATCGGTCGCGTTGATTATGCGCGCTGAGAGCATAATCTTATCGCCTTCACGCAAAAATCGCGGCAAATTTGGCTGAACCATTAGCCTCTTTTGGGAATGGATGTATTTCTCCGCCCGACCAAATGCAAGATTTTTGGTATGTGCAATGTTCATCCATTTCCATTGGGTAAGCGCTTCTGGCATTTTAAATGAAAATTCAATCCTTCCCGACGAATCAGTTTTCAAATCGGGAAAGAAAAAGGCAGTTTCCTGCAGGTTCTTCCTGATCTCGATTTGTGGCGCCTGCGCCCCTCGGATCTCAACGGGGCTTTCTACGGGTGCGGCTTTTGGAACTGTCAAGTCTTCGTCATTGAAGGCAATTTTAGGAAGCATATTTTTTGAAACCGATCTTATCAGGCCTCCATTGATCATATTTTCTCGCGCCAAAGTCCGAAAGCCCTCGGGGCCGGATCCTAAATAAGACAGCCTAACCGCCTTTTCGGACATTGCATCCAATAGGTTGTCATAAATGAAGTCAAAAACCGTGTAGGGGTTTTCGAGGGGAATCGCTATAGACTCGTTTGCTTTAAAGCCCTTCCCCGCCAGGTTGGTTTCAAAATAGTTTGCCCGATATAATTCAGGAATATTCCATTGATTCTCGACGAATTGATCAAGCGAAGCATCATACATCCCGGTTAGTAATTCAGCGGCAACTTTGTCTTTATTGAACCCCTCCACCTTTAATTTCCATGTCTCCAAAGATCCCGGCTCAGTATTGTCTCGAAAAGTTTGAAACGTAATCGAAAGCTCTTTGTTTGTCCACGGCACATTTACGTTGGTGACGCCAAAATAGAAGCGATTATCCTTCACAAAAGCATATTGTAACCTGATGCCTCCCCTGTCAGATTCTCTCAATTCGATTTTCAATTTCCTTTGCTCATTGCTTAATGGAAAAAAACCATAATTGAATGATGTGTCCTGCGTGGCCGCTGCATTTGATTCTCCATATGATTTCCGCTGCAATTGAGAAATTACAAAAACGTTATTAGCTGAACTTCCAATTTCCGCGGTGACATGATTTCCGGGTTCCGAAACAACTGTTAAATCGGGAAACCAATTGAACTCAGGGCTGGGAGGCGAGTCAGTAATTGGATCTACTATGCGGATAAACTGGCTATCACTCACTTTAGTGCCATATTTGTCGTTTGCCGATGCTTCTATGACATACCAACCTGGCGCAAACCTTGACGTGCCGAACGAAAAGGGCACGCCTTCCTTTACCGAATCCCGCCGGTCGAAAACCTTTTCGATTTTTTCCCAGGTTTTGGGATCCCCCTCATTGTTGTACTCATCATTTGGGAAAGTTTTTAAGAATTCTTCTTTGCTCATGACGAACTGGTCCGGCCGCTCCCAATACCTGGATCGAATAAGCCTGTACGGCGACCGAAGCCTGAATACCCGCACGGTCACTTCCGTGGCGAGAAATTGACCTGCCGTATTGAAAGTCGAAATTGAAATATCGCGAAGGCTGTCGGTCCGGATGATTGTTCTATCGGACAATCCTATGGCAATTGACAGCGCGCTATATCCAACTTCGATCGATGTTTGCGCGGTCGCGGTTTCACCTGCAATATCCGTCGCATCAACAGATACCACATAGGTAAAACTCTGGTTCGATTTTTTTGTTATGGATCGGTCAGGTACTGCAAGGAAATGAATTTCGAATTTCCCTTTTGTATCTGCAATGATGAGGCCATTTGCGATTTCCGCCGAAGTTCTTTGAAGTGGAATCAAACGGCCGTATTTCAATCGATCGAATGGCACGTGGCTTTGCCGGGTTACTCTGTATTTAATTGAAGAACCCGAGGAACTGATGCCGGCATAACCAACGACGGTGCCCGTGATGGTAACTGTATCATTCAGACGAGAATTTCCAGTTGGCAAGTCGTAGGAGATTTTGAATGTAGGTCTCTTGTATTCCTCAACCGAAAGTTCAGTTCGCGATTTGCTAAGCTTGTCTACAATCGAAAATCGGCCGTTCAGACGGTTGGCGGGTAAATTGAAATGGCCTTGGTACGAACCAAATTCGTTCGTGACTATAATTTGTGAGTCGATCGCCTGCTCGTTGACATCATAAAGAAATACCATGCTTTTCAACTGCGTCATTATTTTGGGCTGCCCGCTGCCAAAATCACGGCTGACCATTAATCCTTTGAAAAAGATTTCCTGGCAGGGCCTGTAAATTGCGCGATCTGTAAAAAAATAAGTGTTCAGGTTATCATTTTCATATGCTTGCCTGTTGGTGAAATTTGTGTCATTGCCGAAAGTGTAAGATTCGAATTCCTCTTCTTCGCCGAGGAATAAATGATCATCCGGAGTCGTGAATTCAATATTGAAGTTGCGGTAGTCTTGAGTTCTTGGTGGTGAAAGTCGAAAAAAGCCATTTTTATCCGTTATAATATTCTCGCCCTTACTTGCAATTTCGCGTTGC
>Ga0070731_10001761_pt1 | contig 21751 bp, 17 predicted proteins | sample Coa_R1_2_FD_66448 | JGI IMG/M metagenome (GOLD analysis project Ga0070731, IMG submission 66448) | Surface soil microbial communities from Centralia Pennsylvania, which are recovering from an underground coalmine fire - Coalmine... | ecosystem: Environmental > Terrestrial > Soil > Unclassified ... | reverse complement strand
CGTACGGGCTGTCAGCGCGACGAGCATGCGCGAAGGGATGGTGCTTTACGACGCGCGCGGCCGCGAGACCTGGGCGTGCCCGAACGTCGACTCGCGCGCAGATGAGGAAGCGGACGAGCTCGTGCGTTCCGGTGCCGCCGCAGAGATCTACCAGCAGGCGGGCGACTGGGTGGCGATCACGGCTCCGGCGCGATTCCGCTGGATCGCGCGCCACGAGCCCGACGTGTTCGCGTTGACCGCTCACGTTGGAATGCTGGGCGACTGGATCCTCACCAAGCTCTCCGGGGTCTTTGTCACCGATCCGTCGCTCGGCTCGAGCTCGGGCATGTTCGAGCTCGCGCACCGCGATTGGTCGGACCGGGTACTCGAGATCTGCGGACTCGACCGCTCCGTTTTCCCCGAAGTGGTGGAGCCGGGCACGGTCGTCGGCTCGGTTACCGCATGTGCCGCTGCGGAGACGGGCTTACGCGAAAACACGCCGGTCGTCGTCGGCGGCGCAGACACTCAGCTCGCGCTGCTCGGCCTCGGCGTCACTCAGCCGGGCCGCTTCACCGTAGTCGGCGGCAGCTTTTGGCAGCACACGGTCGTCCTCGACAAGCCGCTGATCGATCCCGCCGCGCGGCTGCGGACCCTCTGCCACACGGAACCCGACCGCTGGATGATGGAGGGGATCGGGTTCTACTGCGGGATCGTCATGCGCTGGTTCCGTGACGCGTTTTGCGAGCTGGAGCGGGCCGAGGCCGCGCGCGACGGCGTCGCCGTATACGCGCTGCTCGAGCGGAAGGCAGCGCAGTTACCGCCAGGCGCGCACGGGGTCTTCGGAATCTTCTCGAACCTCATGCAGGCGAGTCGCTGGGTGCATGCGTCGCCGGGCTTTCTCGGGTTCGACGTCGGTAACCCACAGCGCGCCGGACGCATCGAGTGCTTCCGCGCAATCGAGGAGAGCGCAGCGTACGTCTCGCGCGGACACCTCAAGATCGTCGAGGAGGTGGCCGAAATCGAGGTGACCGAGGCGGTACTGACCGGCGGCGCTGCGAAGGGGACGCTGTGGGCCCAGATCGTCGCCGACACGCTCGGCGTGCCCGTGCACGTTCCTCTCGTCAAGGAGTCGACGGCGCTCGGTGCCGCGATTTACGCCGGTGTCGGCGCGGGCCTCTACGCGGACGCGGCGTCGACTGCGCGGGAGCTCGTGCGGTTCGAGCGCACGGTTGAGCCCGATCCGTCCGCGACCGCGGCGTACGACGATCTCTACGAGCGGTGGCTCGAGATCTATCGCCGTTCCCTCGAACTGTCCGAAGCCGGCCTCGTGCGTCCCTTGTGGCGCGCCGCCGGCACCTGAACCAGAAAGGCGGCGCGATGCCTGAAACCGACATGAGAGCCGGCAAGAACTTCCACGAGGGCGTGCCGTCGCCTGACCAGGGGTTTTTCCTCAAGGGCTCGGGCTCCTACGACTGGGGCATGAAGAACCGGCTAGCGCGCATCTTCCGGCCCGAGACGGGTCGCACTGTGATGCTCGCCATCGACCACGGATACTTTCAGGGACCGGTGACGGGCCTCGAGCGGGTCGACCTAAACATCGTGCCGATCGCCCAGCACGCCGACGCGTTGATGCTGACGCGTGGCATCCTCCGCTCGACGATCCCGGCCACGCACCGCGGCGGCATCGTAATGCGCGCAAGCGGGGGTCCGAGCATCCTCAAGGACCTCTCGAATGAGCGCGTCGCAGTTGATATGGAGGATGCGGCGCGTATGAATGTGCACAGCGTTGCGGTGCAAGTGTTCGTGGGCGGCGACTACGAGACGCAGTCGGTCCAGAACCTGACGAAGCTCGTCGATGACGGTTACCGCTACGGGATCCCGGTGCTCGGGGTGACCGCCGTCGGCAGAGAGCTCACGCGCGACGCGCGGTACCTCGGGCTCGCGACGCGAATCTGCGCAGAACTGGGCGCGCACGCCGTAAAGACGTATTACTGCGATGACGGCTTTGAACGCGTGACGGCAGGATGCCCAGTCCCCGTTGTGATGGCCGGCGGCAAGAAGCTGCCGGAGCACGAGGCGCTCGAGATGGCATACCGCGCGGTTCAGGAGGGCGCGGCTGGCGTCGACATGGGTCGCAACATCTTCCAATCGGAGAATCCCGCGGCGATGATTCAGGCGGTCGCAAAGGTCGTGCACGAGGACGGACGTCCCGAGCAGGCCTATGAGCTGTACCAAGAGCTGTCACGAGACGCGGTACATGCCTGATGCGCACGAGGACGCGTCGACTGATCGACGGTTGGCTGCGATCTCTCCCGAGGGTCCTGCGGACGGGCTGCGGCCGCTCCGAATGGAGTTCGGGCGCTTCACTTGAAGAATTGGGCTTGACACGGACCGGTGCTCTATGGGACATTCGCCCCGGCGGTCTAACGATTGTCTGGACAAGATGACCTCGAACAGATTCTCCCGACGCTAGACCGGGCTTCTCCTGTGCCGCTGTACTTTCAGGTGGAGCAGGCGCTGGCCACCCAGATCCGGCGAGGTGCGATACCGGCTGGGTCACGACTCCCAACGGAGCCTGAGCTCTCCGAATATTTTGGCGTCTCACGGTCAGTGATCCGTCAGGCGATAAGGCGTCTCATCGCGACTGGAATCGTCGGGAGCCGTCGTGGCATCGGGTCCTTCGTGGTCCAGAATGACCCGCCATCCTGGCAGCTGCAAGGGTCGCAGGGCTTCTTCGAAGACGAGGTGATGCGTCTCGGACGTCAGGTCGTCTCGAGGGTCCTGCGCACTGAAGTGGTACCGCTGCCCGACTGGGCAGCTTGCTTGCTTGAGCTTGACCAGGGAACACCAGGGGTCGTTCTTGAGCGCCTTCGTTACGTCGATGGGCTGCTCACCGTCTACGACCTCAACTACCTGCCAGAGCACTTCGCTGAAGCTGTCGTCTCGCTCCGGAGCGCGCCGGAAGGCTCCTTGTATGAGACGCTGCGGCGCAAACACGGAAAGACAGTCGCGGGCGGCCGCCGCACGATCGACACGGTTATCGCAGGCGCGGAATTTGCTGGCCTACTTGAGGTCGACGAGCACGCGCCCCTGCTTTTCGTGGAAGCGATTGACCTCGACGCCGCCCAGCGCCCCTTCGATTGTTATCGGACCTGGTTGCGGCCTGACCGATTGAAGATTCGCGTGGATGTCCTGCCTAGCGCTGCCCCCCCCGTTCCCGAAAACCCTCGGCGATGCTCAGTTCCTAATGGAGTAGGAGGTTAGACATGAGTGACGTGAAAGCAGACAGCACATCCCTCCTTGATGGTGCGAAACTCGACTACCAGATCACGCAGATCTCACTAGTGGTCCGGGACCTGCGCAAGACGATGGAGATGTATCACACGATTCTCGGGTGGGGTCCATGGAACGTCTTCGAGCATGTGCCGCCGATGCACCACGACACTCAAGTCGGAGGCGAGTCCGCTGACTACACACTTCTGGGCGCGGAGACATACGTCGGCGGCGTAGCGAACGGGATGAACTTCGAGTTGCTTCAGCCGCTCGAGGGACCGAGTCTTTGGCAGAAATTCCTCGATGAGAAAGGTGAGGGCATCTATTCCATCGCAGTGATGTTCAAGACTCTTGAGGAGTCTGCCGCAGCCAAGCGCCACTTCGAAGCTCACGGCATGCCTGTCAACATGGCGGCCCGCATCGGCGACCACATCGAGTACTACTACGTCGATAGTGAGCCTATCCTCAAACTTGCGCTTGAGTCAGGCTCTGGCCATGCAATTGACTTCGTCAAGCCGCTTTATGTCTATCCGGACAAGTAGCACGAAGTGGAATCGCTTTTCATGTCCGCGGTCGCGAAGCCGGCTTTGTATATGGCCACGAGCCGCTATGACTTCGCCGATGCGCGGCCCTGGGCCGACCAGGGAGTAACTAATGCCGCTCCTCACAGCTACTGCGCCAACGAGCGCGGGTTCCGCTTGAGCGGGCAGGCGCTCGGCCTGGAAGGTGAGCCGATCCCTCTCTCCCCCGTGGTGAAGAGGAAAAGTACGCCGAGGATGTAAGGACGAGGATCTTGCCTTGATCCGATTTGGCACCAAATCGAGACCCCCACGGGAGGAATGTGACCGACTGAGTGCGAACGCTGTTTCGAAACACTTTGCCGGCGTTTCCGCCGTTCGGGGTGTCGACCTGACCGTTACCCTGGGAAGCCGCATTGGCCTGATTGGCCCGAACGGCTCCGGCAAGACGACACTGCTTAATATTCTCTCCGGGGTTATCAGGCCTAGTGCGGGCGTCCTAGCGGTCGGCGACCGCGACGTGACGGGTTGGCCTTCCCACCGCATCGCTCGCCTCGGCGTAGGACGCACGTTCCAGCACACGCGACTGTTTGGCCGACTCAGCGCCCTGGAGAACGTTGAGGTCGGAGCTGTCCGCGTGCGTCGACATATGTCTGGCGTCGAGCGAAGGGCGCGTGCCCGTGCGGCACTGGAGGAGCTGAAGGTCAGCGAGTTCGCTGAGCGTACCGCGAGCGAGTTGTCGTTCGGTATCCGTCGCAAGGTTGAGCTCGCGCGTACTTTGGCCGCCGAGCCACGCTTTCTCCTGCTCGATGAGCCAGCGGCGGGGGTGCCCGAGGGCGAGCGGGCAGGGCTTGCGTCGATGATCGCTGAGGTCGCCGCAGAGCGAGGGCTCGGCATACTGGTGATCGATCACGATCTCAGCTTCGTCACCGCCATTTGCGAGCAGATCGTCGTGCTCGACGCGGGATCTGTGATCGCCCGCGGCACGCCTCAGGCGGTCGCGGACGATCCTGACGTAATCAGCGCGTACATTGGAGCGCCGATCTCAGTTGGCGCGTCAGGTAGCAACGAACACGCCCTGATGGGCGACTAGGAGGAGTGCAAGTGAGTCACTTTGTGCGGACACGACAACGATCCCACGCGGTGCCCGAGTGCCGCCCGGCGCGCTCTAGGCGCATACCCAAGATGACTGGCCTAGTCGCAGCCGTGACGGCATTTGCGCTCATTGGTGCAGCCTGCGGGTCCTCGAACAGCAGCGGGTCCGGCTCTACTACGACGAGCAATACCGCGTCAGGCGGTCTCCCGTCGCAGTACAAGATCGGTGTGAACATGGCCTTGACGGGCGCGACTGCGCCCTACGACCAACCAGCGCTCGCCGGTCTAAAGATGGCGGTGGCCGAGATCAACGCCAAGGGCGGCATTGGCGGAAAGTCAAAGATCGTTCTGACGATCATGAATGACCGTAGCGACGCCGGTCAGTCTGCTGCCGACGCTCAGACGCTCGCCGCACAGGGAATAAATTTCATGATGTTGCCCGGTGATCCCGCGGTCTCGATTCCCGCGGGAACAATCGCACAAGCTCACCACATCCCGATGATGACATGCTTGGCATCTCTGCCTACCCAACGTAAGGCGATCGGACCTTACTTCTTTGGGGGTGAGTCGGCCGACAATGTTGTTGCGGCTGCCGAGGCGCTGTACGCGGTCAATCACGGCCTGAAGACGGCCTACACGATCGCGGGCCCCGATACCGCGTACACGCAGAACTATCCCAGATACTTCGCCGAGGCATTTAAAGCTGATGGCGGGAAGATCGTTGGTACGGACACATACCGCTCTGGGGAGACCGACTTCTCGCCTCAGATCCAGAAGATTCGGAGCCTGAACCCAGCGCCGGCCGTGATTGAATCACCGATGTATGAGCCGGAGCTGCCCGCCTTCATCAAGCAGCTGAAGGCTGCGGGCGTGAAATCAACGCTCCTGCTCTCGGACGCGAGCGATACCCCAACGATCGAACAGTTGGGCCAGCTGATCAATGGCCAGACGTTCTCGACGCTTGGTTTTCCGACTCCCGGCTCGAAGCTTGCGTCTTACTACGTTCGTTTCAAACAGCGCTACGGTTCACAGCCGCCGAATGTCCTAGCGGCAGTCTGCTACGACAGCATGTACCTAATTGCCCATGGCGTGGCGATGGCTGGGACCACCGACCCCGCGAAAGTCGTGGCTGCACTGGACTCGATAAAGCATTACAACCAGGGTGTTCTCGGTGACACGACGTACGCTAACGGCTTCCCGCTACGTCCGATCGCCATGCAGAAGTGGGTCTGGAATAACCAGACGCACTCGGTGCACGACCAATTCTTAGCATTCGTGACACCAACCGCCAGTCAGGTGCCGGCTCCGTAGGCCGAGCAGACCGGTGTCCGGCAATCGTCTCGATACCGCTGGTTGTAGCTAGTGGCGCTTCTGCGTCTTACTCGGCATCGTCGGACTCGCCCCGATCGTAGGGGTGAGTCCGACGATCGAGTGCCTGCCTCAAATGGCGTCGAAGTCTCCCAGCACCATGCAGACACAATCTCGAAGGAGCATGGGGCTGGCGCTGGGGCCGGCGGTTCACAGGTACCGTTCTTCGAAATCTCGGACCTAAGCGTCGCGTACGGCGGCATTCAGGCACTCCGGCAGCTCTCACTTCACGTCGCCGAAGGGGAGATCGTCGCATTGCTCGGCCCGAACGGGGCCGGAAAGACCACGACGCTCAAGGCGATCGTCGGCTGGACCCCCGCAAATCGAGGTCGGATCATGTTCGAGGGCCGCAACATCACCCGCCTGAAGACTGAGGATATTGTGAGGCTGGGGGTGACGATGGTCCCGCAGGGCCGACAGGTTTTCAGTCGCCTCACGGTGGCCGAGAACCTTATGCTCGGTGGCCTCGCCCGCGCCGGCAGGTCGTCGAATGGTGACATGGCGAGCGACATGTTGGATATGTTCACTGTGCTGCGAGAGCGCAACCGTGAGCTTGCTGGGAACCTCTCCGGGGGGGAACAGCAACAACTCGTCATCGCGCGAGCACTCATGTCGAATCCCCGGCTGGTGATCTTCGATGAGCCGTCTCTAGGGCTTGCACCCGCTCTTGCCACGCGTACTTTCGAGCTGGTTGCGCGCCTCCGTTCGCGCGGACTGACCATCATCATCGTCGAGCAAAACGTTGGGCTAGCGCTCGCAATTAGCGACCGCGCCTATGTGTTGGCGGGAGGCCAACTCGCCGTGAGCGGGGATGTCGCGAGCGTCCGCAAAAGCCCGCAGCTCAAGGAGATCTTCCTAGGTATCGAAAGCGCAGCGCTATGACAAGTGTCGTGCAGGACATCGTCAACGGGCTTGGGCTCGGCGGAACGTATGCCCTACTTGCTTTGGGCCTGGCCTTGGTTTTCAGCATCCTGCGTCTGATCAACTTCGCCTATGGCGAGTTGATGACCATCACTGGCTATATATTGTTCTTTGCGCTCGGCGCTGGTCTTGCGACCCCCCTTGTAATTGTCCTAGGCATAGTAGGCGCCGGAGTGGCCTCCGTCGCGATGGAGCGCGCGGTATTCCGACCGTTCCGTAACGCCGATGCGACAACGCTTCTCCTGACCAGCTTCGCCTTGAGCGTGGCACTTCAAACGCTCTTTCAAGCGACGATCTCAGCAAACGCTAAAGGTGTCGACCTAAGTTTCATTCCCGGACTAATCTTCATCGCTGGCGTGCAGGTTGGTGGCACCCAGCTCGTCTCCACCGTAACATCACTCGTTGTCCTGGTGTGCCTCGGGACGTTCTTGATGCGGACAACGCTCGGCGTGAGCATACGGGCAACCGCAGAGAACTTTCACGTCGCCCGTTTGATGGGGATCCGGGCGAACCGCGTCATCGTCTCCTCTTTCCTCGTATCCGGGTTATTGGCCGGGGTGGCCGGAGTGCTCTGGGTAATACAGATCGCTTCAGTTAATCCACTTATGGGCACCACGCCAGTATTGAAAGCGTTTGTGGCGGCGATTGTTGGAGGACTTGGCAGCCTGCGAGGAGTTGTGCTGGCAGGTTTTCTTCTCGGTTTCCTTGAGACGCTGCTGCAGACCTACCTACCGGGAAGCGCATCAGGGTACCGAGACGCCATGCTCTGGGTGATTCTGATCGGCGTACTGCTTCTTCGGCCTCAGGGACTGTTCGCGCCTGCAGCTGAGAGGGCCTGAGCGATCTTGCGAGGAAAGCGACAGGTGATGGCCGAGTCGGTTCTCGGTCGCACTCTCGTCGGCACAGTGGTGCTGGCCGGCGTGTTGATCGCGGCTTCACTGCTGGGCCTTGCCGAGTTCAACTCCGCGGTGGTTACGATATTTCTTACGGACGTTGTCGCCGCAGTTGGGTTGGCCGTGTTTATGGGAAACTCGGGCATTCTCAGCTTTGGCCACCCCGCGTTCATGGGACTGGCCGCGTACGTGTCAGGGCTCGCATCTATGAATCCGGTCTTGCGACGTGCGACGTTGACGACTTTTCCCCATCTGCTTTCAGGCATCTCGCTGCCTTTTTGGGGCGGCGTCTGCCTCGCTATCGGGTTCGTCGCGCTATTCGCGTTGACTACTGGCTTGGCTATCGTGCGACTTCCGCGCGATGCCGCGGCCATCGCGACGCTCGGCACCCTGGTGATAGTAAATGTTGTCCTCGTGAATGCTAGGTCGATTACCAACGGATCTCAGACGCTCTACGGTGTGGCGTTGACGGTTGGTTGGCGCGGGGCTCTCGTCGTGGCGGTTTTGTGCGTGACAATCGCACGGCTATACCGTGAGGCGAGCGCCGGTCTGGAGCTACGCGCCAGCCGCGAGGACGAAGTGGCGGCGGCCGCGTTGGGCATCAATGTCCGCCGCCGTCGACTGGAAGCGTGGGTGTTGAGCGCGATCATCTCCGCCGCTGCGGGAGTGCTACTCGGGCACTTTCTTGGTGCGTTTTCACCAGCTCAGTTTTACCTCACCCTGACCATCACTGTCGTTGCCATGGTGATTGTCGGAGGAGAGACCACGGTATCCGGCGTCGTCATGGGCACGATACTCGTGACGGCGGTGCTACAGGTCCTAGGTAACTGGGAGGATGGTGCGAGTCTAGGTCCGATCCATATACCCGCACTACTCGGCCTACCGACGCTCGGCCTAAGCGTGGTGCTTGTGCTCGCAGTCTATTTTCGGCGGCAGGGACTATTCGGGCGCCAGGAGTTGGAGTTCGCCGTGGCTGGTTCGGCGCGTCGTCGAATGTCCCGCCGCGTGCGTCCGGGTGCCCGGGAGGACGTCGCGGAACCTCTCGTTGATACGTCAACGGAGGACGTGGGCGTTGCCAAGAAATAGCATGCCTAATCTCGTTGAGCGTCGTCTATTCGTAGAGCACTGATAAGCGCGGACCAGATGCCAGAACGAGTAATCCGTATTGCGGTGGACGTTGGAGGAACGTTCACCGATCTCGTCTGCGAGTACAGCGACGGCAGTTTTGTGGTCCACAAGAGCCCGACAACACCCGACGACCCTGCCCGCGGGATGTTGGACGCACTCGAGATGGCCGCCCGCGAGGCGGGGGCAACCGTTCGCGAGTTTCTTGAACCCGTAGAGCTTTTCGTCCACGGCACTACGCGCGCGACCAACGCCATCATCAGTGGGGATACCGCGCACACAGCCCTACTTGTCACGGAAGGACACCCGGACATACTTCTGTGGCGGGAGGGTACGCGGGTAAATACCTTCGATTACACGCAGGTGAATCCTGAACCGTATATTCCCAGGCGACTTACTTTCGAAGTCTCGGAGCGGATCGATGCGCAAGGGAACGTCGTTATACCGCTCGATGAAGCGAAGGTGCTGCAGGTGATCGAGGAGTTGCGCGCGCGCCAGATCGAAGCGGTCGCCGTCTGTTTTCTCTGGAGCATTCTCAATGGCGAACACGAGCGGCGTGTTGGAGAGCTACTCGAGGAGCATCTCCCGAGTATTCCCTACACACTGTCGCACGTGCTTACCCCGACCGTGCGGGAGTACCGGCGCGCCTCGGCGGCGGCTATCGATGCGTCGTTGAAGCCCGTCATGAGCGACTACCTAAGTGGCATCGCATCGCGACTGGCGGGGTGCGGACTGCGTGGTCGACTTCTGATGATGACAAGTTCTGGTGGGGTGCGAGATCTCGACGACGTATCTCGAACCCCGATCCACTCCACCGCCTCGGGCCCAGCGGCAGCGCCTGTGGCGGGGAGGTACTACGCCGGGCGCGACACTGGATCTGACACGGCGATTGTCACCGATGCCGGAGGCACGAGCTACGACGTCAGCCTGGTCCGCCGGGGCGCGATTCCGTGGACCCGCGAAACCCGGCTGGGTATATCCGCCTACGGACACATGACCGGCTTTCCGTCGGTCGACATTCGAAGCATCGGGGCGGGCGGAGGGAGCATTGCGTGGGTGGACGACGGAGGGGTGCTCCACGTTGGTCCTCGCAGCGCGGGCGCCGTCCCGGGTCCGGCCGCTTACGGTCGCGGGGGGACGGAGCCCACGATAACTGATGCAAGCCTGATCGTCGGGTACCTCGACCCAGACTTCTTCCTCGGCGGTCGCATGCGGCTCGATCCCACGGCTGCAGCCGCTGCGCTCGAAGGCTCGGTCGCCAGACCGCTTCAGATGTCACTCCAAGAAGCCGCCTCCGCTGTGCTCGAGCTGCAGGTCGAGCATATGGTCGGTGCGATCGACGCAATCACGCTCGACCAGGGAGTTGACCCTCGCTCCGCCGTCCTCGTCGCTGGCGGTGGTTCGGCGGGCTTCTATTCGGTCGCGATCGCCAGACGGCTGGGATGCGCGAAGGTTGTCGTTCCGGAGATGGCGGCAGCTCTCAGTGCAACTGGAGCACTCCTGTCGGATCTGTCCGCTGAGTATTACGGGACGTTCCTCACGACGACGACCGATTTCGATTTCGACGGAGTCAACACGATGCTCGAGAGCCTCCGAGAAAAATGTGAGCAATTCGTCGAGGAGTCGGCCTCAGTTTCAGCCGGGCATGCCATCCACTATGCCGTGGAAGCGCGGTATCGCGACCAGATTTGGGAGCTCGACGTACCGTTCGAAAAGGCTCGCTTCGACGATTCGCATGACGTTGCGGAGCTCCGGCGCGGCTTTGACCGGGTTCACGACGAGATCCTGGCTCACGTCGATCCCGACTCAGACGTCGAATTCGTAACCTGGAAGACAAAGGTTGACTGCGCGCTTCGAGACGGTCCGATCATTAGCTCGGACGCGGGTGTCGGTTCTAAGGCTCCGACTCAGCGGCCAGTCTATTTCCACGGCAGCGGGCTTCTCGACACTACTATCCGCGATCTCGACTCGCTTGGAGTGGGAGAGGAGATCCAAGGCCCGGCGATCATTCAAACGCCGGTGACGAGCATCGTCATCGATCCCGGAACACGAGCAACTCGCACCAGAGCTGCGTCGCTCATCATCGATACGGGCGCTGACGGTCGTGATCTGAGCGATCTCGAAGCTCTGACTGTGATGGGGCGCATGCTATGACGGGTCCAGCTCAGTCCGTTGAGCTCGACGGTCTCCAAATGGCCGTGATCAAGAACCGGCTCGAGACAATCGTCCGCGCAATGACGAATGCTTTGCTGCGTGCAGGGCGATCCGGCGTCCTCAACATCGCTCGCGATTTCTCGTGCTCGATCCTCACTGGAGACTCAGAACTCCTCGCATTTGCGGAGAGCATCCCGGTCCATGTCATGTCGGGGCCAGACCTTCAGGCGACAAGCATGAAGCGGCTTCACCCTGTTCTCCGTCGCGGCGATGCCTTTCTGCACAATTCACCTTATGACGGCAACTCCCACGCAGCCGACTGGTCTGTTTTGATGCCGGTAATCGACGACGCCGGAGTCCACCGCTTCACCGTGTTTGCCAAGGCACATCAAGCAGACTGCGGGAATGCAATAGCAACGACGTACGACACCGCTGCTCGCGACGTCTACCAGGAGGGCGCACTCATCTTCCCATGCACGAAGATCCAGGACGCTTATGCGCTTAACCCGGATGTGGTCCGAATGATCCGAGAGCGCATTCGAGTGCCAGATCAGGCTGCCGGCGACTTCTTAGCGCTCGTCGGCGCCGTCCGTGTCGGTGAGCGCCGAATGCTCGAGATGCTGGATGAGTATGGACCCGAGCGGCTGGACGCGTTCGCCCGTCGCTGGTTTGACTACAGCGAACAGCGCATGATCGAGGCGATCCGCCGGCTCCCTGCGGGAACTTGGACGCAGCGCAACCAACACGATCCCACGCCCGTGGTTCCAAAGGGAGTGGACTTGTCAGTGTCGCTCACGGTCGATCCAGAAGATGCCACGATAGATGTCGACCTGCGGCATAATCCGAACTCGCTCGACTGTGGCCTGAATCTGACGGAAGCCTGCGCCCGCTCTGCAGCGATGGTTGGCGTGTTCAACAGCATCGGCCCAGGCGTTCCGCCGAACGCGGGCTCTTATCGCCGACTTCGTGTGCACCTGCGGGAAGATTGCTGCGTCGGGATACCCGTTCACCCGCACAGCTGTTCGGCAGCTACCACCGACCTCCTCGACCGAACCGCGAACGCGACGCTGCGGTGCTTCGCCGAAGCCCAAGAGGGCGCAGGCATGGCGGAATTTGCCTATTGCATCGGGGCCGGCTCGAGCGTCGTTTCCGGCAAGGACCCGCGCACGGGTCGAGCATTCGTCAACCAACTCTTCCTCGGGTTCACTGGCGGCGCTGGCGCTCCACAGGCGGACGGCTGGCTTGGCGCGTACTGCATCGGCGGCGCCGGCATGCTGATGCGGGACAGCGTCGAGGTAGACGAGCTGCGCCAACCGCTTCGCGTCGTCCAGCAGCGGCTTGTGCCAGATACCGAAGGCGCGGGCCGATTCTGTGGTGCACCCGCAGCGATGGTTGAGTTCGGCCCAGCCGGTTGTAGCCTTGAAGTCAACTACACCGCCGACGGCACTCACAATCCGCCGAAGGGTGTGCGCGGCGGCCTTGACGGCGCGGGTGCGAGGCAGGAGATCAGGCGGACCGACGGGACGATCGAGGCCCTTCCCAATGTTGGGCGGCTGGTCCTGAACGACGGGGAGACTCTCATTGCACGCTCTTGCGGGGGCGGAGGATATGGCCCTCCCTGGGAACGCGACCCGGAGGCCGTCCGACGAAACGTGCAGGACGGCTGGATCTCGCGACACCGGGCTACAACCGTCTACGGGGTCGTGCTGGATGCTTCCGGCGCGGTCAATCGTCAGGAGACCAATGCAGCACGCCAGCGCTTCGCGCGCCGCCGCCAAACCATCACTGCTCGCGAAGGCGCTTGACCGAAACCCGGCAATGGTCGAGGCGGCAATCCGCCTTCACCAGGAAGGCGCGATTCCGCCGTCGACGCACCTGATCGACCTCGACGCCGTTGCCAACAACGCGAGCGTGATTGCGGAGGCAGCTCGGCGGTTCAACCTGGCGGCGTTTGCCATGACGAAGCAGGATGGCCACGAGCCCCATATGACGCGGCTCGTACTCGACCGTGGTTTCGACGGTGTCACTGCGGTCGAGGCGATGCAGGCGTTTCGCATCCACCGCTACGACTTCCCCCTCGCGAACGTGGGACATACCTCTCCACTGCCTCGCGCCGAGGTTGAGCGTATCCTTGCGATGGACCCACAGTTTGTCACGGTGTACACAGTGGAAGCCGCTCGCCGGGTGTCGGAGGCATGCGTCTCACTCGGCCGGATGCAACCGCTCTACGTGACCGTAGGTCGCTCAGGGGACGAAGGTACCCACCCAGAACTCTTCGGCGGCTGGGACGAGGCGGAATGCGTCGACGGGATACGGCCAATCCTCGACCTGCCAAACGTTTGTGTCGCGGGAATTGCCCAACACGTAACGATTGACTACGCCTCGCAGGACGACCCATACACGGCGCGACCGACCGAGGCATTCTTCACCGCACTCCGAGCACGCGAGCTCCTTGAACGCGAGCTCGGTCTTGATGATTTGCGCATCAACTGCAGTGGCAATTGCAACGCAGTAACTGCTGGGATCCTCGCCTCCTATGGAGCAACTGATATCGAGCCTGGCGCCGCCCTCGTAGGATCAGGCAGATTTCACGCGTTGCTCGACATGCCTGAGATCCCGGCTCAAGTTTTCGTGTCAGAGGTTACGCATCACTGGGGGGAGAACGCTTATGCGATCGGCGGCGGGTTCGGGTTCGTGTGGGATATGGGGGGAACTTTGGCGCCGTTTCGCGGTCTCGTGGGCCGGTCGTTGGATCAGGCGCGCCGGCAGCAATTGGAGTTCGTCGGGCCGCCGTGGTACGACGTCTTCGGGCTCTTTCGTGATCCTGGCCGCATAGCCAGCATTGGTGACACGCTGCTCTTCGTGCATCTGCCGCAAGTGATCATGGAGCGCTGCTACGTCGCGGCTGTCAGCGGAATTTCTGCGCAGCGACCGAACGTCGAAGCCTTGCTCGACAGTGAAGGAACGCTTCTGGACAATGACCGTAATCCGGCTTCGGTGGACGCCGCGCGCGCGAGCGTCGAGCGCGTGCGGCGGAAGTACCTGTAAAGCCACACACGACGGTGGCGCTGGGCGTCGGCGACGGCTATCCCTGAGGAGAAGCGGCCCAGCTCATTGCACTGAGCCGAGTTCGTTGCGCTGATGCGCCAGTGCACGGCGAGCTCGTTCGACAGCATCTTCAACATCGCGGCGCGTTAGCCCAAGATACGTGACCGCCCGCAGTCGCTCTTCGTCAACGACAAGAACATCGACACCCTCGAGGTCGAGCAACCGGGCGAACCGAGGAGCGTCGTGGACGCGGAAGACCACGATATTCGTCTGGACTGCGTCGGGCTGGATCTCGATCCCGTCAAGTTCTCCCAGCCCATCTGCAAGCACACGGGCATTCTCGTGGTCCTCGGCAAGCCGATCCACGTTGTTATCGAGGGCGTAAAGACAGGCCGCTGCGACATAGCCTGTCTGCCGCATCGCCCCGCCCCACATCTGCTTGAATCGCCACGCTTCCTCGATCAGTTCGGCGGAGCCTGCGAGTACCGCTCCCATCGGACAGCCGAGACCCTTCGCGAAGTCGATCCAAGCCGTGTCGAAACCGCCTGCAAAGGCAGCGGCTGGGATCCCAGAAGCGACAGCCGCGTTCATGAGCCTTGCTCCGTCAAGATGAGCACGAAGTCCGTGCCGCCTGGTTACGTCGAGTACGGCTTGAATGCGCTCAAGCGGCCAGATCCGGCCCCCTCCTAGGTTCGTGGGCTGTTCGACGACCACGAGCCGCGAGCGCGGCATGTTCCGGTCGCGAGGACGGATGGCCGCCTGGAGCTCAGCTGCATCGAAGATCCCAGTCGCCGTGTGCAGGAATCGCATCGACGCACCGGACATTGCTGCAGCTCCTCCCGCCTCTGACTCCGCCGGGTGCGCAAACTCGTCGAGGATGATCTCGTCGCCACCGGGTCGAATGTGAAGTCGGATCGCGATTGCGTTGCACATAGTTCCCGACGGCAGGAAAAGAGCAGCCTCGTGACCGAGCAATTCCGCCACCCGCGCCTCCAGCCGAATCACCGTCGGATCGGTGCCCCGTTGTTCGTCGCCCACGTCCGCTGCGAGCATCGCGTGGAGCATCTCCGCTGTGGGGACCGTCTGTGTGTCACTAAAAAGATTGACGCGCTTCTCCGCGCGCACCGGGCGTGTCAAGAGACCGCAAGCGGACGAACGAGCGACGCCGTCGCACCCGAGATCGCGAGAGGACAGCAGACGAACAGGAAACGGGTCACGCCCGACTGCGAAAGCTCCTCAAGCGCCAGGTTCTCGATGATATGGATGCCACGATCGCGTATGAGGAAGTGGTGTGCAGGTGCTGGATTCCCTGGCACAGTGCTCGGCTCCTGCTCGAGCGACGGCGTGTCGGCTCCGATCGCAACCGGCTCGAACTGCTCGACCAGCCAGTTCGCGCCCTCCAGCGTAATCCCGGCACCGGCGTGCGTTGCGAGGGCCTCCGCGTCCGGCCAGTCCATCAGATAGCCGGTCCGGACGAGGACAGCTCCGCCCGAGGGGAACTCCCCTATGCCCTCCAGCGCCCGCTTAAGGTCGTCAACCCCGACCCCGTAAGCCTGAGGCAGCGGCTCGCGCCCGATTGCCTTCGCGACGTCGAGGAGCAGGCCCGGGACAAGCAGAGGGGGGATCGCGACCGCGTCGTCCTGCATTGGTCCAAAGTCTCCGATTGCGTCAGCGGCCCGAGTCCCGCCGAACCAGGTGGCGTCGTCTCCCCAGCCGCGCATTACGTGGCAAAGGGCGTCGATGTGGGTGCCGGTATGCATTGAGCTGATCACGACCTCCGACACAAATCCCCATTCAGCCGTGTTTTCCTCGCCGGCGAGCCAGGCCTGATCGCGCTGGTTCGCGAGACCGCGTGGCGTGCGGTACGTCGTCACCGTGAACGGCACATGGACGGGAGAGGACGGCATGCCCGTGAACCGTCCTATGTCGAGGTCGAAGATCCGCCCCTCGCGGACCGTCCGAAGCGCCTCCAAGACTGCTTCGGGAGTGATCCGCCGTGCTGGGGACGAACTGGTTCCGTCGGATGGGCCGGACATGGCCGGGGAACCACTAAAGCTAGGCATCACCACCTCCTGGAAGATCACTCGTGGATGGCCGCTCCCCGGCCGACCGGAGGCGACGATAGAAGCTCGAAGGCAATTTCATCCGCTCGCTTTAACGACGCCGTGGGCGCGTGTGAGTCAGATCGAAGCCGGAACGAATGTCGACACGAATGCAAGCGCTGGGAATCTGTCGGCGGGTGAATCTTCACTCGAAGTGAGATGACTGACCCATCAGGGGTGAGCCTACATCATCCTGTGCATACAGCACCGATCTAGCCGCAACCTTTCCGGGCCGCTCAGATGCCACCCTAGCTTGTCGCGCGCCGTTGCCCGGTAGTGCTCAGAGGCCGCGAGCAGCGCCCCTTGACCTGAAGGTCTGACTCCAGCCGTTCGGCCGCCAACAGCAGCCGCTCGAGCCTGGGACGCTGGATCGGATCTGGGTGCTGCCAGCGATGGCGCTCGAGCTGGCGTTTGCCTTCCCGCAGCCAGCCTTCCCGTCCCTGCACCCGGGCCACGATCCGCGCTGGATCGAACTCCAGCGACACCTCCGGTGTGACCTGCTCGGGATCCTCAGTCACCTCGGCGCGCTCGCCCTGGCGACGCGATTGTTCTCTGGCCTTGCGGAAGAACTCACGGCGACCCTCCGGCGTGCGCAGCTGCTCGGGCAGCTCATCGCCGCGTTCCTCGCCATAGAGCTCATCCTCGGCGTCATCCGTCGCCTTGGCCTCGGCCAGGATCTCGCGCGCGATCTGTTCAAAGCGATAGTTCGCGTCCGGGCTGCAGTTCCCGTCCATCCGGGTCCCGTCGATCGACACCACCCCACCCTTGATCAACCCCGCCCGGTCACACAAACGCAGCACCTCACCAAACAGGTCAGCCAGCCCCTGCTCATGACGACAGACAAACCTGGCGATCGTGGCGTGATCAGGAACCAGGTTGCCGGTGATCACCCGATAGGCCACGTCCTGACGACAATGACGCTCGATCGCCCGCGACGACTGCACATTGGTGGCAAACGCGTACAGAACCAGCACCACCATCACAGACGGCTCATACGCCGCGCGACCATGACCGTCAGCCCAGTAGGCGGCGTAGAAGTCGCCGAGATCCATCTCGGCGACCGCCTCGATCACAAACCACGCCAAGTGATCGGCCGGCAACCACTCCCGCACATCCGGCGGCAACAGGAACCCCTGCTCACGACGGCTCTCGATGAAGTTCTGGGCCATGCCCAGAATTCCGTTAACCAGAGCGGACGGAACCTTTGCGCGACAGCCTCAGCCGGTCGAGCTGGCTAAGGTCTGCCGCTCGGTGCACGCGAGGCATCCGCCCCGCTCCCTTGCAGACTCAGCTCCGCAGGACGGACCAGCCATCGGGCGGCAACCGGCGCTCGGCCGGCAGCAAACTCCTGGGGTGAGCCTTCGGGTTCATTTTGGCGCGAGAACCCGAAGGTCGATCTCGGAAAGCGCTGGTTTGCAGCAAGCTTCTGCTCGCTCACCTGCCGCATCTAACAGAAAACGTGTTAGATGCCGACTTCCCCGCCGTACCTCCGACAAGCTAAATGCAGCGCATTTGCAGGCTTCTTGAGTAGCGGGGGCGGGATTCGAACCCGCGACCTTCGGGTTATGAGTCCGATTCGGCTCGGTCGCGTTAGTACGGACGGGTGACGCTAAGTGCCGTAAATACAGGTGATTCGGCTGTTTCTTGGAGCCGCCATGACAGCCTGAGATCGGCCGGTTCGGCGCCGTTCGTTTGACATACGTTTGACACGGGCGAGCGGATCGGCGGGTGGCTCCTGCTGTCGAGCAGCTCGCATATTCGCCCGAAACGAGCGATATCCCGTCCTAACATCAGACGCTCCGATGGCAGACGCTTGTCGCTCCGCCGGTCGCGTTGCCGCGTTAGCCGACGCGTTAGGCGTGTTGCCAGAGCCGGACTCTGCGACACCGCTCGCGGTCCTGCCGATTACGGGCGCACAATGGGAAAGGAGTGTCGGCGACGCAGATCTCGAGACGCGAGTCGCGGTGTACGCGGCGCGGCGGCTCGTCGTCGTATCTAGTGCTCGCGAATGTGGCGCCAAGGTCGGGCGAACGCTGCGCCAAACGGCCCTCGAGTTCGCCACCGCCGCTCGCGACTTGTGCGATCGCCTTGAGCTCCTGGCCGTCCTCGATCCGGCCGACAGAGCGCCGCGAATGGTGCACGCTTGGCGCGACCTGGTCGCGCAGGATGCGCGAGCAGTTCTGGCCGCAGCCATCGACAACGTCAACCCGCCGTCACACCCTGCATGGCCAGCCTTACCGACCGTCAGAAGCGCTGACGATCGCGATGTCGTATGGGCGCTGTTCGGGATCCCAGCGGACGAACTCGCTGACGACGGCGGCTCCTTCTGTGACGCGCGGGTGCTTGCCCACTACCGCCTCCGGCTAGGGGAACTCAAGCGTCTCTGCGATCCCATTCTTGCGCTGGTAGGTGACCGTCCCCCGTCGGTGTTCACAGCCGTTTCAGCAGCACGGGACCTCGCCACAAGCACCTCACCGTTCGTAACACTTCACAGCGCTCGCGATATCCGCGCGCGAATTCTCGAGAGCTTTCGCGCCGGTGCGGCGCGCACAATTGCGGTGCTCTCCGACTCCGCGCGGGAGATGGACAAGGAGTGGTCCAGCTTCGTCCGGCTCCAAGGAAGTCTGCGCCGCGCCGAGGATGCCCGCACGGAGCACGATCGTGCTGTCGCGTTGCTCGAGGCGTACAAGCATATGGCCGAGGGACTAACCCGCAGATGGGTCTGGACGCTCCTTCGACTAACCGGACTTGAGGGATCACTCCCCACGGTCGGCGTGCTGGGCGAGCCTGCCGCGGCGCGGCTCGGTGAGCTCGGGGCGCGCATAGAGGCAGCGCTCGTGCCTGCTATGCGCAATGCCGAGGCCCATGAGGACTTCGAGTTCGACGAAGACGCCGGACTTCTCCACATTGGCGAAGCGAGTTTTCACACAAACGAAATGCTGGCGCGGCTGACCGATCTCGACATTCTCCAGAGGGGGTTTGTCGTCGGACGCCTCACGGCGTTCGGTGACCAGCCAGCGCTCGCCGATGGCATTCCGGGATCGCCAGCCGACCCGTCTGCTAGCTCGGCGCTGGCCTTTGCCCGACAGCGCTTCGGGCACGCCGGCCAGCGGGTTCGGTCGTTCGTGCGCGATCGGGACCGCCTGGACGTTGTTATCGAGAGCCTGCGCCCCGAGGCGTGCAGTCCATGCTTCGTAGCGCTCACGCAAACGTCGCAGGTCCTACCCACCGTGAGCCGCTTCGTCGTCCGCCTCTCAGGCAACCAGGAGCCCATCATCGACCTCCCGGGGGGAGTGCTGCGCAGTAATTGGCCCGTGTTCTTACTCGCCGCGCGCTCTTTCCCAGACGGATTACCACAGGTCACTTTCCTACCCTGCCTCACCTGGGTTCGGTTGTCGTGCGAGCCGATGGACCAGGCCGCCCGCGCCGCAGCCTGGCTGACGCTCAATGATGCGCAGCACGCGATCTCAGATGCCGAGGCCGACGTCCGCGAACTTTGGCGCCTGCCGGAGCGTCTACGGGTGGTTGATGCCGCCGCCTCGGCTACCGTGGGCCTGCTTCCTCATGGCCCGCACCTCGATGCGCTTGGCCGTGCCCGACGCGTCGTGCGCGCTACCGCCAAAGCCCTGACCACGGGTGGGCCGCACGACATCGCGACCCAGGTCATCACAAACAGCATCCTGCGTGCCCGTGATCGTCTTGGCGGCCCGCCCGCTGTCCTCCCCACTCTCGACAGGAGGCCATTGCGCGCAGGCCCGTTTCCCCACGACCTCTCGTGATGGCTGTGACCGGCGCCGTCGAACCCGCGGCCGTCGCGTCCGTAGGCTGGTCGTCCAGTCGACAGGGTTCCCGTGGCGCCAGCCTTGCGAACGCTTCTCAACAAGCGTCCAGATCCTTCTCGCGCGATTCGCTCTGTCCGGGATGACAAAGACTTGCGATTTGGTGACGGGCGTCCGAGCCCGTCACCAAATCGCAAGTACCGCGACGGAGGCCGTCGGGTCACCGGCAGCGCCCGCCGCGTCACGATGCCCCACAAGGAGCCACACACCGGCCGGACGAGGCCCTCGGCCAGCGGCTGGCACAGCACCGCGGTAGCAGCCGGCTACGCAATGCAATCGCTGCCGCCCCAGACCAACAGCAGAAAGGCACGCTGCCCTCCTCTGGAACCGTTCTGAGGCGATCTGTTGCTCTCACAGGTTGTCCTTGAGCCAGTTGCTACCACGTTGGTTAAAGCCGGTCCACGCCGCAGCATCACTCGTGACGTCAATTACCAGTAATTTGTCGCTTGTACTCAAGTATGGCCTCAGTACATCGCGCACCTCGACGTGTGTGAGAGCTGACTTTACGATCCATGTGCTGTCAAGATGATGCCACCAGGCGCCGAGAATCTTGATTGCTGCTATGAGGTCCGTGTAGTCCTTCTCGCCGGGTTTATCCAAGTCATATCCGATAAGGAACGTTGACATAAGCTGAGACTACCAGTGGCAGCACACGCCAAGTGACGGATAGACAGCCTGAATCGTAGACATTTCAGCGATAACTGTTAACTGGGTACCGAAAATCGGGACCCATACGCGGTCAACGGTGACGCAGCATTGACGGGTACATGCAAGGCTTAGGAGGCCAGCATCTGCCGAGCGACCGCGGCTGCTAAAGGCGGTGGCACGGCATTGACTACTTGCAACGGCTGGTGAGCTCTCGTACCGAGGAAGCGGTAGTCGAGCGGGAACCCTTGGAGCAGCGCGGCTTCCCGCACAGAGATGGTCCTGTTGACCGCTGGATGCACTGGCATGGCCCGATGGCCAGAGACGAGCGTCTGAGCCTCGTCGTATTCGAGCCGCCGGTACGAAAGCGGTCCTTTGCCGGGCGCGATGCGGGCGATCTTTTCGATAACACGCTGCGAGTGGCGCATCGTCGACATGTTCAAGAAGTCGTTACCGTCGAGGTCCACGTAGTACGGCTCTGCGACCACGCCGGCCTCCAGTACCGGGATGTCAGCGAGCACTTCCAGCACGGTCGGTGTTGTAGGGAGGGTTGAGTTGCCAGCGAGCTGACCGATCCGCTGATGCGTCGGACGGGGGGCGTCGGGCGCACCGCGCGTTTTCTTCCTCCGCCGTCGGCAGAGGAAGAAGTACCGGAGGCGGCGCTGCGGCACCCCAAAGTCGCTAGCCCGCAAAAGGTGCGGCTTTACGTGATAGCCAGCACTTTCCAGGGCCATCTGAATGGGGAGAAGAAAGCCGTGGCCGCTGACCGATTTTAGCCCTGGCACGTTTTC
>Ga0070731_10001760_pt1 | contig 21751 bp, 23 predicted proteins | sample Coa_R1_2_FD_66448 | JGI IMG/M metagenome (GOLD analysis project Ga0070731, IMG submission 66448) | Surface soil microbial communities from Centralia Pennsylvania, which are recovering from an underground coalmine fire - Coalmine... | ecosystem: Environmental > Terrestrial > Soil > Unclassified ... | reverse complement strand
TACGCGGACGAGATCGGCTTTGGCAGAAGCGACGACATGACGAGATCAGAGTACGCGCAAAGACTTAACAGCCGACCCTCTCCCTGCGGCTTCCGAACCCGAGCGCGGCGCGCTTGCGACGGATTCCGCCGAGCGCGGCTTGCTCACGCCGGTATTACGGCAGGCTCGAGGTGCGCGGCATGGGCGTTGGGCATTGCCCGCCACAACCCCCAGCCGAGCGGGACGAGACCCCAGGCACTGACGATCCGGTAGAGGATGACCGCCGGGACGACGGCAACGCCTGCACCACCCGCGAGGATCAGGCCGGCGGCCATCGTGGCTTCGATCGCGCCGCCGCCGCCCGGAAGGATCGGGATCGCCGAGACGAGTTGGCCGAGCGAGTAGGCAACCACAACTCCTCGAACCGGGATCGTCAGGCCCATGGCTGCGAGTGCCGCGAAAAGAGCGGCAGCGTCGAACAGCCAGTTCAGGAAGCCGAGCACAAGCAAGAGCGCCAACTGGTGCGCGCCGGCAGGCTGTTCCGGTGCGTCGTCGGCTCCGCCGAGACGTCGGACAATCCAGAGCGCGGCCGGCACAAACTGCCGTCGACCGACGACGGCTGCGATGACGATGCCTGCCGCGACAGCGAGCACCGGAAGCCGGGCTTGAGATCCGAACCCGTGGCTGCCCACGGCGAGACCGGACGCAGCGAGCAGCACGAGCGTCATGATCCCCACCAGTGTCGCGACGAGCAGAGCGAATACCGCGACGGAACGCTGGACCGAATATCGCCGCAACTGCTCGTACCAGTAGATCGTGGAGATCGCCTGCCCGCCTGGTACGGAGTTGAGCATCGCGATACCGATGACGGTGAGGGAGAAGAGAGCCCGAAACGGAACCGTGACCGCCCCGAGCAGCAACAGCACACGGACCAGCGCCGCGTAACAGACGAGCGACGCAACCTCGGCCGCAACAGCCGCTGCTATCCAGCCGGGTTGCGCACGCCCGAGCCTCGAAACTGAGTGCTCGATCGAGCCGCGGCGAACTGCGACCATGTAGAGCGCGGTACCGAGGAAGGCCACCGTACCCACGATTCTCAGCTCACGCATCGGCAGTCTCGCCCAAAACGCGTGCAGATTCCGGTCGAGCCGATGCAACCCACAAAGCGCTCGCTCGCGCGCTCGCAGCTCGCGCATGCTCGCAGGGCAATCCCGTAACCGCGGCTTCGTCGCGCCAGAGACCATGGATGCTTGCGCCGAGGTCATGTCACGCCGATTTGCCAAAGACCACTACGCGCGAGTCGGTTGCACATGTCTTCTCGCAGAAAGATACGCCGCCACTCCGGTCCGCCGGCCAGGCGAAGTCCTCGCGCGCGCCGGGATCTCATCGTCGGAGCCGTCGACGGTCGAGAGCGCCCATCGCGCTTTCTCCCTAGAAGGGATACGTGGGCCGCCCGGTGTGCTGGACCGTCACCCACCCATGCTCCGTGAACGACTCGACGCCGGCCGCGCCCCCGAACTTGCCGTAGCGCGAGTTCTCGACACCGCCGAAAGGGGCCATCGGCTCAGCGCCGATGCCCCGATCGTTCGCGTGCATGATCCCGGACCGGACGCGCGCGACGACATCCAAGCTAGACGTACGTCGCGTCAGGCGCGACGATGGGATCGACCACGGCTGGGTCGAGCAGGTTCTGCAACCACTCGCCGACGACGTCGATCGGATTTGCAGCATATTGCTCACAGTCCTCTCCCGATCCTTGACGCCTCGAACGGTGGAATAGAGTGCACGACGGTCTTTGCCTCCTGGAAGTCCGCGATCGCGAGGGGGCCGCGCAGGCGACCAACACCACTCTGCTTGAAGCCACCCTCGGCAAAGCCGTCGTTGATTGCCGCCCATGCGTTCGTCCACACCGTTCCCGCCTGGAGCTCTCGACTGACGCGGCGGCTGATGTTGATGTCGTTGGTGAAGACGCCCGCCGAGAGCCCCAGTTCGGTGGCGTTGGCACGCGCGATACTGTCGGCCTCCGTGTCGAAGACCTCGAAGGTCGCGACCGGACCGAACACTTCCTTCTGCACGATTTCGGTATCGACGTCCTCGACCTCGAGCAGCACCGGCCGGTAGAAGGCCCCCGCTGCGAGTGGGCCGTCGGTCACTGGGCCGCCACGCACGATCGGCGTGGCATATGCGAGAGCGGCCTCGACCATTCCGTCGACGCGGGCGACGTTCGCCTTGTCGATCATCGGGCCCATGTCGGTGTCGGGATCAAGCCCGTTGCCGACGCGGACGTTCTCGAACGCCTTCGCGAGGCGGGTGCGCACCTCATCGGCGACGCCCCGCTGCACCAAGATCCTCGACCCGGTCATGCAGAACTGCCCTGCGAAGGTCGTGACCGCGGCCACCAGCAGCGGAACGGTGGCCTCGAGGTCGGCGTCGTCGAACACGATCATCGGCGTCTTGCCGCCGAGCTCCAGGTTCATCCGCTTGAGCGTCGGCGCGCCCGCAGCGGCGACCAGTCGCCCAACCACGGTGCTACCCGTGTAGCTGATCACCTGGACATCCGGTGAGGCGACCAGGTACGGCGCACCCGTGTTGCCGGACTCGGTGAAGATGTTGACCACGCCGCGCGGCAACGACTTGACATCGGCCATGATCCGCGAGACGAGGTTGGCGACGAGCGCCGTCTGTCCCGGCATCTTCACCGCGGCCGTGTTCCCCGCCGCCAGGGCGGGAGCGAGAGACCGGATCAGCAGCACGACCGGCGAGTTCCAGGGAACGATCACCCCGACGACGCCTGCCGGCTCGCCATACGTGCTGTACCACTGGCCAGGCGCGACCTCGGCGCTGACCCCGGTGTCCGTCAAGGCTTGCCCGGCGGTGTGACGAAGCGTGACACCGGGAAGCGTCGCCTCGAGCATCCCCTCGGCAAGCTTCTTGCCGTTCTCCTTCGTGACCAGCGGCCCAAGCTCCTCGGCGTGCGCGTCGAAGGCCTCGGCCATCTCGATCAGAGCCCTGTTGCGCAGGCTGCGATCACGAGACCAGGGCGATGCGTCGAACGCTCGGCGCGCAGCAGCGACCGCGGCGCGAGCCTCAGCCACGCCACCGTCTTCCCACTGGCCGAGAACTTCGCCTGTTGCCGGGTTGATCGATTCCGAGACCGTGTCGGACTCGACCCACTCACCGTCGATCCAGTGCCTTGCAACCTCGCCCGACACCGTTTTCAGGCGGCTGGGACCGGGATCGGTTCGCGAGCTAACTGTCGAACGTGCCATCTGAGTCGATCACCTCCACCTCTTGCGCTCTTCAGGACCGGTTTCACGCAGCCGATGGTGAATGCGACCGGCCCGCGATCGAATCCTGGAGCCCCGTAGTCTGTGAGCGAGGGCGGCTAGAGGAGCTGAGCGGCGCCCGACCCGGGCGGCAGGACCTGTGCGAGCTTGTTACGCGAGCTGATGCCGAGCTTGCTGAAGACCTTGCGCAGGTGGTACTCGACTGTGTGCTTGCTGATGAAAAGGCGCGCGCCGATCTCGGTGTTGGAGAGGCCGTCGCGGGCTAGCCGCGCGATCTCCGCTTCTTGTGGCGTGAGGTCGTCCCTCGTCTCGAGGGTGCGTTTGCGCGCGTGCTCGCCGGTGGCCAGCAGCTCGACGCGCGCGCGTTCGGCAAAACCCTCCATTCCGAAGACGGTGAACATCTCGTGGGCGACTCGAAGCTCCTTCCTAGCGTCCAGGCGTCGACGCTGACGGCGAAGCCACTCGCCGTAGAGCAGGTGCGCACGGGCCAAGTCGACGGCGACTCGCGTTCTTGCGAGTCGCTCGATGGCCTCGGCGTAGAGGTCCTCAGCGCGCCCTTCGTCGACTAGCAACGCGCGCGAGCGTGCGGCGATCCCCAGGGCCCAATCCGTTCCGCTTGCCCGGCTGCTATCTGTCAGACGCCGATTGGCGTCCGCGGCGAGCTCGGGAGCTCCGACTCGGACTGCGGCTTCGATCAGCTCGGGCATCGCCCAGTTGACCGGGACCAGCTCCCCGCCGTCGACTACGCGGCGCGCCGCCGCCAACGCCTCCTCGTAGCGTCCAAGCCCGTTGTAGAGCACGGACTCCGCCCAATCCATGAACGACAGGCCGGCACCCTCGCCGCGTCCGATCAGCGCGGGGCGAGCTCCATCGATGAGGCGTCTCGCGTCGGCCTCGCGGCCGCGCATTGCCACAAGTCCCACCGCGTCGTACGGAGCGAGGGGGCTTCCAGTCAGCTCCGTGGCCTCTTCGAGGGACTCCTGGAGAGACGCCGCCAACGCCAGCTCGCCTGCGAAGACATGCAGCTGGCCGCGGTGACTAAGCGCAACCGCGAGCTCGCCCAGCGCGCCGGTCTCGCGGACCAGCTGGAGGTGTCGCTCTGCCAGCCGCTCCCATCCTTCGTCATCCCACAGGAGGAGCGCCGAGACGGTCGCCCCCCACATCCAGCGCAGCGGCTCAGCCTCCGACATCGCACTCCCGAGTGCGCGCTGCGCATTGCGCAAAATCGGGACAGCCTCGGAATATGTGCCGCTGAGAGCCGCCACCAGGCCGTCGAGCAGCAAGTCCAGCCCGCGTGGCTTCGACGCTCGTGGCGCCTCTCTCGCCGCTCCTGCTACCTCGCGCGCGCTTGCGCCTGGCCCGGCGAGCGGGCCGGCGAAGATCGCCGCCGTCAGCGCCTCGAGGTACGTCTCGCGGGCGAGCTCACGATCGAGCTCGCGGAACCGCTCTGCGGCGTCGAGCAACAATGCTGCAGCCTCGGTACTCCGCGTGGTCAGGAACGAAATCCGGCCGCGCAGCAAACCAGCCCTTGCCTGGTCGAGCTCGCTCAGCGCCCCCGCCTCAGCCGTCGCCACCAAGCGTAGAGCGTCATCGAACGCGCCGGCCTCCACCTTCGCGTCGGCCGCCGCGAGCGCGCGCTCAGACCGAGGGGCCTCCTCGGGCGTCAGCGCCGTCGCTCTCTCCAGGAACGCAGCCGCTGCCGCAAAACCTCCTCGTGCCTGCGCCCGTTCTGCGGACCGTTCGAGCTCGGCAGCAACCTCCTCATCCGGCATCGACGCCGCCTGGGCGCGGTGCCACGCGCGGCGATCCGGGTCGATCTGCGGATCTGTTGCGTCAGCCAACGCGCGGTGAACCTCGCGCCGCTCGTTCGGCTCGGCCGCCCCGTACACCGCTGAGCGCACAAGCGGATGACGCAGCACCACGGCACCGTCCAGCCTCAGCAAGCCTTCCGACTCCGCGGCGCGGGCGGCCGACTCCGGGATTTCGAGCTGTTGGGCGGCGCGCCACAGAATCGCAGGGTCGCCGACCGGCTCGGCCGCGGCCAGGAGCAACAACGTCTGCGTGTCCCGTGGCAGGAGCTCGAGCCGCTGCCGGAAACTTTCCTCGATCTTTCCTTGAAGCGACAACGCGCGCGGCAAACCGAAGCCGCCGGCGAGCTCCGAGGCCGCGAGCCCTCCCGGCAGTTCGAGCAGAGCAAGCGGATTCCCCTTTGTCTCGGCCACCAACTGTGCAGCAACTCGTTCGTCCAGACGTCCCGGAACAACGGAAGCCAGGAGGTCGCGCGCGTCGGCGTCGGCGAGCCCCTCGAGTGGCAGCTCCGGCAGGCCTGCGGTTACCTCCCAGCGTCCTCTCGTCGCGAAGAGCATCACCACCGGCTCCGCCAGAAGTCTTCGCGAGACGAACGCGAACGTCTCCGCCGATGCTCGATCGAGCCACTGTGCGTCGTCGACGACGCACAGGAGCGGGCCCTTGTCGGCCGCGTCCGACAGCAGACCTAACACAGCAAGCCCGACGAAGAATCTGTCCGGCACCGCCCCCGCATTGAGCCCGAACGTCGTTTGCAGCGCATCGCTCTGCGGGCCCGGAAGCCGGTCGAGCGAGCCGAGAAGGGGCGCACAAAACTGGTACAGCGCCGCAAACGCAAGCTCCATCTCCGACTGCACCCCCGCTGCACGCAGCACGGTCAGGTCCGAAGCCGACCCGATCGCGTACTCGAGTAGCGCCGTCTTCCCCACCCCGGGCTCCCCGGACAAGACGAGCACCCCGCTCTGACCGGCGCGCGCGCCGTCGAGCAGCCGATCGAGCGCCCCGCACTCGGCTCGCCGCCCGCGCAGCATCACACCCGACGGGGCAACACGAGCAGTGACCACCGCCAAATCATTTCACGCACCGGGCCGCGTCGGCCGACTACGGACTGCGGACACCACACTACGACCTTCCAGGATTCGACCTTCTTTCCCAGCCGCGACGATCCGGCGCGATGATCGTCAACGTGGCAGCCGTCAGAGATGGGCAGAGCCGGTGGCGCTGGCTCGTTTCGGGTGTGATCGGCATCGACCGCGGCGACCACTGAAACTCGAACAGCTATCGAGCACAAGGAGGATCCGTGCCCACAACCGAGCCCCCGTACTTCTCAGCCTACGAGAACTTCGCGCTCGAGCGATCGCCGAGCGGCGTCCTCACCGTCCGGTTCCACACCGACGGCGGCCCTGCGGTGTTCACCGGAACGACCCATCACGACTTCCCGCGGCTGATCGAAGAGATCGCCTACGACGGAAACAACTCCGTCCTCGTGCTGACCGGGACCGGCGACCGCTTCATGACCGAGATCGACGGCCAGAGCCTCGGCGACATCACCAAGCCGACGGCGGCGGACGTCCTGTACGTCGAAGGGCGCCGGGGGATCCAGCGCCTCGTCGATCTCGAGATTCCGATCGTGGGCGCTGTCAACGGCCCGGTCTCGGTCCACAGCGAGTACGTGCTTCTCGCCGACGTGGTCGTCGCGAGCGAAACGAGTGTTTTCTCCGATCTCCCGCATCTCGCGTTCGGGATCGCGCCCGGCGACGGCCTCTTCGTCGTCTGGGAAGAGGTCCTCGGGCTGAACCGCGCTCGCCACCTCGAGATCACACAGGGCTCGTTCACCGCGCAACAGGCGCTCGAGTGGGGCGCGGTCGCCGAGGTTGTCCCGCTCGCCGAAGTTCTCCCGCGGGCTCAGGCGATCGCCGAAGCCATGACTCAGCGACCGCAACTCACGAACCGCTACATGGCCGTTCTCTTCCGCCAGCGCATCAGTCGCCGGCTCGCCGAAGGCACATCGCTCGGAATGGCCCTCGAGGCATTGACCGCGGCCAACCTCGCCTACGCGCAGCCGGCCGAGCCCAAAGAGCGGACGACGTAACGAGGCGAGATCGCGCGTGCATGCCGACGAAGCACGCGAACGCAACCAGCAGCAAAGGAGCTTCGATCATGTCCACCGGCACTCTCAGGCAAGAGCTCGCACACCCTTTCTCGAACGGCGTCAACGTCTCGCTCTACCGGGACAGCGCCAACAACACGCTGAGTCTCGAAGTCCGCGACGAGCGCCTGCGGGAACTCTTCACGCTCGCCCTTCCCCAACGACCGCGCACTCGACGCGTTCCATCACCCCTCGATCGGTGGTTGAGCAGCCGCCGGGTCCCTGCGGCGAGCGCAAGCATCGGGTATCCAGTCACGGGAGAGTCAAGCCGCGAGCCGCCGAACTTCGGCTAGTCGGAATCTGCGACCTGGGAGACATCAGGAGGTGTCGTGAAGACGTCTGGGATCACAGCGGCGTTGCCCGCACAGGATATGGCGCGAGCCAAGGCGTTCTACATCGACAAGGTGGGACTGCAGGCACTCGAGTCCGGTTTGCTCGAGGCAAACGATGGGCGAGTCGGCCTGACGGTTGGAGATGAAACCAATCGGCTCTTCGTCTATCCGGCCCGCTCGAAGTCGTCGGGGGAGTTCACGCAAGTCGTCATTCAGGTCTCCGACGTGCGCAGCGCCGTCGAAGAGTTGCGAGGGCGCGGTGTCGAGTTCGAGGAGTACAACACCCCGGAAACGCGTACCGAGAGAGGCATCGCTCGAATGCCAAGTGGAGGCGAGGGTGCGTGGTTCAAGGACTCGGAGGGCAACCTCGTCTGCATCGTTCCCGCCTTCGTCGGCTAACAGCCCGCCGTACCGCCCCTCCGCCGCCCACGCCGAGCCAAGCGATCAGGAGCGCTGCGACTCGAGGCTCGTCAAAACGGGCATGGGTGCTGCTCACTGAGTCGCCCGCGGGAGGGCCCTCATCCTCGCTCGCGCCCAACGCAACATCGAGCCGCTCGACACTGTCGAGCGCTTCTTCGCAGCACTCGCTCCAGACGTACGCCGGGCATAGGCACCCGCCCGTCCATCGTCCGAGCGAAACCTCGGACACGGCGAGCCGTCGTCCACTCCAACCGAACCGCTACGGTGGGCACGCGACATTCACGTCGATGTCGCGAGAGGCCATGGCCGCCTCCGGAACGCGCTTCACCGGTCGTCGACTTCCGGAAGCGAGGCCATGCGAGCACCAGCAACTTCGACCGAACCGAGTATTTCCGGCCTCGCCCGCCGGTCACGCAGGGCTGTCGAGCGGCGGGAGCTCGACGCGCGGCCGTCCGAGCCGCTGTTGGCCCGCAGCACGCGCCGGGTGCTGCGCCACCGTCGCGCAGTGCTTGCTGTCTGGTTCGTGCTGCTAATCGTCGGCGGCGTCTTCTCGGTGCGACTGAGCCCACTCCTGTCGAACGACTTCGCAGTGCCTGGAACGGACTCCGCCCGGGTCGCGAGCATCCTCGCCCGTCAGTTCGGCGACGGCAGCAACGGGGACTATCTACTGGTCTTCGCATCGAAAGGCCCGCCTGGTCGAGGGCTTCGCTTACGGCTGCAAGGAGCGGCCGACCAAGCCGCGTCGCATGTCCCCACCGCACGCGTGGGGCCTGTGCGCGTAGTCGGCGGGAACGTCTTGTACGCCAGCGTCGTCTCACAACTCGATCTCAGGCGCGCGAAGCAAGAGACCTCCGTCCTTCGGCGCGCGCTGCACGCGCCGCGAGGGGTGCACGCGTACGTGACGGGTCAAGCGGCGATCCAGCATGACCTCGACCCGGTCTTCGCCGGCGATCTGCACCACGGCGAGTTTGCGATCGCCCTGCCGGCGGCCCTGCTCGTGCTCCTCCTCGTCCTCGGCGTGTCCGCGATCGTGACGCTGCCACTGGTGTTCGCGGCCGCAACGATCGCAACCACCCTCGGACTCGTCTTTGCGATCGCGCACACCATCACAATCGCGACGTACGTGACCAATCTCGTCGAGCTGATCGGCCTCGCGCTGGCGATCGACTACTCCCTGCTCGTCGTCTCCCGCTTCCGCGACGAGCTCGCACGGGCCGACCAGATCGAGGACGCGGTCGTGCGCACGATGACGACCGCGGGCCGCTCCGTCGTCTTCTCCGGAGCAACCGTCGCGCTCGGACTTGCGCTCCTGCTCTTCATCCCGGTCCCGTTCGTGCGCTCGCTCGGCATCGGCGGTCTGCTCATACCGGTCGTCTCCGTCGCCGCGGCGACGACGCTGCTTCCGGCGCTGCTCTCGGTCTACGGACGGCGCGGCAGCGCAGAGATCGGCCTCCTTCGCCGTCGACGTCGCGTGAATCGCTTCTGGCGCCGGCTCGCGAACGCGATCATGCGCCGTCCACTCCTGTTCCTCGCAGGGGGCGCAGCGTTCCTGCTGCTTGCAGCGGCTCCCGCGCTCGCGCTGAGCCTGACTCCAGGCTCGGCCGACGGCATCCCGCAGACGCTGCCGTCCGTGCGCGGATTCGACGTCCTCCGCCGCGCAGTCGGACCCGGGGCACTCTCGCCGACACAGATCGTGATCGACTCCGGCCGGCGCCGGGGAGCTGACGCGCCGACTGAGCGCGCGGCGATCGCGCGTCTGGCGTCGCGACTGCGAGCCGACCCGGAGGTCGCGGCACTCGAGCCGCTGCTCGACCCGACGGGTCGCTACGAAGAGCTGGTCGTGATCGGCCGACACGAGTACGGCCAGAAACCGGCGTTGAGCTTCATCGGACGTCTACGCCAGACGATCGTTCCCCGCTCGAGCTTCCCCCGCGAGACTCGGGTCCTCGTCGGCGGAGGATCGGCCCAAGGCTTCGACTTCCTGCGGCGCTCCTACGGCGCGTTTCCCTGGCTCGTGCTGGGCGTGCTCGCGCTCACCTACCCGCTGCTCCTCCGCGCGTTCCGTTCACTGCTACTGCCGCTGAAGGCGATCGCCCTCAACCTGCTCTCGGTGTCGGCGAGCTACGGCATGCTCGTGGTCTTCTTCCGCTGGGGCCTCGGCGCGAGGGCACTCGGCCTGTACCGCTCGGATCAGATCGAAGGCTGGATCCCCATCTTCCTGTTCGCGCTGTTGTTCGGCCTCTCAATGGACTACGAGGTCTTCCTCGTCACGCGCATGCGCGAAGCCTGGGACGCGGGGCTCGACAACGCACGTGCCGTCGCCGACGGCCTCGAGCGCACCGGCAGGATCATCACCGGTGCCGCAATGATCATGATCGCGGCGTTCTCCGGCTTCGTCGACGGACGAATCGCGGGCCTGCAAGAGTTCGGGCTCGGCCTCGCCGTGGCGATCCTCGTCGACGCGACTGTCGTGCGCATCGTGCTCGTGCCCTCGTTCATGGCGGTGGTCGGCCGCTGGAACTGGTGGCTGCCGACACGTCTGGCGCGGATCGCACGCGTGACGGCCTCACTGCCGCGCGTCGACGGCAGCGGTTCTGCTAGCTTGTGAACGCGGCGTTCGAGCTGACGTCGCGCGAGGCCAAGGCTCGCCTCTTCCGTGTTACTCGACCGGAAAGGCACGGGCCATGGCCTCGAATCGTTCTAAGACACGAACACACGATGCAGTACAGGCCGCGTCGACGGACACGCCGACGCAGGCGCTGACTGCTCTGACGCGTCGCGCCGTGCGTATCCAGATCGCCGCCTGCAGCGCGGCGGCGAAGACCTTCAGCCGCTGGGTACAGGCCGGCGATGACCTGGCGCAAGTCGTGGGTGACGAGCTCCTGCGTCGCGTCGACGGGCAAAGCGACTCCGCCGAGCTCGTCACACGCGTCACGCAAGCGACCGGTTCGCACCTGCGCGAGCTCAGTGCGCTGCCCCGCACGGCAACCGACCACTTCGACGCTCGGCTCGCACGCGGCCCGATCGACTACTCGGAGGGACCGACGTCAAGACCAAGCGAGCTGTTCAGCTCGTGCTTGACGGGCCACATCTCAACGACACCATCACGACCGAAAAGGAGAAACCAATGAAGCACCGCGTCTCACTCAGGCTGGCCGCGCTCGGGATCGCACTCAGCGCGTTCGCCGCCACCTCGATCCTCGCCGCCGCTGCACAGGCCGGAAGCACGTCCCGGTCTGGCAACCGGACCGCCGTGCCCGTCGTTTCGCTCGAGAAGACCGCGCTCGGCACGATCCTCGTCGACTCCCGCGGTCGCACGCTCTATCTGTTCGAAAAAGACCGCAACGGCGTGAGCATGTGCAACACCGCTTGCCTCGCGTTCTGGCCTGCGCTGACGAGCCACGGCACCCCTCGCGCCGGCGCCGGCGTGCATCAATCGCTCCTCCGGCTGAGCCGCGCCCGCAACGGCGTCGGCCAGGTGACCTATGCGGGGCACCCGCTCTACACGTTCGTCGGCGACAAGAGCGCCGGCCAGACGACCGGTGAAGGACTGAAGTACTTCGGCGCCGCCTGGTACGCCGTCGCGGCCAGCGGCCAAAAGGTCGAGAAGAGCGGGAGCAGCAGTTCCACCGGCACCAGCTCGAGCCCAGGCACCGCAAGTAGCGCCAGCACCGGCAGCAGCTACAGCAGCGGCGGTGGCTACGGCACCAGCAGCGGCTACTAGCGGTACGGGCCGCGTCATGACGACGACATCAGCACCAGCCAGCGCCCGGCCGTGAAGCGACCTCGCATCTTGACGGTCGTCGGCCTGACGGTCGGTATCGCTGCCGTCGCCGCGGCCGCCGTTCTCGCACTATCCGGTCACGCAGGAGCTGGTTCGCTCAACCTCCCGCTCGCGCCCCTCTCCGCTGTCGGCCGGTTGCGTCCGGTCGCAGCGGCGGGGCCGCTCGGGCCCGAGGACGTTCCGATGCCGGTCGCGCCAAGCCTCGCAGCACCACGGTTGGTCACCAACGGACAACAAATCGACGGCATCACGTGCCAGGCGGCGACGACTGTCCTCTTCCACATCCACGCCCACCTGACGATCTTCGTCGCCGGCGCGCCCAGACGGGTTCCGGCTGGAATCGGCATCGCGCCTCCGCTCGAGGTCGAAGAGGCGCCAGTCGGCGAGTTCGTGGTCGGCGCGACGTGCTTCATGTGGCTGCACACGCACTCGGCCGACGGGATCATCCACACCGAATCGCCGGTCCAGCGGATCTACACACTCGGTGACTTCTTCGACATCTGGGGACAGCCGCTGACCCGCGACCGGCTCGGCCCTGCGCGGGGTCCGGTCACCGCCTTCTTCAACGGGCACGTTTTCGTGGGCAATCCGCGGCGGATCCCACTCCTCGCGCACGCACAGATCCAGCTCGACGTCGGTCGACCGCTGATCGCGCCCGAGCACATCAGCTTCCCGCGAGGGCTGTGACGTCGCGCGGCGTGCGCATCATCGTTCTCGCGGCGGGCGCGGTCCTCTCGACTACGGCATCTGCGGCGGGATCGTCACGTGTCGAGGTCCGTCCGCTCGTCAGGACGGATCTCCCGCTCGGCGATGTCGTCGCAACGAATGACCACATCCTGTACATCGCAGAGCACACCGGACAAATCGACCAGGGCGCGTTGGGCGGCGGTTCACCGAGGCCATTCGTCACGCTCCCGCGAGAAGGCGAAGAGGTCCGTTGCGTCCCGACCCCGCGCGCGACCGCGTTCCCGCCCGGCCTGTACTGCCATACCCCTGCGAACAACATCTACCGGGTCACCGCCGCCGGCCGAATCGAGCTCTTTGCGCGACTCCCCGAGCGCCGCACCTCGGACGGCGCATTGGCGTTCGATACCGGCGGCAGGTTCGGCTACGCGCTCATTGCCGCGACGGGGAGGTCCAACGACCATCACGGCGGCGGCGTCTACGCCGTCGACCCGCGCGGGGTCGTGACCAAGCTCGGCTCCTATCCCGGACCCGGAGGGGCCGAGAACGCCACAATCGCACCGAACGACTTCGGGTCGGCAGCCGGTGATCTCCTTATGACAACCGACACGCCATCCCGGGAGGGCCGACTCCTGGCGTTCGCTCCCGGTGCCCGAGTTTCCGTCCTTGCCACCGTCTACGGCGACGGACTCAACTCGCTTGCGGTCCTCCCACGCCGCTGGCGAGGCGAACGATCAGGCGTCCTCATCGCGGACACGCGCACTGGCGTCGCGTGGTTCCTGCCCGCTCGCGAGCTCCAGCCGTACCGAGGCGACGCCCTCGTGGCGGCCGAGCTCCGCGGTTGGATCTACATCATCAAGCCGGCAAACCACGCCTACCAGACAATCAGGCTCGAGACGGATCTTACGAGCTCGAAGTACAACTTCGAGGGAGCCACGGTCGTACCCTGATCCGAACGCTCGGCTGCGTACCTCGAGACCGTCGCTTTCGCCAGGGCTGTGCGCGCCGCGATGCGAGAGAGGGCCTGGGCGCCCTCTCTCGCATGCTCACCTCAGTTGCTCGGTGAGATCGGGTAGAACCAGGACTCGAGCCCGGCGACGGGCTCGCCGGCGAATTGGTAGGCGAAGGCGTGGATCCGCGCCTCCGCTCCGACACCGTCGACGCGGCTGACGCTGTACAGCCGGCCGAGCACGAGACGCCCGTTCCGCACGGAGAACTGGTAGCGGTCGAGCGCACGCGGCGCCGGCCCCGCGGTTCGGTTCCCTTCTGTGTCGAACTGGCTGCCGTGACACGGACAGCCGAAGCCTCCCGGCTGGGCCGGCACGAGGCTCACTTCGCCGGAGGCGGAGCGCACGAGCTTGCGCTGGTCGGTGAAGAGCGGCCCGTTCGGCTGCGTGGGGCAGCCGACGTGCGTGCAGCGGCTCGACATGATTGTGAAGCTCGGGTCGTTCCCGAGCTTACCGTTGTTGCGGACGAAGACCGTCCGGCGCGAGATCTCGCCCGCTTCCGGGTCGGACAGGAACGTGGCGACGACGAACTTCCCTTTCGGGAACGCCTCGACCGGCCCGAGGTCGGCGGCAGGCTGCCGCTGACCGAGAAACGAGGGCAGGATCGCGAACGCGGCCGCAGGCAGTCCTACGGCCGCGCCGATGATGCCGCCGATCCCCAGCGTCGCGGCTTCGAGCAGACGGTTGCGTGGAAACCGGTCGGCGTCGTCGGGGGCCGGCTCAACCGGCTCCGGCTCGATCGGCCGACCCGATCGGAGGGCGCTTCGAGCCCAGAGCAGTCCGCCGACGATGGTGATGGCGCCGCCGACCGGCGCGATTATCTCTGTGTCGACGATCAGGCCGACGACCAGGACGAGCAACCCGCCCACGAAGCACACCGGCAGGAGCCGTCGGAGCCAGGTGGTCATGCCGCCAGCTCCACGGGGAGGTCGCGAACGGCGGCGACGCCGAGCGCGAGCTCGACGACGTTGCCGACCAGGATCCCGCCGGCCTCGAGCGCCCGGTTCCAGATCAGGCCGTAGTCGACTCGATCGAGCTCGCCGCGCAGGTCGAACGCGATCCGCTGCGACCCGTCGGGCTGTGGGGCGGCGCCGCGGAACACGCCATCGAGCTCGATCGGCCGGGTGACACCCTTGATCGTCAGGTCGCCGGCGACGACGAGCGTGCCCTCGGGACGGATGTCGACGTCGGTCGACGCGAACCGGAGCTCCGGGTAACGCTCGACGTCGAAGAAGTCGAACGACCGTAGGTGTGCGTCCCGCTCCGGGTGACCCGTCTCCAGACTTGCGGCCCGGATCGTGCCGCTGATCGACGGCGTTTCGCCGGCGTCGATCATGCCGTCGAAGTCGCGGAAGCGGCCAACGACGGTCTCGACCATCAGGTGCTCGACGCGGAACCCGACCACCGACTGAGCGCGGTCGACGCGCCACTTGCCGGCGGCGAACAGTTGCTCCAGATCCGTTGTTGCAGACATTCCGATCTCCTTTCCGGAGAAGAGTTGGAGACCGGAAGGAAGCGGCAGCGACCGCCTGCGATTGTTGCCGATGTCTGGGTCGTGGCCGGCTCCCTTCCGAACGCTCCGTCATCGACGGAGCTGGAAAGAGGCGACCGTGACCTCGCGCGGCGTCTTCGCGAACGCCGCCTATCCAGGCTAGCACCGGCGTTCACCTGGCGAACGCCGAGCCGTCCTGCTAAGTTACTCGGGCGGCGTCCACGAAGACGCCGCGCGAGGCCAAGGCTCGCCTCTTCCGTGTTACTTCGACCGGAAAGGCAGGGGCCATGGCCTCGAATCGTTTCAATGCAAAGCAGACCGCTCCGGCGGCGCTCGTCCCCGCCGAGACACCGAAGGACGCGCTGACAGCCGTCGCTCGGCACACGGCACGTATCCAGATCGCTGCCCTCAGCGCAGCCGCGAATGCGATCGCCGCCTGGGCGCAGGCCGCCGATCGGTTCACGCAGGCGCTCGGCGACGAACTACTCCGCCGCGTCGACGGAGAGACCGACTCGCGTGAGCTGATCGTCCGCGCCGCCACGGCGACGAACGCCCACCTGCGCGAGCTGACAGCGCTGCCAAGCGCCGTCGCCGACCACTTCGACAGACGGCGCGAACACGCGCCGGTCGACGAGTAGGAGGTTCCGATGAAGCACTGGAGGAACCTCCTCATCACGCTCGTCCCCGCCGCGGTGGTCGCAGTGACCGCCGCAGGCCTCGCCCTCGCCGGCGGCGCGAAGACGACCGGCGCCAAAATCGCCGTTGCCGCGTCGCCGCTGGGGCGGATCCTCGTCGACGGCAAAGGCGACACGCTGTACGAGTTCGCCAAGGACACAGGCGACACGAGCACCTGCTACGGCGCCTGCGCAACGACCTGGCTCCCGCTGACGACGAGCGGCAGCCCGGTCTCCGGCCCAGGCGTGCACGCATCCCTGCTCGGTACGACGAAGCGCCAGAACGGCAAGCTCGAAGTCACCTACAACGGTCACCCGCTCTACAACTTCGTCACCGATCGCAAGCCGGGTCAGACGACCGGTCAGGGCCTCGACCAGTTCGGCGGCCACTGGTGGGTCGTCTCCGCCCAAGGCGACGAGATCCAGCGTCGCGGCACTCCCAGCCCGTCGGTGCCTGTTCCTCAGGTGGATACCGGTTCGGGATCAAGCGCAGCGACGACCTCGGCCACCGCCACGAGCTCGACACCCGCCTCCGGCGAGCCGGATGCCACTGCGGGCACAGTCGGCGAGAGCCAAGTCCCCGACTGTATGCCGGGACAGACAATCGCGAATCAGGCCGCCGTGAATACCGGCGACTCAGACGACGACGACCACGGTGATGTCAGTGACGGCGACGGGTGCATCTAGCCCGGCCAAACGCCGCCACAGACGCCAACGAACACACGCAACCGTCAAGCCTGTCAAAAGGAGCTTGGATCATGTCCAGCAACACACTCAAGCGGGAACTGGCACACCGAGTCTCGAACGGCGTCCACGTCGCGCTCTACTGGGAGACCGCCGACAACACGCTCACTCTGGAGATCCAGGACGAGTCGGGCGGCGACTCCTTCAAACTCGCCGTTCCCAAGGACCGCGCGCTCGACGCATTCCATCATCCCTATGCCTACCGCGCCCAATTCGAGACACCCCGGCCGGCGGGCTGCGAACCAGTCGCAGCGTAGTGGGACAATGCCGGGAGAGGTTCAGCCCAGGGCCGAGCGGAGGGTGCGGGCAGCGCGTTCGGGGTCGGCTGCGCCGGCGATTGCACGGATGACTGCGATCCGCTCGGCGCCTGCTGCGACGACCTCGGCCGCGTTGCCGGCGTCAATGCCGCCCAGCGCGAACCACGGCCTCTTCGCGTGTTGGGCGGCGTGCCGGACGAGCTCGAGCCCGACCGGCGTCGCGCCAGGCTTCGTCGGCGTGGCGTAGACGGGGCCGACGCCGATGTAGTCGGCGTCGGCCTCCCCGATCTGCCCGGGGCTGTGCGTCGAGAGTCCGACCGGCAGACCGAAGCGCCGAGCCGCTGAGACCGGCAGGTCGTCTTGGCCGACATGCACGTAGTCGGCGCCGACGAGGACGGCCAGGTCAGGCCTGTCGTTCACGACGAGCGGCACGGCGAACCGGGCGGTCACGTCGCGGGCGCGTGCGAGAACGTCGAGTAGCTCGCGGTCAGGCAAAGTCTTCTCGCGAATCTGGACGAGGTCGACGCCACCGCGGATCGCGCCCTCGAGCAACTCGCTCAGGTCAGGTCGCGCCGAGACGATCAGGTAGAGACGGCTATCCACCCGCAACAGGCCGCGCAACGAGGATCCTGTCATCGGACTCGAGCGCGACGTGCGGATAGCTCGCACGCTCGACCGGCTCGCCGTTGCGCTCGACAAGCGCATACGGCGCGTTGAGCCCGAGCCGCTCGAGCAATCGCGCGACTGTCTCGTGCTCCTCGAGCTCGTGCAGGCGGCCGTTGACGGTGCATGAGCTCACGACGCGCCCACGATTCCCGCAAGTGGGCTCGACGGCTCCGCGGACTGCTGCTCCATCACCTCGGCCAGATACCCGCGGCGACCCGCGTCGACCGCGAGGCGGAACGCGGCCGCCATCGACGGCGGATCGGCCGCACGCGCGATCGCGGTGTTCACGAGCACCGCGTCCGCTCCCAACTCCATCGCCGCCGCGGCATCCGACGGTGCACCGAGACCCGCGTCGACGATCACCGGCACGCGCGCCTCCTCGATCATGATCGCGATCGACTCGCGCAGCTTCAGGCCGCGTCCCGAGCCGATCGGCGCTGCCAACGGCATCACGGTCGCGCAACCCACTTCCTCCAGCCGTCGCGCCAGCAACGGGTCAGGAAACATGTACGGCAGGACCGTGAAGCCCTCGCCGACCAAGACCTCGGCTGCTTCGAGCGTCCCGATCGGATCCGGCAGCAGGTTGCGCCCGTCCGGGATCACCTCCAGCTTGACCCAGTCCGGCAGCCCGCCCGCACGCGCCAAGCGGGCGACGCGCACTGCATCGTCCGCCGTCCTCGCCCCCGCAGTGTTCGGGAGTAGCAGCACCTCCGCGGGCAGGAAGCTCGTCAAATCGCCGTCGCGGTCATCGAAGTCGACGAGCCTGACCGCGACGGTCACGAGCTCGGCACCCGACGCAGTCACCGCCCCGGCCATCATCGGGAAGCTCTCGTACTTGCCGGTGCCCACGATCAGCCGCGATGCGAATCGCCGGCCTCCGATCACGAGCGAATCGACGTCCCCCATCTCGATCTCCCTTCGCTGGCATAACCCAGATCAGGTTCAACGGTCGCGACCGAAGCCGCCTCTCAGCCCAAAGGCTCCCGTGCCCGTGAAGCCTAACGGTCCCGCGCCGACGAAGCTGCGCCGGGCTCGGCGTTCATGCGGCGAGGGAGGCCTGCGGCTCCGCCTCGACGGGCTCGGGCGCTGCCTCGCCGTGCCGGTGCCCGCGGGCGTCAGCCCGGCACTGAGCACGAACACAATGCCGACGACCTCGTGGTGGAGGTGGACCCGCCGATGCTGCCGCGGGGTCTCGCGCTTGTCAGCCGAGGCTCGCGAAATAGCTCCTCCCGCGCATGCAGAGACGCCGACCAGGGCCTTCGCCCGGTCGACCCGCGGGCGCACCCGGGTCTTCCACTGGCGCGACCGAGCGCCTCAACCGCCAGCTTTCGTGCGTCACCGCTTCCGTCATCGGCGAGAGGAGACGTCATGACCAGGCTACGCAGCAGGCAGACCTCGAAGGCTTTCGGGGGCGCCCACGCTCGTGATCTGGGGTCAGCGCGATCGCTACCTCGGTCCCACACTCGCCGAGCCCGACCGCGCCGACGTCCCGAACCTCGTCGGCGTCGAACGCCAGCAGTTCGCGTCGCACTGGGTTCATCACGACGAGGCTGAACGGGTCAACCAATTGCTCGTCGATTTCCTGACGCCTTAGGGCCGGCGCCGACAGAGCCGCCGCCGAACTTCACCGGGTTCAGTCGGTCGCGCCGAACGCGGGCCGTGCCGTCGATGCCGCGCGAGCGGGACTACGGCTTTCGGGGATTCGATCGCCCAGCCACCGTCGCGACGATGCGCGCGCGATGGAGCGTCGGCGCGGTTCCGGGTTCTGGGCGGTGGCGTTCGCGTTTCTGGTCGTGATGGCGTTCGCGACGCTGCCGAGCCCGCTCTACGGCCTGTATCGGTCGCGTGACCATCTCTCGACGCTGACGGTGACAGTGGTCTACGCCGTGTGGGCGGGCGGGACGATCGCGGCGTTGCTCCTGGAGCGGCTCGTCGTCGCACGCATCGGTCGGCGCGGCGCGATGCTCGGCGCGGTGCTAACGATGATGCTGGCGGCGGCTCTGCTCGCAGCCTGGAAGTCGCTGCCGGGGCTGCTCGTCGGTCGCGTGCTCACGGGCGTGTCGGTCGGGCTCGCTGCAGGCACAGCCACGACCTACCTCATCGAGCTGGCGCTTCGAGACGATCCGAACGCGTCGGTGGCGCGCGCTCGGACGATCGGCACGTCGGTGAACGTCGGGGCACTCGGCATCGGCCCGCTGGTCGCAGGCGTCCTAGCCCAGTGGACGAGGCGTCCGCTGAGCCTGCCCTATCTGGTCTGGGTCGCGCTCGGCGCGATCGCGCTCGTCGGCCTGACGGCCGCGCCCGAGACGGGTGCGCCGAGCCGGCATGCGAAGGCGACGCTCGCGGTCGCCGGCATCCCGGTCCCGGCGGCGGGCGCGACCATCGCAGCGTTCGCTGCGAGCGGACTCTTCGCCGGCTTGTCCGGGCTTTTCTTGGCGACCACGCTTCACCACCCGTCCCATGCCCTGTCCGGGGCAACGCTGTTCCTGGTCTTCACCTCTGGCGTGGTCTCCCAGCTGGCGACGGCGAGGCTGCGAGCGTCGCGCGTGCTCGCGCTCGGGCTGGCGTCCATGCTCGTCGGTCTCGTCCTGCTCGTGACCGCAGTGCGCCTTTCGACGCCGAGCCTCGCCCTGTTTCTGATCGGCGGCGCGTTGATCGGCGCCGGCGCGGGCCTCGTCTTCAAAGGCACCACCGCGATCGTGCTCGAGCCAGCGGCGCCGGAGGACCGCGTCGCGAAGACGTCGACGCTGATCATCGCGGTGTTCGTCGGGCTCTCGATTCCGGTGATCGGCGCCGGAGTCGCGCTCTCCCAGGGCGTCTCGGCGGCCAACACCGTGCTCGGCTTCGCGATCGCGGTTGCGGCGGGCGTTGTGCTTTCCGGGTGGGCGCTACTCCCCCGCTAGCCGATTTGCCAGCTGCGTACGCGACCTCACCCCGAGCTTGCGAAACGCCTTCCGCAGGTGGTACTCGACCGTGCTCGGGCTGATGAACAGCTGCGCGGCGATCTCGCGATTCGTGAGCCCCTGCGCGACGAGGCGTGAGGTCTGCGCTTCCTGCGGGGTCAACTGCCCGAGCGTGTCGACGGTGCGTTTCCGAGCGTGCTCTCCCGTCGCGAGGAGCTCGCGTTCGGCGCGGCGCGCGAACGAGCCGGCACCCATGCCGGTGAATGACTCGAGCGCGATGCGCAAGTGTTCTCGAGCGTCGATGCGGCGACGTTCGCGACGGAGCCACTCGCCGTACAGAAGATGCGACCGGGCGAGCTCGACTCGCATGCGGGTACGCGAGAGATCCGCGATCGATTCGCGGTACAGAGCGTCTGCGAGCTCGCCCTCGGTCAGGAGGGCTCGGACGCGCGCCTCGATTCCGCTCGCCCACGCGGAGCTGATCACGCCCGTGCGTTCGGAGAGCCAGTCGAGCGCGAACTCGAGCCGCGCCCGGTCACCGGTCCTGGCTGCCGCTTCTGCCAGCTCGGGCAGCAGCAACGTTCCGTAGCCGATCGGATCCGGCTGCATCGCTTCCCAGGCCGCATCGCGCGCGGCGTCATGTCGGCCGAGCCCGTTGTAGAGCACGGATCTCGCGTAGTTGTTGGACGTCCACCGGCGTCGGGCCGACTCTTTGGAGGTCGCTTCGATCAGGTCGGACGCCTGGGCCTCGTCGCCGTTCCAGGCGGCCATGATCATCGGGGCGTTCACGAGCGCCGGGTTGCCGGTGGCCTCAGCGATCGAGCGTGCCTCGTCGATCAGGTGCGCCGCCGCGGTCAGCTCGCCGGTCAGCATGTGGTTTCTCGCTACGAACCCGAGCGCGTACTGGAGGTGGCCGTATGCGCCGGTGTCGCGAGCGACCTGAAGTTGGCGGCCCTGCAGGAGAAGCAAGGCCTCGTCGTCCCACAGCTCGAGCGCCACGATGTGGCCGTTCCTCGCGCCGGAGAGGGAGAGCCACCGGCGGCCGTCCTCGCCGGACAGATCGAGCGCGAGGAGATATTCGAGCGCGCGCGCAAGTGTCGGCACCGCAGCCGCGTACCCGTCGGTGAGGCGGATCGCGAACGCGTCGAGCAGCACGTCGACCATCCGTGGCGGGACGGCGCCCGGTGGCGCAGCGCGCGCGGCTGCCGCAGCCGCCGGCGGGCCGCCGTCGACGTCGACGTCGCGTGCCATCGCACCCGCGAGCGCCTCGAGGTAGGTCTCGCGGGCCAGCTCGGGATCGAGTGACTCGAGGCGACTCGCGGCCGCCATGAACAGGTGGCCCGCGTCGTCGGCACGCCACTGCTCCTCGGCGATTTGAGCGCGCAAGAGGTCGACGCGGACGCGCGCGAGCTCGTCGAGCGCGTCGGCCTCGACGCGGTCCAGCAGCCCGAGCGCAGCCTCGAGATCGCCGGCGTCGCGCTTCGCGGCTGCGGCCGCGAACAGTCGCTGCGCGCGGGGCGTCGACTCGGGCGTCAGCACTGCGGCGCGCTCGAGAAAGGCAGCCACG
>Ga0070731_10001759_pt1 | contig 21752 bp, 20 predicted proteins | sample Coa_R1_2_FD_66448 | JGI IMG/M metagenome (GOLD analysis project Ga0070731, IMG submission 66448) | Surface soil microbial communities from Centralia Pennsylvania, which are recovering from an underground coalmine fire - Coalmine... | ecosystem: Environmental > Terrestrial > Soil > Unclassified ... | reverse complement strand
AACTAATAATTATCGCAGCCCTAATACCAATTTTTTCCTTCGAAAAGGTTGAAGGCAAAATGTTTTCTCCCCTTGCTTATACGTTAGGATTCGCGCTGCTGGGCGCATTGATAACTACCCTTACGCTGGTCCCCGTCTTGATCCATCTTCTGCTTAATAAAAATGTTCGCGAAAAGGAAAATCCAATCGTAAAATTCCTTATCAAGTCGATGACGTCTGCCTTTTCATTTACCTATCGAAACAAAGTGACTACGGTACTTATTTCGTTTATAATAATTGTCGTCGGCTTGTTTTCTTTTAGGTTTCTTGGGTCCGAATTTCTACCAGAATTAGACGAGGGATCGATTTGGCTCCGCGTACAATTACCTTATAGCATTTCTTTGGATAAGTCAGTTGAAATTGCAAAACAAGTAAGGTCGATGCTCATGACATTTCCCCAGGTAAAAAATGTTATTTCTCAAACCGGCAGGCCGGATGACGGAACGGATGTTGCCGGATTTTATAATAACGAATTTGATGTGATGCTTTACCCAGAAGATGATTGGAAACCCCTCATAACTAAGGATGAACTGGTTGACCAGATGGATCACAAACTATCTGTTATTCCGGGGGCGGACCTCAATTTTTCCCAGCCAATCACTGATAATATTGAAGAGGCTGTTTCGGGAGTAAAAGGTTCTATCTGTGTTAAAATCTTCGGGGATTCACTTGACTACATGGAAGGGAAATCTAATCAGGTTTATGAAATTTTGAAAACAGTTCGGGGCATTGAAGACCTTGGTGTGATCAAAAATATCGGACAGCCGGAAATGGATATTGATCTGGAACAACAAAAAATGGCGTTATATGGCGTGGCGACGGCTGACGCAAATGCAGTCATAGAAATGGCGATCGGGGGCAAATCCGCCTCGACCTTATACGAGAATATCCGCAAATTCGATATTCGCCTGCGATTCCCTGAAGAGTTTCGGAAAACTGAAAGCGATATCGGCAATTTAATGGTGCCAACCGAAAGCGGCTCTAAGGTGCCGGTAAAGGAAATTGCGTCGATTGAAACAAAAACAGGGCCGTGCCTGATTTTTCGTGACGACAACGAACGATATTCCGCTGTTAAATTTTCAGTTCGCGGTCGAGACATGGGAAGTGCTATCGCAGAAGCTCAGGAAAAAGTTGAAAATCAGGTGTCTCTCAAAAAAGGCTATAGCATGGTTTGGCAAGGAGATTTTGAGAATCAGCAGCGTGCAACAAAAAGGCTCGCAGAGGTCGTTCCCATAAGTCTCCTTCTGATATTTATTTTGCTATTTACCATGTTCGGTAATTTGAAAGACGCAGGTTTGGTTTTTACAAACGTTCCTTTTGCCATTGTAGGAGGGATTGTTGCTCTTTTTGTAACCGGAACAAACTTCAGTATTTCAGCCGGGATCGGCTTTATAGCGCTTTTCGGTATTTGTATTCTTTTCGGGGTCCTGTTAATTACAGTTTTCAAAGAAAATTTGGAAAAAGTTAAAGGCCGAAAAAATATCCTGTATCGTGCAATCAGGGAAGGTGTTGAGGCCCGTGTAAGGCCAGTTATGATGACTGCATTCATGGCTGCAATTGGCCTGTTGCCCGCCGCGATGTCGCATGGTATTGGTTCGGAAAGTTCGCGTCCACTGGCAAGAGTTGTAATCGGCGGAATTCTTTGTGCTATGGTATTCTCGCTCCTAGTCTTTCCACTCATTTTTGCGAGAGCCTATCGAAAATTTGACGCGATTTACGGAGATCAGATGTCATGACGTACTATTGATCGATTGTGCTTTTCTCCTTGACTAGGGCGTTGCAATAAATTGTATTGCAAGTAGGTGATTCGGCCTATTTTTGCTTATTCAATAATGAATCATGTCCATCTCTCCTACTGAATTAATCTGGGCGCTGGTCATCGCCTTTTTGTTAGCCGGAGCGCTTGTCTTCGTTTTTATCAGGCAGCGCAAAGAAGCAAAGCTCGGAGCGCGTCAAAAATCAAATGTCGATGCCCGGCAGTTACAATTACAAGCCTATGAAAGATTGATTTTACTTACTGACCGGATTGCATTGCCAAACCTGATACCCAGGGTTAATCAGCCCGGAATGAGCGCCAAGGAAATGCAATTCTTTCTTAGCCAGAATATCCGGAATGAATTTGATCATAACGTAACCCAACGAATTTATGTTTCGGCGGAAACTTGGGATGCATTAAACAGGCTAAAAGACCAGAATCTCCTGATCATTAACCAGGTCGCGTCAATCCTGCCTGAAAATGCGACTGGTTTGGATCTGAACAAAACGATTTTAGAGATGATCTTAAATAATCCTAAGGCATCGCTGCACAACGTAGTAGCGGACGCACTGAGCTACGAGGCGAAGAGTCTAATGAGGTAGAAGATTATTCTTGGAATTAATATATATAAGAAGCAGGGCTCAGCGATAATGCATTGGTACTAATAAAACAGCTTGAGAATGGCCGAAAAAAAGGTTGAAACGGACTCTGGAATAGAAATCAAATCTTTATATACTGCTGCGGACTTGCCGAATTCCCTTAATGCGGAAGTTCCTGGGAAATTTCCATTCACTCGTGGGATACAGGGCAATATGTACAGGGGCAAACTCTGGACCATGAGGCAATACTCAGGCTTTAGCACGGCATCGGAAAGTAATCGGAGGTATCACTACTTGTTGAGCCAAGGAGTAACCGGTCTTAGTGTAGCGTTTGACCTGCCAACGCAGATTGGCTACGACAGTGATCACCTCCTCGCTGATGGTGAAGTAGGGAAGGTTGGTGTGGCGATTGATTCTATAGACGATATCGAGGAGCTCTTCGCAGGTATCTCATTGGAGAAGGTTTCAACCTCAATGACTATCAACGCAACTGCATTTATTCTGCTCGCGCTTTATGTGGCATTGGCAAAGAAACAGCGGGCTGATTTGAAATGCATTTCGGGGACCATTCAAAATGACATTCTTAAGGAATATGCTGCAAGAGGCACGTACATTTTTCCACCTAAGCCCTCGATGAAGATAATTACGGATATATTCGAATGGTGTGCCTCGGAGCTTCCAAAATGGAATACAATCTCCATTTCAGGATATCATATCCGCGAGGCAGGAAGTAATGCTGTGCAGGAAATCGCATTTACTTTGAGCAATGGAAAGGAATATGCAAGGGCAGCTATGGATCGGAAGCTTGACATCAATGTTTTTGGCAAACGGCTATCATTTTTTTTCAATTCCCATAACAATCTGTTTGAAGAAATCGCAAAATTCCGGGCCGCCAGGAGGATGTGGGCAAAAATAATGAAGCAGTTGGGGGCGACTGAGGAAAAGGCCATGATGATGAGATTCCACACGCAGACCGGGGGAAGCACACTCACGGCGCAGCAACCCCTCAATAATATTGTTCGGGTGACCACACAGACTTTGTCTGCCGTCCTTGGTGGAACGCAATCCCTGCATACCAATGGATACGACGAGGCACTCGGTCTTCCTACTGAAGAAGCCGCAAAAATTGCATTGCGAACGCAACAAATAATTGCCTATGAAAGCGGCATCGCTGCTGCCGCAGATCCCCTGGCCGGCAGTTACCTAATTGAATCACTGACCGACCAAATCGAATCTATGTCCTGGGAGCTGATGGGAAAAATAGACAAAATGGGTGGCAGCGTTGCGGCCATTGAATCGGGATTCATGCAAGATGAAATCGCAAGGAGCGCGTACGACTATCAGCATCAAATCGAGACGCAAGAAAAAATAATTGTAGGTTTAAATTCCTTCGAAGAAAAGGAATCTAACCAGGAAATTATCTTCAAAGTTGACGACTCCATCCGTAGACTCCAAATCGGGAAGCTACAAAAGTTGCGTTCATCGAGAGACAATCTTCAATGCAAGAAATTGCTCATCAGTCTTTCCGAAAAAGCAAGAGAGGGTGAAAATCTTATGCCATGTGTCATTGAAGCAGTTGAAGGATGTTGCACCTTGGGAGAAATATCTGATACCTTGAGGTCAGTATATGGCGAATACAAACAGTAAAATATTTGCAGAATTGCGAGGGTCATGTGAATGTTTCTGAATCTGCTAATTTTGGAAGAAGGCGACCGATCCAAGGCGCCTCAACCTCAAAAATCTTGATTTCACCGACCAATCCACCTTATATCCCGCTCGCGTAAAATTCATTTTTCTTTTTTTTACTTTGGCATCAATTTGGCCTTCTAATGAGAGAACTTTGTTTTGCTTTACAAAGTCATTCAAAACATAAAAAAATTACAATGAAAAAAATCATCGCAAGTATTGCAGTTTTAATTGCAATATTTTACGTTTCGTCACTTTATGCCCAGCAAGGTGGGGGTGGAAGGATGGATCCCGCTGCCATGAAACAAAAATTAAAGGATGACCTGAAGTTTACAGATGTCCAGGCGGACTCTGTTATTGCCATCGGCCAGGAATTCCGACCCAGAATGCGTGAAATCTTCATGGATCAAAACATGAAAGAGGATGACAAACGTGCTAAAATTCAAGATTTGAATGATCAAAGGAACAAGCGAATTCAGAGTGTCTTGGGACCGGATCTGTTCAAACAATACCAGGATTGGGAACAAAAGAACTTTCCGCGGCGAGGTGGAATGAGAAGTGGCAATCAATAGACATTTTTCTTGAAGCGCAAGGGCCGTTAATTGACGGCCTTTTTTATTGTTTTTTTGCCTCTTTCGCCCATGTATCTTTCAAAGTCACGGTTCTGTTAAATATCAGTTTTTCTTCGGAACTTGTTCGGTCCAAACAAAAATAACCTTTCCGGATAAATTGGTACCGTTCCCCAAATCTCGCGTTTCTTAACGATGGTTCGCAATAAGCCGCTTTAACCACGTGGAGCGACACGGGGTTAATATAGTCCTTGAAATCTCCTTCTTCATTTGAAGGATCTTCGACCCGGAAAAGTCTGTCGTAAAGGAAAACTTCTGCTGTGATAGCATGCTTTACACTTACCCAGTGCAGCGTCCCCTGCACCTTTAGACCCGAAATATCAGATCCACTTTTACTTTCGGCTAAATAACTGCATAGTAACTCAACTATCTTACCGTTTTCATCCTTTATAACCTTGTCGCATTGGATAATATACGCACTTTTCAATCGCACTTTTTGACCCAGTGAGAGGCGAAAGAATTTTTTCGGCGGGTTTTCGCTGAAATCTTCTCTTTCGATAAATAATTCTCGGGAAAATGGGATTTCACGACGCCCAGTGCCGGGATCTTCAGGATTATCCTCGCTTGATAGAAACTCTACGTCATCACTAAAATTCGTTATTACAATTTTCAGGGGATCAAAAATGACCATCTTCCTTAGTGCAATCTTATTTAAATGCTCACGAATGCAAAATTCAAGCAATGAGACATCGATCAAATTGTCTCTTTTTTGCACACCCACCTTTTCTGCAAATGTCCTTATGCTTTCCGGCGTATATCCTCGGCGACGATAGCCGCTGATCGTCGGCATTCGCGGGTCATCCCAACCACCAACATATTTCTCTTGCACGAGCTGCAATAGCTTTCTTTTACTCATAACCGTGAACGAAAGATTAAGACGCGCAAATTCAAATTGGCGCGAGGCAAAAATCTCCAACTTTTCAATGAACCAGTCATACAACGGTCGATGAGTCACAAATTCAAGCGTGCATATTGAGTGCGTAACTTTTTCAATTGAATCGCTTTGACCGTGCGCGAAATCATATAAGGGATATATGCACCATTTTTTTCCCGTCCTATGGTGCTCAGCGTGTTTTATCCTGTACATTATGGGATCGCGTAAATGCATATTGGAAGAAGTCATGTCAATTTTGGCGCGAAGTACCTTTTGTCCGTCGCCAAATTTTCCATCGCGCATTGCGATGAAGAGATGCAGATTTTCTTCAATACTACGAGATGCATACTGGCTTCTTGAACCGGGGGTTGTCGGTGTACCCTTCAACTCGGCAATTTCATCGCTCGAGCTGTCATCAACATAAGCAAGGCCTCTCCTGATCAGATCTACTGCATAATCGAATAATATGTCAAAATAATCTGAAGCGTATAATTCATTTGCCCACTCAAATCCCAGCCAACGGATATCTTCTTTTATGCTTTCCACATATTCTGTCTCCTCGGTAACCGGATTGGTGTCGTCAAATCTCAAATTCGTCTTTCCTCCGTATTTTATCGCGAGTCCGAAATTAAGACATATAGATTTTGAATGTCCAATGTGTAAATATCCATTAGGTTCTGGGGGAAAACGAGTAAGAATCGAATGATATTTCCCGGACCGAAGATCTGCTTCGATAATTTCTTCCAGGAAATTCAATGATTTCTCGGGACTGTCTTTTGTTCCGGTTGTCATTTGCGCCACTTTTGCGAATATGCCACATCGGGTCGACGTGGCATATTTGGTTTTGGCAAAATTACAATTTGCATTGCTTGCCGCCAAGACAGGGACCGAATTGCTTTGAGAAGAATGGCGTTTTGGCTGGTGCGGACCATTGTGATTAATTGCAGCCTAATAATTCGCAAAGTTTCGACTCCAAATCCGCTCCGCGCAGATTTTTTGCAACAATTTTACCTTTAGGGTCGATCAAAAAATTTTGCGGGATGCTCACTATATGATATTTGAGGGCAACGTCGTTGTTCCAAAACTTAAGATCGCTTACGTGTGTCCAAGTTAGGTTATCCTCTTTGATTGCCTGAAGCCATGGGTCTCGGCTTTTGTCCAGTGAGACACTGAGTATTGTGAAGTTTTTATTCCTGAATTTATTAAAAGCAGACACAACACTCGGGCTTTCCAAACGGCATGGATGACACCAACTCGCCCAAAAGTCAACCAGGACATACTTGCCCTTAAATGATGAAAGCGAAACCGGTTTCCCATCCGTATCATTTTCAGTAAAATCAAGTTCCTCGCTGCCTATAGCGCCCACCTTATCAACCGCAATTTGTTGTCTGACTATTTTACCAAAGAACCCATTTTGCACCTCGGGAGTAAGCGAATTAAGACGTTTTTCCTGCATGAAAACGTCATCTGACAATTTAAAAAAATTATAGACAACAAACCCGCTGACAAAAGAAGCCTTTCTGCTATCAATGAATCTATCCTCATCCGCCTGGATTTTTCCAATCAATGAAAGGTATTCCTTCACAAGCGTGTCATCCTTGGTTATATTCCGTGTGCCATTAATAGTTTGAACAAGGGTATTTAACCGCAATATTTCCGAATTAAATTGCCTCTGGAATTCGGTAAAATCGTCATTAGTCTTTGAACCAATAATTTTCAAGTTTTGTAGGTCGTTCACGTTTCCCGTGACTGTTATGTTTTCATTGCCAACGAATATTGCCACTTTTTTCTGATCCTGATTAAAATCAAGTTCATAAAGACTCGGTTCGTTAATGTGTCCCGAGAGCCTGAGTTCGCCATGCCGGACTATTCCCTTAGCTGCCGTATCGCTGGAATTGTAGATTTCTACCAGTTGGACAACCGAATTATCCTGAATTCCGTCGATTTTCCCGACAATTGTGAATTGCGAATGGGCAGGACTCGCCAAACCAAACAGGAATGCTGCCATATATGCTTTCCGAATATTCATTTACCTGCAATTTTTAAATGACGCTTTCGTAAAACGTCAATTATGTCTTTCAAATTATGCCCCTTGGCATTTAACAAAATTAGGAAGTGGAAAAGTAAATCAGCCGCTTCCTCCTTGAAGAGCTTGTCGTTAGCACCCGTAGCCTCAATGACTAACTCCACAGCTTCTTCGCCAACTTTCTGGGCTATTTTATTTGTGCCCTGGCCAAAAAGCGATGAAACATAAGATGAGACTTCAGTTGTATTTTTTCTCAGGTCAATAATTTGCTCCAGATAAGACAAAAAATCAGCATCTTGATTTTTTTCATTCCAGCAAGTATCTGCTCCGGTATGACAGACAGGTCCCGTCGGCTCGGCTTTAATCAATAAACTATCCTGGTCGCAATCGACAAGTATTTCCCTCAGAATTAGAAAATTCCCGCTCTCTTCCCCTTTTGTCCACAGTCTTTTTTTGGTCCTGCTAAAAAAAGTCACTTTACCGGACTGCTTAGTTTTATCCAATGCTTCGCCGTTCATGAAACCGAGCATAAGCACTTTGCCTGTACGATCATCCTGAACAACCGCGGGGACCAGCCCATCGACATATTTATCGAACCTAATGACCATAAACTTTTATTTAGGTTGGTGCATAATTAGTTGATTTATTAAAGATTGTACGATAATCGGTGACTCTTTTTCAACCAAATACGCCTGGCGGCTGCCTTCATTTATCCAAAAATTCTTACCATCGTTTTCTATTCTTATTTTGCCATAATGCAGCTGATAATAAGGTGCGAACCCTTTGACGGCCGTTAGAACTGCAGTTTCATCCCAGCTCATCCTTCCACTCGAATCTTCCTTTGCAAGCGGGATGCATATCCTGAAAACATCCTTGACAGGATCGTTGACAATCCTCTCATCCCGCACCAGCGGCAGCCCGACTTTTATTTTCGCACCGATTTCGAAGCCGCTGAAAATAACCTCAGTAGGCCAATTCATAAATACAAATTGTGAAGCAGGAATGTCCTTATCCACATTAAACTCATAGCCGTTCGGAAATTTCCCCGCCATCGAAACGAGAATTCTAACCTTGGTAGATACGAGGTCTTTACCGCTCAACGGCGAGTATTGATCACCTTTAGAGTTTAACAATCCGGATAAATTGGTGAGAAACCCTGTTGTCACAATGACTACACTATGTGGCGGCTGATCGGCAAGGATCTTTCGGTATAGTTCGATCGCATTGTATGCCTGCTCATTCCGATTGATCTTGTGCGGGTAAATACGAAGAATGCTGTCAGTCCAATGCTGCCAATCACGCTGCATCACCGCCGAATCTTTCGGTATGCCGATGGGAAGATCTGGTTTCTTGAAAAAGGTGTTAAAAACGCTAAATACGCAGGCCACGCATTCATATTTGGTGCTGGCCATGGTAGCCAGAAGGTTAATATCCCCCTTGTCTGCAAATGCATGTATCATTGCTATCGCACCAACATCGTCATAATCCGGACCCATGTCGCTGTCAAAGATAATTCCAGTACCATTTGGAGTTTGACATATTGCGAATTTTGGCAATAACGTCACTACTAAAAAACCAAGAAGTACAAGGAAGATTGTCTGGAATCCAGACTTGGTCTTTTTCTTGGATCCATAAATCCCCAACTCAAAAAATAGTACGTTTAACTGCTTCATCTTCGAAAACGTCGCCTCCTCGCGAACAGGATGATAATAACCGCACAAATCGCGGCAATCATGATCGTCATATTCGTACGTTTATGGATCGTTCCTTCAAATATGTTTTTAACGCCCGAATTTCAATTTCACCGAAGTGGAAAATGCTTGCCGCAAGGGCTGCATCTGCTTTTGCGATCTGAAACACGTCAGTAAAATGATTCATCTGCCCTGCTCCGCCACTTGCAATCACGGGAACAGGAAGTTCTGTGGACAAAGTTCGCGTTATATCCAATGCAAATCCATGCTTTGTACCATCATGATCCATAGACGTGACAAGTATTTCCCCCGCTCCCAGGTCTACGCCCCTTCTTGCCCACGTGATGCATGTTTCGTTGGCTCTTATTCGTCCGCCCTGCAGATAAACCCACCAGACCCCGTCGCTTTCCTTTTTAGTATCGATAGCCAATACAACACATTGACTTCCAAAATTTCGCGCTAAATCAGAAATAAGGGAAGGTCGTTTAAAAGCTGCCGAATTAATAGTTATTTTGTCTGCACCACTGTTCAAAAGCATTTCGACATCCCGGATATCTGAAACTCCCCCGCCGACTGTAAACGGGATATTAATTCGATGAGCTATCCGTCGTACCATTTCACTCAATGTCTTCCTCTTTTCAACAGTGGCGGTAATATCCAGAAAAACCAACTCATCTGCTCCGCGCAAAGCATAAATCTCGCCTAAATCGACAGGATCCCCTGCATCGCGCAGATTAACAAAATTGGTTCCCTTAACCGTTCTCCCGTCTTTCACGTCCAGGCAAGGAATAATGCGTTTTGTCAACATCGTCGATAATTATAAATGTGTCGGGCAACCACCGGGCCGGATTCAATTTTCAAGGAATCTGGCATCCCACCTAACCAACTTCACAAAAATTTTCCTATTTCTGAAAGGTGGATTTTCCCCTCGTAGAAAGCCTTACCAATGACAACTGCACTGCATTGAACCAGCCTAAGCTCTTCCAAATCCTGCGTCGAACTAACGCCCCCGCTGGCGATAAGAAACAGTCCCGGCACCTCACGAACAAGATCTTTGTACAGTTCCATCGACGGACCCTCTAAACGGCCGTCCTTTGCAACATCTGTGCATAAGACTTTCTTTACTCCTTTCGTCCAATACAGTTTGATAAACTCAACGACCGGAATTGTTGACGATTCTAGCCAACCATTAATGACGATCTTTCGGTCCCTAACGTCAGCGCCCAACAAAAATTTTTCGGCACCAAAAATCATCAACCATTTTGTAAATTCCTCTTGATTCGTTACCGCAATGCTTCCAACAGTAGCAAAGCTGGCGCCCGAATCGAAGGCTATCCGGACATCGTTTTCTTTTTTTATCCCTCCTCCGAAATCGACTGACAGACCTGTTTTGGAAGCGATCAATTCAAGTACTTTCCAATTTCTGACCATTCCCGCTTTTGCGCCATCGAGGTCGACCAAATGCAATCTTTTCAGTCCTGCGCCTTCAAATTCTTTAGCAATCTCAAGCGGATATTTATGATAGACCTTAACTGTAGAGAAATTACCTTCAGTCAGCCTTACGCAGGCACCATCCATAATATCGATCGCTGCGATGATTTCCATAAGCCTTGTAACTATACTGTCATGAAATTTTGCAATATCCTATTGCCAACCTCAGCGCTTTTTTCAGGATGAAACTGAACACCATAAAAGTTCTTTTTATTCAACGCCGAACTATAACTTTGTATGTAATCCGTCGTCGCAATTGTATCATTCCCAAAATCAGCGTAGTAACCATGGACAAAATAGCAGTAGCTGTCTTCGGGGACTCCATTAAACAAAGCTGACTTAAGGTCTGAAATGTTATTCCAACCGATCTGAGGAACCTTTACTACATCGCCTTTTGAATCGCCTTCTTTGTCAATCCGAAATTTTTTCACTATTTCTTGGAAAATACCAAGACATTCAGTTTCGTTTTCTTCCGAATACTTGCACATCAATTGCATGCCAAGACAAATTCCCAATACCGGCTGACTCAGGTCCTTGATCAATTGGTCCAATTTTCGAGCTTTCAAATATGCCATCGCGCTGCTCGCCTCGCCGACGCCGGGAAAGATTACCCGGTCAGCCGACCTGAGTTCATCGCAGTCATCTGTAACGGTCGCCGAAATTCCTAACCGCTCTATGGCGAAGAGGACAGATCGGATATTACCAGCATTATATTTTATGATTGCAAGGTTCATCGGATATTTTGCATAAAAACCCGGGTTGCCTCTTCGACGTTATCACTCTTCCCAAGCTGGTTAACGAATGCCGTGCCAACAATTGCGCCGTTGGCATATTTGGCAGCTGAAGAAAATGTTTCCCTGTCCTTTACGCCAAAGCCGACCATGATCGGATTGCGCAATTTCAATTCCTTTAACCTTTTCACATAATTCTCAACAGAATCAAAATTTTTATCACGACCTGTGATAGAGGACGACGAAACAGCATACAGGAAGCCGGAACTTAGTCCATCTAGTTTTAATAGCCGGTTATCGGGAGTTTCGGGGGTGACCAGGAAAACAAAATCAAGTTCAAATTTCTTGATTAAAGTCTCGAAATACTCCTCGAATTCGTGCAGTGGCAAATCCGGAATTATCAACCCGTCAATTCCTAATCCAGAGATTGCTTTGCAAAATTTCTCGAATCCAAATTGAATTATCGGATTCAAATACCCCATCATCAGCGTGGGAAGTCCTATTTCCGTTCTGAATCCGCGCAGTTGATCAAGCAACTTTGGGATTGTCATTCCGTTTGCTATCGCCTTTGACCCGCTGGCCTGAATTACCGGGCCATCTGCCAAAGGGTCACTGTATGGTATACCCAATTCGATCATGTCAGCGCCGAATTTCTGCAGTGCTTTCATGATGGGCAAAGTACTTGTCAATTCCGGAAAGCCCGCAGTAAAGTAGATACTCAGAATACTATCTTTTTTGCGTTCAAACAAATTGCCGATTCTTCCCATAAACAAGCTTATGATTTTTTTTTGTCAGCATAATTTAATGCTTCGCACTATCAGACCAAATCAAACCCTTCATTTCAAAGTCTTCATGTATGTGTCCAGATCCTTGTCACCACGACCACTCAGACACAAAACAAGCACTTGATCATCCCGCAATTGCAACTGATTTAATGCCGCCAGTGCGTGGGCCGATTCCAGAGCAGGGATAATACCTTCTAATCTGGTCAATTCAAGCGCTGATTGCAGCGCTTCGTCATCGGTAGCACTAAGAAATTTCGCACGCCCGGACTCGAATAAGTGTGCATGCATCGGACCTATCCCCGGGTAATCCAAACCCGCAGAAATACTGTGAGGCTCTACCACTTGGCCATCTTCTGTTTGCATGACCAGGCTTTTACTCCCATGAAGAATACCGGTAGTTCCTAATTTCGTTGTCGCGGCGCTTTTACCACTTCGTATTCCCAGTCCGGCTGCTTCGACAGCGACAAGTTCAACAGAAGGCTCGTCCAGGAAATGGTAAAAAATCCCTGCTGCATTACTTCCTCCGCCGACGCACGCCACTACTAAATTGGGCAGTTCGCTTCCTGTTTGTTCGAATAATTGTTGTCTCACTTCTTCGCTAATTATGCTTTGAAACCGCGCGACCATGTCGGGATAGGGATGTGGCCCAACAACGCTCCCTATTACGTAATGGGTGTCATCGGGATTATTTATCCAATCCCGAATCGCCTCATTCGTGGCATCTTTAAGCGTTTGGCTGCCACTAGTTGCAGGCACAACTGTTGCGCCAAGCATTCTCATCCTGGCAACATTCGGTGCCTGTCGTTCAATGTCCTTGACACCCATAAAGACGACACATTCCAGTCCCATTAATGCACAGACCGTAGCTGTTGCGACGCCGTGTTGCCCTGCTCCAGTTTCAGCAATGATTCTCCTCTTGCCAAGCCGATTGGCAAGCAAAACCTGCCCGATCGCGTTATTGATCTTGTGCGCACCCGTATGATTTAAGTCTTCACGTTTTAAATATATTTTTGATCGATAATGGGCACTAATCCGTTTAGCAAAATATAATGGAGAAGGCCTTCCGACATAATTTTTCAAAAGGCTCTTGTATTCCTCCTGAAATGAGTGATCGTAGATTATGTTAATATAGTTTTCGCGGAGTTCCTCAACATTTCTATGCAACATTTCCGGTATGAACGCGCCACCGAAATTTCCATAGTATCCAAAAATGTTCGGTTGGGTGTAGGTACCCTTGTTCAATCTAAAACTTTTCGATATCATAATTTGTTTTCATTTGCTGTTAGACGCACACGCTACCTTCCGGCGCGAACTTTAACCGCATAAAGCAGAAAATTATGCTAACATCAATTGCAAAAAACAAAGGTCGAGCCACCTGTTGAATTTAAATCCAACCTCACGAAAGCAGGCGACCTCAGTAAATCCAAAACCTTTATGCAAGAGAAGGCTCGCTTTATTATCAGCGACAACGCTGGCGATTATTGAATGCAGCCCCATCTTCCTGGCCGCGTCTATGCTGGCTGCCAGAAGCAACTTTCCGATACCAACTCCTCTTTTGTCTGCGCGGACATAAACCGAATTCTCTACCGTAAATTGATACGCTTGCCAGTTTCTGAATTGGCCAAAAGTACTGAAGCCCACGACTTCAAATTCGTGTTCGGCGACAAGAACTGGATAACCATCCATCTTCTTTTTGGAAAACCACTCTTCATGCATGGCAAGTGTTCGCGGTTCATATTGAAATATTGCTGTCGAGTTTTCAATAATTTCATTGTAAATTTCCAGCATTTGCGGAACGTCTTTGTCTGTCGCAGCCCGGATTGAAATCATATTCTGAAATTTAGTTTATTCGTTGTTCAACTGTCTAATAAATTCGTTTATTCGGCTGATATCTTTTATACCCGGGCTAATCTCAAATTTGCTGTTAATATCAATTGAAAACAATTTTCGCGCGATGCTTTCCTTGGCAAACGCTTTTAAACTTTCGGCATCACCTGGCTCAATACCGCCGCTTAGTAAAAACAATTTATTGATTGTCGACATTTTTAAACTTTCCCAATTAAATTTCTTCCCAGTTCCCCCGTAGCCGACGCCCTCCGTATCAAACAGGAACATGTCTGCATAGTCCTCAAAGGGTCGCACGATCCAGTCAATAGGGTCATTTTCACTCATCCTGAAGACCTTGATCACCGAAATATAATTGGCGACTCGCTCGCAAAATCGAGATGTCTCATCGCCATGGAGTTGAACCATGTCTAACCCGAAAGCATCGACTTGCCTCATCAGGTCTTCGTAGGTTGGATTTACAAATACGCCAACTTTACCCAGTCTTAGCTTCTCGCGTTTAAGTTTACCTGGCTCAAAATGCTTTACGACATACCGGGGAGATTTCGGATAAAATATGAATCCTGCAAAATCGACCCCAATTTCATCTAGCTGCCTGACCTGCTCGAGTTGGGTTATCCCACAAACTTTTAACCGCATGCAGACGTGTTTTTTAAGTCAATTACAAAAGATTCAAATGCTTCCCCAGGATTGGATGCCTTCATGAAATTCTCTCCAATCAAAAAACCACTAAAACCATTTTTCTTAAACAAAACAATATTTTCTATACTTGAAATGCCACTTTCAGCAATTTTTATTTTTGTAGTGGGCATCTTCTCTGCCATTATTAGACTACGCTCGATGTCAACTTTGAAACTTCGCAAATCGCGATTATTTACTCCGACAACATCTGTCTCGTCTGAAATATATTCAAGTTCCCTTTCTTCATGAACCTCCAATAAAATCTCCAAGCCGAGATTTTGTGCAATTTTTGCAAGCCGAAGCGCATTTTTTTTATCCAAACAAGCGGCAATAAGCAGAATGCAATCGGCACCAATTGATTTAGCTTCGATGATTTGGTATTCATCAATTACAAAATCCTTCCGCAAAATTGGGATCGAGTTTTTTCTGGCTGCGATTAGGTCTTTTGAAGAACCGCCGAAAAATTCCTGGTCCGTAAGCACCGACAATGCGGAAGCACCGAATTTAGTATACGCGGCCGTGACGACATCAACCTCCGCATGTTCATTAATCAACCCTTTTGAAGGCGATTTCCTTTTAAATTCGGCAATTATGCCTGTTTTGGACTTATCTTTTATAAATGAACTAAAGGAGAGCGATTCTCTTCGGAATAATGTCGTCTTCTCAAGTTCTTTGACCGGTACGCTTCTCTTCTGGGCCGACAGATACTTCTTTTTATTCATGATTATTTTTTCGAGTATATTCATTAGTACGATTTTGCCATTAGGCTTATTTTCAATTACGGTTGCATTTCAATCAGCTTCATTAGCGAATCAAAAGCCTTTCCGCTTTCCAAACTGTCCACGGCTGCGGCGTATGCGTCTTCATAATTTCTATATGCCCCTGTGCAATTGAGGGCCATTCCCGCATTTGCAAGCACAACTGCGTTCTGAGCCCAGCTTCCTTCGCGTTTTAAAATTTTTAAAAAAACCCTGGCTGACTCTTCCGCATTAGCTCCACCGTAGATATCTGACGGCTCGACCATTCTTTTTCCAAGCTGAAAAGGCGTCATTATTCTTTCTCCGGAATTCGTAATAACCTTCGTATCATTAGTCAGGGAAATTTCATCGTATCCGTCGAGGCCATGGATAATGGTAAAAGTGCCGGTTGTCTGCTGAAGAAGGTAATTATATATCCTGGCCATTTCCAGATTATAAACTCCAACCAATTGAAATTTCGGGAATGCCGGATTTACCATAGGCCCAAGCATATTAAAAAATGTTCGCACGCCAAGGTTTTTCCTGATCGGTCCGACAGTTTTTAATGCTGGATGAAACAGAGGCGCATGCAAGAAACAGATATTTGTCTCATCAATCTCTTTTTTTAGAAGTTCACGATCATTCTTGAATTTGTAGCCAATTTGCTCCATGACATTGGAAGCGCCACTAATAGATGAGGCGCCATAATTGCCGTGTTTGGCCACCTTTCTTCCTGTTCCTGCCACAATGAAGCACGAAAGCGTGGAAATATTAAAAGTATTTTTACCATCTCCCCCAGTGCCAACGATATCTATCGTTTCGAGTTGCCCCAAATCAATCCTGATACACAGTTCCAAAAGTGCATCCCGAAATCCCAGCAATTCATCGATTGTTATGCTTCTCATCAAAAAAACCGTCATAAAAGACGCCAATTCTGATTCGTTGTATAATCCCTTCGAAATGTTAATCAAAACATCCTTTGCTTGTTCGCGAGACAAAGTTTTATATTCAAATAAGTACTGCAATATCTTTTTCATATTTTCTTACATTTTCAACCAGTTTCTCATGATTGTCTCCCCATTCGGAGTCAAAACACTCTCGGGGTGAAATTGAACGCCCCGGAGATCGTACTGGCGATGCCTTAGTGCCATAATGAAATTATTCTCATCCCTTGCAGTAATTTCCAAAGATTCCGGGAAATCTTCCTCGCTCACTATCCAACTATGGTACCTTCCCGCATCGAAGCGATCAGGGAGCCCGCTGAATAAATCTTCGTGACACCGTCTCGAGACGATAATTTGTGAGGCGACGCCGTGGTATACGTTTGAAAGGTTGACCAATTTAGCTCCAAAAGCTTCACCAATACCTTGATGCCCCAGGCAAACGCCAAGGATGGGTTTAGTACCGGCGTATTTAATTATTAAATCCAGCATAAGACCTGCCTCGCTTGGGATGCCCGGTCCGGGGGATAAAATTATTCTATCATACTTTTCGACAACGTCAAGGCTTATCTTATCATTTCGCCACACTTCAACTTTCTCATGAATGATTTTCTCGACCAAATGGACAAGATTGTATGTAAAAGAATCATAGTTGTCAAAAACAAGTATTTTCATATTGCTTGATTATTCGCCACAATTGATAAAAATTTCCAATTTGCCTTCAAATTTCGTTAAATCTTTTCGGCCTCTTTTATCGCCGATTTTAGCGCGCCCAATTTATTATTTACCTCCTGAAGTTCACTTTCCGGCCTCGATGCTGCGACAATTCCTGCGCCTGCCTGGTAGAAAAGGCTGTTGTTTTTACTGAGAAATGTTCTTATCATAATCGCATGAATGCATGATCCGTCAAACCCCGTAAAGCCAATGCATCCTCCATAGTAGCCTCGTGAACTTGGTTCGTAACGGCTTATTAGCTCAATCGCCTTAAATTTTGGCGCGCCGCTAAGCGTTCCTGCAGGAAATGTGACAGCAAGTAGCTCGAATGGATTAGTTCCTTTGGCGGTCAGTCCCCTAACCTCGCTTACCAGGTGAATTACATGAGAATAATATTGAATCTGCCTATATTGGGTCACAGAAACTTCACTGCACATTCGGCTAAGATCGTTCCGCGCCAAATCCACGAGCATCACGTGCTCGGCATTTTCCTTTGCATCATGCAATAATTTTTCGGCCGCTTTGTGATCTGTTTCATCATGGCCCGTTCTTTTGAAAGTTCCCGCAATAGGATGAACAATGGCAGTCCCATTTTGAATAAGTAATTGGGATTCAGGAGAAGATCCAAAGAGCTTGTAATCGCCATAGTCAAAATAAAATAAATATGGCGAAGGGTTTATATTTCTCAACGCCCGATAGGCATTAAATTCATCTCCTGAAAAGCTTTGCCTGAATCTTCTGCTAAGGACAATTTGAAAAACATCTCCCCTGTGGCAACTAGATATGCCCTTTTCGACCATATGAATGTAATCTGAATCATCCATATTGGATGATTCAGTTGCTTGAATCCGAAAGGGAAATGTAGGAACGTCCTTGTTTCTAATCAACGATTCGACAACGTCAAGTTCGCTTTCCAATCCTTCCGCTCTGTTTTCACAAATGAATAACTCGTCCTTAAAGTGGTTTATGACAATTACGTACTGATAAAGCCTGTAACGCATTAACGGAATACTTGTCTCATCGGCGCCATGATCCGGCAAATCAATCGTGTCAAAGAACTGTATTGCATCAAAGGAAGTGTATCCGAATAAACCCTGGCTAGATTTAACTGCCTTTTCGTCCGACATTTCGATCTCAAAATGATTCATGAAATCCCACAAATACCCCGTCACCTGTTTACTTGTTACAATTTGCAGCCTTTCGGGTTTTTTACCAGGCAATTTGAATTCAAAGTTTTTCTTATCGGTTATTTCAATACCTGCGATCGCATTAACACCAATAAACGAGAAGCTATTTTCTGCCAAATGATAGTCGGTGCTTTCCAGCAGAATGGTATCCCTGAATCTATCTCGGAGACGGAGGTAAATTCCTACGGGAGTACAAGTATCTGAGAGCATTTTCCTGCAAACCGTTTTGATTATTATTTTTTTCATTGATTACAAAAAAAACTTTATTTATTCTCATCAAAACCGCAAACGTTTTCTCGTCTATTAGCCCGCGAATCACGATTGCACGACCAGTCTAAAAAACAATATTTTGAACAAAAAAAAAGCCTCGATTAAACTCGAGGCCATAATGCATTGGTCAACACACAACGGTAATTGCTTACAAGCCTCGTTTAAGGATTATATGCCACCACCACTGAAAATTAAATTGACTCGTTTGCATTGAATCACAAATATGAAAGCTTTTTTGAAATCTACCAACTTTATTCTTAAATTTTAGTTTTATTCTTCGCCATGCATCCAGAACCGAAACTCCAAGCAGGACGACTGCTTTCTCTTGATTTTCTCCGGGGTTTTATTATGATCCTATTAGCTTTTGAAAGCACGGGCCTTTATGAACATCTCTTCGATGCTACAAAAAAGCAACCCGTCCTCAATAATTTTTTCCTTCAATTCTTCCATCATCCTTGGAATGGATTGCGATTTTGGGATCTGATTCAACCCTCCTTTATGTTTATGGCTGGGGTTGCAATGGCTTTTTCCCTAACCAAACAAAAGCAGCAGGGCTTTACGTGGCAGCATTCATTTCGAAAAACACTTAAGCGTTGTTTCTGGCTTTTTTTTTGGGGAGTTCTTGACTATGCTGTAAGGCCAGGGGGACTGTCGTTCGAACTATGGGATGTACTGACCCAACTTTCTTTTACAACATTGATTGCATTTCTGATTTTTGAGTGGAAACCAGCAAGTCAAATTGCGATGTGCCTCGGTCTAATGATATTAACTGAATTCCTTTACAGAGTTCCAAAAATCCCCAATTTTGATCAGCCATTTGTCGACCAGCATAATTTTGGGAACTATGTTGACCTCTTGCTTATGAACAAGATCAACAAAGGCGGCTGGGTTGCTATCAATTGTATTCCGACCGCAGTTCATACCATTGCCGGATCTCTTGTAGGGAAACTTTTAATAAATGGCAACCGAAAGATTCCTAAACTCTTGACGTGGGCAATCACTTGCTTTTTGATAGGATACGGCTTGGATTTGTTCCATGTCACACCAATAATTAAGCGAATCGCTACCACTTCCTTTACGCTGGCATCCCTTGGGTGGTGCCTTTGTTTTCTTTCAGTCGCCTATTGGTGGATAGATATTCAAAATCACAAAAGGCGTCTTGCATTTTTTACCATAATCGGGATGAACTCAATATTTATCTATCTTTTTTTTGAGATCGTCGGCGATAGATGGTTCACCGGCTACATAACTGACATAGCTACTGGCGTTATGGGGTTCGCCAAAACACCCGTGATGATAAACCTAATCATAGCATCACTATGCGTTTTCACGCTTGAATGGCTACTCTGCTATTTTTTGTACCGGGAAAAGATATTCTTAAAACTTTGAAGTCGAGTTGACGTCTATTGGCAGTCCTTTTAAGATTTCAATAAGAAAAAATCCGCATGGACGGAGTAAGTCATATCTTCCCTTTTGTAGTTGGCAAATAATTACTCAATGGATCGCGCTTTACACCCATTCGTATTGCCTTCCCCAATGCCTTAAAGATTGCTTCGATTTTATGATGCTCATTCGTGCCGTGGCATTCAATATTCAAATTGCACTTAGCTCCGTCCGCAAAGGATTTAAAAAAATGAAAAAACATTTCAGTGGGCATGTCTCCAACTTTTTCTCTTTTGAATTCGGCATTCCAGACAATCCAACTCCTGCCGCCGAAATCGATCAAGACTTTCGCATCAGATTCATCCATCGGCAAAGCAAAACCATATCGTTCCAAGCCCTTCTTGTCAGCAAGCGCCATGGAAAATGCTTCGCCAAGAGCAATGGCGGTATCCTCTATTGTGTGGTGTTCGTCTATGTGTAAATCTCCTCTTACCGTGATTTTTAGATCAATTTTTCCGTGTCTCGCTACCTGATCCAACATGTGGTCAAAGAAACCTAACCCAGTTTTTATATCGGAAAACCCTGAACCATCAACATTTAAGTCGATCTGAATTTTAGTTTCCGCGGTGCCTCTTTCGTGAATGACATGCCGAAGACCAAGCTTCAAAAACTGGTATATGTCACGCCATTCGCGAGTCTCCAACGCCACCGACCCAGCAAGATCGCTCATAGAATCAGAGACTTCGGAAGCACCCAAACTTGGTTCAGTATTGAGCCAAATGGCCTTGCAGCCCAAATTCTTGGCCAATTGAACGTCAGTTATCCTGTCACCTATTACGAAGGAGTTTTTCAAATCATATTCCACATTATTTATATATTCCAGAAGCATTCCGATTTGGGGCTTTCTTGTGTTTGCGCCTTCCCGAGGGAAAGTCCTGTCAATATGTACGGCCTCAAAGCGTATGTCTTCATTGGCAAATGAACCGAGTATAAATTCCTGCACCGGCAAAAAAGCGCTCTCGGGAAAGGATTCTGAACCCAGGCCGTCCTGGTTTGTGACCATGACGATTTTGTATTCAAGCTCCCTGGCAATCCTTCCCAGGAATTCAAATACGTGAGGGTAAAAATGCAGCTTGTTAAAGCTATCAATCTGATAAGAGGGTGGCGCCTCATAAATCAGCGTGCCGTCGCGATCTATAAAAAGTATCCGTCTCATTTTATTTTTCAGGATTAATCACAAGTCAGTGAAAGAGCGAAACTAAAAAATTCTCACTTCGAATTAAGCCGAACTTTGTTTACCTCAGACGCAGAGACCGCTGTTGCTTTATTTGTGAAACTGTTACGCACATAGGTCAATACATCAGCTATCTGTTGATCACTGAGGTCAGCGTGAGAGGCCATGACATTTTGATACTTAATGTCGTCAATTTCCACGCCGCTATTCATTCCTTTTAATACGATTTCAATTAGTTGCTGCTTATTACCCAGAACCCATTTTGTGTGAACCAAAGGAGGATTCATATTGGGAACACCGCTTCCGTCTATTTGATGGCAGCTCAGGCAGCGTGTGGCATAAACAGTCTTGCCTCTTTCTATTGACGCGCGAGTCACACTTTGCGGGGGCACGGCAGCATTCAGCAAAGACATGATCGAGAGAAGGCTGACAGAAACTACGGTCATTCGCGCA
>Ga0070731_10001758_pt1 | contig 21758 bp, 19 predicted proteins | sample Coa_R1_2_FD_66448 | JGI IMG/M metagenome (GOLD analysis project Ga0070731, IMG submission 66448) | Surface soil microbial communities from Centralia Pennsylvania, which are recovering from an underground coalmine fire - Coalmine... | ecosystem: Environmental > Terrestrial > Soil > Unclassified ... | reverse complement strand
CGCGTTCGGCCCGTCGACGCGCGCCAGCCAGCAGGCTGATGCCGGTCGCGACGAACAGGAAGATGACGAGGCGTACGACTTCGTCGCCGGCGTTGACCGGCGGAATCGCGAACACGCGCGCGAGAAAGTGCGTGGCGACGAAGATGACCAGACCGGAGAGCCCCGTCGCGAGAAGGCCCGGTCCGGTACCACCGCGGAGCGCGCTCGCCATGACCGCGGTGAGCAGGATCAGAAGCGGAAAGTCCTCGAGCCATCGCGTGGCCAGCAGCGTGATCGGCACGGCGACGCAGATCGCCGCGATGGCGAAGACGTAGCTCCGGCTATCGGTCGGTGTGATGGACTGCGCGCTCGACCGCTTCCACGACATCGCTCACCTCCTTGGGCTTCTGCAGCCATTCCACGACGCCGTCGAGGACCCCGCAGAGCAATCGCATCGCCGCCGGATAGGCCGAGAAGACGATGACCGGGGTCGATCCGAGCCGATTCCGGAGCGCGGCGAACGCATCGACGCCCGCGTCATCCGGCATGAGCAGATCCGTCACGATGACCTCCACCCGGGGATGCGCCTCGTCGGCGATCGCCCGGGCGTGCAGCCAGCTCGATGCTCGAATGACTCGATAGCCGGCGCGCTCCAAGGCCGCGGCGTTCGGCTCGCGCACGTCGATCTGGTCCTCTATCAGCAGGACGCACGGAGGATCGGGCTCCGATGCGCCCGGGATCCGTTCGACATCGCTCTCGTGTGCTCCGCGCAACGCTGCACCAGCCGCGATTCATCGCTATGACGCGGCGGGCGCGTCGCCGATTCATCGCGACGTGGAGCCGACGTCGCCGGCCGCGTGGTACTCCTCCTCGTCATCGGCGAGCCCGAGCCAGCCGGGCGACCAGCCGTATGGCAGGCCACCGTAGAAGTAGCCGTCGGGCTCGAGCGACCACCGCGACTCGTCGGCGAGGAACTGGTTGCGGCGGACGGCCCGCAGGTAGGTCCGCCGCATGTAGTCGATCACCGTGTCGGGAACGCCCTCGTCGTGCAGATGCGCGAGCTGCGAGGCGGTGAGGCGATAGATCGTCCCCGAGCGGCGCATGCGCGCGACGATCTGTTCCGGCGGGACGTGCGCCTGGCTCATTCGTACGACCTCGGCGACCGGGACGCGCTCGTGCGTGCGCCCCAGGTGGACGACGAAGCAGCCGGTGATCACGAGCGCCGTGGCGAGAGCCACGGCGGCGTGGCTGTTTCGTCGCGGGTACGTCATACGGTGGGGGACACGCCCGCGCCGACCTCGAAGAGGTTCTTGAACATCCAGTAGACTGAGTATGGCACCATGCGTATCGGAGACGCCGGGAAGCGGACGACATCGCCCTCGACGAGGCGGACGTCGGTGCCGTCACCGCGGCCGACGTCGGCCAGGTCCACGGTGATGACCTTCTTGGACCCGTCTTCCTGGGCGCGCACGATCCGGACGTGGTGGAGATCGGCCGGGAAGAGCGCGCCGCCGGCGATCGTCTCGGCGTCGAGCGCCGTCGTGTCGCCCCGTCCGTCGTAGAGTCCGGGCTTCGCGACCCATCCGTCGACGAGGAAGCGGCTGCGCGTCACGACGAGTGAGTCACCGGACAACAGCGGAATCCTGAGCGGGTCGACGCCGCCCGCGGGGACGTTCTCGCCGACGGCGAACCGGATCGGCTCGGCATCCCCGCCCGCTGGGCTGAACTCCACGACTCCACCGGCCTGCTCGCTGAGCCCTCCCGCCTGTGACAGGACGTCGTACACCGTCCGATGATCTCTCGTGAGCGAATAGAGCCCCGGCCGCGCCACGGCGCCGGTGACCGAGACGCGCTGGCTCAGGAAGCGCTCGACGAGCAGGGTCACGTGCGGGTCACGCATGTAGCCATTCCGGAGGCGGCGCTCGATGTCGGCGCGCAGCTCGGGCTCGGTGCGCCCGCCGGCGGGAACGTCGCCGAGGACGGGAAGGTTCACCATGCCGGTCGGCGACACCCGGACCTCGAGAGAGCTGAGCGCCGGCCAGCCGAAGACGTCGACTCTCAGCACGTCGTCCGGCCCGAGACGGTAATCCGTCGGCGGCTTCGCGGTCCGGGTGCGGTACAGCTCCGCGACGCGTTCGCCGTCGGGATGCCTGTCGACGCTCCCGGGAGGAGCGACGTGACGCCCGGCGCAACCTGCGACGAGAATGAGGAGGATGGCGAGAAGCCGGGCCATGAGCTTCGCGCAGCGCAATTCCCGTTCCATGCGCCAATCACCGAACCGCGGGTCGGCCATCGTGGCCGGTGTAACGGGCTGGACGACGGTGTGAGAAGTTGAACCTATCCGAAGATGCTGTACGTGAGCGTGCCGAGCACGAACGCCGTGAAGACGGTGTACTTCCAGTCGCGGTCGACGACCGCGAAGAAGATCATCGATGCTAGCACCCGGACGTAGGGTGTCAGCAGCAACACCGCGATCCCCCAATTGACGAGCAGGCGTGGCCGCGCCGACGCGAGCGCGGTTTGCTCGACGTCGGCGCGGAGAAAGTCCGCGACGTTCGTCCCCGGCAGCGTGTAGTCGAACTGGAGCGTGCCCCGCACGACCCAGTGCCAGACGAGCCCGACGGTGATGAGCGCGAGGCTCGCGAGCACACCGCCCATCAGCGTGTAACCGACCACGCCCTCGACGTCGACGCGACCGCGCCGCACGCGCGGCCGCGCCGTTTCACCCGCCGCGAATGCCACGCCAGATCATCTCCGACCCGAGCACGCCGAGCACCACGAGGAAGAACAGCCGCACCGCGCGATTCGACACCCGCACGAGCACGCGGGTGCCGACGAACGCCCCGAACGTGATCCCGACGATCACCGGCGCTGCGAGCCCGGGATCGATCAGTCCCGCCCGCAGATAGACGCTCGTCCCTGCCAGTGCGGTGACCCCGATGATGAGGTTGCTGGTGGTCGTGGAAACCTTCGGCGGCAGACCCATCACGAGGTCGTGGACCAGGACCTTGAGCGCGCCGGCGCCGATTCCGAGCAGGCCAGCGACGAGACCCGCCCCGAACATCATTGGCCCGCCGAGGTACACGCGGGTGCCGCGGTACGCGACGTCTTGTCCGAGGGCGACGTCGTGATACGTGCCGTGGAACTCGAGCCAGCGCGAGATCCGGTCCTGGGACGGGACCGGCTGCCAGTCCTCGTGCCGGCGGAACCAGAGCGACACCCAGGACGCGAGCAGCACGCCCCCGAAGGCGAGAAACAGCGGGCCACGCCCGGCGCTCAGCGTGATCGAGGCGCCGACGAGCGCACCGAGCATGGTGAACATCTCGAGGAACATGCCGATGCGGAGGTTCGTGAGGCGGTCGCGCACGTAGGCGGCGGCGGACCCGCTGGACGTCGCGATCACGGATACGATGCTGACCGCGATGGCGCGCTTGATGTCGAGACCGAAGAACGTGAGCGCCGGAACGAGGACGACGCCGCCGCCCATGCCGCTCATCGCGCCGACGAAGCCGGCGGCGATCGAGAGGGCCAGAAGCGTCCCCGCTGACATGGTTCAACTAATGACACGCCCGCTCAGAATTTCACTCCTCACGGCGGGGTATTCCATGACCGCGCTCGGCTTTCGCATGCACGGGATTTGCTCATCCACACACGATGGATGGAACGTACTCGTCTGGCTCGAGCGATCTCGCTGGCATTGGTGGCCCTGGTCACGGTCATCGCCGCCGGATGCGTCCCGGTGGCGTCGCGCCCCCCCGGACCCGAAGATCGCGGCGCGAATGAGCATCGCGCGACGCAGCCCGACGACGCCACCGCGAGATGCCAACGGTTCGGCTGCTCGCTGTGACGGTACCCCGCCTGTTGCTGTCCGTCACTCTTGCCATGATCGCGGCGTGCACGTCTGCCGCACGGCGATTGTCCGTCGACCCCGACGTGTCTTTCGCGGCGCACCGCGTCCACGCGGGCCTGATGATCGACGCGATGCGGGGCGGTGAGCCAGCGCTCGTTCGACCCGCGACATGGCTCCGGCTTCCTGGCGAGGCGACGTTCGTGCTGTCCGGCGGGACGGCCGAAGGCGAAGCGCTCTGGATCGGAGGGCCCGGGTCCGTGATCGTCCGACGCACACGAACGCCCGATTCACCAATCATCGGCACGGTGGCACCGAGCTGGGACAACGATGCGATCCGGATCGCCGTCGCGCCGGCGGAACGTCCGCCGTACAAGACCGACGTCTTCGCGCGCGAGGACATGGGCGGCGGCACGAGCGTGCTCAGTCGCCTCGCGCAGCTGGCGATCGACGTACGCGGAACGTATCGGGCTACCCTCCGCGATCCCGACGGACGAGCAGCAGGATGGATCCGCGTCGCCATCGGTCTCCACCAGGCGGCACCCGAGATCTACACCGCGGTCTTCCCCCCAGACGTCGACGAAGGGCTGGCGGCGGCGTCCGCCGCCGCCCTCGGCGAAGAAATCGACTGGATCGAGAACCACACGTACGACGTGTACGGCGGCACCGAGCTTCGCTGATCATCGCGCTCAGTAGTTGAACTCGACGTTCAGGAAGACGGCCCGGATGCCGTCCGGCACCGCCTTCTGGACGTTCGAAGCGAGGCCAGAGGACTTGGGGAACTCGAACTGCTCGTGGGTGTAGTTGAGCTCCTGGAGGTCGAGCCCGAAGCGGAGATACTTGCTGTACTTGTACCCGATGCCGGCGACGTAGCGGTCGAAATCGAGCGGGTTCTTCCGGACCCGCGTGTTGGGGAGGAAGCGCTCGTACAGGCCGAAGATCGAGAACGGCGTCTGCGGGATGTCGACGTGACCGAAGAAGTCGTATCCCTGCTGCTTGGTGTTCTTGCCGTCCTGTATCGCCTTCACCATGTTGTCGAAGGGCGCGAACGAGGTCTTTCCGGCGCCGAACTGGTCGGCGGGGCCGCTTCCCGAGAAGAGGTTGCTCGAGCCGAAGGCGTTCCGGCCCTGGTCGTACTCGCCCGCGATGCTCCACCAGTCCGTCGAGTAGTGCACCAGGGCCGCGAGGCGGCTCAGGTGATTCTGCGTTCCGCTGTCGGGCGTCTTGTTCGGGAAGCCGTAGTCGTAGAACCCGGTGATGCCGAGCCCGTCGAAGCGCGAGCGGGCGCCGAGCGGATAGTACGAGACGCGCGCCATGCCGCTCTTCGTCTCGCTCTGCTCGGTCTGATGGAAGTTCGAATTGTTGTAGATGCCGAGGTCGTAGTCGACGTACTGGAGATCGCCGAACTTGATCGGGCCCTTCGCCGCGATTCCCGTGAAGGTCGAGCTGAGGCTCAGGTAGTTCCAAGGCGTGAGGCTGGTGAAGCGGTAGCCGTAGAGGTTCTCCTCCCAGTCGACGAGCGGGTTCGCCTGCTGGCCGAACGTGAGCTTGTCCTCCTTGAGCGGTTCGACCGCCGAGGAGACCCCCGGGACGTACTCCGCGAGCCGCCTGAACGGGGTGTTCCAGTCGATGTAGGCATACTTGAGGCGATAGGTAAGGTTCCCGTCGAGGTTCGTCCCGACGCCACCCTTCTGGCCGGTCTTGTCACTGCTCGCACTGCCGACGGCGCGGAAGACGTTGGGCGTGACGCGGAAGGTGAAGTCCTCGCTCGGCGTGAAGAAGAGGTTGATGTAGGCGCGCGTGATGTCGAACGAGTTGAAGTTGTCGTTGTGGGGCCCGGGCGGATTGATCTGGGTCAGGAACTGCGGGCCGAACCCGGTCTTGTTGTAGTATGCCCAGTCTCCGTAGAAGAGCGTGCTGATCCTGAACTTGTCGAAGAATCGCCGCGCATAGTCGTCCCACGCCGGCTTCATCTGCGCGACCTGCTGCTCGAGCTGCGCCTGCTTCTGCCGCTGCTCCTCCTGACTCCGCGACACCTCGGCATGAACACGTTCCTGGATGCGCTCGTCGATCGAGCTGGGTGCCTGCGTCACCGCTCCGGGTGCGGCCGACGGTGCGGGGGCGACGTTGTGCGCCTGCGCGCGCGGCTGCTTCAGCTCACGGCGGAGCTCGCCGATCTCCTGCTGCGCACGACGGGTCGCATCACGCTGCTCGCCGAGCTGTTTCAGCGCCTCGTGCAATTGGTCTTCGAGCGCTCGAAGGCGATCGTCGGTCGACGTTTGTCCGAAAGCTACGCGTGGGGCGATCCCCAGTGTCAGTGCGATGACGACGGCGGCGACGCGCTTCATGAGCACCTCCTTGTCGGAATTGCTTCGAAGCGTAGAGCCAGACGTTCGCTCGCGGCTCAAGGCGAAATGGGCTCGTCAATTGATCTTCCGCGAGTTGCAATCGCTGTGTAATGAGCGACGCAAACGCAGTGGATGAATCTGGACCGTGCTGTGAAAACTTGGAGCACGATCCGGCGGCTTGTTATTTTTTGGACGAATGCCGCGGCAGAGATTGCTACGGGAAGTGACTGACGGGCGCGCCGTTCTCGTCGAAGACGACGACGCCGGGAGCGCCGGATGCAAGACCGAGCCCGATACGTGTCTGCCCGGACCCATCGGCGATGCGCAGCGATGAGCGACCTGGCTCGACGCTGAGCAGGACGCGATCACGCTGGGAAGCGTCGAAGATGTCCAGCGCGGGCACGGCATCGCTTCGGAGACCGAACCGGGCACGCAGGCTCCGCTGAGGATCGAAGAAACCGACGCTGCTCTGCCCGTCGGCACCGACGGCGATCGCCGCGCGTAGCACACCGCCCTCGTCGCCGAGGCCGAGGGCGGGGGCCCCGTCGGCCCCGACGCCCAACGTCGCGCGCGCTCTGGCCGCGGCATCGGTGAAATACAGGCTCGCGGCGCCGTTCGGCTCGACGGCGAGAACGGCGCGCTGCTTTCCGGCGGCGTCAGTCAGCACGAAACGGCGCGCTTCCACGACACCGGTGCCTGCGACGCCGATGCGGCCGACGAAACCCGCCGCTACGGAGACGACGACGATGCCAACGGCGAGGACGGAGAGGCACTTCAGGCGGCGCTCGAGGCGTTCGATCCGGCGGTTCAAGATCGAGACGTCGGACGGCTGATCCATGATGACGTCGCGCAGCAGATTTCGTGCCCCGTTTCCGCACCGTCTTGGCGCACGTTCCTCTCTCCGCGCGTGAGATTTTGAACTTCGCTGTCTCAATCTGGACCTGGCGCGCTCGTCGATTCGGCCGCGCTCGCGACTTTGCCGAGGGCACGCTTCCTGCTGCTAGCCCGGATCACGATGCCGAGCTTCTCGCTGCGTCATCCGCACACGATCATCGTGGGTGCGCTGATCACGGCCCTGCTCGGGGTCACCGCGTTCACCCGCATGCCGGTGGACGTCTTCCCGAATCTCAACATCCCGGCGGTCGTGGTGGCGACGTTCTATCCGGGCATGCCCCCGCTCGAGATCGAGCGCGACATCACCACCCGCTTCGAGCGCTTCTTCACGCTCGGCAGCGACATCGAGCACATCGAATCGCGATCGCTGCCGGGCGTGAGCATCATCAAGGTGTACTTCCAGCCCACCGCGAACATCGACGCGGCCGCCTCCCAGCTCTCGAACCTCGCGATGGCGGATCTGCGTCACCTGCCGCCGGGGACGCTGCCGCCGCTGGTCCTCAAGTTCGACGCGTCGTCGCTACCCGTGACGCTCGTCACCGTGTCGGGCGCCGGTTTCAGGGAGGCACAGCTCCGCGACCAGGCCCAGTACAACGTGCGCAACCAGCTCGCGACCGTGGCCGGCGCGTCCGTCCCACCGCCGTTCGGCGGCAAGTACCGCCAGGTGATGGTCTACGTGAACCGGGAGGCCATCGAGGCGCGTGGGCTGACGCCCATGGACGTCGTCCACGCGCTGAACGACACGAACCTCATCATCCCGGCGGGCGACGCGAAGATCGGCAGCCTCGATTACTTCGTCGACACGAACAGCCTCATCGAGGATCCCGACCGCATCAACGACGTCCCGGTCAAGGTCGGCGCCGGCCAGGCGCCGGTGCTCGTCCGGGACGTCGCGCACGCCGAGGATGCGGCGCAGATCCAGCAGAACGTCGTCCGCATCGACGGGCAGCGGTCGGTCTACATCCCGGTGCTGAAGCAGGGAAACGCGAACACGATCGCGGTCGTCGACGGGGTGCGCAGCGTGCTGCCGAAGACGGTGGGCCTGCCTTCGGGAATGCATCTCGCGGCCATCTTCGACCAGTCGAGCTACATCCGTCAGGCGATCGAGAGCCTCGAGCACGAGGCGGGCTCCGCGGCGATCCTGGCCTCCCTCGTGATCCTGCTCTTCCTCGGTAGCTTCAAGTCGACGCTCGGGATCTTCCTCTCGATTCCCCTGTCGCTGCTCGCGGCCGCCTTCGGGCTCTTTCTGCACGGATCGACCATCAACGTGATGACGCTCGGCGGGTTCGCGCTCGCGATCGGCCGCTTGGTCGACGACTCGGTCGTCGTGCTCGAGAACGTCAATCGCCACCTCGCACAGGGGAAGTCGCCGTACCAGGCGGCGCAGGACGGTGCGGAAGAGGTCGCCCTCGCCGTCCTCGCGTCGACGGTCACGACCGTGATCGTGTTCCTGCCCGTCATGTTCCTGTTCGGCGTCGCCAAGTACCTCTTCAGCGCGCTGTCGCTGGCCGTGGTGCTCGCGATGGCGGGTTCTTACGTGGTGGCGATGACGGTGATCCCGATCTTCTGCGCCCGCTTTCTCACCGCGAAGGAAGCACGTGCGGAGGAGGAAGGGACTCGCGGCGGCTTCGACCGCGCCTACGAGCGGTTCGCCTCCTGGTACGAGCGCCTGCTCGAAGGTGCGCTCGGGCGAAAGGCGACGGTCATCGGTGCGGTGGGCGCCCTGTTCGTCGTCACCATGGCGGGCTATCGGCTCATCGGCACGGAGCTCTTCCCTCGCACCGATGCGGGACAGTTCATCATCAACGTCCGCGCGCCCCGTGGCTCGCGCATCGAGGTCACCGAAGGGCTCGTCGATCGGATCGAAAAGGTCGTGCGCAAGACCATCCCGGCGACGGACCTGTCGATGGTCGTCTCGAACCTCGGTCTCGCCCCAGGGTTTTCCGCCATCTACTCGCCCAACGCCGCGAGCGACTCCGGCTTCGTCATGGTGAGCCTGAAGGACGGCCACCGCGAATCCACGTGGCACTACATGGATGTCCTCCGGGGCACGCTCGCCGACCGGGTCCCGGAGGTCCGCACGTTCTTCCAGTCCGGCGGCATCATCGACGCGGTGCTGAACTTCGGGCTGGCGGCCCCGATCGACCTCCAGCTCTCCGGGCCGGACTACGCGACCCTGCATGCCACCGCGCGCGCCGTCGCGCGGCGCGTGCGCACCCTCCCCCAGGTCGCGGACACCTTCGTTCCCGAGGAGGCCGGCTACCCCACGCTCGACGTGAAGGTCGACCGCGTGAAGGCGGCGCGCCTCGGGCTGAGCCAGAAGGACGTCGTGACGAACATCATCACGGCGCTCACGTCGAACCAGGTGATCGCGCCGTCGATCTGGATCGATCCGAAGACGGGCAACGACTACTTCCTGACCGTGCAGTACCCGGAGCGCGACATCACGTCGCTCGAGACGCTCCTCGACATCCCGGTCCGTGGCGCGCAGCAGGACCACGGCCACGAGGACGCGCTCCTCCTCCGCAGCGTCGCCTCCGTCACCCGCGTCGAGCAGCCGGCCGAGGCGGCACACTACGACATCCAGCGCGTCGTCGACGTCCTCGTGTCGCCGCGCGGCGACGACATGGGCGGCACGCAGGCGGCGATCCAGCGCGCCCTCGCGGACGAGAAGCTCCCGCCGGACGTCACGCTCACCTATCGCGGCTCGGTGTCCGCGATGGAGAAGTCGTTCGCGAGCTTCGGGTTCGGCCTCGTGATGGCGGTCCTGCTCCTCTACCTCGTCATGGTCGCGCAGTTCCGGTCGTTCCTCGACCCGTTCATCATCATGTTCGCGGTCCCGATGGGGATGATCGGCGTCGTCCTCGTGCTGCTCGCGACCGGCACCACGCTCAACATCGAGTCGTTCATGGGAACGATCGTGATGGTCGGGATCGTCGTCTCGAACTCGATCCTCCTGGTGGATTTCGCGAACCAGCGTCGGCGGGCGGGCGAATCACTGCGGCGGGCGATCGTCCAGGCGGCGCGCATCCGGATGCGGCCCATCCTGATGACGGCGCTCGCGACGGTGGTCGGGCTCTTGCCGATCGCGCTGAAGCTCGGCGCCGGATCCGAGGCGTCCGCACCGCTCGCGCGTGCGGCGGTCGGCGGGCTGACGGTGTCGACCGTCCTGACGCTCGTGCTCGTCCCGGCCGTGTACGAGCTGTTCTACTCGTGGCGGGAGGTGAAGACGTGAGGGATCGGGTCTTTGGTGCAGCATGCCTGATCGTGGTCGCGGCGACGTGCGTCGCCGGCTGTGGCGCGCGGGAAGCGCAGACGGCGCAGCAGGCCCCGGCGCGGGCCGTTGCGGTGGTGCAGCCGGAGCGCGGCGACGTCGCGCGCTCCGTGACGTTGCCCGGCGACCTGGTCGGCTACTACGAGTCGGCGCTGCACGCCAAGGTGACCGGCTACTTGAAGAGCATTGCTGTCGACAAGGGCGACTGGGTGAAGAAGGGCCAGGTGCTGGCCGAGATCGAGGTGCCGGAGCTCGACCAGAAGCTCGAGCGCACGCGGGCGAGCCTCCAGGTCCGACGGGTCACGTACGATCGCCTGAAGAACGTGTGGGCGACGGACCGCCGGCTCGTGGCGCGCGAGGACGTCGACATCGCCGAGGGAAAGTTCCTGGAGGCGAAGGCCCAGGTCGACGAGCTGGAAGCGCTCGTCGCCTACACGCACATCGTCGCGCCCTTCGACGGCGTCGTGACTGCGCGCTACGTCGACCCGGGGGCCCTGATCCAGGCGAGCGGTCATGCGGACGTTTCGGCCGCCGGCGGAACGGCTTCTGGCCGCGAGGAGGCCGTTCCGGTCGTCCGCATCGCCGCGATCGACACGCTGCGGGTCTACGTCTACGTGCCGGAGGGCGAATCGAGCCTCATCCGGCGCGGCATACCCGCGACGCTCCATCTGCGGGAGTTCCCGGGCCGCGAGTTCAAGGGAACGGTCACACGCTACGCGACCGCCCTCGACCTCTCGACGCGTACCATGCTAACCGAGGTCGACCTCGAGAACCCGCGCCACGAGCTCTATCCCGGGATGTATGCGGACGTGCTGCTCGAGCTGGAACGCCATTCCGGGGTTCTTAAGGTCCCCGCGGCCGCGGTGGGAAGCGCCGGTCAGGAACACTTCGTCTACGTCGTCGCGGACGGTCGTCTGGTGAAGAAACCCGTCACGCTCGGGTTGACTGCGGAAGGGTCCGTGGAGATCGCGTCGGGACTCACCGGCGAAGAGCAGATCGTGCCCAGCATGGACCCCGGGCTGAACGACGGGGAGCGAGTGCGAGCGGTGATGGCCGACAGCGGCGACCGGGCGATGGCACGCTCGGAATGACGCAACGGCGTGCTCGGTGGTTGCCGCTCCTCGCGGCTTCGGTCCTCGCGAGTGCGGGCACCCTCCGCGCGGAGACGGCGCCCATCGAACCGGGCACCGAGTTGACACTCGATCGCGCCGTCCAGATCGCGCTCGCGTACCACCCCGCGCGTCTCGCGGCGGAGTCCCAGGCCCAGGCGGCCGGCGAGCGCGTCGGCCAGGCACGCTCTGGCATCCTGCCGCAGGTGTTCGGCGTGGCCGAGTACCTGCGCGGCACCGACAACGGCATCGGCGACACGGCGTACCTCCCCGCGCTCGGAATCCCGCGCGCGCCGACCGCCGGCCGTAACGTGAACCAGCTCACGCAGACGTTCGACAACTACGCCGCCGGCGTCTCGGCCTTTCAATATCTCTTCGATTTCGGGCGTGCCCGCGGACTCATCGCCCAGCGTGACGCGGAAGCGGACGCCCAGCGCGCGCGCCTGAAGCTCGTCGAGCTCGATCTCGTGTTCGAGGTGTCGAGGGCGTACTTCGACCTGGTCGGCGCGCGCGAGATCGTGAAGGTCTTCGAGCAGGCGGTCGCGCAGCGTCGCGAGCATCTGAACGAGGCGCACGTGAAGTCGAAGGCCGGGCTCCGCCCGGAGATCGACAGCTACACGGCCGAGGCCGAGCTGGCGCGATCCCAGCTCCACCTGGTCGACGCGCGCAACGCCGCGGCCACCGCGAAGGTCACCCTCGACACGGCCATGGGGCTCGGGGAGCGCGCGCCGGAGTACCGGCAGGCCGACGTGCTGCCGAAGCCGCAGCCGCTCACCGAGCCGGTATCGGTCTACGTCGGCCGCGCGTTCGAGAACCGGCCGGATCTCAAGATGCTCCAGGACGACGCGCGCGCGGCCGGAGCGGAGATCGCCGAGTACAAGAGCGACTACCTGCCGAGCCTCGGCGCGGCGGCGGGCGTGAACACGCGTGGCCAGACCGCCACGCCGGGAACGAACTTCTACGCCGGGCTGGTGGTGTCGTGGCCGATCTTCAATGGGTTCCTGACGGACCACGAGGTGGCAGAGGCACGCCTGCGTCAGGATGCCGTGCGCCACGCGATCGCGGATCTGCGTCAGCGCGTGGCTCTCGACGTCCAGCGCGGCTTTCTCGATCTCCAGGCGTCGCTGGAGCGTATTCACGAGGCGGACCAGACACTGACGGCGTCGCGGGTGGAGCTCGACCTCGCGAGCAAGCGATACGAGACGGGCCTCGGGAGCATCATCGAGCTCACCGACGCGCAGCGGCGCTACACCGAGGACGGCGCGGCATACGTGCGGGCCGTCGCCGGATTCGCGATCGCGAACGCGGCCCTCGCGCGGGATACCGGCGTCAGCGTTCCGCGCGGCTGATCCGGGCGGCACGGTCCAGACCGCAACAGCGACGTCCAGGATCTCACACGCGGCGCGGCCGACCGATCGAAACTGCCGGCCGCCCGGCTAGCACGAGATCTGCTTCGGTCCAGTGACGAAAGGAGTGCCACCATGCACGTACGCTTCACATCCGTTGGACTCGTCCCCTTGCTGGTCTTCACTGCCTATGCCGTCGGCCACGCCGATCCGGCGGTGAGCGCCACACCGACGTTCGCCGCACACGAGGTGCACGGCGGAATCGCCGTCGACCAGATGGAAGGCGGGGAGCCGGGAGTAGCCAAGGCTCCGAGCCTGATCCGGCTCCCCGGGCAGCCCGTGCTCGTCGTGAAGGACGGTGACGGCAAGGAAGCCGCTCTCTGGGTCACTGCTCCATCGACCGTCGTCGTCCGGAAGGGTTCTTCCGAAACCGATCCGCTCGATGGACGCGTAGAGCCCACGTGGGAGAACGAGGCGATCCGACTCACGATCGAGCCGGCGGGACGCCCTCCGCTCAAGAGCGACATCTTCGAGCGCGAGGACCTCGGTGCCGGGCCACGCGAGCTGACACGAGCCGCGCTGCTGTCCACCGACGTCGAGGGAAGCTACCGCGCCATGCTGCGCGATCCCGCCGGGGAGGCGGTCGGCTGGATGCGGGTCCGGGTCAGCCTCCACGGCGCGTCACCGGTACGATTCGAGGCCGCCTTCCCGCACCGCGTCGATGAGGCTCTCGCCGTCGCTTCGGCAGAGGCGCTCGGTGACGAGCTCGACCGAATCGACCAGGACGCCTACGGTGTCCATCGCGGAACCATCCACCGGCCGTGAAGCGGCGGCAGCACCGGCGATGGGCCGCTGGACGCGCCGGGCCCGGGTGCTAGCTTTCGGTACGGCCGATTGGTGAACCGAGATGCGGTGGCCTCTGCCCCGACGGATCCGGATGAAGCCGAGCCTCGCGGCGAGGCTCATGCTCGGGTACGCCGCGGTCACGGCGGGCGTCCTCGTTCTCGCGTGGTGGAACCACCGCTATCTCGCGGCCGCGGAGTTCGCGGCCGAGCATCTCTCTGACCGCAGCGTTCAGGGTATCCGGTTGAGCGGTGAGCTGGAGACGCTGATGCAGCAGCGCAGCCACCTCTCCGATTACCTGCTCTCGGGTGATCAGCGATTCCTGGAGCTCGTTCATCCGCATCGGCGCCAGTTCCAGGCGTGGATTGCGGAGATGGGCGACTTCGCGCACGCCGATGCCGAACGAGACCTGCTGCAGAAGATGCAGGCCGGTTACACCGCGTACGCGTCGCAGGTGGACGACGCGGTCCGTCTGCGGGAGCAAGGCCGGACGGACGAGGCGCGAGAGATATTCTTCTCCCTCGCGGGGCAGATGGATGATCTGTTCGCCAGCAGCCAGCAGCTGTTCGCACTCGCCGAAGCCGACATGCACGAGCGCCGTCAACGAACGGAAGCCACGATCGCCAGCCAACGGTCGATCATATCGTGGCTCACTGGCCTGGGGGCCCTCTTCTCGCTGGTTCTCGGGTTCATCCTGTCGCGCTACGCCGCCCGTCCGATCTACCAGCTCGTTCTCCGTCTCGGGGCGTCCGGCGTCGTCGACAGCGTGGACGTCGAGGGCGACGAGCTCGGCGCGCTCCAGGCGCACGTCGGTGCGCTTCTGGAGCGCGTCCGCGAGCAGGAGCGCCGGCTCCAGCAAGCGGAGAAGCTTTCCGAGCTCGGCGAGATCGCGTCCGAGATCGCGCACGAGACGCTGAATCCGCTCGCCGGCGTGAAGGGCATGCTGCAGGCGCTGCGTCGCACACCGCTGCCCAGGGAACGGCTCGCGCCCGAGCTCGCCGACATGGAGCGGCAGCTGACGCGCATCGAGGACACGGTCAGTCGGCTCATGCGCTACGCGCGGCCGCTCGAGCCGCAGCTGCGAGCCGTACCCGTCGCCGCGCTGCTCAAGAACGCGGCGGGAGCCGCGGCGATCGCCCCGGGCGCGCGCGACCGGAAGATCCGTGTCGAGACCACGCTGAACGGGGTCGAGTGGCACATGGACCCGGGGCTCATGGAGCAGGTGCTCGTGAACCTGCTCGTGAACGGGTGTGAGGCCTCGCCCCCTGGGGCCGCGGTCGACCTCACCGCGACCAAGGAGGATGGGCGACTCGTCCTGAGCGTCCGCGATCGGGGGTCCGGCATCCCCGCCGGCATCCGCGACCGTCTCTTCCATCCGTTCTTCACGACCAAACCGCACGGAAACGGGCTCGGGCTCGCGATCAGCCGGAACATCGTGCAGGAGCACGGCGGCCGGATCGAAGCTGCGAGCGCCGAGGACGGGGGAACGGTGTTCCGCATCGTCCTCCCCGCCGGAACGACGACATGCGCCAATCCGTCCTGATCGTCGACGACGAAGAGCTGATCTGTCGCTCGCTCCGGATGACCCTCGAGCAGGCGGGCTACGCCGTCGCCGTCGCATTGAGCGGGACGGAGGCCATCGCCCAGATCGGGGAAGAACCGCCGGATTGCCTGGTCGTCGATCTACGGCTCGGTGACATGGACGGTCTCGAGCTGCTCAAGACGGCCCGCGAGCGTCTGGCGACGCTCAAGGCCGTCGTCATCACCGCACACGGTGACGTCGACAGCGCCGTCCGCGCGCTTCGCCTCGGCGCCTACGATTTCATCAAGAAGCCTTTTGACGTGGAGGAGGTGCTCGCCTCGGTGCAGAACGCCCTGCGCGCCGACGACCTCGAGCGCCAGGTCGCGTATCTGACGCGTCAGGAGCGCGGGGGGAAGCAGGAGGTCGTCTACCGCTCCGAACCGATGCGGGCCGCGATGGGTCTCATCGAGAAGATCGCGGTGCAGCCCGTGCCTGTCGTCCTGATCCGCGGCGAGACCGGCACCGGCAAGGAGCTCGCCGCCCGCGCACTGCACGCCGCGTCCGAGCGCGCCCAGAAGCCGTTCATCGAGCTCAACTGCTCGGCCATTCCCGAACCGCTGCTCGAGAGCGAGCTCTTCGGCCACGAGCGGGGGGCGTTCTCGGATGCGCGCCAGCAGAAGCACGGGCTCGTGGAGCTCGCCGACGACGGCACGCTCTTCCTGGACGAGGTCGGTGACCTCCCGTCCACCGCGCAGGCGAAGCTGCTCAAGTTCGTCGAGAGCCTCGAGTTCCGCCGCGTCGGCGGCACGAAGCTGCTCAGCGTCGACTGTCGCGTCGTCGCGGCGACCCACCAGAACCTCGAGGAGCTCTCGACGTTTCGCCGCGACCTGTACTACCGGCTGGCAGGCGTCACGGTGACGCTGCCGCCTCTCCGGGAGCGCGGCGACGACGTCCTCGTCCTGGCGCATCATTTCCTCGCCCAGTATGCGCGCCGGTATCGCAAGAACCTCGAGGGCTTCACGCCCGCCGCCGAGGATCTTCTCCGGAAGCACCGATGGCCGGGGAACGTACGGGAGCTCAAGGCCGCGGTGTCGAGCGCCGCGCTCATGGCCGAGACGCGGTTGATCGGTGCCGATCTATTCGGACAGGTACAGAGGAGCGCGGTTCAGGACCTGATCGAGCTTCCCGGCACGGGTGACGGCATCATGCCGATCGAAAAGCTGGAGCTCGCCTACCTGCGCCGCGTCCTCGATCTCTGCGGTGGCAACAAGGTGCTCGCCGCGCAGAAGCTCGGCATCTCGCGGCAGACGCTCGCACGGAAGCTCACCGAGGTGGCCTGAGAAAGTGATGCAGGCACCCACCCACCACGACGCGCTGATTGCCATCGCCCTCCTGTGCGGAGTCACCGCAGGCTGCGCCGCGCGGCACCGGCCGCCGCCGGCACCGACCGACGTCGCCGGGGGCGTCGCGAGCACGACCGACCGGGACCGGCTCGCCGCTCTCGCTGCCGAACGACGGCGAGAGAACGGCGGGGCGGGCGGCTATCGCATCGGCCCCGACGATCTCCTCGATATCCAGGTCCCGGATCTGATCGATTCGACGTCGGCGCCGACCGCGGGCACCTCGGCCCGGCCCGGCGATGCTGGACCAACGCCGATGTCGGGCGCGCCGACGTTCGCGCAGGGCGAGCGCGTCAGCGGCAATGGCGACGTGACGGTGCCGTTCCTCGGGCAGGTTCGCGCCGACGGGCTGACGCCGAACGAGCTCGAGCGCGAGATCGGGTCTCGACTCGTTGCGCGGCGGATACTGAAGCGGCCGCAGGTCAGCGTGAACGTCCTCGAATATCGCAGCCGGGTCGTGGCGGTCGTCGGTGCCGTCGAACGTCCGGGCGACTTCCCGGCAGCCCGCCCGGGGGCGACGCTCGGGGACATGATCTGGGCCGCCGGCGGGCCCAGCAAGGACGCGGGCCGAATCGTCGAGTTCACCCCGGTGAAGTCGAACGGGTATGACGGCGGAACAGCCGCGCGGACGCCGATCCGCATCGACCTGACGGACATCTTGCAGCCGTCCGGCGATGGCGTGCTCGCCGCAACCGTACCCGTGCGCCCCGGTGATGTGATCAGCGTCTCACCCGCAGGCAACGTCACCGTGCAGGGGTGGGTCGACAAGCCGGGCGCGTATCCCGTGACGCGCGGGCTCTCGCTTACCGGTGTGGTCGCGGCCGCTGGTGGTCCCAGCTTCGCTGCCGACCGGCATCATGTGACCCTTCGGCGTGCGGTTACCACCGGTGAGCAACGCTTCGAGACCGACCTGGACGCGATCGCGAAGGGGAAGATGCCCGACGTTCCCGTCGGAGACGGCGACGTCATCGACGTTCCGGCGTCCATGGTACGCCTCGTTCCCTGGGGCGCGTGGTCCGCAATCAAGAACGTCTTCTGGGCATACGGCACCGTCGGCGTCCTCTAGCGCGACGCGCGGCGCGAGCGCATTCCAAATTGCAACAATCGGCACGGTGCACGTCCAAATTCTACCAGCGCGCCCCGTGCACCGTTGCGCCCGCGCCGTGCCGTCACTATGACGTCGCTTCGATGGATCAATAATTAAATTAGATCGGCTAGCTTACCGGCTCCCACGCGACATTTTCGGCGGGACGTCACGAGCTGGCGAGCGTTCCGGCCCTGGCATCCGTGTTGCTCCGAGGACACGGCGGAGGTGACACATGCTGTCCCATGAGAAGAGCCGTGGTCGGTCCCGGGGCTTCACCCTCATCGAGTTGCTCGTCGTGGTCGCCATCGTCGGCATCCTCGCCGCGATCGCGATCCCGCAGTACGCCGCCTACCGCGCGCGTGGCTACAACGCCCGCATCTCCTCGGATTCGCGCAACGCCGCGACGTCGGAGGAGGCCTACTTCGTCGACAACGACTCGTACCTCGCCGGCGACTGCACCTCGCTCCCGGGCTTCACGCTGTCGGGCGGCGTAACCTGCACGACGGTGCTCATTACCTGCGCCGACGGCTCGCCCGGATACACGGTGACCGCGACGCACGCGTCCGCGACGCGCAAGCCGTGCGTCTGGACGAGCTGCCCCGCCGCGGGTGCGGCGAACCTCGTCTGCGGATAAAGCCGAGTCGATGTCGGGCGCCCGGGGGATCGGCGTCCTCCGCCTCCGGGCGTCCGGCATACGCTTGACACCGGCACGCGACTCGGCCATCAACGATCACGTGACGCTGCGGAACGCGACCAGTTGTTGTTGTACCGAGGCCCGGGGGGCTTCCCGCGCGCACGGTCGCGTCGCGTTCGCCACGTCGTAAGCGTCGAACTCGAACCGACTAGAAGGCCCGGGAGGCTCACGCCCCCGGGCCTTTTTGTTTGGTGCGACCACGACGACATGGCGAACGACACGGAAGAAGGAGATTGAGGATGCGACGGGACCTGCACCACCGATGGCTGAAGCTGAAGCGACACCTACGCTCTATTCGCACGACGGCCCCCTCCCGGGACCGTCTTTGTCGACCCTCCTGCCGTCTCGCCGCCTGACCGCTTTCCCTCTTTCGATCCGATCCTAATCGACCGCCCAACCGTGCCCTGGGCCGAGCTCCGGGGCTGATGGAGACCTCCATGCTGAAGCGGCTCATCCTCGCCCTGCTCCTCGTCGGCCCCGCGCACGCGGCCTCGCTCGAGCTCCTCAACGTCTCATACGACCCGACGCGCGAGCTCTGGCGGGCGATCAACGAGAAGTTCGTCGCGAAGTACCAGAAGGACACCGGCACCGCGCTCGACATCAAGCAGTCGCACGGCGGCTCCGGGACCCAGGCACGGGCCGTGATCGACGGCCTCGAGGCCGACGTCGTCACGCTCGCGCTCTGGCCGGACACGAACGCGATCAGCAAGGCCGGCCAGATCGCGCCGGGCTGGGAGAAGCGGCTGCCGAACGGCTCCCTGCCCTACACGTCGACCGCGGTGTTCGTCGTCCGCAAGGGCAACCCGAAGAACATCCACGACTGGCCGGACATCGTGAAGCCCGGCGTCGACATCGTCACGCCGAACCCGAAGACGTCGGGCAACGGGAAGGTGTCGTTCCTCGCGGCGTGGGGCTCGGTCACGCAGCGCGGCGGCTCCGAGGCCGACGCGCTCGAGTTCGTGAAGAAGATCTACGAGCACACGCCCGTCCTCGACCTCGGCGCGCGCGGCGCGACGACGACGTTCCTCCAGAAGGGCCTCGGCGACGTCCACATCGCCTGGGAGAACGAGGCCCGGCTCGAGGTCCAGGAGTCGGGCGGCTCGGTCGAGATCGTCTACCCCCCGATCAGCTTCCTGGCCGAGCCGCCCGTCACCTGGGTGGACGCCAACGTGAAGCGGAAGGGCACGGAGGCCGCCGCGAAGGCGTACCTCGAGTTCCTCTACACGGACGAGGGCCAGGAGATCATCGCGAAGAACTTCTACCGGCCGATCAACCCCGCCGTCCGACGGAAGTACGCAGCGACGTTCCCCGAGCTGAAGCTCTTTCCGATCACCGCGATCGCGAAGAGCTGGGACGATGCCTACGCGAAGTTCTTCAACGACGGCGGTCTCTTCGACGGCTTCTACAAGCCGAAGAGCTGAGGGCTCGGCATGATCGACGTGAATCGCCGCGTGCTGCCTGGCTTCGCGCTGAGCCTCGGCTACACGCTCCTCTACATGAGCCTGCTGATCGCGATCCCGCTCGCGGCTGGCTTCCTCAAGGCTTCTCACCTGTCGCCCGCCGAGTTCTGGGCCGCGGTCTCCTCGGCGCGCGCCGTCGCCGCCTACGAGCTCACCGTCGGCGCCTCGTTCGTCTCGGCGTTCGTGAACGTCGCGATCGGCGTGCTCGTCGCCTGGGTCCTCGTGCGCTACGAGTTCCCGCTGAAGGGGCTCCTCGACTCGCTCGTCGATCTGCCCTTCGCACTGCCGACGGCGGTCGCCGGCCTCGTCTACTCGGACCTCTTCGTCGCGAAGGGCTGGTACGGCCGCTTCCTCGTGCCGCTCGGCATCCAGGGCGCCTACTCGCGGCTCGGGATCGTCCTCGTCCTCGTCTTCATCGGCTTTCCCTTCGTCGTCCGGACGCTCCAGCCCGTCCTCGAGGGGCTCGACGCCGACGTCGAGGAGGCAGCCGCGTGCCTCGGCGCGAACCGCCTGCAGACCTTCATCCGCGTCATCGTGCCGTCGATCACGCCGGCGCTGATCACGGGCTTCGCGCTCGCCTTCGCGCGCTCGCTCGGGGAGTACGGCTCGGTCGTCTTCATCTCGGGCAACATGCCGTTCAAGACGGAGATCGCGCCCGTGCTGGTCGTCGCGCGGCTGGAGGAGTTCGCCTACGCCGAGGCGACGGCGATCGCGGTCGTGATCCTCGCGATCTCGTTCGCGACGCTCTTCGCGATCAACCTCCTCGAGCGCTGGAGCAGCCACCATGGCTGAGACACTCGTCGTCCGACGCGCGCAGGACGATCCGCGTTGGGTGAAGGCCGTCCTCATCCTCGCCGCCGTCGCGGTCATGGCGTTCTTCGTCGTCGTCCCGCTCGTCAACGTTTTCGTGCAGGCGTTCGCGAACGGGCCGCGCGCCTACTGGCAGAACCTGGTCGGCGACGCGGACACGCTTCACTCGATCAAATTGACGCTCATGGTCGCGCCGGTCGCGGTCGTGGCGAACCTCGTCTTCGGCGTCGCCGCCGCGTGGGCGATCGCGCGCTTCCGCTTTCCCGGACGGGCGCTGCTCACCGTGATGATCGACCTCCCGTTCAGCGTGTCGCCGGTCGTGGTCGGGCTCTTCCTCGTCCTCCTCTTTGGGCTCCAGGGCTACTTCGGACAGTGGCTCCGCGCGCACGACCTGAAGATCGTGTTCGCCTACCCTGGGCTCGTGCTCGCGACCGCGTTCGTCACCTTCCCGGTCGTCGCGCGCGAGCTGATCCCGCTGATGGAGGCGATCGGGGCCGACGAGGAGGTCGCGGCGGTGAGCCTCGGCGCGCGCGGCTGGCAGATGTTCCGGCTGATCACCCTGCCGAACATCAAGTGGGGCCTCCTCTACGGCGTCATCCTCTGCAACGCGCGCGCGATGGGCGAGTTCGGCGCCGTCTACGTCGTCTCGGGCCACATCGCAGGCAAGACGGACACGATGCCGCTCCGCGTGGAGAAGCTGTTCCAGGAGTACAACCTGCCCGGGGCGTTCGCGGTCGCGTCCGTCCTCGCACTGCTCGCGCTCGTGACGCTCATCGTGAAGACCGCGCTCGAGTGGAAGACGCGCCGCGATCTCGCCGAGGCGAAGCGGCTGCAAACCGAAGGAGTCGCAGCATGAGCATCAGCGTGAAGCGGGTCACCAAGTCGTTCGGGACGTTCGTCGCCCTGAACGACGTCTCGCTCGACGTGCCGCCGGGCGAGCTCCTCGCCCTCCTCGGGCCGTCCGGCTCCGGGAAGACGACGCTCCTCCGCATCATCGCGGGGCTCGAGACCGCGGACCGCGGCACTATCCGCTACGCCGACGAGGACGTGACCGGCGCCCCGGTGCGCGAGCGGAACGTCGGCTTCGTGTTCCAGCACTACGCCCTCTTCCGGCACCTGAGCGTGTTCGAGAACGTCGCGTTCGG
>Ga0070731_10001757_pt1 | contig 21768 bp, 18 predicted proteins | sample Coa_R1_2_FD_66448 | JGI IMG/M metagenome (GOLD analysis project Ga0070731, IMG submission 66448) | Surface soil microbial communities from Centralia Pennsylvania, which are recovering from an underground coalmine fire - Coalmine... | ecosystem: Environmental > Terrestrial > Soil > Unclassified ... | reverse complement strand
TTCAGCGAGCGTCCCGCGCGTTCCAGCGCCTTCGGGATCGCGTAGGCGGGGCCGACGCCCATGATGCGCGGTTCGACCGCCGCCGAAGCAGCCGAGAGAATTCGTGCGATGGGTTTCTTGCCGTTCTTCTCGCCCCATTTTTTACTCGCGACGACGAGCGCGGCGGCTCCGTCGTTCACCCCTGACGCATTGCCTGCGGTGACCACGCCGCCTTCATATAGGGGCTTGAGTTTTGCAAGCGATTCCATGGTGGAGTCGCGCCGCGGATGCTCGTCCTGCATGACGACAGTGGGGGGCGCATCACGTTTTTTATTCGGAATTTTTATTTCTAAAATCTCCCCTTTATAAAAGCCTTCCGCTTCGGCCTTCGCATATTTCTTCTGCGAGGCGAGCGCGAACTCGTCGGCCTGTTCGCGCGAGACGCCGAACTCCCTGGCCACGTTGTCGCCGGTCTCGGGCATCGCCTGGTCGCCGTACATTTTCTTGAATCGCGGGTTGGTGAACCGGGATCCGATGGTGGTGTCGTACATCTTCACGTCGCGCGAGTAGGGCGAGTCGGATTTCCCCAGCACAAAGGGCGCGCGCGACATGCTTTCCACGCCGCCCGCGATGTAGAGCTCGCCTTCGCCGGTGGTGATGGCGCGCGCCGCGTCGGTCACCGCTTGCAGGCCCGAGGCGCAGAGCCGGTTCACGGTGACCCCCGGCACGCTGGGCGGCAGGCCCGCCATCAGCGTGGCGAAGCGCGCCACGTTGCGGCAATCCTCGCCCGCCTGCGTCACGCAGCCGAGGATCACGTCGCTGATGTCCCCGGGCTTGACGCCGTTGCGCTTGACCACTTCGGCGATGACTTCACCGGCGAGGTCGTCAGGGCGCACGCCGGCGAGCTTGCCGGCGTGCCGGCCGATGGGGGAACGAATGCCGTCATATATGTATGCATCAAGCATTTTTGACCTCTACTTTCATGATTTTTCTTTCAAGAATCTTCTTTAAGCAAAGACACACCCATTTTGGCGCGGCGCACAAGCCAGGGGCTGGGGCGGTAACGGGACTCCCGGTAGAACGCGTGCATGGCTTCGAGGATGGCGAGGATTTTCCCCGCGCCGACCGCGTCGCCCATGGCGAGCGGGCCGTGCGGATAGCTCAGGCCCAGCACCACTGCCGAATCCAGGTCGGCCGGCGAGGCGATGCGCTGCTGCACGATGTCGCAGCCGACATTGACGATGTGCGCGACGACGCGCTGCGCGATGAATCCGGCGGAATCGCGGATCACCGACACCGGCACGCCGTCGGCAGCGAGCAGCGCGTGCGCGGCGTCGCGCACTTCCGGTTTCGTGACGGGCGTTGCCATCAGCGTGCGGCGCTTGGCGAAACCGAAGAGCGGGTCGAGAGCGACCGTGCAAGTTGGGTCAAGGCCGAGCTTCAGCGCCGTGGTGGTCGCGTCGTCTCCGAGCGGAGCCACGATGCAAAGGGAGCCGGGTTTGCTATCGATGTTCGTGAACTTCGATATGAAATCTTTTAATTCAGGAACGCACCAAACGGAACACGAAACCTTCTTTGGGATTTCTTTCTCCGGAATTTTTTCCGCGGCGCCGTCTTTCCCATACGTGTACCAACCCCTTCCTGTCTTCCTTCCCAGCAACCCGGCGGCGACGCGCGGGTCCGAGAGGAACGAGGGCTGATACTTGGGTTCGCCGTAATACTGCGCGTGCATGGACTTCATCACGCCGTGCGCGATGTCCAGCCCGACCAGGTCGAGCAGCGCGAACGGCCCGAGCCTGAAGCCGGCGGCATCCACCAGCACGCGGTCGATGGTCGCGAAATCGGCCACGCCTTCCTGCAGCACGCGCAGGCTTTCGGGCACGTAGCCGCGGCCGGCGTGGTTGACGATGAAGCCGGGCGTGTCCTTGCAGCGCACCGGCTTGTGGCCGTAGCGCTTCGCGAGCGCGACGAGCGCATCGCCGACCCAGGGCTCGGTGAGTTCGCCGTCCACCACTTCGACGATTTTCATCACCGGGACCGGGTTGAAGAAATGGTAGCCGGCGACGCGGCCCGGTTTCGCGCAGGCCGAGGCCATCGCGGTCACCGACAGCGACGAGGTGTTGGAAGCCAGGATGCAGGAATCCGGGACCACCGCTTCCAGCGCCTTGAACAGGTCCTGTTTCGGCCCGAGCAGCTCGACGATCGCCTCCACCACGACGTGGCAGGGCTTGAGCGCGGCCAGCGAGTCGACGATCTCGATGCGCGCCATGGTCTGGTCGGCATCCGCCTGGGAGACCCGCGTCTTCTGCACCAGTCCCGCGAGCGTCTTGCCGATGGCGTTCTTCGCCGCCTGCGCCGCCCCAGGCTTGGAATCGAACACCAGGGTACGCACGCCGCACTGGGCGAGCACCTGCGCGATGCCGCGGCCCATCGTACCGCTGCCGGCCACTCCGGCAACGAGGTCCGAACGCTGGATATCGAGCATGGGAGCGTGATTCTAGAGGATATAATTCCCCGGACCACTGAGGGAGGCGCGCATGAAGTATCGCAAGATCCTTCTCGCATACAACGGCTCGCACGAGGGCAAGCGGGCCCTGTTCGAAACCGCCGACCTTGCCGGCTTCCTCAACGCCGAAATGCACCTGCTTGCGGTCGCGAGCATGCCGCCCAGCCTGTTTCTCACAGAGGGCTTCGTCCCCGAGGAACTGCTGGAGGAAGAGAAAAAGCGCACCCGGGCGGTGCTCGACGAAGGGATAAAAAGCCTCACCGACAAGGGCTTCAAGGCCGCCGGCCACCTCGCGGTCGGCGAGCCGGTGGAGGAAATTTGCCGCGCGGCGAAGGAGGTCGGCGCCGACCTGATCGTGGTCGGCCACAACCAGAGCACCTCTTGGGCGGCACGCTGGTGGAAGGGGTCGGTCGGGGCGTCGCTGCTCGACTATTCCCCGTGCAGCATCCTTATTGCACTATCGAAGGGCTGATTTCCCGCAATATTCGATGAATGCGAAAGAGCCCGCGCCAGCGGGCTTTTTTGTTTCTACAATCGGCATTCCATGACGACATCTTTCGGCGGTTACAAGGGCAGGCTCGAGGACGAACGCATGCTCAAGGGCCGGGGACGCTATGTCTCCGACTGGACTCTCCCGGGCCAGGCCAGCGGCCACTTCCTCAGGTCGGACCGGCCGCACGCGAAGATCGTGTCGCTAGATGCCTCCGCGGCGCTTGCGATGCCTGGCGTCATTGCCGTGGTGACGGGCAAAGAGCTTGCGGCCGCGGGCCTGAGGCCGATCCCGGCGGCGGCGCCGTTCAAATGGCGCGACGGCTCCGAGCAGCGGCCGGCATTGCGCCCGTCGCTCGCGCACGAGGTCGTGCGGCATGTGGGAGAGCCCGTCGCTCTCGTCGTTGCCGAGACGGCCGCGCAGGCGCAGGACGCCGCCGAAGCGGTCGCCGTCGAATACGAAGAGCTGCCGGCGGTGACCACCGCGGCGGAGGCGCTCGCCGAAGGCGCGCCCCGGCTCCACGCGGGCGCGCCCGGGAATCTGGTGCTCGACTTCGAGGGCGGCGATGCGGCGGCGACCGCGGCCGCCTTCGTGAAGGCGGCGAAGATCGTGAAGCTGCGCGCCTACCATTCGCGCGTGGTCGGCAACCCCATGGAGCCGCGCGCGGCCATGGGGTCCTACGATGCCGCGAAGGACATGTACTTCCTGCACGGCACCACGCAAGGCGTCGGCCCGATGCGCGGGCAGCTCTCGGCGGTGCTCGGCGTGGCGCCGGAAAAAGTGCGCGTCGTGGCCGAGGAAGTCGGTGGCGGCTTCGGCGTGCGCTTCAACGCCTACCCGGAATACGGCGCGCTGCTGTACGCGGCGAAGAAGCTCGGCCGTCCGGTGAAGTGGATCGGCACGAGGTCGGAAGTGTTCCTCGGCGACGAGCAGGCGCGGGACATCGTGCACTCGGGCGAAATGGCGCTGGATGCCGACGGCCGCATTCTCGGCATGCGCTTCGATTACCTCTCCAACCTCGGCGCCTACGTCGTTTTCACCGGCACCGTCGTCAACACCATCGGCCTGGTCAACGTGAACTGCGGCGTCTACGACGTGCAGGCAGTGCATGTGCGCGGTCGGCTCGTGCTCACCAATACCATTCCGACCGCCGCATACCGGGGCGCCGGCAGGCCGGTGGCTTCCTACGCGCTGGAGCGGCTGATCGACCAGGCGGCGCACGAGGTCGGCATGGATCCCGCGGAATTCCGCCGCCGCAACATGATCCCGAAGGCGAAGATGCCGTACAAGCTTGTCGGCGGCTTCGAATACGATTGCGGCGATTTCGAAGGAGTCATGAACAAGGCTCTCGAACTTTCGGACTGGTCCGGTTTTCCCGTCAGGGAAAAACAGTCGAAAGCAAAAGGCCGCCTGCGCGGGCGCGGCATCGCCACGTACATCGAGATGACCGCGCCGGGCGGCTTCGCGCCCTACGACCAGGCGCACATCACCTGGGAAGAAGACGGCGGCGTCACGCTGCGCACCGCGTCGCACAACCACGGCCAGAGCCACGAGACCACCTTCGCGCAGATCGTTTCGGGCGCGCTCGGCATCCCGATGGAGAAGATCCGCCTGCGCACGGCAGAGCCGGGCTTCGACCTGACCGCGAATCCCACCGGCGGCTCGCGCACGCTGCACGGCCTGGGCAGCGCGATGTTCTTCGCCTCGCAGGAGATCGTGAAGAACGGCATGAAGCTGTCGGCCGAAGCGCTGGAGAGCGCCGAGGCCGATATCGAGTTTGTTACGGGCGATTACAGGATCAAGGGAACGGATAGAAGCATCAGCATTTCGGCCCTGGCGAAAAAATTCCCGGGCAAGCTGGATCTAGACTTCAAGGAGCGTCCCAAAGTCCCGGGAACGTTTCCCAACGGCTGCCACATCGCCGAGGTGGAGATCGATCCTGAGACGGGCGAGACGGAGATCGTTTCCTACGTCGCCTGCGATGACGTCGGCAACATCATCAACCATCAGGTCGTAGAAGGCCAGATGCAGGGCGGCGTGACCCAGGGCGCAGGCCATATCTTTGCCGAGCAGACGGTCTACGACGCTTCCGGGCAGCTTCTGACCGGAAGCTTCATGGACTACGCGATGCCGCGGGCGGGCCTGGTGGGCGGCCTGACGGTGACCGACTTCGCCGTGCCGACCGCGACCAATCCGCTGGGCGCCAAGGGCGTCGGCGAGGGCGGCGTCACCGGTTCCATGCCCTGCCTGATGAACGCGGTGATGGATGCCCTGCGCCAGGCCGGCGTGAAACGCTTCGACATGCCCGCCTCGCAGGAACGCGTCTGGGCTGCGCTGCGGGCGGCGAAAAACGGTAAACCGGAAGCGCTCGCCATCCCGGGATGAAACGCGTTTCTCTATACAGTAGTTCGCGTGCGAAGGCGCCGGGCGAGATTCCGGTTCCAAAGAAGAAGAAAGCCGAATTCAGAGAAGCATTTCGTAAATACCGTGTTCCGCTGCTGGCTGCGGCTCCAGGACTGATTGCCCTGCTTTTTGTTCTTGCCCAATGGGCTTTGGCGCCGGCGCTGCAACAACTCACCCAGGAAGACATCGACGCGGCAGTGGCGAATTCGCTCGACAACGCGGTGCTGCCGTCGCCGGCGACCAAGGCCTACGAGGCGGTGCGCGGTTCGGTGGTCCGTGTGCGGTCTTTTGTTGACGGCCCGGACGGCGATGAATTCGTCGCCAACACCGGCACCGGCGTGGTGATCCTCGATTCCGGCGTCATCCTGACCAATATCCACGTCGTCGCCGGCGCCGCCCGCATCGGCGTCACGTTTTACGAAGGCCTGGAGTCGGACGCCTTCGTGACCGGCACGCGGCCGGAGGACGACCTCGCGGTGCTGCAGGCGAAGACCTTGCCGGACGACCTGCAGGCGGCCACGCTGCAATCCACCAGCGGCCTGTCTCCCGGCGACCATGTGACCGCCGTGGGATTTCCCTTCGGCATCGGCCCTTCGGTCTCGTCGGGCGTGGTGTCCGGCCTTGGACGGGAGTTCAAGTCGCCCGAAGGCAAGCGCCTGCTGACCAACCTGATCCAGTTCGACGCCGCGGTGAATCCCGGCAATTCGGGCGGGCCGCTGGTGAACGCCTCGGGCGAAGTGGTCGGCATCGTCACGGGTATCCTCAATCCGACCGAGCAGCGCGTATTCGTCGGCATCGGCTTCGCGGTGCCGATAGAGAACGCGGCCATGGCCGTGGGCGTGCCGCCGTTCTAGCAAGGAGCAGGCGATGGAAAAAATCCTCTACGAGGTGAAGAAAATCGTCGTCGGCCAGGACCACTTCCTGGAGCGCGTCATGGTGGCGATGCTGGCGCAGGGGCACCTGCTGGTCGAGGGCGTGCCCGGCCTCGCCAAGACGTTGACCGTGAAAACGCTGGCGCGCACCATGCGCGGCAGCTTCCGCCGCATCCAGTTCACGCCGGATCTCGTGCCCGCCGACCTGGTGGGGACGCGCATCTACAGCCAGAAGACCGGGGAGTTCTCGACTTCGCTCGGGCCCGTGTTCTGCAACCTGCTGCTGGCCGACGAAATCAACCGCGCGCCGGCCAAGGTGCAGAGCGCGCTGCTCGAAGTCATGCAGGAACGTCAAGTCACCATTGCCGGCGAGACGCACAGGGTCCCCGAACCCTTTCTCGTCATGGCGACGCAGAACCCGATCGAAACCGAGGGCACCTACCCGCTGCCCGAAGCGCAGGTGGACCGCTTCATGATGAAAGTACTGGTCGGCTACCCGACTGAAGAAGAGGAATTCGTCATCGTGGAGCGCGTCACGGGAGCGGAGAGCGCGGTGGCGGCGGTCAGCAGCACCGATGAACTCGCGGCGCTGCAGCGCGAGTGCCGCAGCGTGTACGTGGACCCCTCGCTCATCAAGTACGCGGTCAAGCTGGCCGCGGCGACGCGCGATCCCGCGCGGCACGGCCTGCCGGACCTGGCGAAGTTCCTCTCCTTCGGCGTCAGTCCGCGCGGGCCGATCCACCTCATCGAGGGCGCTCGCGCGCTCGCCTATCTGCGCGGCCGCACTTACGTGCTGCCGCAGGACGTGGTTGATCTCGTTCCGGATGTTTTCCGCCACCGCCTGGTGCTGACCTACGAAGCGCTGGCCGAGGCGATCACGGCGGATGCGCTGATCCATCGCTTCCTGCGCAATATTCCGGCCCCGGAAAAGCCGCTGGAAAGCCATGTCCAGGTCGCCGCAAAATCCTGAGCAGATCCTGCGCCGCCTGGAGTGGACGGTGATCCGCCGCCTGGACGGGATGCTGCACGGCGACTACCGGACCCTGTTCCGCGGCACCGGGCTCGATCTCGCCGATCTGCGCGAGTACCAGTACCACGACGACGTGCGCCACATCGACTGGAATGTCACCGCGCGCCTGCAGACGCCGTACGTGCGCGAGTACCACGAGGACCGCGAGATCACCGCGTGGTTCCTGCTGGACCTCAGCCCGTCGGTGGATTTCGGCTCTGAGACCAAGAAGCGCTCCATCTCCACCGAGTTCGTCACGTTGCTCGCGCGGCTGCTGACGCGGCAGGGCAACCGGGTCGGCGCGATGTTCTACGGCGACAAGGTGGACACCGTGATCCCGGCGCGCGGCGGCAGGCGCCACGTGCTGGGCGTGCTGCACAAACTGCTGCAGCGCCCTGAGCTGCAGCGCTCCGGGGAAACCGACCTGCGGGAGTTCCTGCGCAACGCGTACCAGGCGATGCGGCGGCGCTCGATCGTGTTCATCGTGTCGGATTTCTTCAGCAAGCCGGGCTGGGCCGAACCGTTGTCGATGCTTGCGCAGCGCCACGAAGTGGTGGCGGTGCGGCTCTACGATCCGCTGGAGCGCGAGCTGCCCGACATGGGAATGCTGGTGATGCAGGACTCGGAAACCGGCGAACAGCTGTTCGTGGACACGCACGACAGGACTTTCCGCAGGCGCTTCGCCTCGGTCGCGGAGCGGCGCGAGCGCGAACTGCGCAACGCGCTCGGCCGCGCCGGCGTCGATTGCCTGGAGCTCGCCACCGACGGCGACCTGGTGGACGCGTTGATGCGCTTCGCGGACCTGCGCAAGCGCCGCAGCCGGCTGTCGGGGAGCGCTTCGCCTGGCGCCGGCAGCGGTTTTCCCAAGCATCTGGAGAAGGTGGCATAACGTGGGCAAGGCGATTTCCTTTGCCTGGCCCGGACTGCTCTGGCTGCTTTTTCTGGTACCGGTGCTTGTCGGCGCCTACATGCTGCTGCTGCGGCGCAAGCGGAAATCCGCGGCGCGCTACGCCAACCTGGGCATGGTGAAGGAGGCGATGGGGCCCGGCTCGAAGATCCGGCGCCACGTGCCGCCGGCGCTGTTCCTCGCCGCGCTCGCGCTGCTGATCGTGGCGATGGCGCGGCCGTCGGCCACCGTGACGCTGCCGACGCAGAAGCAGACCATCATCCTCGCCATGGACGCCTCCGGCAGCATGCGCGCCAAGGACGTGCTGCCGAGCCGGCTCGAGGCGGCGCAGGCCGCAGCTAAGCAGTTCGTCGCCGACGTTCCGGCGCAGGCCCAGATCGGCGTCGTCACGTTCGCGGCGACGGCGACCCTGGTGCAGCCGCCGACCAGCGACCGCGAGGCCGTGGTCGCGGCCATCGACCGCATGCAGCTGCAGCGCGCCACGGCGACCGGCAGCGGCCTGATCGTGTCGCTCGCCACCATTTTCCCGGACGCCGGTTTCGACGTCAGCGCCGCGCTGTTCGGGCGCGACGCGACGGAGCGCAGCGGTCCCGTCGGCGGGGCAAAGAAGCGCGACGGAAAGGATTTCAAGCCGGTGGCGCCGGGTTCCTACAACTCCGCCGTGATCATCCTGTTGACGGACGGCCAGCGCACCACCGGCCCGGACCCGATCGAAATCGCCAAAATGGCCGCCGACCGCGGCGTGCGCGTCTACACCGTGGGCTTCGGCACCACGTCCGGGGAAATCATCGGCTTCGAGGGCTGGTCGTTCCGCGTGCGCCTGGATGAGGAGACGCTGAAGACCATCGCCATCATGACCCAGGGCGAATATTTCTACGCCGGAACCGCGGCCGACCTGAAGAAGGTCTACCAGACCCTCAATTCACGGCTGTCGCTGGAGAAGCGGGCGACCGAGGTGACGGCGCTGTTCGCCGCCGCCGCGGCGCTGTTGGCGCTGGTCTCGGGGATGCTGTCGCTGCTCTGGTTCAACCGGATCCTGTAGATGGCCGACCTGCCCCTGCTAAAGAAGCTGGGGCCCGGCTTGATCACGGGCGCCGCCGACGACGATCCCAGCGGCATCGCCACCTATTCCCAGGCGGGCGCGCAGTTCGGCTATGGGCTGCTGTGGTCGGTTTTTTTCACCACGCCGCTGATGATCGGCATCCAGATCGTCAGCGCGCGCATCGGCCGCGTCAGCGGGCACGGCCTGGCGGCCAACATCCGCGAGCATTTTCCCAGGCCGCTGCTGTATTTCATCGTCTCCCTGCTGCTGATCGCCAACACCATCAACATCGCCGCGGACCTCGGCGCGATGGGGGACGCGCTGGCGCTGGTCGCGGGCGGGACCAGCGAGATCTACATCGTGTTTTTCGCCCTGGTGTCGCTCACGCTGCAGATTTTCATCCCGTTCCCGCGCTACGCGCCGATCCTCAAGTGGCTCACGCTGGCGCTGTTCGCCTATGTCGGAACGGTGCTGGTGGTGCACGTCCACCTGGAGAAAATGCTCTCGGGCGCGTTGCTGCCAAAGCTCTCGTTCACGCGCGATTACGCTGCGCTGGTGGTGGCCGTGTTCGGCACCACCATCAGCCCGTACCTGTTTTTCTGGCAGGCGTCCCAGGAAGTCGAGGAGCAGCGCGCGACGCCCGGGCATGAGCCGCTCAGGGACGCTCCCGAGCAGGCGCGCTCGAACCTGAGGCGTATCAAAGTCGACACCACCATCGGCATGGTCTTCTCCAACCTGATCGCCTTCTGCATCATGCTCACCACCGCGGTGACTCTGAACGTCGCGGGCATCACCGATATCCAGACCACCTCCCAGGCGGCCGAAGCGCTGCGGCCGCTGGCCGGTGAATTCGCCTTCTTCCTGTTCGCGGCGGGGATCATCGGCACCGGGCTGCTGGCGGTTCCGGTCCTCGCGGGCTCGGCGGCGTATGCCGTGGCGGAAAGCTTTCGATGGCCCATCGGGCTCGGCCTGAAACTCGCCGAGGCGCGCGGCTTCTACTTCATTCTCACCATTGCGACCGCGCTCGGGGTCGCCATCGATTTTTCCGGCGTCGACGCCATCAAGATGCTGCTGTGGGCGGCGATACTGAACGGCGTCATCGCCGTGCCGATCATGGTCGTGATGATGCTGCTCGTCGCGAAACCGGCGGTCATGGGGACTTTCGTGGCCAGACGCCGCCTGAAGGTGCTCGGCTGGTTCGCCACGGCAGTCATGGCCGTTGCGGTGATCGCTCTTTTCGCTCTGCTCTAACCTAGTTAGGCAGCAAAGAACATCGTGAATATCCCATCCACCGTCCGCGCGTTCTGGGAAGGCTTCGAAGCCGCTGCCGGACGCGACGTTACGCCTCGTTTCTATGAAGCGTTCCACTTCGATGACAACGAACCCAGTGCAAACGAACTCGCGAAGCTCGTCCTTTCCGGCACAAAGCGCGCCACGACCGCACTGCTCTGGTCCTTCGAGGCAGAGAGCAAGCCGCTACCAAAGCCAGGTGATCTAAGCGTCGTCACGAATTGGCAGGGCCAAGCGCTGTGTGTCATCGAAACCAGGTCCGTGGAAACCGTCCCCTTTGAGATGGTCACCGAAGAGTTCGCTGCTACCGAGGGAGAAGGCAACGGATCTTTGCAGTATTGGCGGGAAGCACACTGGAGCTTCTTCGGAAGAGAATGCAGGCGGATCAACAGAGAACCAACCCAAGAGATGCCTGTGCTCTGTGAGCGATTCGAAGTCGTTTACCGTCCAGGTCTTTGAGCGTGCTGCCTAACCCATCCATCGAGCGGAACCACTCCGACCCGCGCGTTGTGAACGCGGAGCCGCCGATACGGTTTCCGAGGCTCTATGCCACGATCAAGTGGGCGATCGTGATCACGTTGACTCTCCTTGCGATTCTGGCCGCAGCATTCTGGACATTGCTCCTGGGCGGGTTCGCCGGTTCCGGGTTCCATGCTTCCAGCCCGCTTGGCCGGGCAGGCGAGAGCGTGGTGATTACTCCAGAGTGCGCGTGGCCGTATGCCGTGACCGACCACGACGCCACGGCCGTATGCCGGATGTTCTACAACCTGACACCCGAGCAGCGCGCGCAGGTATTGAAGGCGCGCGAGTAAACTTGTACATGCTCACGCCGCCAATGGTCTCGTTCTTCGCCTTCCTCCACCATCTTGCCGCGTTTACCCTCGTGGCCACGCTGGCGATAGAGTTCGTCCTGATCAGGGGAGCTCTCAGCCTTGAGAGCGCGCGGCGCCTGCAGGTCGTCGATCTGATCTACGGCATTTCGGCGGGTATCGTGCTGGTTGTCGGCTTCCTCAGGGTTTTCTACTTCGAGAAGGGAGCGCAGTACTACTTTCACAGCGTGCCGTTCATCGCCAAGCTGTCGCTGTTTCTGGTGATCGGGCTGATTTCGATCTACCCGACCGTCGTATTCTTCTCCTGGCGGGTGCCGCTCAAGCAGGGCTCAGCGCCCGCTGTAGATCCCATCAAACTGCGAATCGTCCGTGCCATCATTCATTGGGAATTGATGCTGGTCGTTGGAATTCTGCTTTGCGCCGTCCTCATGGCCCGCGGAGTGGGCTATGTCGGAAGCTGACCCAGCCCAGCGTCGCCGGGATCGTCGCTAAAGTTCGAGCCCGGGACGGCGGCCGCTGACGATGTCGGCGAGGATGCGGCCGGAGCCGCAGGCGAAGGTCCAGCCGAGCGTGCCATGGCCGGTGTTCAGGAACAGGTTCGGAAACCTGGTGCGGCCGATGCATGGGACGTTGGTCGGCGTCGCCGGCCTCAGGCCGGCCCAGAACTGCGCCCGCGCGGGATCTCCGGCCTCCGGAAACAGTTCCATGGTGCGTTTCAAGATCGCCAGGCAACGCACTTCGTTGATTTCGGTGTTGTAGCCGTTCAATTCGGCGGTGCCGGCGATGCGCAGGCGGTCGCCCAGGCGCGAGAACACGAGCTTGTGGGCATCGTCGGTGAGCGACATGGTCCACGCCGCAGCCGGGTTCTTCACCGGCATGGTTACCGAGTATCCCTTGAGCGGATAGACCGGCAGGTCGACGCCAAGCGGACGCGCGAGCAGCGGGCTGTAGCTGCCCAGGGCAAGGACGTAGGCATCGGCCCTGACCGGCCCGGAAGCGGTGCGAACGCCGGAGATTTTTCCGTTCTCCTTTTCGATGCCTTCGATGGAAACCCTGAAATCGAACCGCACCCCCTTTGCAACGCACAATTTCGCCAGTTCCAGGGTGAACTTGTGGGCGTCGCCCGATTCGTCCCCCGCGACGTATTCGCCGCCGGCGAGCTGGTGCCGGACGGGAGCAAGGGCGGGCTCCAACGCAACGCACTCGTCGGGCGTCTTCCAGCCGTTTCGGGATGCATGCCCTCCAGTGAAGAACACCAGGATGCCGCGCTCGACCTGGTCGTACTGGATACCGGTCTCCTTGCGCAGCGCGTGCAGCGCGGCCTGACTGTAGCGGCCGAGCCGGACCAGCTGCCCGGTGTTGGCGCTGAAGCGCGTGGCGGTGCATTCGCGCAGAAACTGAAGGCCCCAGCGCCATTGCGCGGGATCGGCGCGCAGGCGGAACAGCAGCGGCGCGTCCTCGCGCAGCATCCACTTGAGGGCTTTCCACGGCACGCCGGGTCCCGCCCAGGGCTGGGCGTGAGCGGCCGAGACCTGGCCGCCGTTCGCGAAGCTGGTTTCCATGCCCGCCGCCTCGCGCCGGTCCAGCACCTGGACGTCGTGACCTGCCTGCCTCAGGTACCAGGCAGCGGTGGTGCCGATCACCCCGGCCCCGAGGACAACGACCTTCATTTAAACGGGCGCTCCTCCCACCAGGGGTAGAACGCCGGCATGTCCGTGCTCGGTTTCATGCCGAAACGCGGCGCGCGCTTTTCCTTGAAGGCGGCGATGCCTTCGACCACGTCTGGCGAGGCGCCCATGGCGTAGATGCCCCGCGAGTCCACTTTGTGCGCTTCCATCGGGTGGTCGGCGCCCGCCATCCGCCATAGCATCTGGCGGGACAGCGCGACCGACACCGCGGAGGTATTGTCGGCGATCTCGCGCGCGAGCGCCATCGCCGCCTGCATGAGCTCGCCGGGGGCGACCACGCGCGACACTAGGCCGCCCGCCAGCGCTTCGTCGGCGCCGAACACGCGGCCGGTATAGACCCATTCGGCGGCGCGGCTGATACCGACCACCTTGGGCAGGAACCAGCTCGAGCAGGCCTCCGGCACGATGCCGCGGCGCGCGAACACGAAGCCGAACTTGGCCGCGCTGGAGGCGATGCGGATGTCCATCGGCAGGGTCATGGTGACGCCGACGCCCACGGCCGGGCCGTTGACCGCGGCGATTACCGGTTTTTGGGACTCAAAAATGCGCAGCGACACCCGGCCGCCGCCGTCGCGGCGGTCTTCCTTTCCGGCGTCATCGCGTTTCGCGTAGTTGAAGGTATTGCCGCCGCCCGAGAGGTCGGCGCCGGCGCAGAACGCGCGTCCGGCCCCGGTGACGATCACGGCGCGCACCCCGTCGTCGGCGTCGGCGGCCGCGAACGCGCCTATCAGTCCGTCGCGCATGCGCCGCGTGAACGCATTCAGCTTGTCGGGGCGGTTCAAGGTGACCGTGGCGACGCGGTCGGCGACTTCATAGCGGATCTCTTGATCGTCCATGGGATTGATTTTATTCCGGCCGTTACAATTGGACATGCCCGAGAATGAAAAGCCCGGCGAAACTACGCTGTTCATCCAGCGCATGGACGGCGAGCTCCTGGGCTGGGACCGGCCGGCCGCGCGCCTGCGCGAAGCGCTCGACCGCGACCAGCTCCGGCTGCATGCGCAGCCGGTGGTGGCCCTGGAGAAGGAAGGCGAGGACCCCGAGTTCGCCGAAGTGCTGGTGCGGCTGCGCGAGGACGAGGCGCGCCTGCTGCCGCCGGGCGATTTCCTGCCCGCCTTCGAGCACTACGGGATGATGGCCGAGCTGGATCGCTGGGTTGTGCGCCACGCGCTGGGGCGGCTGGGGCAGGGCGGCAGGCTGCGCAAACTGAGCGTGAACGTCTCCGGGCAGACCATCGAGGACGGCGGCTTCGCCGCCTTTGCTGCGGAGCAACTGCGGCTCGCCGGGCTGGCCCCGGCGGCGCTGGTGCTCGAGATCGACGAGAACGACGCCATCGACCGGCGCCAGGCCGCGGAGCGCTTCGCCGCCGCGATGAAGGAGGTCGGCTGCGAACTGACGCTGGACGGCTTCGCGCGCCGCTCGGTGTCGTTCGAGCTGCTGAAGCCGCTGCGGGTGGACTACGTCAAGGTAGACGGCGCGATCGTGCGCAACATCATGCGCTCGGGCAGCGCAGCATCCAAGCTCAAGGCGATCCTGCACGCCGGCCGGGCAACCGGCGTGAAGGTGATCGCGGAGTGCGTGGAGGACGACAGGATCCTCTCGAGCCTGAAGTTGCTGAAGGTCGGATACGCGCAGGGTTTCGGCATCCGCAGGCCCGAACCGATCGATGAATTGTTCAAAAAATTGATCGGACGCGCGGCATCAAAGTTGCACACTTCGCCGCAATGAGGTATTAATCCTATCCGTGATGACTACCAAAACTCGCGACATTGCCTAGTTCAAGGCCAATCGTTGCGTCCAGCTTTTCTTCTTCTGTAGTTTCCCGCTTTCGGAATTCAAGGCGCCGGAGTTCTCTCCGGTTCCTGAATCGCGCGCGCCTTGTCGTGCAAGACGCGTGCGTGATCGTGTCCCCAAACCTCTAAGGAGCCCGCTATGGCGAAGAAAAAAGCCAAGAAAAAAGGCAAAAAAAAGAAGTAGTTAGTTCTGCGAACCGCCCGGATCGCCGGGCGGTTCGCAGGTCTTCCGGCGCCGTCAGTTCACGCGCCGCGTCTTTCCCTTCCAGTACGGCTCCCGCAATACCCGCTTGAGAATTTTCCCGGTCGGGTTGCGCGGAATCGCTTCCACGAAATCCACCGAGCGCGGGCATTTGAAGTGCGCGATGCGGCCGCGCATGAACTCGATCAGCTCGCTTGCCGTCGCTTTGGCGCCCGGCTTGAGCACCACACAGGCCTTCACCGCCTCGCCCCAGCGTTCGTCCGGGACCCCGATCACCGCGCCATCGGCGACCGCCGGATGCAGCATCAGGGCATTCTCGACTTCGGCCGGGTAGATGTTCTCGCCGCCGGACACGATCATGTCCTTGATCCGGTCGTGCATGTAGACGTAGCCCTCGCGCAGGAAACCGGCGTCGCCCGAGCGGAACCAGCCCAGCCCGTCCGGTTGCCGGTCAACGAAGGCGTCGACCGTGGCCTTCGGGTTTGCCCAGTAGCCCTTCATATTCTGCGCGGTGCGGATCCAGACCTCGCCGACGGAACCCTCGGCGCAGTCGGCGCCGGTGGCCGGGTCGACCACGCGCAACTCGACGCCCTCGATCGGCTTGCCGGCCGAGCGCAGCAGGTGCTTCTTCGGCCCTTCCGGGTCGTGGTCCTCGGGCGGCAGCGCGGTGATCGCGCCGGTGGTCTCGGTCAGGCCGTAGACCTGCATGAAGCGGCACTTGAAGGTGCGCATGGCGTCGATCAGCACCTTTTCGGTGATCGGCGAGGCGCCGTAGGAGATGCCCTTCAGCGAGGAGTAATCGCCTTTCTCGACGCCGGGCACCTGCAGCATGAACTGGATCATCGCCGGCACCAGGAAGGAATGGGTGATGCGGTGCTCGGCGATGGCGGCGATCACCCTGGCGGGGTCGAAATCCGGGTAGAGCACGCTCGCGCCGCCCTTGGAAGCGGTCAGCAGCGCCACGCCCACGCCGGCAATGTGGTACGTCGGCAGCGCGTTCAGCATCACGTCCGGCGCGCCGTGGTAGCCGATCGCCGCCGGCACCGCGTCCATCATCCCGGCCATCAGGTTGCGGTGCGTCAACTCGACGCCCTTCGGCAGCCCGGTGGTGCCCGACGAGTAGAGCTGCAGCGCAGTGTCGTCCGGATCGGGCCTGTAGTCCGGATCTCGCGCGTCAAAGGCTCCGTACCAGGACGAAAGTTCCTCGGTCACGAAGGTTTTGACCTTCCCCGCGGCGGCGACAAAAGCCCTGTCCGCCATCATCATCCCGGCCTTGCCGTTATCGACGATGTATTCGATTTCCGGCGGCGCGAGGCGCCAGTTGACCGGCATGCAAACCGCGCCGACCTTGTTGGCGGCGAGCACCAGCGCGACGCATTCGGCGGTGTGCTTGGTCAGGCAGGCGACGCGGTCGCCAGGCCCGACGCCCAGGCCCTTCAGGCCCTGGGCGATGCGGCTCGAAGCCTCGTGCAGCGCGCTGAAAGTCCAGGTGCGCGACGGCGTCCAGTAGACCGTGTCGCCGCCCTTGTCGCGCGCGTGCCGCCGGATTGCATCGAGTACCGTTTCCGCCATGCTCCCCCCTCAGGCCTGTCCCCTGGCGATCCGGTCCAGCAGGACGGCGAGTGCGTCCGGCGCCGTGATGTGGGGGTTGTGGCTGGCATCGATCTCGTAGGCGCCCCAACCTTCGCGCCTGGCGCGTTCGTAGAATTTGCGGAAGCCATCATCCGGCCGGCAGCGCTGGGCGTAGATGTAATGGCGCGGCAGCGTGAGTTCGCCATTTTTGAAGTGCAGCTTCTGCTCGAAGGTCTTGAGCGGCTGCGGCAGGCGCCTCGGCATGGCCCAGGCCTGGTCTTCCCCGGGCGTGTCGGGCGGCATCGGGTTGGCCGGCATCTTCCAGCCGTCGCCGCTCTTGCGCGCGGCCTCGCTCATTGCCTCGCGCCGGTCGGGATTGAGATCGAACAGGCTTTCGCCATCGCCGGGCACGTGGGCATCGAGATAGACGAGCTGGGCGATGCGCGCGCGCGCCCGGTCGGCGACGCCGGTGGCGACCATGCCGCCGTAGCTGTGCCCGATGAGGACGACGTTCTTCAGGTCCTCAAACTGGAGCACGCCGAGGATGTCGGCGATGTGCGTCTCGAGGTCGATCTCCGGCGAGGCGAGGTGGCCGCGCTCGCCGAGCCCGGTATGGGTGGGCGTGAAAATTTCATGCCCGCGCGCGCGCAGCAGCGGGCGCATCTTCTTCCAGGCCCAGCCGGCCGACCAGGCGCCGTGCGCCACCAGGAATGTCGCCATCGTTCCCCTCCCGAATGCTATTCGTCGCTACGCGGAACGATACCCAGTTTCTGGTAGATCGGCCGGATCGCAGCGCGGATTTTCCCAAGATTCATCCAGTACGTGAAGGCGGCGAGGAGCGCGAATGCGCCGCCCAGGGCAAGCGTCGCCGGCGGGCCCATGCGCTCGGCCAGCATCCCGGCGCTCAGGGCGCCCAGGGGGGCCACGCCGAGGAAGGACATCATGTAGATGGAAACCACGCGGGCGCGCATGCGGTCTTCCACGATGGTCTGCATCACGGTGTTGGTGGAGGCGGCGCTCAGCATCGCGCCCATGCCGACCAGGTACAGCATCGGCAGCGCAAGCCAGAGCGAACTCGCGAAGGAAAATACGATCAGGGCGCCGCCCGCGGTTCCCGCAGTGAACGGAATCATGCTCAGCAGCCCGCGCACCGAGGGCTTCATGGCGAGGTAGATCATCCCCGAGACCGCGCCAAAGCCGCCGGCGCCGATCAGGTAGCCGAGCGTCTGCGAGTTGCCGTGGAACACGTCGCGGGCGAAGTAGGGCGCGAGCGACTGGTAGGGCTGCACCGCGAAACTCACCGCGGATATGAGCAGCAGCGCGCTGCGCGTGGGCAGGAAGCCGTAGGCATAGCGGAAACCGGCGGCAAGCTGCTCGCGCCAGTGCGCGTCGGTCTTTTCCACCGGCCGCGGCGCGGCGCGGATCAGCAGCAGCGCGGCGATGACGGCGACCCGCATGATGCTGTTCAGGCCGAAGCCCCAGACCTCGCCGAAGGCGGCGATTACAGCGCCGCCGATCATCGGACCGATGAAGCGCGCGCCGTTCATGAGCATCGAACTGAAGGCGACGGCGTTGGGCAGATCCTCCTTGCCGCCGACGAGTTCGACGAGCTGGGACTGCCTCGCGGGTGAATCGATGGCGTTGACGATGCCGAGCACCAGGTTCGCGGCGATCAGGTGCCAGACTTGCACCTGGCCCGAGGCGACCAGCGCCAGCATCGCCAGCGACTGCGCGAAGGCGACGTTTTGCGTGACGATCAGCACCTGGCGCTTCCGGTGCCGGTCCACCCACACGCCCGCGAACGGTCCGAGTACCAGTATCGGAATGTAGAGCATGAACGAGGCCAACCCCAGCAGGAAGGCAGAGCCCGACAGGTGGTAGATCAGCCAGCTGGTGGCGATCATCTGCAGCCAGGTGCCGGTCTGCGATACGCCCTGCCCGACGAAATACAGCCGGAAGTCGCGGTGGCGGAACGTCCTCAGGCTGTGGGGAAGGGGCATCGGCGCGGTGTCGCTGGGTACAATCGGGTAAGAGGAGGATTATGAGGGCGTTTTCCATCGAGGAACTACGGCTGGTAGCGAAACGCCGCCTGCCGCGCGCGGTGTTCGATTTCATCGACGGCGGCGCGGAGGATGAGCGGACGCTCCGCGGCAATTGCCTGGCCTTTGGCAATGTCCGCTTGTCGCGCAGAGTCCTTGTCGATGTTTCCCGAATTGAGACAGAAACGTCCATCCTGGGGAAAAAGGCGAAACTTCCCATCGCCATCGCACCCACCGGCGCAGTGGGCTTCGGCTGGCGCGGCGGCGACATCGCGGTGGCGAAGGCGGCGGCCGATTTCGGCATCCCGTTCTCGCTGTCCACTTCCGCTACGGCGAGCATCGAGCGCATCGCCGAAGAGGCGCCCGGGCGGCACTGGTTCCAGGCCTACTTCTTCAAGGAGCGCGAATTCACCTTCGGCTTGATCGAGCGTGCGCGCAAGGCGGGCTACGACACCGTGATGGTGACCGCGGACCTGCCCGTGGGCGGCAAGCGCGAGCGCGATTTCCGCAACGACTTCTCGATACCGTTCCGCTTTACGCCGAGGAACGTGCTCGATTTCGCCACGCGCCCGGCCTGGGCGCTGGACATGCTGCTGCGCGGCGTGCCGCGGCTCGAGAACCTCGCCGGCATGGCGGACCACCCTGCGTATACCCGCAACCTGGTGTCCTCGGTAGGGCGCAACCAGGATACGGCGCTCGATTGGGAAGTCATCAAGCGCGTGCGCGACGCCTGGCCCGGCAAGCTGCTCATAAAGGGAGTGGTCCATCCCGGAGACGCCGAGCGCGCAGTCGCGGCCGGCTGCGACGGCGTGATCGTCTCCAACCACGGCGGCAGGCAACTCGACGGCGAAATCGCGTCCTTCGACGCGCTCCCCGGCGTGGCGCGCGCGATCGGCGGCAAGGCGAGCGTGTTGATGGACGGCGGCATCCGGCGCGGCTCGGACATCGTCAAGGCGCTCGCGCGCGGCGCCGAGGCCGTGATGATCGGCCGCGCCACCTTCTACGGTGTTTGCGCGGGCGGCGAAGAGGGCGCGCGGCGCGCGCTGGAGATCCTCAGCGACGAGCTCGTGCGCACGATGCAGCTCTGCGGCGCGCGCAGCATCGGCGAAATCGGACCGGAACTGCTGGCCGGTTGACTATCAGGAGCTGCAGGACAGGGCGGAACAGCCGGCCTTGTGGCGCGCCCATTCGGGACGCCGGGCCGACAGGCCGGCATGCTCCGGCTGCTCGTCGTAGGGCCGCTCGAGGACCTTCATCAGCCGCTCCATTACCGAGGCGTCGCCGCCCGCCAGCGCGTCGATCGCCTGCTGTGCGAGGTAGTTGCGGAACACGTACCTGGGGTTCGCGGCGTTCATGCGCTCGACGCGCCCCGATTCGTGGCGCGCCCTGACCGCATATTTTTCCAGCCAGGCCGCAAGGCGGGCGCGTTCCGGATCGTCCGCGTAAAACGCGGGGCGCAGCGAATCGACGGTCGGCGCCGCCAGGTTGCGGAAGAAAATCGTGAAATCGGTTTCCGTTTCCGCCAGCACCGCGAACAGCTCGCTGACGAGCGCGTCGTCGCCCGGCTGGTCGAGCGCTGCCAGGCCGAGTTTCCGCGCCAGCGCGCGCTGCCAGCCGTCGCGGAAGGTTTCCGCGTAGAGCGCCAGCCCCGCGTGGAGCTGCGCTTCGTCGGGGATCAGCGGCAGAAGCGCTTCGGCGAGACGCATCAGGTTCCACTCGGCGATGTGCGGCTGGTTGCCGTAGCAGTAGCGCCGGCCTTCCGCGTCGGTGGTGTTGGGCGTCCACTCCAGGTCGTAGCCCTCCAGCCAGCCGTAGGGGCCGTAGTCGATGGTCAGGCCGAGAATGGACAGGTTGTCGGTGTTCATCACGCCGTGCACGAAGCCGAGGCGCATCCAGTCCACCATCAGCAGCGCCGTGCGCCTGCAGATCTCGCGGTACCAGTCCGCGTACGTCGCCACGCCGGGGAAGTGCTCGCGCATCACGTGGTCGGCAAGCTTCTTCAGCGTTTCATCCTCGCCGCGCGAGGTCAGGATCTGGAAATTGCCGAAGCGGACGAAGGACGGCGCCACCCGGCACACGATGGCGCCCGGTTCCGGCGCCGCGTGGCCGTCGTAAAACATATCGCGCACCACGTCTTCGCCGGTGCCGACCAAGCTTAGCGCGCGAGTCGTCGGCACGCCGAGGTGGTGCATGGCCTCGCTGCACACGAATTCGCGCAAAGAGGAACGCAGCACGGCGCGCCCGTCCGCGGTGCGCGAATACGGCGTCCGGCCCGCGCCCTTCAGCTGCAGTTCCTGGCGCGTGCCGTCCGTGGCGATGGTTTCGCCCAGCGTGATCGCGCGGCCGTCACCCAGCTGTCCCGCCCAATGGCCGAATTGGTGCCCGCCGTAGCGCGCCGCGTACGGCTGCATTCCCGGCAGCACGCGGTTGCCGCCGAGTATTTCCGCGGCAGGGCCGGTTGCGGGAGGACGTGCGATGCCGAGGAGACCGGCGCAGTGAGCCGACCAGCCGAACAGGCGTGGTGCGGCGACGGGAGTGGGCTCTACGCAGGTATATGCGGCGTTGCCGACCTGGCGCGGAAAGTTCCGCAAGTCGGCATCCGCCGGAAGCGCACCGACGAAGCTGTTCTCAAACCCGAGCTCGGTCAGATCGACCGGTGCGGCTCCTAGTTTCGGATGAGGCCGATTCAATCGATCTCCTGAAACAGTCTGGTGGGGCGGCGGGAATCGAATACTCCCCCGAGCGCCGCGCCAGACCTAGGGGTAATGTAGTCGCGGGCGAGTGGTTGCCCCCATAGTTGCCCCCGCGATTATTTCGTACTTCAGCTATCGGTTTCCGATTCCGGCCAAGTACCAAAGCTGATCTCTTAGCGGCAGACTCAACAGCTGCTGGAACATCTCGACAGCGAGCTCGCGCGACGAGCAGCCATCTAACGCGTGCTCGTCCGCGATCCAGCAACCTTGTCCGCGAGGAACGAGGCCAAACCTGTATGTCCTAGCGCTGAGCTCTCTTGGTTCGCCGCTGATTATGGAAACCATGCCTGGGAAGGGCGGTGCGCGATCCCAAATTGAAAGCCTCAGGCTCGAATCGGATAGTCGTATGGACGAGCGGCGCCAAAGCACGCTGATACCGTAGGTGCGCGCTGC
>Ga0070731_10001756_pt1 | contig 21773 bp, 18 predicted proteins | sample Coa_R1_2_FD_66448 | JGI IMG/M metagenome (GOLD analysis project Ga0070731, IMG submission 66448) | Surface soil microbial communities from Centralia Pennsylvania, which are recovering from an underground coalmine fire - Coalmine... | ecosystem: Environmental > Terrestrial > Soil > Unclassified ... | reverse complement strand
CCGGAGACATTGCCGGCCGCATCGTAAGCGCGCATGCTCCATTCTTCATAGGTACCGGGCTTGAGGCCGGTGACCGTGGCGGTCGTGCCGGTGAAATTTGTTCCATACGATATGGTTGGAAACAAACCGCCGACCCAACCCAAAATCTCATAACGCGCGATCGGCACCGGGCCGGGTGAAGGATTCCACGCGAGGCTGATACTGGTGGAAGTGATTCCGATTACCCGCAGATTGGACGGCGGCAGCGGGCCCAACGTGGTGATCCCGATGCCCGCATAGCCCGAGGTTCCGCCGGGACCGGTGGCGTTGACGTCAAACGTATAGGACGTATTCGGCGTTAAACCGGATATGGTAAAGTTAGTCGATGTGGTTGAACCTATCAGCTGGTAGTTGACACCGCCCCCGCTGCCCCTGGGACTGTGATAGGGATGCGGAATGAAAACGTTATAAGTCACGGAACCAGCCACCGAGTCTTCGGGAGCCCATGCCAAGGTCACCGAAGATTCGGTGGCGCCGGCGAGATATAAATTAGCCGGAGTCACTGGGGGCGGGTTGGGGACGGTGATGGTGAAGGACCAGTTGGTGGAACCGGCGTAATTGGTGGCCGCCACGGTCACCGGAATGGCCCCGATCTGACCCAGCCCCTGCGGTGTCCAGGAAATTTGGCCGCTGAAATAATCCACCGTCAGGTTGGGGGGGCCGCTGACCAGCACGTAAACCGGCTGCGGATTGCCGGTGGCGTTGATGGACGAAGTGTAAGTGCCCAGGTAGGTGGCGTTGGTGCCGGGAACCTGGGTGAGCACCGGCGGGCTGTCAATCGCGCCCAATTGCTGACTACGCCACACATCACCAACGTCGTTGCCATTGGTGTCCATGCCGCCCATCACAATCAGCCGGCCCAGACTGTCTACTCCCATGGCGGAGCCGCTCAAGCCTTCGGGCAGTGGTGTGGAAATCACCCACGAATTGGCGGCCGGATCGTAAACCTGAACCAGATTGGTCGTCACCCCGCCGGAAGTACCGCCGACGACATAGATTTTCCCATCAACCCCCAACGCCGCTGTGCTGCCGGCGACCGCGACGAGCATGGGCGCCAGCGTCGTCCAACTGTTGGCGCTGACCGAGTAGCGGAGCACCGTGGCGGTTTCGGTCCCGGACGTGGTATCGGTGAATCCACCAAAAGTATAAATGTAGTTGGTATGATTGAATACCGCGGGAAAATCGTAAAGGGTCGTCGGGAGACTGGCGATGGCGGCCCAGGTGCCGGAATCCTGATTGTAAACTTCGGCAGACGAAAGCGGCTGGCCGGTGTCGTCCAAACCTCCGATGGCATAGGCATTGCCGTTATGGTCAGGAGCGTAACCCAGGTAGGAACGGGGTACGTTCATGGAGGCAAGCGGAGACGCACCATCGCTGGGACTATAACTGATGACGGCGCTGGAGGAGCTGGTGCCGTTATTGCCGCCGTAAACGATGATTTGGCCGCCACTGACCACGGCACCCGGCGCAAGGTTGCCGTAGAACGGCTGGCCCAACGGCGTCCAGTTACTGTTGGTGGCGATCAGACCTTCGGGATAAGCGGTGGTACCGGCAATCACGACGTTACCCAGACCGGGCATCACGACCGTCGCTGCGTCACTGCCCGGATAATCCATGGCCGGCCCGGGAAACCAGGTCAAGGGAGCGGCGCCCAGGCGCGCTCCGACAAACAACAGTGTGATTCCGGTTAAAGTTAAAAGAGATTTCTGGAGCCGGTTCGTTTTCATAACGTTCATCGTTTTTGAATTTCTCCTCACGCTGAGCCGGGTAAGCCGGAATTGTTTTTAGCTCAGCAATCTGTGGCCATCTTATATTGCTTAATGGTGGTATCAAGTAAAAGTTATAACACGAAGCGGTTCAAAATGTTATCCCGCGTTTGGTTGAACCGGAATCAGCCAGGTCGCCTGCTTTCGACCTGGTCACAACAATTTTGGAGTGACCGGCGGCGGGAAAAGGAAATTACCTTCGCCGTCCGCCGACTCCCGGTTCGCCCGATATCATTTGTATCCCCGGGGTTTGGGTATAGGTTGAGGGTGGAGCCGTCTCCGTTTCGCTCCCCTGCGCCAAGGGGTGAAAGGTGGAAAGAGAAATGACGCCAGAAGAAAACGGGAATCGGTCGGTGGTGGAAGGAAATGTATGTCGTCGCCGACAGCGGGAATCATCGGGCCGGGAAGTCAGCGCAAAACGGCGTTGATTGTGGAAGGGGGAGCCATGCGCGGGGCGTGGGCGGCCGGGGTATTGGCCTTTCTGCATGAAACCGGGCGACGGCAATACGACCTCGTGTATGCGGCTTCTTCCGGCGCCTGTTCGGCGGCTTACTTTGTCGCCGGCTTGTGGGAACCGGGCCTGACCATCTGGCGCGAACTGGCCAGCAAGGTGGTGCGCAAAGCCAATTTTCTCCACCATAAACCCATCATCGATCTGGCCTACCTGGTGGACCACGTCATCCGGCAACACGTTCCGCTTTCGGTCGAGGCGCTGCGAAAAGCGCCCACGCGTTTCTTCATCGTGTTGACGGACTGTCACACCGGCAGGCCGGTTTATTTCCACGTTCGTGATGACCGGGTCTTTGCCGCCCTCCGTGCCACCGCCTCCCTGGCCCTGGCGACGCGTGGATTTGATTTCGTGGACGGCCATCCGTTCGCCGACGGCGGGGTGGCGGACCCGATTCCCGTCCGGCGCGCGATCCTGGATGGGGCCACGGACATCACCGTGGTGCTCACGCATAAACTGACTTTTCAGCTCAAGCCGATCCCGCACTGGCTGGGACGGGTGGCCTACCCGGAATTTCCCCGGGTGGCCCAGGTCTGGACGGCCCGGCAAAATGTAAACTACAATGACGCGCTCGAACTGATGAAGCATCCGCCGGCGGGGGTGCGCATCCAGGTGTTCAGCCCGCTCCGGCCGCTGCCGGTCGGCTCCTTTACCGTCGAACCCAAACGCATCGAGGCCGCCCTGGTCCTGGGACATGACGAGGCGTTGGCGCAGGTCAAGCGCGAGGGGTAACGCGCCACGGTGGAGATTGGGCCTGGCGTTTGGGATTTGGCGTCCGGGGGTCCGGTTCAGCGCGAGAACACGTATTGATGATGTCCGGGAACGCGGCAACACTCGTTCTGCTTCCCGGATGCGGTCTTAAAACACTTCCGCTTTCAGGCCGGTAACCTGGCGGACGAGCTGTGCAATGTGCGACAGCGTTTTCAACGGCAGGTGCCCGCATTCGGCGTGCGACATGGGCCGCGCGGCGGAATAAATTTGCACGAGGGAGATCTGGGCGCCCCGGGTTTTTAATTCCTTGAGCCGCTGCGCAAACTGCTCGATTTGTTCCAGCGACGGTTCTTCTTCGTTGATGGCCGGGAACAGGCTTTGAATGACCACCGGTCGCTGGCGGGCCAGCGCGAGAATGTTCGCCAGCACCTTGTCCAACGGAACGTTGGGCCGGTCCACCTTGTTCAAATAATCCTGCGTGCCGCCGTCCAGCTTCACCCAGATCTCATCCGACTTGGTGAGGCGTTTGAGGCTCTCCTGCACCTGCGGGCGGTCCAGGGCGGTGCCATTGGTGATCAGGACGATTTTGAAAAACGGAAAGCCGCCGAGCGCCCGGACATGAATCACTTCCTGCAGGGCTTCGGCAAAATTCGGCGCCAGGGTCGGCTCGCCATCGCCGCTCAACGCCACGTGACGCAACTGCAGCAGCTCCGTCGGCAACGACTGATAGTGCGGGCGTTCATGCAACCGGCCCTGCAACACGTAGGTGAGCGTCCGCTGCAGCTCCTCCCCCATGACGCCCACGTCCAGGGTCGTCTCCGCGGACGGCGTGCGGCGGTCCACCTCGCAGTACAGGCAATCGAAATTGCACAGCTTGTCGGGGTTCATGTTCACGCCCAGCGACAATCCGTGCGCGCGGGACGAGATGACGGCATAGACAAAGCGGTTGTTGAGAAAATCACGCGGCCGGTCAAACGCGGCTTCGCGCGCCGGGATGTGATTTTTCTTTTCCGGTTGCCCGGTTCCCGTCAATGGTCTGGTCTTTGGTTCTTCCACAATTCTCACAAGTCACTCTAAAACCGGGCGGGACCGCGCACTACACGGTTATTGTCAAAATTTCGCCATACCTTGCAGGAGTTAATGAAGAGGTTTAGCGAAACGTTTCAACCGGCGGAATAGGCGTCTGGTTTCGCGGATTTTGGCAAAGACGGAACATCTTTTGGTAATATCACTCTGCTTATTGTCCATATCAATCCTTTGAAGTAAACTGATGACATGACTGCAATTAAAAATGATCGGGCGGCCTGGCTGAAGGCCGGCAATGCAACCTGTTCCCATCCCCCGCTCCGGGCGCCGGCCAAGGCCTGGCGGCTGATTTTGCTGGGCGCCCCCGGCGTCGGCAAAGGGACCCAGGCGGACCTGCTCCACGAACGATTGGGCGCCTGTCACCTGTCCACCGGCGACGTTTTCCGCGCGGCCAAGACCCTGCCGGACGGGCAAAGAAGCCCGGCCATGGACTGCGCGCTGGATTTCATGCGGCGCGGCGACCTGGTGCCGGACCAAACGGTGCTGGACATGGTGAGCGAGCGCCTGCGCTGCCTGCATTGCTGCGGCGGATTTCTCCTCGACGGTTTTCCGCGCACCGTGGTCCAGGCCGAGGCCCTGGAGAAACTGATGCAACGGGAAGAGGTGGCGATGACCGCGGTGCTCAATTACGAGCTGCCGATGGAGGAAATCGTGGCCCGCATCAGCGGCCGGCGCACCTGTTCCCAGTGCAAGGCGGTCTATCACGTCGTTTCCCGGCCGTCCCGCACGGAGGGCGTTTGCGACAGTTGCGGCGGGAAATTATTCCAGCGCGAAGACGACCGGCCCGAGTCCGTTCGCGTGCGCATGGCGGCCTACGAAAAAAGCACCCGGCCACTGATCAAATTTTACCAGGAACGCGGTCTGCTGGTGCCCATCATCGCCGGCGGCACGCCGGAGGAAACCTTCCAGCGCACCCTCGTGGCGCTCAATGGCGTCCTGACGGACTAGCAAATCCTCGGCAGTTGCTCGCCGCTGGGCATGTCGAGAATCCGGCTCGCGCCGATCGCGCTTTTCAACGTGACGAGCGGCGCGGAACTTTCAGCCACCCGGCCGATCGCCGCCGACTCCGCGCCCAACGCATGGCCGCGCATGATCGACAGCGCGCGGTCCGCATCCGCGGCCGCCACAAACGCCACAAACCGCCCTTCGCACGCGACGTGCAACGGGTCCAGACCCAGCATCTCGCACGCGGCGTGGACGTCTTCACGCACCGGCACGGATTTCTCCACGATCTCGATGCGCACACGCGCCGCCTCGGCAATTTCGTTGAGCGCGCTGGCCAGTCCACCACGCGTCAGGTCGCGCAGGCAATGGATCTCAATTCCGGCCTTGAGCAATTCCCGGACAATTTCGTGGACGGGCGCGGAATCGCTTTCGATGGCGCTCTCGAATTGCAGTCCTTCGCGCACGGCCATGATGGCCATGCCGTGCCGGCCCAAATCGCCGCTCACCAGGACGGCGTCGCCGGGTTGCACGTTTTGCGGTGTGATTTGCAGGTCGTGTTCGACGATACCGATACCGGCGGTATTGACAAACACGCCGTCGCCCTTGCCTTTGTCCACCACCTTGGTGTCACCGGTTATGATTTGTACGCCGCAGCGTTCGGCGGCCTGTTGCATGGAACAGGCGATTTTCCAGAGCATTTCCATCGGCAGGCCTTCCTCGATGATGAACGCGGCGCTGAGGTAAAGCGGTCGCGCGCCGCTCATGGCGAGGTCGTTCACGGTGCCGTGCACGGCCATCGAGCCAATGTCGCCACCGGGAAAAAATAACGGGCGCACCACATAGGAATCCGTCGTGAAAGCGAGTTTCCTGCCGGTCCACGGCACCACCGTCGAGTCGTGCTGCGTTTCGAGCAACGGATTACGGAAGACCGCCAGGAACATTTTGCCGATGAGCTGGTGCATCAACCGCCCGCCGCCACCGTGCGCCAGCAGCACGTGCGGATACTGCGCGATGGGAATGGGACAACTCAGCGCAAATTGATCGTTTGGTTCCATAATGGCTCGTGATTCTGGATTTGCGATTTACGATTTACGCACCGCTCCCAAATTCGAGGTTGCCGCGCAAATCGCATATCGTAAATCGTAAATTCAATGCCGCCGGTAGCGGTAATAGGCCGCGCACGCGCCTTCACTGGAGACCATCGTCGCGCCCAGCGGATGTTCCGGCGTGCATTTTGTGCCGAAAGCGGAACATTCGTGCGGTTTCTTCAAGCCCTGCAACACCAGACCGCTGATGCACTCGGCCGGTTCCTCGACGTGATGTTCCGCCACCCCGAATTTTTTCCCGGCATCGAACGCCGTGTACGCCTCGCTCAAGCCCAGCCCGCTCTGCGGGATTTCGCCCACGCCGCGCCATTTGCGCGGAATGACGCGGAACACCTCGCGAATCAATTTCTGCGCGGGCTGGTTGCCTTCGCGGCGGACCGCGCGCGCGTATTGATTTTCGACCCCGGCCCGGCCGGATTCCAGCTGTTGCACGACCATCAGCACGCCCTGCAAAATGTCCAGCGGCTCAAAACCGGTCACCACAATCGGCACGCGGTATTTTGCCGCGACGGGAAAATATTCCTCGAAACCCATCACGGTGCAGACGTGTCCGGCGGCCAGAAAGCCCTGGATTCGGCAGTTCGGCGATGACAGCAATGCTTCCATCGCGGGCGGCACCAGCACATGCGAGACGAGCAGGGAAAAGTTTTTGAGCTGCTTGTGCGCGGCCTGATATACGGCCATCGCCGTGGCGGGGGCCGTGGTTTCAAAACCGACGCCGAAGAACACCACCTCCCGGGCCGGATTTTGTTCCGCCAGTTTCACGGCATCGAGCGGCGAATAAACGATGCGCACGTCACCGCCTTGGGCCTTCACCGAAAGCAGATCCGTGGCGCTGCCCGGCACGCGCAGCATATCGCCGAACGACGTAAAAATGACGCCGGGCCGCGCGGCGATATCGAGGGCCTGGTCGATGATTTCGAGCGGCGTGACACAGACCGGACAGCCCGGACCGTGGATGAGCGTGATGGTTTTGGGCAGCAGTTCATCGATGCCGAATTTGACGATGGCGTGGGTCTGGCCACCGCAAACCTCCATGATGTTCCAGGGCCGGGTCGTGGCGCGGTGCACTTCACGCGCAATTTTTTGCGCGAGTTCGCCGTCACGGTATTCGTCGAGATACTTCATGCATTATTTGGTGGGGCGAGGCTGCTGACGAGCCGGCTCGCGAAGACGCTCGCCCCACCGGTTTGAATTATCAGCCACTCTGTGCAGGCGGAACGCCCGCGCGGTGCTCTTCAAGCTCACCCAATTCCTCGATTTGTTTCAAATACTCGAATACTTTTTGTGCCTCGTCCTCATCCAGCCGGCTCAGGGCAAAGCCGACGTGGACAATGACGTAATCGCCGACCTTGGCCTCCGGCACATAGGCCAGGCTGGCCTCCTTGAGGATGCCGCCGAAGTTGATTTTGCCCATGCGCGTCAACGGGTCGTCGCCGTTGATGCTCTCAATCTTTCCTGGAATGGCCAGACACATTTTTGATTTACGATTTACGATTTACGATTTCATGCCGCGCCCGAAGGGTGGCAATAATTTGACCGAGGGCAATCCCACCATCGTTTGGCGGCACGCGCTGATGCCAATACGGCTGGAATTTTTCCACGCAAAGCCGGTCCACAATTCGTTCGGTCAAATAACGATTTTGAAAACAGCCACCGCTCAACACCACGCGCCGCTCGCCGGTCCTTTTGGCCACGGCCACCACGGCTTCGGCCAGCGCATTGTGAAACTTCGCGGAAATCCTGCCACTGGCAACGCCATTTTGCACGTCCGATAAAATCGCTTCAATCATCGGCGACCAATCCAAAACAAGTGACGGGTGACGGGTGACGGGTGACAGGTTGTAATGTTCGTTCGTCTTGATTCCATTTAGGGTGAACTCCAATTCCATGGCGGCCTGGCCTTCGAACCGCATTTGCTGGCGCAGGTTGACGAGCGAGGCCACCGCGTCGAACAAGCGGCCCATGCTGGAGGTAACGGGTGCATTCAACTTTTTTGCCAGCATCGTTTTCAAGGCCGCCAGTTCCGTTGGAGAAAAGGCCGCAACCGGCGCAAGGTCCTTCCGTTCGAAAACGGCGTCGCCAAATAGTTCATACAGCAGACCGAGCGCGGTGCGGCGCGGTTCCTTCACCGCCCGCTCGCCGCCGGGCAGCCGGAACGGGCGTAAATGGGCAATCCGTTCAATGTGCCTTTCCGTAACGACAAAAAATTCTCCGCCCCAGATGGTGCAATCCAGTCCATAACCCGTGCCATCCCAGGAAACACCCAGCGCCGGCGGCGACAGTTCGTTTTCCGCCATGCAGGACAGGACGTGGGCAATGTGGTGCTGAACACCAACCCTGGCAGGGCGCGATGTCCCCATCGCGCCGACAGCGGCGGGTTGCGGAGAACCCGCCTTACCTCCCAATTCATCCGCAAACCGGGTTGAAAGATAATCTGGATGCAAATCGGCGGCGACGACTTGCGGTTCTGCTTCGTAAAGCTTCTCGAAATCAGCAATCACCCGCCGAAAGGCATTGTAGGCCGGTTCGGTCTCCAAATCACCGATGTGCTGGCTGAGGAAAACCAGCGGACCGATGGACAAGGCGATGGCGTTTTTCAGGTGCGCGCCCACGGCCAGCACGATTTCGGATTTCGGATTTCGGATTTCGGAGTTCAGAATGATTGGTAACGGTGCAAAACCTCTCGCCCGTCTCAAAACCAGTTCGCGATCGAGCATCACGCGCACCATCGAATCGTCCACGTGCCGGACAATGGGACGATCGTGAACGAGGAAGACATCGGCAATGTCGCCGAGCCGTTCCAAGGCTTCGCGTTCGTCCGTGCAAATCGGTTCGTCGTTCAGGTTGCCGCTGGTGGCGACGACCGGAAAACCGAGTTCGGCCAGCAACAAGTGGTGCAGCGGCGTGTACGGCAGCATCACCCCGAGATGGGGATTGCCGGGAGCCACGGCATTGACGATTTGTGATTTACGATTTGCGATTTTTTTGAGCAGAACGATGGGAGATTCGGCGGAACGAAGAAGCCGCTCTTCCAAGGGTGAGACTTCACATTCGGCCTTTATGCCTTCCAACGATGGGAACATCAGGGCAAAGGGTTTTTCCTCGCGCTGCTTGCGTTCGCGCAGACGGCGCACGGCCGGCTCGTCCCGGGCGGCGACCATGAGATGAAAGCCGCCGAGTCCCTTGACGGCGACGATTTGACCGCGACGGAGGGCCCGGGCGGCGGCGCGCAAGGCCTGGTGCCCGCCAAAGACCGCCTCGCCGGCAAGGTTCCACAATTCCAGGTGCGGGCCGCAAACCGGACAGGCATTCGGTTGCGCATGAAACCGGCGGTCGCGCGGGTCGTCGTACTCCGCCCGGCATTGCGGACACATCGTGAATTGCTTCATCGAGGTGTTCGCCCGGTCATAGGGCAGGGATTTAATGATGCTGAAACGCGGGCCGCAATGGGTGCAATTGGTAAACGGATAGCGATGGCGGCGATTTTTCGGATCGAAAATTTCGCGCAGACAATCCGGGCACGTGGCAATGTCCGGCAACACCAGCGCGGTCTTGTCGCCGCCGGCCTCGCTCGGCCGGATTTCAAAATGCTTGAACCCGACCGCGTCGAGCCACGACGCTTCCAGGCCATGGATGAAACCGGGCGCGGGTTTTTCGGCTTCGAGGCGCAGCAGAAATTGTTCGAGGGCCGCGCGCGGGCCTTCGGCTTCGATAAAAACACCCTGGGAGGAATTATGGACCCCGCCGGTGAGGCCAAGGCCGGTGGCGAGCCGGAAGACAAAGGGCCGGAAACCGACGCCCTGCACCGCGCCGCGAACGGCGATCTTCAATCGCGTTGCCGGCGGTGGGTTCACAAAATCCACTCCTTTCAGCGGTCGATCTCGAAACTTTCGAGCACCATGTCGGTGGAGTTCACGGCCTCCACCTCCACCGAGGCGCATTTCGGGCAGACGTCGGGCAGATGATGGCCATGGAATTGATGGCCACAGGACTTGCACCGCAGCGTTGGCTCGACTTCGGTGAGCTGGAGCGTGGCGTCCTGGACCAGCGGGATTTCCTTTTTGACGATGTCAAAACTGAACTGCATGTGATCGCTGCTGTGGCTGGTCAGGGCGTTGAACCGGATTTTGACCGACTTGACGCGTTTGGCCTTTTGCGCAACCGCTTTTTTTTCAACGGTTTCCAAAATGGCGCGGACGAGATGAACTTCGTGCATAAATGAGAGTGTTGGCGTTTGGCGGTAATTGTCAATTCATGAGCGGCAAAGGTTTTTGATGGCCTGGACGGCGGTTTCAAATCCGCGCTCAGCGACGGGCGAAAAGTCCGTGCCGAAACCCAGCTTCACGGCGGGAATGGTCAGCCACCATGCCTCGGGCGCATGGCCGAAAACATCGCGCGCCAGGGCGAGCATCGTGCGCGGGTCGGCCGCGTGGGCCATCAGCTGGGAAGTCTCGCCCGGTTCAAGTTTGCGAAATTGCGTTTCGTCCGGGACATCCAGGGCGGCGTCCACAAACACCACCGTGCGCGCCCGGGAAATCGGTTCGGCGTGTTCGGGCGAAAGCTGCTGGCAAACCAGCGTGTGCACGCCGGGCAATTGCAACGCTTCCACGGCTTCCGCCACCTTCGGGCCGACCCCGTCGTCGCACCGCAACGGGTTGCCGTAGCCGATGACCAGGAGTCCGGCGATTTCGGGAGGTGATTGTTTTTTATTCATGGGATAAATTTAAATGTTATAATCCCGGATACCGGCGGATTGAACCGGTTCCAGGCGGGGCGCCGGCGCGCGGGGCAACAGCCAAACGGCGAGCAACCACCCATAAGCCAGGGAATCCAGGAGGAGTTCGACGCTGTGAATGTTCCGCAGGGTCCACGGCATCCAGTAAGCCTGGATCAACCCAAAAAGCCCGGAAACCACGAACAGGTTCAAGCCGAACGTCCACGCGAACCGCGCCCGCGATCCCGGCCAGACCATCACAATGGGCAACGCCGCCAGCAGGGCGATCAGGCTGCGGAGACATTGCACGCCGATGACCACGCCCAGGGACGGCATCTGCAGACCAAAGGCCTGGGCCTGGTAAAATTTCCCGACCATCAGGCCCACCGGCATGCCGAAGGCGAAATACACAATGGGAAAGGCAAGCCAGGCGCCCAGGAACCGGATCGCCCATTGCGTGGCAGTCCGGTTGGCAACCCATGCACCGGGGCCCCTGGAAAACAAGGCTCCGGATTCACGACGGCTGAACAACAGGACAACGGCACCGGCCACGAACAAACACGGAAACAGCATGGTCACCACGATTGCCGGTCCGCCGCCGACGGTGGTGAAGATACCGGCTTCAATCGTGTTGTTGATTCCCAGCCAGGCGAACGCAAACCAGGCGATCATGGCAAAGCGCACACCACGACTTCCCGGAAGCCGTTGCGACAGCGCCGCCAGCGCGATGGAAAGCAAAATCCCGGCGTCGAGGCAGAGGACACCCAGCAACGGCAAATTCATCGGCGCGGGCAGTTTGGGCTGCTCCAGATGCAGGGCGGTCGAGAACGCACCACCGGCGATGGTGCCGACTGCCAGGCTTAACGCGCATAGAAAAATTTTCCCGATATATTTGAACATGTTAAACCGGTTTTGATTTATTGGGTTGAAAACGTTGTTTCCTCCGGCGTTCGGAAACCTTCGCCATCAGCGACGGAATCATGCCCAAGGACAGGAACAGCGGCACGGCAATGAGCATCGCTCTGAACACCCAGGTGGTAAACTTCCCGGCATAAGGATTGAAAAATTTGTCGGCCAGAGGGTCGTAAATCCCCGGGCCCATGGCGTGCTTCCCCCAAACGATGGCACCGTTGGCGTACCAACCGAACGCGGCCCCACCCATCGCAATCGGGGCAAGCGCCACTCCGCCCATCGCCAGCCATAACCCCGCCGCCACGCTGCCCAAGGCGATCACACCCACCGCCACAACCGAAATGGAAACCAGTCCGTAACCAAAAATGCCGCAGGCGATCACGCCCACCGCCACATCGCCAAAGGCAATCACACCCCGCGGCCGGCTGCCCACCGCGACGATTCCCCTGGCGCTGCGTTTGCGTCCCGTCGCGGGGTCCACGCCCGTCGCCACGTGCAATAACGGCAGGCCGAACACCGTGGCTTGGGAGCGATATTCATAGCTGAGTCTGCGGCTCACTTCCGGTGACAGCTTTGAGGCCACCCCCGCAACCGCCTCCAGTTGCACCCGGATCTCGCCGGCCTGCTGGCAGCGGCGCCGGGGATTCCGCTCCAGCATCTTCAACACCAGCTCGTCCACCCGCGCGTCCAACGCCGATTTCCGGGAGGGCAATTCGAACCGGCCCAGCGGCAATTCCCCCGTCAGCATTTCATAGAACACCACGCCCAGCGAATAGAGGTCGGCGCGCTGGTCCACTTCGAGCGGTTGATCCATCTGTTCCGGGGCCATGTAATGCATCGTGCCCATGACCTGGTTGGACACCGTTAATTGCAGGTCCGGCCGGGTCACGCCCAGCAGTTTGGACAACCCGAAATCAGCGATCTTGGCATGGCCTTTTTTATCCACCAAAATGTTCTCCGGCTTGATGTCGCGATGGACAATGCCTTCGCCGTGGGCGTGTTCGAGCGCTTCACAGACTTGCAGCACCAGGCCCAGTGCGTCGCGCGGCGCCAGTGGACCGGCCTGCAGCATTTGCCGCAGATTCACCCCATCCACGAATTCCATGAGGAAGTAATAAAGCGAACCGGATTGCCCGAGATCAATCACCGTGACCACGCCCGGATGACTGAGCCGGGCCAACGCCTGCGCCTCACGGGCGAACCGTTCGGCAAAGGTGGGTTCGGTCGAAATCTGAGGCGGCAAAATCTTGAGCGCCACCAGCCGGTTGAGTCCGCGTTGACGTGCCTTGTAAACCACGCCCATGCCGCCATGACCGAGCAGGCCGAGGATTTCGAGTTGGGGAAAAAGACTTTTCAGCGCGTCCGGGTGCGGGGGAGAAAAACCGGCGTCCGGGCGCGGCGGCGACCCGGCGGCCCTGTTGGCCGCAAGGCATCGGGGACACAACCTCTGCGTTGAATCCGCAGGAAGCTCTGTCTTGCAAGACTCGCAAATTCGGAGCGTTTCCATTTCACCTACGGGCCGGACAGGCCTGTTTACAGTTTCGACCCGGCCCCGGAAACCGGCCTCCCGCAATTTGGCTTTTAATCCACTTCCCTTGCATCCAAAGCGAGTTGCCGGTGAGAACTACGACCGTCATCTTGACGACCGGTCAACGTGCGCACGCCGGGCAGCCGGAACGCCCCACGGCTTCGCCACCTTCGATCCGGCAACGCTGTTTTAGTTGCTGCCATCGGCCGTCCGGGGCGGAATGCGGGTGGCCTGGCTGGCCACGCATTGCCAACGCCCGTCCCGCTCCACGAACACGTCGGTCATTCGTTGCGGTCCGCTAATATCAACGCCATTGGATTGGCCGTTCCACACCACGCGCAGGGTGACCACGGCTGTGTGGTCATAAAGCCGGACCTTCACGTCGCTCAGCTCAAAAGAATCGATGGTCAGGCTGCCGGATTTGATGGTTTCCAGCGCCCGGGCCTTGGTCCAGAGCCGTCCGGCCGGATCCGTAAACACATATTCCTCCGCCTGGATCTGATCAATTCTGGCGACATCCCGGTGTTGCACGGCATCGGCCCATGCCTGTTCCAGGGCCTGGAGTTCGTGTTCGACCTTTTGGGGTTTGCCCGGGGCGGCATTGGTCTGGCTGTTTGTCTGAGCATGCAACAACGAGAACGCCAGGCAAACGGCCGTGATGAGGAGAAGCATTCTTTTCATGTTCGATTCTTTCCCGGCCGGGTTCGTTTTTAAAAAATGGGCGGGGAAATGGCCGACCTGCCGTCTCCCCGCCACCAAACCAACCAAACACACCAACCAACGAAAAAATTATCCGCGCGCCGTTTCGTTTATTCGGTGCGGTTCAAAGCGGCCGCACGGGTCACTGGCGTTTGAAAATCACCACCCGTATATTCGGGCCGGAAACGAAATCGGCCGGACGCTGGGGATCGCCGGGCGAAGCCGCGGCAATTTTCAGGTCGTTCCCCTGTTGTTCGTAAATGGCCAGCACGGTGGCGCCGACATTCTGGGGCGATTCCTGAATGGTGAGGTCCAATTGCATCGGTTGGACCTTTTCGTTCAAAACAAAAACGCCGCGCGTCCAGTCATTTGACTGGACACCCCGATACTCCAATCGGTTACCGGCAACCGTCACTTCACAGGATGCGTTGGGGGGCGACGCATCGTGACCCGTCCACCGCCCTTCAAGGCTGGTTATAACCATTTTTTGCCGGCTGCAACCAACCGCCGCGCCCAACAACAGCACCGCCAACAACCAGCGTATTGAAGAATCGATTTTCATTTTGAGCTCCGATTTCGGTTTGGGTTTGGACTAACCGCGCGCCATTTCATTGAGCACCGTGCCGTCCGGCGCGATGAGCCGGACCAGCAATGGCATCTGGCCGACGGCGTGCGTCGAACAACTCAGGCATGGATCGTAACAGCGGATGCCGTGTTCAATGCGGTTGAGCATCGGTTCGGGAATGTCGTTGCCGTGCACGTAGTGCCGCGCGATTTGCGCCACAGTCTGGTTCATCGCCAGGTTGTTCTGGCCGGTGGCGACGATGAGATTGACCTTCCGGAGCAGGCCGTTGGCGTCCACGGTGTAATCATGGAACAGCGTGCCGCGCGGGGCTTCGCTCACGCCCACGCCACGCAGGTTGTTGATGCCGGCATCGGCCCGCAGGTTGCCACTGAGCAAATCGGGATCGTCCAGATAACGCTCGATGTATTCCAATGACGCAAGAATCTCGATCAGCCGCGCGTAATGGTAGAGAAAGGACGACGTGACCGCGCCGCGCCCCATTTGTTTGAAATTCTTCAACTCGGCGTCGGCCTTGGGCACGCCCATTTGCTCGCACACGTTGAGGCGCGCCAGCGGACCGACGCGATACATGCCGTCCGGAAACCCCAGCGGCAGGTAATAAGGCGATTTGAGATACGACGAATTTTGGACGGACTCACCAATGAACTCGTAATATTTCTGCGGGTCGAGCTGGTCGGCGATGATGCTGCCGCTGCTGTCCGTAAACCGCAGTTTGCCGCCGTGATGTTCCCAGGTGCCATCGGGCGCGACCAGCCCCATGAACAACGATGGAAAATTGCCAAAGATCTGAACCTCGCGCTGATGGGTGGTGAGGGTCTTTTTGAAGAGGTCGAACGCGACCTGCGTGGTGGCGAACGTTTCCGGCAGCCACGCGCGGATTTTATCGCGACCCGCTTCCGTCAACGGACTGCGCACCCCGCCCGGGACGGCCCACGCGGGATGAATTTTTTTGCCGCCGAGAATTTCAATGACTTCCTGGCCGAACTGGCGCAGGCGGATGCCGGCGCGGGCGAGGTCGGCGTTGGCGGCGATCAAGCCAAACACGTTGCGTTGGGCCTGGGGCGTGTCCCAGCCCATCAGGAAATCCGGGGCGCTCAGGTGGAAGAAACTCAACGCGTGGCTCTGGACAATCTGGCCGAGATTCATCAGCCGGCGCAGCTTGTCGGCGGCGGGCGGGATGCTGACGGCCATGATGGCGTCGCCGGCCTTGGCCGAGGCCAGCAAATGGCTGACCGGGCAGATGCCGCAAATGCGCGGTGTGATGCCGGGCATCTCGCTGTAGGGCCGGCCTTCGCAGAATTTCTCGAAGCCGCGGAATTCCACGACATGGAATATGGCGTCGGACACATTGCCCGCGTCGTCCATGAAGATGCTGATCTTGGCATGGCCCTCAATGCGGGTCACGGGGTCAATGACGATGCGTTTTGACATATTTTATAAATTCATTCCGGTAGGGCGGGCAGTCCTCTGCCCGCCGGGCGGCGCGCACGGAGTGCGCGCCCTACCATTTATCCAAATTTCAGTTGCGTGCCTTCCAGTTTCGGCGTCTGGCCGCCCAACACCTGGACCATCAGCGCCTTGATGCGGCCGGCCGGCGGCGGGCAACCGGGCAGAAAATATTCGACGTAGACGGCTTCGTGCACGGGCACAACGCGTTTCAGCAACAGCGGGAGAATTCCCTCAGCCTTCGGCAGGGACGAATTGTCCTGCGCGTTCTCGATGTAAGCGCGCTGGAGCACATTCTCGTCGTTGCTCAAACCAAGCTGGTTGCGAATGGCCGGGACGTTGCCGGTGACGGCGCAATCGCCGAAGGAAACCAGCACTTTCGTCCGCTCGCGGATGGTGTGAAGGATTTCAAGATTGTCCTCATTGCAAACCGCGCCTTCGATGAGGCAGACGTCCACATTTTTCGGGTATTCCTTCACGTCCATGATCGGGCTGTAGACGAGATCGATTTTGCCTGCGAGTTCGATGAGGAACTCGTCCAGGTCAAGGAACGACATGTGGCAGCCGGAGCAGCCACCCAGCCAGACTGTTGCAACACGCAATTTCATAATTCACATTTCACGGCAACCATTGTTTTTTCTCCCGGGCGTTGACGATGAATTCGAGTTTGGTGCGGTCGCGTTCCATTTCGGACACCGTCGAACCCTGGTAGAACAGCGCGCCGGTCGGACAGGACATGACGCATTTGCCGCAGGCCGTACAGGTCTCGGAATCGCCCCACGGCTGGTTCAAATCGCTGATGATGGTGGCTTTGGCGCCGCGGCCGGAAACGTTCTTGGTGCCCGCGCCTTCGATGTGCCAGCATACGCGCACACAGCGGGCGCACAGGATGCAGCGGTTGTGGTCCATGCCGAACAGCCGGTGCGTCGCGTCCACGCTCCACTTCGGGGTGGAATAATCGTAGCGCACGTGGTCCATGCCCTGGCTGTAGGCCAGCGTCTGCAGTTCGCAATGGCCGTTGGCCACGCACACCGCGCAGACGTGGTTGCGTTCGGCAAATAACAGTTCCAACGTCATGCGGCGGTATTTCCGCAGGCGTTCGCTGTCGGTTTTGACGTCCATGCCCTCGCTGATTTTGGTTGTGCAGGCGGGCAGCAATTTACCGATGCCCGCGACCTCCACCAGGCACAGGCGGCAGGCGCCGACATCGTACACGCCATCGAGATGGCAGAGCGTCGGGAGTTTGATCCCGGCATCGGTGGCGACCTCCAGAATGGTCGCACCTTCCTCGGCGCTGACCTGTTTTCCATCAATGGTTAACGTTTTGGCGGCCATAAAATTACCTGGTTGCCGGTTGGGATTTCTTCGCCTCGCCATTGCTGTGCGGGCCAAAGGGATCGGGCTGCAACAGCTCCTCGTATTCCTTCCGGAAGTACCGCAAGGTGCTCAACGTGGGGTTTGGTGCCGTCTGGCCCAGACCGCACAAGCTGGTGTTTTTTACCATGTCGCAAAGCTCCTCGAGTTTGGCGAGGTCGCGCGCGGTGGCCTGGCGATTGAGAATCTTCTCCAGCAAATGGAGCATCTGCGCCGTGCCGGCCCGGCAGGGAATGCACTTGCCGCACGATTCATCCACACAGAATTCCATGAAATAACGGGCGACGTCCACCATCCGGGTGGTCTCGTCCATCACAATCATGCCGCCCGAGCCCATGATGGAACCGAGCTTGGTAAGCGAGTCGTAATCCACCGGTGTATCGAGCGCGTCGGCGGGAATGCAGCCGCCGGACGGTCCGCCGGTCTGGACGGCCTTGATTTTGCCGCCATCAGGTGCGCCGCCGCCCATTTCTTCGACAATCTGCCGCAACGGCGTGCCCATCGGCACTTCGATGAGGCCGGTGTTGGTGATTTTGCCGGCCAGCGCAAACACCTTGGTGCCCTTGCTCTTTTCCGTGCCAATGCCGGCGAACCAGTCCGCGCCCTTGCGGAGAATCGGCGGCACGTTGGCAAAGGTCTCGACGTTGTTGATGAGCGTGGGGCAACCCCACAATCCGCTCTCGGCCGGGAACGGCGGGCGCGGACGGGGCGTGCCGCGTTTGCCCTCGACGGAAGCCATCAACGCGGTTTCCTCGCCGCAAACAAACGCGCCGGCGCCGATACGGATGTCGATGTTGAAATTGAACGGCGATTCAAAAATGCCGCTGCCGAGCAGGCCGAGTGTCTTGGCCTGTTTGATGGCGGTCTGCAACCGTTTGATGGCCAGCGGATATTCGGCGCGGCAGTAAATGAAACCCTGGTTCGCGCCGACGGCATAAGCGGCAATGGCCATGCCTTCGAGCACGCTGTGCGGGTCGCTTTCCAAAACGCTGCGATCCATGAACGCACCGGGATCGCCCTCGTCGGCGTTGCAGATGACATATTTCTGCGCGCTTTGCGTCTTGGCGACCGTGCCCCATTTGAGGCCGGTGGGAAAACCCGCGCCGCCGCGTCCGCGCAAGCCGCTTTTAACCATGGCCTCCACCACTTCCTTCGGCGTCAGCTCGCGGAGCACGTGGTGTAACGCCTGGTAACCGTCGGCGACGATGTAGGCTTCAATGCGTTCGGGGTCAATCTCGCCGCTGTTGGTCAGGACGATGGACAATTGTTTCTTGAAAAACGGGTGGTTGAAGTCGCCGCGTTTGATCTTCGTCTTGCCGCCGGCCAAGGTCTTGACCAGTTCCAGGGCGTCCTCCGGCGTGACTTTTTCGTAAAGCGCATTCTGCGTGTCCACACTCACCAGCGGGCCTTCGCAGCACAGTTTCATGCAGCCGACGCCGCGCACTTCCACCTCGTCGCCCAGCCCGGCGTCTTTCACCGCCTGTTCCAGGTTCTTTTTGACGGTTTCCGAATTGGAAGACATGCAGCCGGCGGCCAGGCAGCAACGGATGACCGTCTTTTTGCGGGCGGCCCGTTCCTTCTCGGCAATCGCGTTGAGATCATCAATGACCATGGGAAATCCATCCTTTCAGGTGTTCGAGTGCGGTTTCCGGAGTTTGGCGCGGTGTGACCGTGCCGTCATAAACGACTGCCGGCGCAATGCCGCAGGCGCCGATGCAGCGCGCGGTCAGCAGGGAAAGCTCGTTGTCGGGCGTGGTTTCGCCGGCCTTGATTTTCGCCTTCGCCTCGACCGCTTCGAGCACCTTGGCCGAACCTTTTACGTAACAGGCCGTGCCGAGGCAGACGACGCAGGTGTGTTTGCCCTGCGGTTTAAGCGTGAAAAAATGATAAAAGGTCGCGACCCCATAAACGCGGCTGGCGGGCAGCTTCAGTTTGTAGGCGACGAACAGCAGCAAATCATCGTCCAGATAGCCGAACAACTCCTGCGCCTTGTGCAACACCTCGATCAACGCATCATGCTTGAACTGGTGTTTCTTCATGTGCGCTTCAAGGATCTTGAAACGCTTGTCGCCGCTGGCGTGCTGCATCACCCGGTCAGCCGCCTTTTGTTTTTCGTGTAAGAGTGTTGGTAACATAAAACCCGACCTGCCGTTTCGTAAATTTAATCAACTACTGAATCACCTCATCACTTTCACCGAATTTAATGTAGGGTCGGCCGGCCACCACCTCTTCCCGCAATTTGGTTTTGTGTGCACATTTCTTGCCGGTGGAAAAGGGTCGTGGATTTCCCGCGATCTGATATGGTTCCGGTTTTCCCTGAAACCCCGGGGCGCCACCGGGTAGGCCAAGCACTCCGGCTGGTGGTCAACGCGCACGGCGCGGCGCCGCCGGGCCCGTCAGAAAAAGTGAAGGTATTGCCAAGATATGTGGAGAGCCGTCCGGCGGATGTGCAAAACTTAATTCAGTAAGCGAGATTTGGTTTTTTATTTCGCCAGTGAAAATCACACAAACGATCAATTGAAAATTTATGGCTAAAGCATCGAAGACATCAAAATACGTATATCAATTCGGGAACAAGACGGCCGACGGGAACGGCGGAATGAAACCGCTGCTCGGCGGCAAGGGCGCAAACCTCGCCGAAATGGCCCGCATCGGTCTGCCCGTGCCTCCGGGCTTTACCATCACCACCGAGGTCTGCACTCACTATTATGCCAACAAGCAGACTTATCCCAAGGCGCTCGCGCCCATGGTCGAGGCCGGCGTCGCCCAGATTGAAAAAATCATGGGCACCAAATTTGGCGACAAGACCGCGATGCCGTTGCTGGTCTCCGTCCGTTCCGGCGCCCGCGACTCGATGCCGGGCATGATGGACACGATTTTGAACCTGGGCCTCAACGATGAAACCGTGCTCGCCCTGGTCAAGGCCACTAAAAATGAGCGGTTTGCCTGGGATTGTTACCGCCGGTTCATCCAGATGTACGGCGACGTGGTCATGGGCGTGCAGAAACGACCCAACGAGGACCATGAACCTTTTGAAACCCTCATTCATAAACTCAAACACGACCGACACCACGCTGACATCGAAGATACCCAGATGTCCGTGGCTGATCTGAAGGAACTGGTGAAACGGTTCAAGGCCCTGATCAAGGAGCGCACCAACAGCGAATTTCCGCAGGACCCGTGGAAGCAGCTGTGGGGTTCGATCGGCGCCGTGTTCGGCTCCTGGATGAACGACCGCGCGATTGTCTATCGCCGCAAATACGGCATTCCTGCCGAATGGGGCACGGCCGTCAACGTCCAGGCGATGGTTTATGGCAATACCGGGGAAGAGTCCGGTTCCGGCGTGGCGTTCACGCGCGACCCGGCGACCGGTGAAAAGGTTTTTTACGGCGAATTTCTCATCAACGCGCAGGGCGAAGACGTCGTGGCCGGAGTGCGCACCCCCGAACCCGTGGCGCAGCTGAAGAAGCATTTGCCTCAGGCGTTTGCCGAACTGGAGCAGGTTCGCAGGACGTTGGAGTCGCATTTCAAGGACGTGCAGGATTTCGAGTTCACGATTCAGGAAGGCAAGCTATTCATGCTCCAGACCCGCAACGGCAAGCGCACCGGCCTGGCGGCCGTCCGCTTCGCCATCGAGATGGAGAAGGAAAAGTTGATTGATTGGAAGACGGCCATCCGCCGTGTGCCGGCCGACCAGTTGGACCAGGTGCTGGCGCCGGTGTTTGATCGCAAGGCGGTCAAGGCGGCCAAGTGCATTGCCAAAGGGTTGCCCGCCGGTCCGGGCGCGGCCTCCGGTAAAATGTATCTCAATGCCGATCGTTGCGCGGCGGCGGCTGCCAAGGGAGAGCGGGTGTTGCTGGTGCGCAATGAGACCTCGCCGGAAGATCTGCGTGGGATGATTGCGGCCGAAGGCATCCTGACGGCAAAGGGCGGCGTCAGTTCACATGCGGCGCTCGTCGCGCGGCAGATGGGCAAGGTGTGCGTCTGCGGCGCAGCGGCGTTGCAGATTGATTATCAGGCCCGGACCATGACCGTGGACGGGACGACCTACCAGGAAGGCGATTACCTGTCCATCAGCGGCACGGCGGGTGAAGTGTATCCCGGCGAAATCAAAACGGCGGCCTCGGAAATCGTGCAGGTGCTGGTCGAAAAATCACTCACGGCCAAAGAGAGTGCGACCTACCAGATGTTTGCGAAATTGATGGGTTGGTGCAGCAAGGTCACCAAACTTCAGGTGCGGACCAATGCCGACACGCCGGAGCAGACGGCCAACGCCCTCGCGTTCGGCGCCACGGGCATCGGCCTGTGCCGCACCGAACACATGTTTTTTGAAGGCAACCGCATTGACGC
>Ga0070731_10001755_pt1 | contig 21775 bp, 25 predicted proteins | sample Coa_R1_2_FD_66448 | JGI IMG/M metagenome (GOLD analysis project Ga0070731, IMG submission 66448) | Surface soil microbial communities from Centralia Pennsylvania, which are recovering from an underground coalmine fire - Coalmine... | ecosystem: Environmental > Terrestrial > Soil > Unclassified ... | reverse complement strand
GCATCCCGCGCCGCGCTGGCATGAACTGGACGATGAGGCGCGCAATTTCAACCGCCAGGCCGCCGATCATGTGCCGGTGAAGATGCGCGCGATTGGGTGCGAAATCGTCGCCACTCAGAAAGCCGCGGCCGATTTCCAATTCACCAAAGACGAGCTCGAATTGCTTGCGCAAATGGAACACCGGCGCTGGCGCGCATCGCGGGTGCTGGCGGGATTTCGTTTGGGAGAAACAGCGGATGGGAAGAAAGACCCGCACCGAAAAATTCATCCGCTGCTGGTGGAATGGGCGAAATTGCCTGACGCGGAAAAGGAGAGAGCGCGCGCGACGGTGGCGCGGATACCGGCGTGGCTGGGGATGATTGAGAAGGGATTAAAGCGCGAAGCGGATTGAGCGCGCTTCACAGCCTGCAATTCGAAATCTGCGTTTCCAGAATCGCCGACGCGCCGAGCGCTTCGAGTTTGTCCATGATCTCGATCGACTGTTTGCGCGGGACCATCACTTTCACCGCGACCCACGCCGGGTCTTCGCAGGGGCTGATCGTGGGCGAGTTGTAGCCGGGGGTGAGCACTTCGGCTTCGGCGAGTTTTGCGCGCGGGATGTTGTATTCGAGCAGCGAATATTGCTGCGCGGTCAGCACGCCTTGCAGGCGGCGCACGATCAGGTCGCAGAGCTTCGCGTCGCGCGGCTTTGGCGTTTGGATCAAGACGGCTTGCGATTGCGCGACGGTTTCGATCACCTCAAGCCCGTTGTCGCGCAGCGTGTCGCCGGACTCGACCAGATCGACGATGGCGTCGGCGAGGCCCAGCGCGACCATGATTTCGACGGAGCCGGTAACTTCAAGCAGATTGACTTCGATGGCTTTGCGGCGGAAGAATTCGCGCGCGGAATGAATCATCGAGGCGGCGATTTTTTGTCCTTTGAGCGCTTCGACCGTTTTCGCGCCGCCGGCGCTGCGCGTGGCGACGGCGAGACGGCAGAATCCATAACCGAGTTCAAGCCGCCGATTGACGCGAGCTTCGCAATTGTGTTCGCTGACAAGGTCCAAGCCGACGAGGCCCAAATCCGCGGCACCTTCGGCGACCAGGAGCGGAATGTCGTCAGGGCGCACGAACAGAATCGCGGCTTTGAGGCCGTCAACGTTTGAAAAGAGCGAGCGGTCGCGCTTGCGGTATTTGATGCCGGCGGCTTTGAGCAGCGCTTCGCTGGGTTCCTGCAAGCGGCCTTTGCTGGGGACCGCGATGCGGGTGAGGGATGAGTCCAGATTCAAACGTCCGACCTCCGAATTTCGACGGCTCGAAGAGCCGTCCTGCGAATTCCGGCACATCTTTTAGCCGAAAAACGCTGCGCGCGCACTTGCAGAATTGATCCGCACGATTGGCACTTCGCTGCGAATGCCTTATAACACTGTCAACCCATGTACTCCGCCGCGCCAAAACGCAAAGAACGCAGCATCGTGATCGACCGCGTGGTCGCAGCGCTCGCGCGGCTGATTGTGCGGGTCCTCAACATTCTTCCGGCGCCCGTCGCGCGCAGCTTAGGCCGTGCAGTAGGCCGAATGGCTTGGCGCTGCAGCGGCTATTACCGGCGACGCGTATTAGCGAACATGGACATTGCATTCCGCAATGAAAAAACGCGCGCCGAGAAGGAAGCATTGTGCACAAAATATTTTGAACACGTCGGATTAACGGTAGTCGAGTTTGCCAGAATGACACGGTTGACGCCGCAGAATGTCACTGAATTATGCGATTTGTCCGAATTGCGGCAGTTTGATGAAATATTGGCGAAAAAAAGGGGTCTGCTGTGCGTGCCCGCGCATCATGGGAATTGGGAACTGTGTGGTTACAGTGTGGCATTAATGGGCTATCCGCTGAAGTCCGTCGCCCGCCCGCTGGACAATCCGCTGCTCAACGATTTTATCATGGAGCATCGCCAAAAATCGGGGAACGTCATTATCGAGAAATGGAAGGTGCTTTGGAAGCTGAAGAAGATGCTGGACAAGGGCGACATCGTCACCATGTCCGTGGACCAGAACGGTGGCGTGGCCGGAATGTTCGTGCCATTTTTCGGCTCGCTGGCATCCACGGTTGCGTCGCCGGCTGATTTACATGTCATTACGGGCACGCCCATTATAGTTGCAACGTTAAACCGAAAGCCAGACGGCATCCATCATGTGCTGCGCGTCTGGGACGTGATCGAACACGCTCAAACTGGCGATCAGAAAGCCGACTCGCGCCGCGTGTTGACGCGCATCAATGCCGCAGTTGAACGCTCGATTCGAGAGTACCCAGAGCAGTGGCTGTGGATTCACAAGCGCTGGAAGACTAGGCCTCTTGGAGAGGCACCTTGTGCGGACGGACTTCCCCCGCTGATTGCTTCGAAATCGTGAGATGCAATTATTTCCGCTGATTTTTGCGCAGTATTCTGGATCTTTGGCCGTCATATTGCTGAATATAAAACGTTACTCATACAGAGGCCGCTGGTTTCGTGTGAGTGACTGACAATCAGACTCAACGGTTAAAGGGACAGTGGTGACGGGTTCCGGGTTGCAGACACGCTAAGGCGGCAACTCCGAACCCTGATCCTTGCCCGCCCCTCGACGAAAACTCTGCAAACGACCTTGACGACTTCGGAACAGCCGGTACAGTGTACTTGCTTAACGCGGCTATCCCCTAAATTCGTCGAGATTGATGAAACGCGGTGACGTTCGCAAGTCCGCTGTTGAGCGTATTATTTTCAGCCCCCTGTTTTGATTTTCATGCGAAATAGGCAGTCGCTCCGCGGATGCGGAACGGCGCGGCATGGTTTGATTACGGCAAGATTTTTTAAGGTTTGCTTCAACTCGATTCGGTCAAATGCCGATGACATTATCGGAACTTCTCCGAAACCAATCGAATTCTGATTAAGCGAAGCGCCTATTGTTCAGCAGGCGGCGGACGCGCGGGCGGCAAAAGTCCGGCATTCCGAGCCGCTGAGAGAAAGTGAGAGAGGCAGGGTCCCATGGCATCTTGTTACAAATGTGGAAAGAGCATCACGCAGGGAGTGGAGGGTCCGCTTCCGTTCGATGCGGTGTGCGAGCAGTGTTCGTCCTGGCTGCACAGTTGCGCCAACTGCGCGTTTTACGATGAATACAGTCAGAAGAAATGCCGCGAACCGAAGGCGGATTTCGTCTTCGACCGGCTGGGCAAGAATGCGTGTCAGTACTTCAAGCTGAAGGTGGCTCGCGGCGAACAGACGACCACGCGAAAAATGTCCCCTCGCTCCGAGCAGCACCGGCGACAGGGCGACGCGCGCGAAAAACTTGCGGCGCTGTTCCGCGTATAAATAGGAGGGGCGGCACTTTTGCCGCCCTAAGACGACGCACGGCGGCAGGAGGGCCGCCGCTCCTACACTCACCCCGCCATCCGATTGAACACCGCCTGATACTGCACGCCCGTCTCATCCACACCCAATGGCACAATAAACAAATCGAAGGCGCCCAGCGCGTCGTGCTGGAACGCGTAGGATTTCTGCGGCAGCAGCGATTCCTTCGGCCCGCAAAACATCAGCGAGAAATTCTCGAACGATTTCTTGCCGCTGCGCAAAACTTTTAATTCGCTCACTGAAATCAACTCGAGCTCAATCGCCTCCGCGCCCTCACGCGTGAGGCGAAATTTTGTATTGAGGCGTTGAGCGAATTGATCGCGCGTGATTGATTCAAGCATAGGGCAGTCCCATAACAAGCACTCTTTCGATCGTTACGCGGGTGTTTTGGACCGACGCGCCGCGCGCCGCTCCAATCCGATCATTACGCACGCTAAAACAAATATTCCGAACAACAGATCCAAGAGGATCGCGTACAAATACGAATAATCTTTTAGACCTCGCGTAAAACGAAATGGAAATCCGTGCCCCCCCGCGCCAACGAGATTTGCCATTATTAATCCGACTGCGGCCAACGCCGACAACAGAAGCGTTCGCAAGCGAGGTCGAAAAAAATGAAATCGAGTTCCACACCCATCGCATTTATAGAACAATGGGGCGAATCTTTGATCCACCGGCTTAAAACCTTCTGGCACAATGTTCCTGCAAACCGGACAAACGGTTATTTGTTTCACCAACAGCCATCGGAGAATCAAAATGGGCGGAAGAAACGTGAAAATAACGTACACAAAGATGATGAACCAGATTTTGGGCCATGCGAATGCGCTGAGCAAAAACACAAATGCACTCAGCGCAACCGTGCTTACGTTCAAATACAATAATAGCGGATTGCGGCTCATATTTTCGATTCTGCGTCGCTGTTGGGCTCTTGAACTGTTTTCGATTAAACCTTAATTGGCGTCCCAATCGTCCGCAAATGAAAAAAGGCGCCCTCGCGGGCGCCCTTTGGACTTTCGATTTTGAGAGGGTGCCTTACTTGTTAATCGGGCGAACCTTCGTGGCCTTCGGACCTTTTGCGTCCTGAATCGGCTCAAACTCCACGGCTTGACCTTCCGACAGCGAGCGGTAGCCATCCGCTTGAATTTCGCTGTGGTGGCAGAACATATCCTTGCCACCTTCATCCGGGGTAATGAATCCAAACCCCTTTTGATCGTTGAACCACTTCACTTTGCCTGTCGCCATCTACTGAACTCCTTCACTTCTCCTAAGCTCGGCCACACATCGTCCACAGTGGCCGATTTTGGGTTTGGAGCTTCCTTGAACACACAGCATAGTCGGTATTTTTTCGCTATCAAACAGAAAATGACAATTAATCTCAGAATTGTGAATGCTTTTGTGCGCCGCCGCTCTCACACGCACACCATTGCCGGACGGTTCGTTAGCACCAGCGACGCAGCCGGTCCGACATCGCGAATCGCCACGAACGCCGTCCCGTCCCAGCGTCGCTCGACAGGAATCTGCGATCCAACTGGGTGCGTGCCGCTGAATTGCGGATCGAGATTTTGCGCGGTGTTGAGGATCACGGTCAACATGCTGCCCGGCGGATTGAGCGTGCTATCGACGACGATATCCGCGCCGCGCGAATATTGGTCGTGCGAATTCACCACGCACAGTGCTTCTTCCTTGTCCAGAATTCGCGCCCACGCGACGATCTCCCCGGCGCGCGAATCGTGAAACGGCCCGTCAAAAAGTGAAATCGGCCGCGCGTACTTTGTTCCGTCGCGCAGCACGGGTAGCTTGTTGCTCAATTCCGAAATCGCGTCGGCGGGCGCGTTCAAACGCGGTTCGCGCGACACGCCCAATTGCACAGCCGTGTTCAAACTCGAATCCAAATGCGCGGCGCTGTTGGCTGACGCAGCGGTTACCGGACAAGTGTTGATCGGCGAATTGCGCCACGATTGGGCCTTGATGGCGATGCGCGTTTTTCGCGTTTTGGGAGCACGTTGGGAACCTGCCGTCTCGTTGCGCGGCATTGCTTGAAGCAATTTCGCGATACTTTTGACGCTGCCTTGGTAGCCAGCTTTCTTCGCGGCTTCAAATGCATCCTTCCAGCTTTTGCCCGCCTCGCGCGCATCCGCAGCGGCCTTGATGATCGCGTCCTTCACCGACGCCTTGTACGAAACTTTCGGCATGATCGTCCCCCTTGTTAAAAGTTCGCCTGATTAATCGGCACGGATTCTCATCCGTCTGAACCCGATTCGCTCCGCCGCCGCAGTTCACGCCGTGCACGTGTGCACGCAATTCTCGAATTCAAAATCCGGCGTAGCGTGTTAGTATGAGAGTGTGGGAGTTGAGAATGGAGAGAAAATGACTCTCAACCCTCCACTCTCGCACTCTCATACTCTCGCACTGCCCCCGGAGCCGCCAAATGCCCTTAGTCACCGAAGACCAAATCCTCAACGCGCTCAAAGTCGTCAAAGACCCGGACCTCAACCGCGACATCGTCTCGCTCGGCTTCGTCAAGAACGTCAAAATCTGCGACGGCAACGTCGCCTTCGACGTGGAACTAACCACGCCGGCGTGCCCGGTCAAAGAAGATTTGAAGCGGCAGGCGCACGATGTCGTCCAAGCGTTGCCAAACGTATCGCACGTTGAAGTTAAAATGACGGCGCAGACGCGCGGACGCCCCGTGGGTTCGGCGGACATGCTCAAAGGCGTCAAGAACGTGATTGCGATTGCGTCGGGAAAAGGCGGCGTTGGAAAATCGACGGCGACGACGAATCTTGCGCTTTCGCTGACTGCGATGGGCGCGCGCGTCGGCATCCTCGACGCCGATGTCTACGGTCCAAGCATTCCCGGCATGCTCGGCATCACCGAACGCCCGCGCGTTTCGCCGGAAGGCAAAGCCATCCCGCCGGAAGCCTACGGCGTGAAAGTGATGTCCGTGGGCATGTTGATGGGCGACAACGACCAGCCCGGCATCTGGCGCGGGCCGATCGTCAGCCGCATTCTCCAGCAGTTCCTCGGCGCCGTCGATTGGGGCGATCTCGATTATCTCTTAATGGACCTACCGCCCGGCACCGGCGACGTGCAACTCACGCTCACGCAATCCGCCCCGCTCAACGGCGCCGTGATCGTCACCACGCCGCAGGACGTCGCGCTGCGCATCGCCCGCAAAGGCCTGCGCATGTTCCAGCAAGTCAACGTGCCGATTTTGGGCATCATCGAAAACATGTCCGGCTTCGTCTGCCCCAACTGCAACACCGTCCACAACATCTTCAAAAAAGGCGGCGGCGAAGCAGCCGCGCGCGAAATGGCCGTCGCGGAACTCGGCACCATCCCGCTGGACCCGCGCATGGTCGAAGCCGGCGATGCCGGCAAGCCGCTCGTCGCGCTCGACCCGAACAGTCCCGGCGCGCGCGCGTTCGAAATCGTCGCCAAGAACCTCGCCGCGCAAATCTCCATCGTGAATTACAACGAAAGCATGGTCAAGAACCGCCCGAAAGAAATGCACCTGCACGACCAGACGCCGCCCAAGATCGTCTGGGACGACGGCGCGATCCTCGCCTACAACGCGCGCGAACTGCGCCTCGCTTGCCCCTGCGCCGGCTGCCGCGACGAAATGACCGGCGTGCGAACGCTGCGCGACTCCGACGTCCCGCAAGACATCAAAGTCGTCGAAACCCGACCCGTGGGCCGCTACGGCCAAAATCTGGTCTTCAGCGACGGCCACGCCAGCGGGATTTACGTCAATGATTTGCTGCGAGCGCTGGGACGCTCGTAGTCCCGCCTTTAGGCGGAAGGATTGACAAATCTCGTTGGCGTGTGATACTGCATTTATGGTCACGACACTGGACCTTCCCGACGATGTATTGCAGCGCGCCACTCTAAAGGCTGCGCGCGAAGGCGTTACGCTCAAAGAGTTCGTTGCCCGCACACTAGAGAAAAATCTGGAGCCGGCAGAGTTGCCGCAAGGTGTCAAGCCTTGGGAAGCCTTGCGCGGTTCCGGCACGGCAGAGATCGTTCCGGAAGAATCGCCATGGGAGTACGATGAGCCGCCGCCGCACGATCCAATTTGGGAGCCGTTTTCCAAATGATATTGTTGGACACGCATTTCTGGATTTGGTGGCTGTTGGGAAATGCCCGCCTGACACTTGGGGAGCGGCAGGCATTGGATTCGCTCGCTTCAAAACGCCTTTTGGCAATCTCCATTATATCCGTTTGGGAAGCCGAACTGCTCGAACGCAGGAAACGCATCACACTTGATCGGCCATTCGAAGATTGGATTTCCGCCGCAACCGATCCACGCGTCGTGTCCGTACTTCCCATCGAGATCGAAACGATCATTTCTCTCCGCAGCCTTCCCGACGCGCTCCCGAACGATCCCGGCGACCGCATCATCACCGGCACGGCAAAAGTCCTCCGATTGCCCTTGGCGACTCGCGACAAGAACATTATCGCATCGCAATCCGTGACAATTTGGAAACCATGACGACACATGCGGAGCCTCCGCGCCACGCGCGCTTTCAGATTCATCTCTCCACAGCCATTGTGCTGATGTTTGTCGCGGGCGGGCTGATGTGGGCGAACATCTCGTGCTATGGATTTTATGAACATTTTCCGCAGGGGCGCGAACTGGAATACATGCATTATCGACGGCGCATCTACGGCTTTCCATTACCAGCCGTCGATGCTTGGCAGGACATGGAAAAGTACCATGGGCGGTCAGACGTCACATTTGTTCCTAATCGGTATAGTTGTATTCCTGTATTTATTGCCGTCGATGTATTGACGTGCGCGACGATTCTCACGGCGACGTGGCTTTTCTGCGAATGGCTGATCCGCTGCCGCGCGGCGCGGAAATGAGCGTGAGAAACGCGCGGTTAAATCCAGCTCGCGGCACTCATTCAACATCCCCGGGCGCGTGACTCCCCACCACCTGCAATTCTCGTACTCTACGCACCGCCTCTTTCTGCCGCTCGTACGTTCCGACCAACTCGCTTTCCTCAATGATCAGCCGCTTCATCGCGGCCAGCAATTTCGCTTTGTCCAAACCGCTCGGCAAATCGAGCGTTCGGTCAAGCGCATACAACCGGAAATGGTAATGGTGCGGCCCATGCCCTCGCGGCGGCATCGGCCCGCTGTAGCCCATACAGTCGAAACTGTTGCGGCCTTGCACCGCGCCGGGCACTTGATGCGCTTTGACATCTTCCGGAAGTTCCGTCACGTCGGCCGGAATGCCGTACATCACCCAATGCACAAACGGCTCACGCACCGGCGCGTCTGGGTCTTCGCAAATCAGCGCCAATTGCTTCGCGCCTTTCGGCACGCCGCTCCATTCGAGCGGCGGCGACATGTTTTCACCTTCGCCGGTGAATTTTTTCGGAATCGGCGCATTCGTTTCAAACGCTGGACTTGTTAAATTAATCGGCATGATCGCATTCCTCGAAACGCGCGCTATTTATGCCGCGCAATGCAGTCAAGTGCGCAACGATCATGCCGCGCCGCGCTTCTTGCTATCGCAGCTAAATCAGTCCGAATTGCACCGAATCTACGGCGGATTCGCCTGCACGTCGGCAGACTTCGCACGCCGAATTTCAGACTTCGCCCATTAGCGAAGCGTCGCACGCTAGTTGCGAGAGATTCGGAGAGGCAAAGGAGCGTTCGGGATAATGACGACGCATACGAAACCAAAACGATGGTCGCAGCGCGTCACCGAAACCAGCCATGCGCTCGTGTTGGAGCGCGGCGTCTTCTCGCACGACGTGCCCAGGCACATTGCACTATCCCTACTGCGCTCCGCTGAACGAAGCACGCGGGGCAAAAGCAGCGCGTTTCGCTCCGCGATGTCCATGCTCAATTTTTACATCAATCGCGCGGGACGAAAACTTTCCAAGCCCACTCGCGCTCGTTTGGAACAGGCCAAGGATGAACTTCGTTCGTTATACAAAAATGATGCGCACGGCCAGCAAAAGGGAGCAAACTCATGACCACCAGACCCGTCCACCAGGTTTTCGTCGATGAAATCAACGGCCATTGGCGCGTCAGCGGTGAAAAGGACGTCACCATCTTCGGTTCGTTCGACAACAAAGAACACGCGCTCGATCTGGGCCGCCGCCTCGCCAAGAAAGAGCACGGCCAATTAATCGTGCGGCATCCGGACGAGACGCTGGAGTTTGCCGAGGATTTCGCCTCGGAAGAACGGTGATCGTTCGTAGTCCCGCCTTCAGGCGGTAAAACGCTCGGTTGCCGAATGCCGCCTAAAGGCGGGACTACGAACTCGTTTTCACCCACTCCGCCGCGATTTTTACATCCGCGACAAAATCGTCCCACATCTTCTCCGAACCATCGAACGCCATTGCGCGCAAAATCGCGGAAGGGTGATACGTCGAAAGACATCGCTCGCCCGTCGGCGCCGTCAGCACGCGACCGCGATCGCGCAGCAATTTGAAATAGGAACCCATCATCGCCTGAGCCGCGGTCGCGCCCAGGCACACCACCAGCGCCGGTTTGATCGCCAGCAGTTCCGCCACAAGCCACGGCTTGCACGCCGTCACTTCGCGCGCACTGGGTTTGGAATGCAAGCGCTTCTTCCCGCGCAGCGTGAATTTGAAATGCTTGACCGCGTTGGTCACATACACATCCTCCCGCGTCACCCCCGCAGCGAGCAGCGCCTTATCCAGCAACCGCCCCGCCGGCCCCACAAACGGCTTCCCCGCCTTGTCTTCCTGATCGCCAGGCTGCTCACCGACAAAGACTATCCGCGCATGTTTCGGCCCCTCGCCAATCACAGTCTGTGTCGCGTGCCGAAAAAGCTCGCAGCCTTCACAGTTCTTCGCCGCTTCGCGCAGTTGCGCCAGCGAGCGTGTCTGCGGCACGAACGGCGCGGCGGTGAGGTGGTTGGGACGCGATACAGTGAGCACAGCCATTGGAGGTGTCTCTCCACCGGACTGTCGTTGCAATTGTTGCGCCGATGGGGTTCAATCTAAAGCGAATCGTTATTTCCTACGGAATGTGTTTTCATGCGCGTGCGCTTTTCCCTCGCGACACTAGTGCTTGTCGTCCTTTTGATCGCCGCCGCCGCGACGTTCTGGTGGAATTGGGAACAATGGCAGCCCTTCGCGAGCGGTAAGATACCGGGAACTAATTTCAAATTTGAATACGCGCTCGATGGCAGTTGTTTTTGTGCTGAGACTGGCGAATCCGCCGGAGACGCGCATCGCGTGGAAAACACCGTGACCTTCTTTGATGCGGATGGCACGCCGTTGCCGGGGCCTTTCAAGTTTTTCTGGAAGGACTATATTACGAACGAGGGCTTCTCGCGCGATGGCAGCCTGTACTTTGTAAACGCGGACCGGTCTTTCTTGTGGGACGTGCGTCGGGGAATTGAACTGCTGCAACGCTCGCGTCCGGCCAACGATCAATTTATTAGCGCGCTCGCGCCGAACGGCTCTGCGGCGCTGGTTTCGAACAGGTCGGGCGAGTCGGCCTTGTTAAGAGTTCCGGATTTGCAATTTCTCGGTCAATGGAAGCGCCGGCCGGTCGAGTTTTCCGAGCAACAAGCGCAATGCCACGATTGTTTTTTCATTCCGGAGTACGATTGGGGTCCGGGAATTATCAATGCGGTGCGCGCGTACGGATTTGACGGCTCGAAGCGGGCGTTGTTCACCACTCAGTTCAGCCTTGGCCCAGTCTCGTTTTCTTCGGACGAGGCGCTGCTGATCATTCCGGAGACTCGTGGGAATTTTCGCCAACAGGGCGTGCACGACGCAAAAACCGGCGAACGCCTCAAGACGATAAAGGTCAACATGGAATTCGAGTCAATCTCATCGGACAACGACAAAGTTCTCTATCGTGATGGGAAATACAAGTACCATCTGTTTAACGCGGATGGTTCAAACGATCGGGTGTTGCAGGCCGTGAACGATTCACACTGCCGTTTCAGTGACGACTTGATTCCATGCAGGGAACCGCTGAGAGTTACCAGTCTTCGCACGGGCGAGACGGTTTATGATTTCGACGCCGAGGGATACAAACGATGCTGGAATCGACCGAGCGATTCGCGATTGGCATTTTCGAAGGATGAAAAGTCAAGCGTGATCCATTTGTTCGATTGTGCGGCGGATCAAAGCCTTGGCGCCATTCCTCGCTTTCGGTGGCGCGAACAATTGGGCGACGGATTGGTCGAAATCCTGTTCCGCCCGGCATCGAACGAGTTTTTGTCCCATATTCGCAACACATCGGGGGACAGCTATACGCTATGGCGTCAAACGATGCCCACCAAATGGCTCGGCGCGTTGACCATGCCCGAATTCTGGATCATGCTCATTCTTTCTGTGGCGCTGATTTGGACAGTTGTTCGTAACCGACGCACAAGAAGCCGTTTGACGCCCCACCCTCTTGTGCTGAAATAGCCGCGAACTCACTCATCAAAGGAGAGCCAGCCTCATGCCCGAACTCGATCCCCCCGCCCGCATCCTCATGGGTCCCGGACCCAGCAACGTGCCGCCGCGCGTGATGCGCGCGCTGATGATGCCCACCGTTGGGCACATGGACCCGACTTATTTCAAAACCATGGACGCCGTGCAGGCCATGCTGCGCGAAGTTTTCGTGACGAAGAACGAGTTGACGCTGGTGATTTCCGGCACCGGCATGTCGGGCATGGAGACGGCGCTGGCGAATTTGCTTGAAAGCGGCGACGACTTGATTGTCTGCAACGGCGGCGTCTTCAGCGGGCGCATGCCGGAGATCGCGCGGCGCTGCGGGGCGAGTGTACGCGAAATCAAAGTGCCGTGGGGGCGCGCCACACAACCCGCGGAGATTGAACATGCGCTCAGCGAAAAGCCGGCGAAAGTCGTGGCGCTGGTGCATGGCGAAACTTCGACGGGCGTGATGCAAACGCATCTTTCCGCCATCGCGAAAATCTGCCACACGCACGGCGCGCTGCTGGTGGTCGATACTGTCGCCAGTCTCGCCGGCACCGATTTCCAGACCGACGCCTGGGACATCGACGTGGTCTATTCCGGCTCGCAGAAATGCCTCGGCGTGCCGCCGGGCCTTGCGCCGATCACCTTCAACAAGCGCGCCGAAGAAGCCATCGCCAAGCGCAAAACCAAAATCCAATCGTGGTACCTCGACATGACGCTCGTGCGCGATTACTGGAACGAAAAGCGTGTCTATCACCACACCGGCCCGATCAACATGACCTACGCCATGCACGAGGGATTACGCGCCATCGTCGAAGAAGGACTCACCGCCCGCGTCGCCCGCCACGCGCACATGGCCAAAGCGCTCTACGCCGGCGTCGAAGCGATGGGCTTGAAACTCTTCGTCCAAAATCCCGCCGAACGGTGCCCGACGGTCACCACGGTTTTGGTCCCCGGCGGCGCCGACGACGCGCTCACGCGCAAGACGCTGCTCGACCAGCACAATCTGGAAATTGGCGGCGGGCTCGGAGAGTTGAAGGGTAAGGCCTGGCGCGTGGGTCTAATGGGTGAAGGCGCGCGCCCCAACCACGTGCTGCTACTCTTAAGCGCGCTTGGAGGCATTTTGAAGAAGCAAGGCTGCCGCATCAGCGCGGGCGCGGGTGTGGAAGCGGCGGCCGCGGTGATTAACGAATGATTTTGCGCCGTTGGAGCGCCGGCTTCCAGCCGGCTGGAAGCCGGCGCTCCGATTGAACTGGAGTATTTCATGGATTTGGATTCTTTGCTCGTCGAACTAAAAGACAATGCCGGCTCCGATCTTCACATCAAGACCGGGCGCCCGCCGTTGTTTCGCATCGCCGGCGATCTGGTGGGGCAGAATCAGCATTCCGTGATCACGCCCGAAGAAATGAAATTCACCATGACCCACCTCATGGGTCCGGAACGCTCGCGCATCTTCATGCAGGAAATGGAAGCCGACTTCTCCTATGAAATTCCGGGCGTGGGCCGCTACCGTGTCAACGCCTTCATTCAGCGCGGCGAAATCGGCGCCGTTCTGCGCTATGTTCCGCTCGAAGTTCCCACCATCGAACAAATGGGCTTGCCCGAAGTTCTGAAAGAACTTTGTAACCATCAAAATGGCCTCGTCGTCATGACCGGCCCGACTGGCTCCGGAAAATCGACCACGCTCGCCGCGATGATCGAGCACATCAACCAGAAGTATCAGCTTCACATCGTCACCATCGAAGACCCGATCGAATTCGTCTATACCGACGCGCGCAGCACCATCAATCAGCGCGAATTGGGCATCGACACACACGAACTTCATCGTGCCCTGCGCGCCGCGCTGCGCCAGGACCCCGACGTGATTCTGATGGGCGAAATGCGCGACGCCGAAACCATCCGTTTCGCCATCACCGCGTCGGAAACGGGGCATCTCGTCTTCTCGACCCTGCACACCAACGACGCCAAGCAATCGCTCGACCGCATCCTCGACAGCTTCGAAGGTCCCGAAGCCAAGCAGGTGCGCTTGCAGCTCGGCCTGCTGCTGCGCGGCGTGATCAGCCAGCGCCTGATCAAACGCGCCGACGGCCAGGGGCGCGTCGCCGCGATCGAAATCATGCTCAACACGTCGTACATTCGGCAGCTCATCGAAGAAGGCGCGACGCGCGACCTGGAAAAAGCGATTCAGGAAGGTTCGCACTACCACATGCAGACCTTCAATCAAGCGCTGTACAACCTTTGGATGAAAGGCCTGATCACGGAAGAGGAAGCCCGCATGAATAGCACCGCGCCAGACGATTTGATGCTGCTCATGCGCGGCATCAAGCGCGGCACGTCCGCGGACGAAACGACCAACCCGACGGGTCAAGCGCTCGCCCCACAGAACCGCAACGTCTTCGCCACGCTAGGCAGTAAAACCGGCGCACCGAATTTGGCGCCGGGGATGATGCCCACGCAAGTTTCAGCGGAACAAAAGAAGAAGGTCAGCCGCGGATTCGAGTTTTGATTATGGAGCGGCGGCACTCTTGCCGCCGAAGGCTTGGGCGGCAAGAGTGCCGCCCCTCCTGTAGTCCAGTCTTGCATTGCATATTTTAGAAATTTCACGCCGGAAAATGACGAAAACTATATTATAGGCCGAATCAGCTAGCGGGCGGCGTGCTCGCGCGTGGGGCAAGGAATCGAGGCGTGAAGCGTGTCGCGCTATCGTCTGACCAAAATCTATACCCGCACCGGCGACGACGGCAGCACCGGATTGGGTGGCGGCCAGCGCGTGCAAAAGGATAGCGCGCGCATCGAAGCCTACGGCACCGTGGACGAACTCAACAGCGCCTTGGGCGTGGCTGTCGCCGCGGGCCTCGATAATGAATTGTCCGCGATGTGCGCGCGCATTCAAAACGATCTCTTCGACGCCGGCAGCGACCTATGCGTGCTGGAAGAAGACAAGAAAAAATATAAAATCCCGCAGATCGGCGAAGCACACGTCAAACGGCTTGAAGAGTGGATCGACAAACTTCAGGAATCGCTGGGTCCGCTGGAGAATTTCATTCTTCCCGGCGGCTCGATGGGTTCGGCGCAGCTTCACGTGGCTCGTTGTGTTTGCCGCCGTGCCGAGCGCTGCGTGCTAAGTTTGAAGCGCGGCGAGCCGGTCGGCGCGCAGGTGCTGGTTTATTTGAATCGCTTGAGCGATCTGCTGTTTGTCATGGCGCGGTTTGAAAATTTGAAAAAGAATTGTCCCGACATTCAATGGGACCAGAAAGCGTAGGTACGACATGAACGCAAAGCGATTGACGCCGGTGCTGGCGCTGCTAAGTCTGGCGGCATTCTGCCGCGCCGGCCAGGCGCCCAAGGAACGTGCCACGCTGCCGAACCTGCCGGGCGACGTGCGTTCGGTGGTCTTCTCGCCAGATGGCAAATGGATTGCCGTATGCACCGGCGTGAAAATCGTTTTGTGGGAATGGGAAAGCTCCAAAGCGCCTGCTGAGCCAATGGACGGCGGCGTGGGCGCCTCATTTTCAAACGACGGCTCGCTGCTCGCATTTCAAGGACAGGACGAAACCTTCAACGATGGGTTGATGATCTGGGATTTGGCGGCCAAGAAAAAGAAGCTTTTCATTCAGGACGACAACATTCAATCGCCGATCTTTTCGCCCGACGGAAAGAAAATATCCGCGGCGGTGGGCAGCATCGTCAAGACGTGGGAACTGGCCACGGGCGCCGAACTGCCCGCGATGAAAGACGGCCACAAATGTTCGATCAACGCCATTCGCTACGTGGCCGACGGAAAGATGCTCGTCTCCGCCGACAGCAAAGGCACCATCTGCGGATGGGACACGGCGGACGCCACGAAGAAGACCGAATACAAGCGTGACAACAACGAAGCGCCGATTCAAGCGCTTGCCGGCACACGCACGGGCAAGATCATCGCGGCCTCCACAGGCGACGGGAAAATTCTTATCCTCGACGCGACCACGCTGACTCTCGCCGGCATGATGGACGGCCACAAAGACGGCCTGCGCGTCAAAAGCGTCGCCTTCGCCGCCGACGATAAACTGCTGGCGTCCGCGTGCTCGGGCCTCGAAGATCTGGACCTCAAACTTTGGGACGCCGTCGCACGCAAGCTGCTGGTTTCGTTCACGCCGCACGCCGGCGCATGCAATTGCGTGGCGTTTTCGCCGGATTCCAAATGGATCGCCACCGGCAGCGACGACAAGAGCGTGAAGGTTTGGGAAGTCGCCTCCATCTTCGCGGCCAACGCGCCGAAGCCGGAGAAGAAGAAAGAGCCGGAAAAGAACTAACGCTCAATCTCAAGCACGTTCATTTAAAATCCATGCCGCTCCATTTGTTTTTTTGATTCAAGCGGATATCGTTTGGCGCCTCAGCGTGGCAGGTTTGCAACCTGTAACTTGTAACCTTTATCTTGTAACGTTTTTTGAGGACCTTTGATGAACGGACGGGACATCGCCATCTTCTCCGCCCGGACTGCGGAAGACAAAAAAGCCCAAGACATCGTGATTTACGACATGCGCGGCCTCACCGACGTGACCGATTATTTCGTCATCGCGACGGCTTTCTCGCGCTCGCAGGTCCGCGCCGTCATCGAATCCATCAAGCGCGACTTGAAACACCTCGGCACACACAAAATCGGCCAGGAAGGCAACGAAGGCGGCAGTTGGGTCCTCCTCGATTACGCCGATTGCGTGGTCCACGTCTTCTCGCCCGAACTGCGCGAATACTATTCGCTCGAAACGATGTGGGGCGACGCGCCGAAAGTGGACTGGACGACTGAGAAGATCAAGGATGCGGATCTGAGTGCTTTGCACTCGCAAAATGCCGGATAGGAACACGCCTCCATTCTCAACAAAAACGAACTTGAACCCGCGCTCATTCCGTTAATCATAAACTATGCGTTCGTCGTTGCGCGTTGGCAACGTTGAACGCTTGAATTTTGAACTTTGAATTTTGAATTTTGAATTTCGGAGTCGTCATGATTCGAGTCTCCATCGTAGGCGCCACCGGCCTGGTCGGCGAATGCCTGATCCGCGCGCTGGTCGGCCACCCGCAGTGCAAGCTCTCCATGCTCGTCTCCGACCATGCCGCAGGAAAGAAAATCGGCGACTTGCTCCCGCCCTTGCGCGGCGAACTCGATCTCGACACCGTCAGCGCCATGCCCGAAGAAATCGCCAAAGCCAGCGACATCGTCTTTACCGCGAAGAAGGGCAGCGAGACCTTTGGCGTCGTGCCGGGCCTGCTGCAAGGCGGCGCGAAAGTCATCGACATCGGCGGCGAATTCCGCTTCAAAGACCCGGCGGTCTACGAGAAGTGGTACAAAGAACCACACGCCTGCAAGGATTTGCTGCCGGAGACCGTCTACGGATTGCCTGAAGTCAACAAGGATCAAATCAAATCCGCGCGCCTCGTCGGCAACCCAGGCTGCTATGTCACGTGCGCACTGCTTGCGTTGATTCCGTTCGTCAAAGCCGGCGTGATCGATCTCGACAGCATCGTCGTGGACGCCTATTCCGGCTTGAGCGGCGCGGGACGGCAGTTCAACCAAAAGCTCAGCAATCTCTTCACCGACATCGACGGCAACATGCGCGCGTACAACATCGGCGCGCATAAACACACGCCCGAAATCGAACAGACACTCTCGATCGTCGCCGGAAAGCCCGTCGTCGTGACGTTCGTCCCGCATCTCGTCCCGCTCGACCGCGGAATCTTAAGCACCATTTTCGCGCGGCCCAAGAAAGGCTTCAACACCGCCAAAGCGCTCGAATGCCTCAAGAGTTTCTACACGGAACAGAACGCACCGTTCGTGCGCGTGCTTAACGCGCCTGAAGATGTGGCCATCGGCAACGTCGTCCGCAGCAACTATTGCGACATTTCCGCAACGGTTCTCGACCGTAGCGGCCAGCTCGTGATCACGTCGGCGCTCGACAATTTGGTGAAAGGCGCGGCCGGCCAAGCGCTGCAGAACATGAACATCATGTGCGGGCTGATCGAAACGGCGGGATTGAAAGGGCGCAGTCTGTAACAGTGGGTCTGCGTCAGGTGATTGCATTTGCCGTCAGCGCCAACGGCGCGAACTTTTAAAGCCCAGTCAAAGCGAGCGGGGTACCGCTCATCCGAAACGGATGTAAATTGCTAGGCAGGAATCGGTGTTTTAGGATGATTTTTAAGTCATTGAGTTTCCAGTCGTTATGTCCCATTTACTGAGCAGGGCGAAGCGTACTCGCGTAGCCCTGGGTATGCGGCATGCGGAATCTCATAAGCCCCAACGGGGCGAACTAATGGGCTTGCAACTATGGATTTCACTCTCTCCGAATCCGAACAAGCCGTCCTCGACACCGCGCGCGATTTCGCGCAATCCCGCGTCCGCCCCATCGCGCGCGAACTCGACCAAACCAGCCGCTTTCCCTCTGAACTCGTGCGCGAAATGGGCGGCTTGGGCTTGATGGGAATTTACGTTCCGGAGAATTACGGCGGCGCCGGCTGCAGCGCTCTCGCCTACATCCTCGCCGTGCAGGAAATCAGCAAAGCGTGCGCGAGCACCGGCGTGATTTTAAGCGCTCACACCAGTCTCTGCGTCGATCCGATTTTGAAGCACGGCACCGACGCACAGAAAGAAAAATACTTGCGTCCGCTGGCAAGCGGCGAAAAGCTCGGCGCCTACGCGCTCACCGAACCCGGTTCGGGCAGCGATGCGTCGAACCTGAACACGACGTTCAAAGATTGCGGCTCGCATTACGAACTCACCGGCACAAAACTTTTCGTCACCAACGGCGGCTACGCCGACGTGGTCATCGTCTACGCCACCAGCGACAAAGCGCTCGGCCACAAAGGCATCAGCGCATTCATCGTCGAGCCTTCCTTCCCCGGTTTCGCGCGCGGCAAAACCGAACAGAAGCTTGGCATCAATGCGTCGAGCACCACTGAAATCGTGCTGAACCAATGTCAGGTGCCCAAAGAAAATCTGCTCGGCCCAATAGGCAAAGGTTTCACCGTCGCGCTGGAAACGCTCGACGGCGGCCGTATCGGCATCGCCGCGCAAGCGCTCGGCATCGGCCGCGCCGCGCTCGAAGCCGCCGTCCGCCACGTGAAAACGCGCGAGCAATTCGGCGCGCCGCTGGCGAATTTGCAGGCGATTCAATGGATGATCGCCGACAGCGCCACCGAACTCGACGCCGCCGAACTGCTGATGCTGCGCGCCGCCAAACTCAAAGACCTCGCCCAGCGCCGTTACACGAAGGAAGCCGCGATGGCCAAACTTTTCGCCAGCGAAGCCGCCTTCCGCGCGTGCGACCGCGCGCTGCAGATGCACGGCGGCTACGGTTTTGTCAAGGAATACGACGTCGAACGCCATTACCGCGACGTGCGCATTTGCCGGCTGTACGAGGGGACGAGCGAGATTCAGCGACTGGTGATTGCGGCGAATGTGTTGAAGGAGATAGGATGAGTTCAGAGAATGAACAAGTAACAATGGAGGCGTCCCATGTCAGACCTCGAACTCCTGGAACGGATTTCGTTCAATCCACATCCGGTAATTAGCGGCACGCGGCTTTCGGTTCAGTTTATTTTGAATCTGCTGGCGCATGAATCCACGCCGGCCGAGATTATGAGCCAATACCCTGAATTGACGCGAGAAGATATTCTTGCGTGTCTGCTATACGCGTCGCAGTCGTTCGAAAGGCACGAACCGTATGTCAATTTTTTCGTCTACGACGATGGCCGCCAGAGCATTTAACTTCGCCTGCGGCCTTAAAACGTTTGCTTCCAGTCAATGGAACCACGATCTGCACATTAATTCTCCGCCATCTTAAACTCTGCCGCGCGACGGATGTGATATAATCTGCACCCGTCACGAGGCCCCACTCAATGGCCCTCCCCGCGCCGTCCGGTTCCACTCCTCAGCACTCAGCACTCAGCACTCAGCACTCGCCCACGCACACCACCATCTCCGGCGCCGAGAACAAACCCCTCTACACACCCGCCGACAGCGCCCATCTCGATTACGCACGCGACCTCGGCGATCCCGGCGCGTTTCCGTGCACGCGCGGAATTCACGAGACGATGTACCGCGGAAAAATTTGGACGATGCGCCAGTTCGCCGGCTTCGGCACCGCGGAAGAAACCAACGCGCGTTTCAAATACTTGCTGTCGCATGGACAGACCGGCTTGAGCGTCGCGTTCGATTTTCCGACGCTGATGGGCCACGATTCGGATCACCCGCGCAGCAAAGGCGAAGTCGGCCGCTGCGGCGTCGCGATCTCCACGACCGACGACATGGAGACGCTCTTCGCCGGCATTCCGCTCGATCAAGTTTCCACGTCGATGACCATCAACGGTCCGGCAGCGATGCTCTTTGCGTTTTACATTGCGGCGGCCGAACGGCGCGGCATCCCACTCGACAAATTGCGCGGCACAATTCAAAACGACATTCTCAAAGAGTATCATGCGCAAAATTCGTGGCTGGTCCCGCCGCGCCCGTCGATGCGCATCATCACCGACATTTTCAAGTACGCCGCGAAGCACACACCGCATTGGAACACGGTGTCGATCAGCGGCTATCACATCCGCGAAGCCGGTTCGACCGCCGGCCAGGAACTCGCCTTCACGCTGGCCGACGGGTTGTGCTACATCGATGAAGGAGTGAAAGCAGGCCTCGACATCGACGACTTCGCGCCGCGGCTTTCGTTTTTCTTCGATGTCCACATCGAGTTCTTCGAGGAGATTGCGAAGTTCCGCGCTGCGCGCCGTATCTGGGCGCGCGAAATGCAAAAGCGCGGCGCGAAAAATCCGCGCTCGCTTCTTCTTCGCACGCACGCGCAGACCGCAGGCGTCTCTCTCACCGCGCAGCAGCCCGAGAACAACATCGTCCGCACCGCCATCGAGGCGCTCGCCGGCGTGCTGGGCGGCACGCAAAGCCTGCACACCAATAGCTTCGACGAAGCGCTCGCGCTGCCGACCGAGAAGGCCGTGCAAATCGCGCTGCGCACGCAGCAGATCATCGCGCACGAATCCGGCGTCACCGCCGTCGCCGATCCGCTGGGCGGAAGCTACTATGTCGAAGCGCTCACCGATCGCCTCGAACGCGAATGCTACGATTATTTCAAGCGCATCGACGAACTCGGCGGCATGTTCGCGGCCATCGACTCCGGTTTTTTTCGCAGAGAAATCGCGCGCTCGAGTTTTGTGTATCAAACCGAAATCCTGCAAAAGCGCCGCCTGATCGTGGGCGTAAACGCCTATGAAACCGGCGAGGAACAATCGCCGCCAATTCTGTTCATCGACCCGAAACTCGAAGAGCAGCAAAACGCGCGCGTCGCCCGCACGCGCGCAACCCGCAACGCGCTGAAAGCCAAAGCGGCATTGCGCGAACTGGAAGCCGCCTGTCGGGACCAGATTGGCGCGCGCAACATTATGGAGGCGCTGGTTAATTGCGCCCGCGCGAACACAACACTCGGTGAAATGGCCGACGTGTGCCGGAAAGTGTTCGGGGAATATCATAAATTGGCGGCGGTGTGAGGTTTCACGATGTCCGAATACGATGATGATGCCGCGCACTCCGCCGACCTCCAATGCAGCTACTGCGGGGCATGGATTTACGCCGATTCTCCGCGCTGTCCCAAATGCGGCAATTACACCGACGGTCTCGGCACTTTCGCGCGCCCGCAATTCGCGCAGGGCAGCAAAGCGGGCCGCACGATTCCGCGGATTTATCTGATTGCCGGGTGGCTCGTGATCATCGCGCTGTTGTTGCCGCTGCTGCTGGCGATTTATTTTCATTTCAAACACTAGCGCGCCTGTGGTAAAGAGAGTCCATGGACAGCGCCATTCCCGATCGACGCCACCGCATTCTCATCGCCAAGCCCGGCCTCGACGGCCACGACCGCGGCGCGAAAGTCGTCGTGCGCGCGCTGGCCGAAGCAGGTTACGAAATCATTTACATCGGATTGCATCAGGAACCGGAAGCGATTGTGCAGGCGGCGTT
>Ga0070731_10001754_pt1 | contig 21794 bp, 19 predicted proteins | sample Coa_R1_2_FD_66448 | JGI IMG/M metagenome (GOLD analysis project Ga0070731, IMG submission 66448) | Surface soil microbial communities from Centralia Pennsylvania, which are recovering from an underground coalmine fire - Coalmine... | ecosystem: Environmental > Terrestrial > Soil > Unclassified ... | reverse complement strand
CGTCGCTGCCCTCCGCGCGAGTCGCCGGCAGCTCCCAGTCATCGACGCGCTCGCGGCCGCCACCGCGATCGTCGAGGAGATCCCTGTCGTAATCCAGGATCGCGGCTACGAGGGCGGTACCCGCGAATGCTGGTCGGGCCACGAGACGTCAAGCCGGGTCGAATGGTGCTGCGGTTCATCGCGAGCTCCCGGCGTCGAATAAAGCGCCATCGATGGGGATCAAGACGTGGCCCTCTCGAGGCAACCACCCAGCACTTCGACATCGACCCACGGGGGCACTCGATCACGAGATCTGGGAGTACCAAAGTGGAAAGAGTTGCACAAGCGAGGCTGCGACTCGGGATCGTCACTTCTCCGACGACCAGCGGTGAAGCGAGAGACGACCTCTCGTCACCTTCGCTTTCGTCTGGGACCGTCCGGACCCGGGAAGCACCATTTTCGCCGCATCGGAGCCTGTCAGACGGACCGCACTGGCCGTTGTGACAGACGTCGCTGCGCTCTTCTACGGCGCGTCATCCGGAATGGTTAGTGCATCTATAAGCTCGCTAAACGACGACTGATCACCGAACCGGGCGACCGAGTTGACAATACGCCGTTGACGGCCGACATCCCAGCAGGAGGTCGTCAGCTCATCGACCTTTGCCAGCAACTCATCCCGAGTCAATGCATTGGCTGGATCACCCTTAGGATGATCCACCTGTGCGGACACAATTGAGCCATCACGCAGCGAAATGCGAGCCCATGCCCGCCACTCCTCTGGATAGAAGCGGTCGATCTCGCGGTCTGCCTTGTAATCGACGAGCTCCATCAACCTGACGATTGTGGGGTCATCCAGGAGGACCTCTGTGTACTCGGAGAGACCCGCGCGACCACGTACAAGCGCCACCGCGACGCTGAAGGGGAGTGAGAACTGAGCGTCCACCACACTCTTCGGCGCAATCTTCTCGAGTCGAGGTTCGGCGACGATGTCCACTGCGACGCTGGGTATGCCGATAGTCGCCGCAACGACATCTCGCGCATCGAACCCGTGAGCCAAGCGGAGGGCGAGGACGGCATCGATTGGCCCTTGGTTATAGCGGCAACACGTGTGAGCCTTAATTGAGGTCGACCGAATCTCCAGCGGACGTGAGCCAAAGTCGGCAAGCACACGCTCGGGATGAGGATCGGCGCTGTGGGAAGCGAGAAAACCGCGGCTTCCGCCGATCCCATCTTCGCCGCCGAGGTATCCCTCCGCGGCGAGCCTTGCCGCGTGGATCCCGTTCTGGACCGCAAGTGCCGGGTGAAGGCGTTTGGTCCATGAACCATCGACGAGAAACTGCATGGTGCCACCGGCCATAGTGCTCGCGATGCCAAGCGCCCACACGGCGCGAGTCTGATCAAGTTTGAGCAGGGAAGCGCACGTCGCTGCCGCGCCAAGATGACCAACAGTCGCGGTCGGATGGAAGTGTCTCGCGTACTCAGCCGGGGCGTTCGCCGCACGTCCGACCCGACACATCACTTCATAGCCGCGCACCACTGCCGTGAGGAAGTCCGAGGGTGATGATCCGATGATCGAAGTCATGGCCATTGCTGCCGGGAAGATGACCGCTCCTGGGTGTAGAGATGAGGCATTATGCACATCGTCGAACTCGATTGAGTGCGCAGCCACGGCGTTCGCTGCAGCCGCCGGAACCGCTGCCAGACTCCCCTTCCAGCCAATCAGCGGCAGTCTCGAACCATCATCGCCTATTCCTCTTGCCCACCGACGCGCTGCACAGGCCGAGTCGGCCGCGGCACCTCCGGCGGTGACCACGATGTGGTCAAGCAGCAGCATGCGCGCCGCTTCAAGATCCTTGTCAGCAAGATCCTTAGACGTGATTGACCAGACCGCTTCGGTGAGCTCCTTCGTGAGAGTCACCTCGAAGCTCCGACACCGCTTACGAGCGAGAAGGGCTGAAGGGTCCAGGCTCACGCCACAGCCGAAGCGTCGAACAGTGGACCCCGCCGCCAAGTCGGGCGAACTCCGAGTAGGGCACCTCAATGACGTCCACGCCGACCTTGCGCACCGCCGCAATCGCGTTCTCTGCTTCGGCGTGCATAATCACGCGTCCCGGCTCGAGAATCGTAACGTTGGTCGGAGTATAGAGAACCTGCTCCTCTCGGCCGACCTCGACCATTTGGTAACCGTGCTGCTTCAGCCATGACCACGTACCAAAGTCTAGCCCTGGCGGATAACAAATCACCTTGTCGACGTCGAGCGGGCCGAGAACAATGTCAGGATGCTGGCTAACGCCGCTTTCGGGATCGAAGTAGCCACCTCCATGGCACTCAATGATGAGGGCCGTGAAGTCGGCCTCGTCGAGGCCGCTGCTTCGGCGTACGGTCGGAAGGAGTTGGCCAAGTCCCTCTTCGTTGAAGCAAAGGCCGCGCGCCGTAACAAAGATGTCCTCCGCCAACCAGAAACAAGGACCCGCCTCAGCGACACCCTTTCCCATTATCGCGAGAACCGGTGGAATGCCGAGCTGAGTGAAGGCCCACAGTGCCAGATATTCAGAGCGACCGATCCCAAAGGGGTTCATTGCGATTTTTTCAATGATCGATCCGCCCCTCACGACCAACAGCTCGTTCGTGGCCCACGTGCTGCGCGACGGCCCAAACGGTCCAACCGGCGGCGCCGGATATGCCACTCGGTGCACCACCACGCCGGCGGACTCAAGGGCCCCCTGATACTCCGCGGATTGGTCTTGCATCTTCCCGATGTCGAGCTCGGTGTATCTAAGTCCCATGTTGTTGAGATACTCAGGAGCCTCTGAGTAGTAGGGCCATAGTTCATGGTCGGTGATCTCGGTCAGGGCGACTTCCCGCAGTCTGCCAATGCCGTTGGCGCCGAACTCACGACCCCAAACCTTGGAATAGATCTCCAGATAGTCCGTGTTCTGCCAACGCTCCGGAGACGGTGGCTCGCCCTGCACGTATCCCGGCATGTCGCTAAGCGAGAACCCGCCGCGGCGAAGTCTCTCTTGAAGCTGAGTGATGTGGCGCTCATATACCGGCGGGAGCGGCGGCCGACTCGATACCGATCGCTCAGACCGGTGGTCCTCTATGTGATCTGTGGTTGGCATCTCTTCTCCTAATGAACCTAGGAATGACCTACTAACGTGCGCGGCCCTGCTTTGGTGCCCGTCAACAGCACATGCACCAGATGCCGTGACATAAGGCGATCCAGCCCATAGGTCTCATTCCTCGACGAACGGCAGCACGCACCTCCAAAATCCTTCGGTGTTCTCAACGTACGGAATGTGACCCGCGTCCGGGACAAGCGCGACCACGGCTCGACCACATGCACGTTCGACGTCCTCCGGCGTCCCGATCGGTACCGCGATGTCGTTCGCTCCCCACACGACCATGAGAGGGCAACCGGATCCGCCCTGTCGGAGATCCCCTGCAACGCTGTCGTCGTCCAATCGAGTCTCCACATACCTCGCAAGCTGTTCGAACGACTCGTGCGCGCCCGGAGAATTGTTGATGCGGAATTCTTCCACGAGCCAATCCTCGTCGACTGCGCGTGCGTCGGCAACAGCGCGAGCGAGCTTGCGGCGTACACCCTCCATGGTTTGGTTCCGGAGATTCGCGGCGATCGAGTTGCGCATCTCCTGACCGAGTGGCAACAGTCCCGTCGGGCCAACAAGCACGAGCTTCGTCGCGAACCCGCAGCGGTCGATCGCGAGCCGGGCAGCGACGTGAGCGCCAAGTGACGAAGCAATGAGGGTGGCTTCGCTGATGCCCAGCTCGTCGAGTGCACCCCCGACAAAGCTGGCAAGGCCGGCCACGGAATAGTCGATCCCTCCGCCCTTCGAGGCGAAGCCGTGACCTGGAAGATCGAGGGCCAGCGCGCGTATTCCTCGCGCACCGAGCACCTCGACGCCGCTTCGCCAGCGGTCCGCTCTAGCTCCGGCGCCGTGCAGAAGTACGCACGGACCTCCCGATCCGCGGGTCTCGAGCACTCTGGTCAGCCGTTCTCCGAACCCGAGGGGATACTGCAGTACCCTGCCTCGCGCCGCGGGTACCGCTGTTCGGGCGAAGTTACCGGTGGCCACCTCAGCTCTCCCGCTTCGTCTGGACCAGGAGCGACTTCGCTATCACGGATCGCAGAATCTCATTCGTTCCCTCTCCGATCACCATCAAAGGCGCGTCTCGGTACAGGCGTTCGACGTCGAACTCGGTCGAGTAGCCATAGGCACCGTGGATCCGCATGGCCTCGAGGGAGCACCTGATCGCGACCTCTGAGGAGAACAGCTTGGCCATTCCAGACTCTCGATCAGCTCGATAGCCCGCGTCGATGCGAGATGCGGCCCAGTAGGTGAGCAGGCGAGCCGCTTGGATCTCCGTGGCCATATCGGCGAGCTTTACCTGGATGGTCTGGTAGTCCGATATGGGCTGACCGAACGCAACGCGATTCCTCGAGTACTCCATTGCCAACTCAAGGGCCTCCTCCGCGAGCCCAACACTACGAGCCGCGACGTTGATCCGGCCCGTCTCAAGCGCCGAAAGGATCTGCTGGAGCCCGCGCCCTTCCACACCGCCAAGGAGATTGTTCGCGGGCACTCGGGCGCCGTCGAGCACAACTTCGCACGTTTCCGGTCCCTTATAGCCGAGCTTGCCCAGGTCCCGCGACACGTAGAACCCGGGAGTTCCTTGCTCAACGAGCAATACGCTCATCCCTCGGTGCGGGGGGTGTACCGTCGGGTCAGTCTTTACGAGCACCAGGAGTGGATTGGCGTGCCTCGCATTCGTGATCCACATCTTGGTTCCTTGCACGATGTAGTCGTCGTGATCTCGAGTCGCCCGCGTCGTGATGCCTTGGAGATCGCTCCCTGCCCCAGGCTCGGTGAGGCCGATACCGGTCCGGCGACGACCGGTCGCGAGAGCCGGAAGGAACCGATCTTGTTGTTCCGGCGTGCCGTGTTGCGCGAGCAGACAGCAGGCGAGTGAGTGACTGCCGAGAACACCGGCCACACCCATCCAGCCCTTTGAGATCTCTTCGAAGACAATCGCGATGGACACCATGTCGAGGCCGAGCCCACCGAAGGAGGTCGGCACCGACATGCCGAAGAGGCCCATTTCGGCCATGGCCTCCACGATCTCGGAAGGGTAGCGGCCCTCTTGCTCCCATTTGTGGGCTACCGGTCGAATCTCACGCGCGACGAAGCGCCGGACTACATCGCGAAATTCGCTCTGCTCTCTCGTGAGCTCGAAGTCCACAGTGCGCGAGTCTTCCGTTCCAGTTCAGCCGAACGCGCCCGATTCCGCGAGGCGATTGACCCTTGTGTCGCTGTAGCCGAGCCAATGCATGATGTCGTCAGCATCCTCGTTGCGCCGGGGGGCCCGCCTGTGGGGAATAGGATCAACGCCCACTCGGACCGGGCTAGCGAGCTGGCGAACGGTCCCAAACCGCGGATGCGGGGTCTCGACTATTAGCCCTCGCTCCTCTACCAAGGGATGAGCAAGCGCCGCGGGCACATCAAGAACGGGAGCGCATGGGACACCTGCTGCGCGCAGGCGCTCTATCCAGTACTCGTTATCTTCCCTTGCGAATGCCTTATCGAGAATCGCGACAAGCTCCACAACGTTCGCCGCACGTGCAGAGAAGGTCGCGAAACGTTCATCGCGCGCCAAGTCTGGTAGACCGATGACCTCCGTCAGGAAGGTCCAGAACTTCTCCTTCGCACAGGCGACCACGATCCATCCCGTTGCAGTTGGGAAGTTCTGAAATGGAACCACCGATGGGTGCGCTGAACGAGACCTCCTTTCGGGCACGTCACCCGAAGTCAGGTGCCAAGTCGCTAGGTAACTCAAGAGATTGATCGCGACGTCATAGAGACAGATATCGCAGTCCATCCCTCTCCCATCGCGTTTGGCGGCGTGGATTCCAGACATCATCGCCAACGCGGCCACGTAACCCGCGGAGAAGTCGACGAGGGAGAGCCCCGTCCGGGCCGGTGGTCCATCCGGTTCGCCAGTGAGACTCATCCAGCCCGCCAAGCCTTGCACGATGTAGTCGTATCCCGGTTGGCCCTGATGGGAGCCGGTCATCCCGAATGCCGAGACGCAACAGCACACGAGACGGGGATTCACTCCCTTCACGTCCTCGTAGCGAATGTGCAGCCGCGACGGCACGTCACCTCGGACATTCGAGTAGACCGCGTCCGCCCTCGCAATCAAGTCGTCAAGAACGCCTCGACCTGCGTCGCTTCCAAGATCGAGACTCAAGCTTCGCTTGTTGCGGTTGAAGGTTTCGAAGAACAGGCTGTCTTCCCCAGATTGGTGCGGAGGTATGTACCGGCCGACATCGCCTCCGGTGCGGGGGTCCTCGATCTTGATGATCTGGGCGCCGAGATCCGCCAGGTGCACCGAGCCAAACGGACCGGCACCGTATTGCTCAAGCGCGATGATGGTGACGTCCTCGAGCGGTCTCATGGCGATATCACGGCCGGGTCCCGCGGTGCGGCTCGGAACTCTTCACACTCAGCCTGACCTTGTGAGTACCGATCGTTCATTCGCCGGAGTCGCTTCGCTTTATAACCACAGCGTCGCAGTCAATTTCGAGCATCGCATCGGGTCGAGCCAACTGGTAGACGATCACGAGCGTGCTCGCCGGATAGTGCTCCTTCTGGAAGAACTCCGCGCGGGCTTCGTGAATCTTCGCGAAGTTCTCGGTCGTGAAAGGTGGAGCGACGTAGACGCGCATTCGCACGATGTCGTCGAACGTGGCGCCCGCCTCGGCTAGAGCTGCGCCGAGGTTTCTGAGGACCTGTCGAGTCTGCTCTTTGATGTCGCCCGGAGCCACGACGACGTCCTCGTCTCCTCTCGTGGCAGTGCGACCCGAGCAGTAGACGAATCGGAGCTCCTCCGTCTCGATGACCGTGGCTCCCGAGTGGACGAGCTCCGACACTTCGGAACCCTCCAAGTACTGCCAACCTTTGCCGATGTCTGCATTTATGATTCGTTTCGTAGCCACGTCACTCCTCGCTCGTGCTGCTGGGGCTCTCACTTGACCTCCACGTCTCACCACTTACAGCTGGCACGTCCAACGCGCACGCAGATCGGAATACGCCCGTCAGCGATCCCAAGCGCGCTGCACGTCCAGCTCTTCATTCACGTCTATCGACGACTCGATTTCGCAGGACACCAAGCACATCACTGCGAATCTCGACGACATCTCCCTCGTGGAGGAACTCGGGAGGCTCCTGCCACAATCCAACGCCCGAACCCGTACCAGTCAAGATGACATCGCCGGGCAAGAGAGCCATGCCCATTGAGAGGTAAGAGATCAGCCGCGGTATCGGGTGATACATGTCCTTCGGCCAGATGTCTTGCTTTCGCACGCCATTGACATAGAGCTCGATGCGAATTCCCGACAGATCCGACAGCTCCGACGCGCTGACGAGACTCGGACCGAGGGGACAGAAGCCATCGAGACTCTTTCCTTTGTGCCACTGGGAGAACCGGCCATTGGCTTGCTGTAGGTCCCGGGCAGACACGTCGTTCGCCAAGCAGTAGCCGAAAACGTGGCTTACCGCTTGGTCCTCGGGGATGTCGAGGCCACCCGTTCCGATGACGACTGCGAGTTCTGCCTCCCAGTCGACCTTCTCGGTCGCGGAGCGGTCGACCACGATGTCGTCGCGCGGCCCAATCAGCGTCGTCCAGGCTTTCGTAAAGATGATCGGGCTCTCTGGCATGGGTTCACCATGGCGTTGGCCCTCGTCGTAGTGGCTCATATAGTTCAGCCCGATGCAAAACATGTTGCGTGGGATGGTCATGACCGGCGATGCCAGCCGCTGCTCTCGTGGCCACTCAGATAGAGCACCCAGTGATTCACGCTCAACCGTCTCCCATGCAGAAGGGCCGGCAGAGATGAGATCCTCGACGGAGTCGAGGCCCCATCGTTTCAGAGGAACGATTGAACCGTCGCCCGCGAGTACACCGCCCTCGCATCCTCTCGATGCCAAAACCGTCACGAGACGCATGGAGAGGTCCCCGGTTTGCCGTAGCGACCACCCACGAGGGGGTCAGGTGCAGCCTTCGTCTCGGCGCAGATTCCTTTTGGCGGGGCGATGCACACATTCCGCGGGCACATCAGCCAGCGGCAATTTCCCACCCTCTCACCCGAGGGCCAGTCGCCTCGCCGAACCGAAGCGCGGCGCACGGGGGCGCTCCTGCCCTCCACGCTGACCACCAAATAAGGCTAACATCTGATCTTTACGGCAACAACTTCAAGTGTCTCCTCGGATGGACGAGGGGGCGCCTCGTATGATCACTACCCAACTCTCTCGGGGAACCCTCGCGGCACGAGTTCTCGAGGCAGTGACGACGCTGGGGCGGTCGCGCAGGTCCACCGGTTCGGGGTCGTGCCGATCGGTGACGACTTAACCTTTGACGTGCTCGCCGGCTGACGCCCACGACACCTGTGCATTCCTTCTTTCCGGGCCGCGGCTACGCGCGAACGGAGTTCGCCACGAATTCGATGAGGCCCTTCGCAGGCACCTTCGAAGACTCCTTCGAATGGATCTGAGCACCTCGCCGCTCGCCCAGAGAGTCTCAGATTCGCTCTGATTCTTCAGAGACAATCGTCGGATGGATCCTTCGGCGACCCGCGCACGCCCCGGGTGATGACGCGCGGGGGCAGATCCGCCGCCGACGAAATGGCCCAATACCTGCCTTGCCTCGCGGATGGTGCCGGCGTCTCGCGTTCGATCCGCGCATTTTCCTGGCCCCCCGGCTCGACCAGGTCGTGGCTATAGTGGGTGTATGTCTGATGATGACAGCGATTCCTTCGAAACAGGAAGGGGATCCGCTGCCTTGCTCGTGCGGCGAGTGCGGCCTGCATATGAGCAGGTGGCCGCTCAACTGCGTGACCTCATCATCCGCGGGGACATCGTGGCGGGCGAGCGACTCCCCGTCGAGTCTGAGCTCCCGTCTCTCTTCGGCGTGAGCCGAAGCACCATCCGCGAGGCATTGCGCGTGCTGTCATCTCAAAGCCTGGTCCAGACGCGGCGCGGGGTGCGTGGCGGCACCTTCGTCGCGAAACCAGAGCCGGAGTATGTGCGGGACTATCTTGAGGCAAGCCTCGGGCTTATGACCGTCGACGACAGCATGACCATCGACGATCTCATCGAGGTCCGTGAGATGCTCGAAGTTCCCGCGGCGCGTCTCGCTGCTGAGCGCCGGACCAATGCCCATGTTGATGCGATGGAAGCCCTTTTGCGACCGAGGGGTGGTTCCTCGGCGCCTATGGGATACGACGAAACGCGAGGCTTCCACGAGATCATCCTCGACGGTGCCCGGAACGCGCTCTTAGAGATGGTCACGCGTCCGATATTTCGCGTCATCGGCACTCGCATCGACCGCAGCCATGCTGCTCCACGATTCTGGCGCGAGGTGTCCGAGGACCACCGAAAGATCGCTGCAGCAGTTGCGGCAGGAGACGGCGCCGGGGCCGCTGAAGGAATGCTGGTCCACCTTGAGCACGTCCGGGTCTACTACTACGGGCTCGATCGGCAACGCCCAGAAGCTCAGCGATCGGCTCGTGCCCGACGTGCCAAGAGCAACGCTGCCGATGGAAAGCGGTCGCAGTCAGCAGCCGGGCGGCGCTCGCATGGCGAGGTGGGAAGGCGCTCGTCGCCTGCGGCAAACGGGCGGCGCTCGCATAGTTCCTGAATCGGGCACGATCACCTGTGCCTCGACACGCTCGGAGTTGTCACACGAGAACCACGCCACCACGTGTCTGCCGAGGGACGAACCGGCCAGCGCGGCGCCACGACGTACCCAGGCGGCCAGTCGCTCTGAGATTTGCCTAGCCAGGCGAAGTCGCGATGGCGACCGCGGCGAGATGTCTGTCTGCGTACCAGGAGATAGCGGCGATTCGGTCGCCACCCGATTCGATAGAAGTTCAGCCGGCGGCGGGAATCTTGAAGACCTTCTCGGCGGTGGTCTGGAAGAAAGCTTTCAGCTCCGCAGGACTCAGCGCCAGGCCGTCCTGGATGCGGATCTCCTCCTCTTCGACCTCGTATGGGTAGTCCATCGCGTACAGGACACGTTCGGAGCCGAGCACTTGGCGGCAGAACTGGATGCATGGTTCCCATGCCATGCCGCTCGTCGTATACCAGACATTCTCCTTCAGATAGTCGCTGATCTGGCGATTCAACGGCTTCACGACCGAGGAATTGCGGCCCCCGCGAAGATAGGCGGAGTGCATGTAGTCCATGCGGTACAGCCAGAATGGCAACGCCTCGCCGAGGTGGCCGACAACGATCTTTAGGCGGGGGAAGCGGTCGAAAGCGCCGGAAGTGATGATCCGCAGCAGGTGCAAGCCGGTCTCGACGCCGTACCCATACATGGCGCCTTCGAGGGCGACCTCGAGGAACGGCTGGATCATCGACGGTGGCGGCCAGTTGGGGTGGAGGTAGATCGGGGTGTCAAGGGCCTCGGCCGCTTCGAGGATTGGCCAGAACTTCGGGTCAGAGAAGTATTCACCGTTCGTGTGGGAGTTGAGGATCACGCCGCACAAGCCCAGCTGGTCGTGACCTCGCCGGATCTCCTCGGCGGCGGCGTGCGGATCCTGCGGGGCGACGGCGGTGAGCCCGCTGAATCGGTCGGGGTGAGCTCGGCAGCCTTCGGCCAACACGTCATTGGCCATAGTGGCGACCGAAGTAGCGGTCGCTGCGTCAGCGAAGATCTGGGTGCCCGGCGAGTTGAGGGCGATAACCTGGCGGTCGATACCGGTTGCGTCCATGTCTTCGAGTCGGAGCGAACCCAAATCTTGAAGGCGCTCGGAGACGTATTTGGGCCACTGAGATGAGCTGCGGAGAAAGAAATTGACGTAGCTCTCGAACGCCGGATCAGCGTTGCGCCCGGCGTCAATCAACTCCTCCCACATTCGAACCAGCTCGGGCGGACACCACGATTCTTCCGTCGCTATCCGCAGATAGCCGAGACTGGGGTCCTCGGCTCCTCGCCGGATGGACGCGTTCTGGTCAGTCATGGACTTCCTCCCTGTGTTCAGTTGCCCGTCCCTCTACGCTCACTCGCTCCCTCTTCGGCCCGCTTCGCCCGCTTCTTCGAGCGGTGCACAGGTGCCAGGCGCGGTCTCGGGTCAGAAGGAGTCACGTTGGGTGCGCTCCAGACCTCTACGGTCACAAGCTCAGTCCGCACGTGCCTGCCGCATCTGTCTAATCACCGGCTCACAAAGTCTCCGCCACACGACTCTTCCTCGCTCTGAAGCTGCCATCGCGGGATGGCTAATCATGCGATCATCCGACCCTCCGCATTACCGGGGCGAGCTTGATTCCCGATATGTATGCCACTTCTTTCCCTGACGCTCGCTGGACCTCAAACGAGCCAGTGAAGTTATGATATTTGTTATAGGGTGATGGACCCAATACGCCTACGTATTGTATTTTCTTCCCCGCCGCCAGCGCCGCCTTTCCCTTCACGAATGTGTGCACCACAACGGCACCAGGCTGTTTTTGCGTAACCGTAAGGATCCGTGTATTGAACTTCTTTGGGTCAACGCTGTTCACCTCAAGCATGGCTAAAGCGACTTCATTCGTCCAATCCCACGTTGCCATCGCATAGGGTGTGTTCAGATACACCGACGTCTTTGTCGGAAGATACTTCTTCGCCTTCAGAACGTCGGCCCGAAAGATGGGGTACGAAGGAGTCTTCTTCGCGATTCCTACCCCGAACTCGACTCCGACGTAATCGCGCTCAAACACCGACGATCCGATCGCCTTCTCGACGGCATCGAACCATGTTGGAAAGATCGTGGCATCCGTGCCAACGATGTGGGTAAGTCCTCCCAAGGTGTTCAGCTCTGAGAAAATCGTCGCAGCCGTGGCCGGATTTTCCTCGGTCATGATGGCGCACGGGTGCGCTGTTGCGATTTGGTTTGCCTCCGTCTCGTAAGACGGCTGTGTGGCGGCAATAGCTTCCTTCGCCACGATCTTGCCGCCCAGATCCTCGAAGGCCTTGATTGATCCGGGTGCAGAGCCCTCGGCGGCGACTGTCTGCCCATATATCGTCGCGGCGGATTTACAATGTAGATCGTGCACGACGTAGTAGGCCATTGCGACACCGTCTGCAGCGTCTGGGGGGGTGTTACGCCAGATGTATTTGTAACTGGATTTTGTGTAGATGGCCTGTCCAGCTCCGAGGAACATCGTCTTGTGTGCAGCGTTGATAATCGGGACCGTCGGGGGAGCGGATGTCGAGTCGTTGCCGTTGACGAGAATGAGGTTCTTAACCGTGCCGACCATCTTGCGGGCCACTGGGACCGCATCGGCGGGGTCCCCGCGCGTGTCTTCCTTTATCCAGGTGAAGTCGTGGCCCAAGACGCCGCCGTCGGCATTCAAACCGACGAGCCCGATAATTCCTGCCGCCAAACCGACCTGCCCTAAGAAGGCTGTCGCGCCGCTAAACGGGGCGAACGTCGCTTCGACAAGGGTCCCCTTCCTCGCCCCCGCCGCTCCAGCCGGTTCTGACCAACAACCAATTCCGAGCAGCGACACCGCTACTAACGCGACGCCTCCGCGCCTCACCAGCGAATCCAAGACATGATTTCCAGCCATCGTCAGCTTGCTCCTTTTCTGCACGTCAAGCCCTGCGCTCCTTGCACACGAACCGCTCTTTGGATCTCCTAACACGCACGATCGCCCTTCATCACTTGGACTGTTGTGCTCCCAGGATCAGCGCACCAAGGTTGTCGTTCTGCCGGGCTTCGGCGCCCGTTGAGGACATGACCAGGCTTCCCCCCGCGAGGACGTGACAGCGATCGGCTACTGCCAGCACCTCTCGAACGCGCTGCTCAATGACGATCACTCCGACCCCTAACGAGGAGAGCTGCGGTAGCACCTCTTCCAGCACATGCTGTCCAACGTGCGGCGAGAGCCCGGCGGTCGGCTCATCGACGACGAGAACTCGAGGAGCAGCGACGAGCGCTCGTGCGACCGCGACCATCTTGCGCTCCCCACCGCTGAGCGTCTCGGCTCGTCGCCCCCTGAGAGAGCGAAGTCGAGGAAACATCTCGAGCGTTGCTGCCACTCGCTCCCGAACCTGTGGAGGCGGCAACAGATACCCCCCCATTTTTAGATTCTCATCAACCGTCATCCCGCCGAACACGTCACGGACCTGGGGGACATAACCCAAACCGAGCTTCGTACGATCCGAAGGACCGAGCTTGGTCACGTCGACGCCGAAAACCTCAACTCTTCCCGCGAACGTAGCGATGAGCCCAACGATCGCCTTGGCGAGCGTGCTTTTCCCCGCTCCGTTGGTCCCGATGATGGCCGCGATCTCCCCTTGGGCAAATTCCAAGCTCACGTCCTGAATGATCGGTAGACCAACCACATAGCCCGCGTCGACGCCGGCGAGCGATATGGCGGGTGCGACGTCACATTGGACGGACTTGCCACCGTCACTCACATCAACCTGCAATGTAGGCACCAACTACGTCTGCATCCTCTCTCAAGTTCTTCAGCGCTCCTTGTCGCAGAACCCGTCCAGAAGCCATCACAACCACGCGGTCAGCCAAACGTTCCACGAAGTCCAGACGGTGTTCGACAAGGACGACCGTCACCCCGCTGCGTGGCAACGATTCGACGTGTCCCTCGATCTCGGTCACGATCAGAGGGGCCAAGCCTGCCGTCGGTTCGTCAAGGATGAGCATCTTCGGATCCGTCATCAGCGCTCGCGCGATCTCAAGGATCCGAAGCTGCCCCCCACTAAGGCTTCCGGCATAGGCATTCCTCCACTTGGCCAAGCCAAACCTGGCAAGTAGTTCCAACGCCTTCGCCCGTAGCCGCAGCTCTTCCTGTTCCCAGTACCGACGGCCTAGGAGTGCCCACCGCAACTGCGCGCCCCGTTGCTTTGGTGCGCCAACCAGAAGGTTCTCGAGTACCGTCATGCGACTGAACTGCGTTGCCATTTGGTAGGTCCTCGTCAGTCCCGCCCGGGCGATCCGATGCGGGGGCAGCTTGGTGATCGGCCGACCTGCGAGAAGGACAGCCCCACTGTCAGGAGTGACCGAACCTGCGATGGCGCTCACCAACGTCGACTTACCGGCGCCGTTTGGGCCGATAATGCCAACCACCTCGTGCGGAGAGATCTCGATGGAGACGGCATCTACCGCTCTCAGCCCGCCGAATGACACACACAGATCTCGGACCTCAAGCATCGGGGGTTCCATCGAGCGGCTAGCCGCGGCCACTTGCCACCCCTCCATCGACGATATCCCGCAAGTCGGCGAAGTCTCCGTGCGTCGGAACATCCCAAGTCACAGCTGCCGCCCTGCGCTTACTGATCCTTACGCAATCACGACGCTCCGGGACTATTCCTTGTGGTCGGGCCCAGAGGAAGGCAAGCGTGACGATGCCAATCAGGATCCACGGGAGCGAACCCACGAGGTTCGGCGGCAGCGACGTGGGAAGAAACGTCGAGCCCTCCGCGAAGACGATTTCGGTCGCGAACACTCCCAGGAGCACGCCGATGTCGTTGCCGACACCCCCAACGATGATGGCTGAAAAGATGGTCAGCGACTCAACATATGTCCAGGCCGCGGGTGACCATGCCGTGATGAACTCAACAAGCAGTGCTCCACTCACACCCGCCAGTACGGCGCCAAAAACCGACACCACTATCCGGCACCACGTAGCGTTGACGCCCAGCGCGGCCGCCCCGTCCCGGCTCTCCCGGACCGCACGAAGGGCCCGTCCGAAGGGTGAGCCCTGCACTCTCCGAAGAACGCCGTACGAGGCAAGGCAGATCAAGCCCGAGAATCCAACGAAAACCCACGAATATGCTCCAGCCCCCAGACCGAGGGTCCCTTGCAGTGGTTCAGGCACTTGAGCAAGCCCAGACGCACCATTGAACAGCGGCACGACGGCGGTCACGATGAGAAGAGCCATGATCGAAAGGCCGAAGGTCACGATCGCCTCGTAGTCGCTTCGCAGGTTCCGGGACAAGAGCAGCGCGACGATCAGACCCAGCACACCCGCAACGCCACCGGCTATCACGATCGGCAACGGGAACGGCAGCTGAGCGCCGAAAAAGTAGTCCTGCGTTCCAAACACGTGCTTCGGTGGCCCGAGCGTCAATACCGCTGCCGTGTATGCCCCGATCGACTGGAACAGGATGAACGCGAAGTTGTACATCCCAAAGAGTCCGTATTGGAGATTCAGTCCCCACGCTGCCAATACGTCGATAAAGAAATAGACGAGAAGCGTGGTCGCGTACAGGTTGGCCCCACTCAAGCGACCGCCACCTCCACATCGGCTTCGCGCGCCACCCCGAAGAGCCCACTCGGTCGCAGTAGAAGGACGAGAATGAGGGCTACGAACGCCACGATCTCGTTGAGATCAGCGGGAATGACCAGGGTAACGAGCTGCATCGCGATGCTAAGGGCAAGCGCCGCGATCGCGGCACCCAAGGGCCTCCCGACACCGCCAAGGATGGCAGCCGTAAACATAATAATGAGAACTGCGTTGCCACTTGTCTGGTGAAACGCGCCAACCGCAATCGAATACAGCACGCCTGCCAGACCGCATATGACCCCAGTGATGAGCCACGTGTAGTCGAGGACGCGCGCGACTTTCACGCCTGAAGCTCGAGCGAGATCCGGGTTGGTCGCGAGCGCGCGCATGGCAAACCCGAGACGGGTGAATTTGAGCAGAATTGCAAGGCCAACGACGCAGACGACCGCAATCGTGATCCCAGTGAGCTGGAGCGTGTCGAGCTTCGTTCCGAGGACCCTGAAGAGGTGCCCCGCAGGGGTTGTTATATGGAGGTAGTTCCCACCAAATATGGCGAGAAGGATATTCTGCAGTATAAGTCCCGCCCACAGCGTCACGATGAGCATCCCGAAACGGCTTACTCCACGGCGAACGAATCTGCGGAACACCAGCTTGTTGACGAGATATGACACAATGGCGCCCGTCGCACCTCCGACGACGAGTATTTGCCATAGGTCTCCGCCCACTCGATTCACGGCATACGCCACGAACGCTGCGGAGATCAGTATTGCGCCATACGCGAAGTTGATAACACCCGTTATTCCGGTTTGCAGGGTATAGCCTACGGAGCCGAGACCGATGTAGGCGGCGGTCGCAATACCGAAGCCTATGGCTGGGACCACCTCGCTAGCTGCGGACACAGAGCCGAAGATCATCTGCCAGAAGCGGTCTCAAGGAACTGCGGTGGCGTTGGGCACGCATCGTGCAACACCTCGGGTACGAGCGGTGTACGGAGAGTCCATGTCGACGTCGCTGGCCTTCGCCATCGCTGATTGGCTAGGCGTTGGCCTCTCCGAGAATCCCGAAGACTCTTCGGCCTCGCCACTTCGCCAAGGTGGACGTCCGACGCTCGGCTTTCGCTCGCCGTGAAGATGACCTTCAAACCACCCCGGACCAGCAGGAACGTTAGGCGCGGCTCGCATCGTGGTGCCGCCACGGCCGTCTGGACGTACGTGAAGGCGGACGGTCGCACGGTGAGATCGTCGTGCAGTAGGCCTGGCAGAGATCTCCATGGCGCTCGAGGTCCATTCGTCACGTCACCACCCGGCGCGAGATGCCCGGCAACCGTCATCTCCCCTCCTTGTGTGGTCGAAATAAGCCTAAAGGTCGGACTCTTTCGCGTCAACACAGCTCGTGGGTCGCAGCACCGAGCAATCGCGGGGTCTCCTCGTCGAAGAGCCGCTAGCGGGGTTGGTCCACAACGTGCCTGGGTCGCCGGTCGTACGGCAACGCCGCCGTTCCGAGTCCCTACCTAGGGGACAGATTCAACGGTCCGTCGAATATGGACCGGGGTCGCGCCAGACTCGCAGCGTCGAGCAGTGCAGCCCGCCGCCAGAACGCAGAAACTCATCGTAGGGAACGGTGGTGACATCCACACCGAGCTTGCGACATTCGGCGATGGCATTGTCCGCCCCGTCGGCCATGATCACACGACCCGGCTCAATAATGGTGACGTTCGCTGGGGCGAATTTCAACTGCTCATCTCTGTCGATCTCGACGATCTTGTAGTCGTGGTCCTTCAGCCAGCTCCAAGTGACGAAATCGAGGCCCGGAGGATACGCGATGACCTTGTCTACGTCGAGCGGGCCGAGAACCATGTCCGGATGATGTGACGTCCCAACCGTCGGGTAAAAGTACCGACCGCCGGCGCACTCAATCTGTAGCACCGTCAGCTCGGCTAGGCTCAGTTTCGAGCTGCGAGCCACAGCCGGAATCAGTTGCCCGAGACCGTCGTCGTTGAACGCGAGGCCGTGTGCAGCGACAAAGACATCCTCTGCCAACCAAAGGCATGGTCCGGTTTCGGCCACGCCCTCACCCGCGATGGTGAGAAGTGGAGGCACACTCAGCTGGGTCCAAGCCCAGTAGGCGAGATATTCAGATCGCCCGAAACCGAACGGGTTGATTGCGATCTTCTCAATGACGGATCCACCCCGAAGGATGAGAAGTTCGTTGGCGGCCCAGGTGCCGCGCATTGGCCCGAAGGCCCCAACGGGCGGATTTGGGAACGCGACACGGTGGACGAGAACCCCAGCTTCCTCGAGTGCCGCTTGGTACTGCGCGGACTGATCTTTCATTCGATTGGTATCGAGATCAAAGTACGACAGGCCCGTTTGGGGGAAGTACATGGGGTCTTCGTCGTACAGCGGGAAGCGCTCCGCCTCATTGATCTCGACAAGGGCAACCTCTCGCAAGCGCCCGATGCCGTTTGCGCCGCATTCGCGGCCGTAGATCCTCGGATAGATCTCGAGCAGGTCCATGTGGTGCCAGGTGGATGGCTGCGCAGGCTCGCCGGGCACATAGCCCGGCATCTCGGCGACGGAGAACTCACCTCGGCGAGCTCGCTCCTGGACGTCGGCAATTTGCTTCGCCCACGCAGCCGGCAACACTGGCGCCTTATCTACTGAAGCCGACGGAGCAGCCATATCACCCATTATGATTCAGTCTCCTCGTCTCGGTATGGAACACGTGACCTTCGATCCTTCAACGACGCGATTGAGTACTGGTCGCCGAAGTCCTGGAGCCGCTGCGGACGAAACCATCCGGTCATAACGTCCGTCGATGCGCGAGCAACGTGTCATTTGCGAGCATGATGATCGTTCGCATCGCGGACGGCTTGGCCGGCTGCCTTCAGATCATGAACGATGTCATGAGTGCGCTCATCGTCTACGCCGATGCCATCGAGGGTCTCGAAGTCGGCGCGTCCGAAGACGGCATCAAAGGAGACTTCGCTGGGAGCAATGTGCTGAGCTCGGTTATACGGGTGGCGCGTCGCCAGTTGCTCGGGGTCGAACGTCGCCTCGGACCCTCGACTTATTACGCGTTCGATATTGGCTTTGTCCTGCAGCACTCTCACGTCGCGCGAGGGATCCCCCCTTACTACCAACAGGTCAGCTCCCTTGCCAGGTTCGAGCGATCCAACATTCTCGAGTCCACAAAGCGTCACGGCACAGTCCTTCGTCGCGGCTCGTATTGCTTCAAGCGGGGTCAGTCCGACATAGGTCACGAGGAGCTCGAGCTCTCGAGCGTGCCACTCTCCGATAAGCGTGTGCGCAAAACCTGAATCCGTTCCCGAGATGAAAGTGACCCCAGCGGCTTTTGCCTTGTGGTACACGTCTGCCGCCTGGTCAAGGAGGCGCTCGTAAGTCTCCCGCTTTGCAATCGGGATTCCGATGATGTGTCCGAAGTCGACGATGTTGGCGAGCAGCAGAATGACCGGGCAGAGTGGAATCTTTGAGTCCGCGAGCCGCTCGATGGTCTCGTCAGTCATGATGTTCGCGTGCATGATCCAATCGACACCGGCAGCGATAGCATTGTCGACGTTCTTCGAACCTCTAGCGTGAATCGTGACCTTCTTGTTGTGGCGGTGCGCGGTATCGCAAATCACCTTCATCTCGTCGGCGGAGAAGGCTTCCCACTCCCCCATAACGCTGTCGCCGATCTTGATCAAGTCGACGCCCCCTTTGACTTGGAAGAGCACCTCTCTCTGCATTTCGTCGGTCGTGTTGACGACCTTGCCGACACTTCCCTCCGGGTTGCCAACGGACGACGGGTAGTATGAGCCGATGCCCGTGTCGGTGCTAAGGAAACGGCTCGCGCACGCCATACGAGGACCCTTCAGAATCCCCTCCTTCACCCCTTCGCGGAGTCCGACGTCGATGAAGTAGCTGCCGCCGGGAACTGATATACTCGTGACGCCGGCTCGCAGGATGCGGGGCAAGTTCGTCGCAGAGCGGATGACTCGGAGCTCGTGACTCGTATATAGACACTGCTCCTCTTGCATACGCACTTCGCCGAAGCTCGTGTGACAATGTCCGTCGATGAGACCGGGCATCACCGTGCGCCCCGTCGCATCGACGCGTTCAAGCGCCTCACCGCGGGGCACGACTCGCTCCGGATCAATTCCTGAGGCGATCTCGACGATGACGTCGCCTTTCAGCAATACGTCGTGACCTTCCCGGGGAGCCGCCCCAGTGCCGTCAATGACATTGCCGCCCGAGATCAGCACCCAAGCTGCCATGCCATGCTCCTCCTCCGCTGGCCCGATCACCCAAACAATTGATCGGGATGACCGAGTGCCGACTCTAAAGGTCGGACTCTTTCCCGTCAACGCCAGCGGGCGCAGGGGAGCGGGACTTTGGCCTGTGCTGGCATGCCTGCTAGAAGCCTGGCTATCGCCGCAGAAGGCTCCCTATTTCCCGGAGACATCCGACGGACAGCGAGGGTGCTTGGACGGCCTCAAGAGCCGGCATGGTCGTCCTGCTTCTAGCCAGTATCCGCCCGGTCGCGACCTGGTGTCTGAGCGCGCGGCTCGTGCTCGCGGATGCGGACACGTCACCGATTCGGCGTCGATGTTTCCTCGCACCTGAGGCTTAGGGCTAGGTGGATTCAGATGACGTCACGCGCTGAGAGTTGCGTAAGATGCTGACTAGTCAACCCAAGCTCGCCGAGGTAGATCTCGTCGTTGTGCGCGCCAAGTTCCGGGCCGAGGTAGCGGATCTCGCCGGGCGAGCGTTCAAGCCGCGGCACTACATTCGGCGCAAGCATCTCACCAAGGCGTGGATCAGGAATCCGCACCAGACTCTCGCGAGCGAGGTAGTGCTTGTCTCGAACGATGTCGGCGATCGACAAGACGGGACCGATCGCGGCTTCGACGCGCTCGAACTTCTCCAGGACTTCGGCGGCGTCCCGTTGTCCAATCCACTCACCGATGAGTTCATCTAGCTCGTCCGCGTGGCCCAGCCGTCCCGAGTTGTCTGCAAACCAGGACTTAGTGGCGATTTCCGGGTGGCCGATGAGGTGCATAACGCGGATCGCGATCGACGTAGAACTTGCCGAAAGTGCCAACCATTGACCGTCCCGCGAACGGAAAACGTTACGCGGTGCGGAAAACGCAGTTCGGTTTCCCGTGCGCGATACCTCGATCCCGAGCTTGTCATAGACGGCCACCCCTGGACCGAGGATCGCAAACAGTGGCTCGTAGATCGACAGGTCAATCACCTGGCCGGATCCTCCACACATATCGCGCCACCTCAGAGCCGTCATGACGGCGAACGCTCCGGTGATCGCCGCGACGCCGTCAGCCAACGCGAAAGGGGGGAGAGACGGGGGTCGATCGGGCCATCCGTTCATGTCTGCGAACCCACTCATCGCTTCCGCCAGGGTGCCGAAGCCTGGCCTGTGAGAGTAGGGACCCGACTGCCCGAACGCGGTGGTCCGCACAATGATCAGGTTCGGATTGGCCCTGACGAGATCCGCGGGCGCAAGGTTCCACCGCTCGAGCGTTCCCGGCCTGAAGTTCTCGATCACCACATCGGCGCTCCGGCACAGCTGTCGAAATATTCGTTGCCCTTCAGGCACGGACAGGTTGAGGGTCACGCAGCGCTTATTCCGCGAAACGATCGCCCAAAATAGCGACACACCGTCCTTGCTCCACCCAAGACTCCGCAAAGAGTCGCCCTTCGGGTGCTCGACCTTGACAACGTCAGCCCCATAATCCCCCATCATCGATGCGATCGTCGGGCCAGCAATCAGGGTCGCGCAGTCGATTACACGGATACCGTCCAGCGGAGGCCGAATGTCGGCAACCGTTCGGGCTGAGATCTCGGCCTTATGGACAGAAGAAATAGCTCACCCCCGAGTTCGTGCGAACATGCACTCAATCCTGCGCCTGTGACAATGGTGCTACCTGTGAGTTGGTCCCACCAGGCGCGCCCAGCAATTGGGTCTGGAACCGAGCGCCGCCTGAAAATTTACTCCCCTGCAGTGGGCGGAATCGAAGCGAATCGAGTGGTCGTCGCCGACAACTTGACACGTCGCTGTGTTCGGGCTCTGAGGACCGGTCGGTGTTACCTGCGGTGGTCCTACCCGGGATTTAAGATTTACTGCCCTGAGCAGGGCGCTGGGAAACTCTGGATGAGAGGTGGGAAATGAGCCATTGGCACCTACGGGCTGTTGCTGGTCAGCCAATTTTCGGAAGCCATTTACGACGCCATGTCCTGGTTCGAGGTCATTCGCGTCGGTCTCGTGACGTGCAATGGCCACGTGCTTATTGACCGCAGTAGGTCGGTCTGCGACCTTTTCAGCCGATACGCCTTGAACAACATGAGTTTCGCGTTGATCGGCCGGAGCACTCTGGAACGGAGGTATTCATGCGCATCATTCCGCCTCGCAAAGAAGCGGGACGTCTCGGATCGACGTTCACCGGGTCCGTTTTTCCGCTCGCGACGATGCCGCCGGATGACGGCGTCGCGA
>Ga0070731_10001753_pt1 | contig 21794 bp, 19 predicted proteins | sample Coa_R1_2_FD_66448 | JGI IMG/M metagenome (GOLD analysis project Ga0070731, IMG submission 66448) | Surface soil microbial communities from Centralia Pennsylvania, which are recovering from an underground coalmine fire - Coalmine... | ecosystem: Environmental > Terrestrial > Soil > Unclassified ... | reverse complement strand
CATAACGCACCTGCTTCAGGCACCAGACCAGCACGGGCGGCGTGACGACGTGGAACAGCGACAGGAGTCTCAGGCCGAGGGGGAGGTTGGAGCCGTCATCGTTGAACATGTAACCGGTGCCGCCGATGGGATGCACGCCGCAAACCGCGCGGACGCCCAGGTCGATCGTGAAGAGGATCTGGACGAGCAGCACGGAGCAGGCCTGCCACGACAGCACCACCGGACTTTCAGCCCACAGCCCGATCATGATCAGGAAGTTGCCCAGGTCGCAGTACCAGAGGAAGTTGCGGGGCCCATACCGGGAGAGGTAGATGGGGGCCCAGACCACGACCCAGAGGGTCCAGGACACCTTGAGCCAAAGCGGGATCCGGCGTCGCTCCATCCCGCACGTCCCTCCTTCCGGTCGTGTCGACGGACTCCGGAGAATTCCGGACCGACCCTCCCTCGCGCGAGGGGGAACCTCGAGGGGACTGCCTTCCGGGAACGCGTCCCCCGGGGACCGCAGCTCCGACGGATGAACGCCCCGGCGCGGGGGTCGTCCCCCAGCATCAGGGCGGGGCGGCGCGGGAGATTGTACCAGGGAGGACCCTCCTTTCAACGGCTCGACCCAGGACCGGTGGAGACTCCGGGATTTTCCAGTACCGCTCGGGGGTTCCTTCTCTTAGAATGTCAGCCCGCTTACCCTTAATCGAAGGAGGAACTGGACCATGACGGAACCCCGCCCGCTGCCCAAGATCGGCGACCCCGCTCCAGACTTCAAGGCCATCACCACCCAGGGGGAAATCACCTTCTCCGAGTGGCAGGCCGGCAGCTGGGTCGTTCTCTTTTCCCACCCCGCCGACTTCACCCCCGTGTGCTCCACCGAACTCACCGAGTTCGGCCGCCGCTCCAAGGAGTTCGAGCAGCGTGGCGTCAAGCTCATCGGCATTTCCGTGGACTCCATCCATTCCCATCTCGCCTGGCACCAGAATCTTGGCAAGATCCTCGGCGTCAGCCTGCCGTTTCCGCTCATCGCCGACTCGACCCGCGCCGTCAGCGAGCTCTACGGCATGATCCATCCGGGCGCTTCCGCGACCGTCACCATTCGCGCCCTGTTCGTCATCGATCCCAAGCGCGTCGTCCGCGCCCTCATCTACTACCCGCTCAATATCGGCCGGAACGTCGACGAGGTCGTCCGGATCATCGACGCCCTCCAGACCGCGGACAAGAACGGCGTCGCCTGCCCCGTCAACTGGAAGCCCGGGGAGAAGGTCATCGTCCCCCCGCCGAAGACCGAGAAGGAAGTCGCCGAGCGCCTGGCGCTCCAGAACGTCGAGCGCCTCGACTTCTACCTGACCAAGAAATCGCTGTAACCCCTCATCCCAGGAGATCTCCGGGGCCGCCTCCCTTCCGGGGGGGCGGCCCCTTTTTTTCGTAACCGGATCGTGGCGAATTCTTCTCGGAAGAGTAGACTTAAAGACCGATCACGGGAGGACGCATGGCCAAGACCTTCAGCGCGCTCGAGAAGAACATCCTCAAGTCCAAAGGCCTGTCCGAGGCCCAGCTCAAGAAGCTGGCGAAGGCGGGCATCAATTCCCGCGAAGACTTCAAGACCGTGGGCGACGCCGGCACCCTGGCCGACCTCGTCTCGGGCATCACCAAGGAAACCGCCGCGGCGGTCATGTCCTGGGCCGCCGGCGGGGCCGTTCCCATCGTCGCCGCCGGCGGCGGGGGCAGCGTGGTTCTCGATTCGCCGGATGCCGTCTACTGCATTCACTGCCGAACCAAGCAGCCGAAGGATTATCACAGCGGAGACCTCTGCGTCTCCTGCGGCAAGCAGGCCGAACCCATCCTGTCCTGCTACTGGTGCTCCTCGAGCGGACCGGGCAAGTTCTGCCGCCAGTGCGGCGCCGAGTTCGTCGCCACCGCAGAACTGGACCTCGCCATCCACCTCAAGCGCGAGGGACTCTCGAAAGACGACGTGCCCAAGAAACTCTCGGGGATGTCCGCGGCCGAGAAAGACGCGCTCTGGGGCCGCATCCGCAAGTCGCGCGGATAACCCATGCGCGCCCTGTGCGAAGGGTGCGGCAAGCCCCAGCCTCCCGACTGGAAGGCCGGCGACCTTTGCACCACCTGCGGGAAGTCCGTCCGCCACGACGTCCGCTGCTACTGGTGCGCGAAGTGGGTCCCCGCGGCGAAGTTCTGCCGCTCCTGCGGCGCGGTGGTCGTCGAGGAACGCCTCTACGGGGCCGCCCGCATGCTGAAGGATGCGGGCACCGACCGCTTCACCATTCCCAGGCAGCTGAAGGAATTCGATCCCGACCAGATCGACAACTTCTCCCGCATCTACCAGCGCCACGCGGTCGCCATTGCCCGTCACGTCGATGAGCTCCGCTTCCTCGAACGGTTCCTTTTCGGCAAGTCCTTCAGCGCCGCTCTGGAAGACGTCCTGGTTCCCCAGCTTCCCTGGACGGAGGAGACGCTGGCCCGGATGTCGGCTCCGGTCCTCCCGCCCGGAGACGACGTGGCGACCGCCCGGGCGATCTTCAAGACGACGCCGTTCGCCGAGACGCGATCTCTGGCCGCCCTCGTCCGGCTCCAGCTTCGGGACGCCGACTCCTTCAACGACGCCTGCTCCGCCTTCTCCACGAACGATGCCGCGATCAGGGCGGAAGCGGCCCTCCAGCTGACCGGCTGGCGGATCGTCTATTCCTGGGGGCGCCCCCGCAATCTCGAACGCGAGCTCGCCGAGGAGCTCCAGCGCTCGCCCCATCGGCTCGAGGCGGCGGTCCGCCTGGGCCTCATGAACCGCGGCGACAGGGATCTCCTGAAGGAAGCAGGGGCCTCGTCGGATCCGGAGACGGCCTTCGCGGCGGCCCTGGTCTTGGGCGACGTCGAACGCCTCCAGGCGGCGATGAAGGGCGACGATCAGCAGAAGGCCGCCGCCGGGAGCAAACTGATCTCCTTGGGCATCATCACGCCGGTCGTCGAGCCGATCGCGAAGAGCGCCAAGGAGGTGCAGTGGGAGCTCGTCGACTCGCTGGCCCGCCGGAAGGAAGCCGCGCCGGAGGCCTCCGAGACGCTGCTCGAGATCGTCGAGACCTCGGACGACCGCACCCTGCGAGAGCGGGCGTCGCGGATCCTGTGCCGGGACTTGAAGCCCGGCTGGGTGCTCCGCATCGCCCGCAAGGCCGGAAAGGAACGCTCGATCTACCAGAACCTCCTCCAGGCGCCGGGCCTGGAATCCCAGTCCGCCCAGGAGCTCTGCGACTTCCTGATCGCCGAGAACCAGTTCTCGATGAACCAGTACGGCCTGTCCGACGTCGCCGAGAAGGGCATCCTGCCGGGGACCTACGTCCCCTCGCGTTTCCCCGCGGCGGACGAAGCGACGCAGAAGGAGCTCCTGCGCTTCGCGGAAGCCCAGATCCGGAAGGAGATCGACGAAGGGCTGCACCGCTTCCTGATGAACGTCGTGTTCGGCCCCCACTCCCACGAGATCCGCGCGGCCGCCTGGTGGTCGTTGCAGCGAAGCTATCGCAGCGGCGGTGAGTATCGCGGGGAGGGGCCCTTCACGCTGACCAAAGACCAGCTGGTCCGCTTCTTCGGCTCCGTCAAGGCCTTCCTTCCCAAACTCGCGGCCGTCCTGCGAAGCCAGGACACGATGAAGGAAGTGGGCTTCTACGACATGATGGCGACCGTGCTCAGGACCGCCGATGGCCCGGCGATCGCCGAGATGCACGCCGAGACGAAGGATGCCGGGGATCTCATCGAGGCGCTGATCGAGGCGGCCGGGGGAGACTACTGGCCCTACACGCTCGAATCGATGTATACCCTCCTTTCACAGCTCGGCAGCCATCCGCGCTGGCGAGAGCGCGTCCTGAGCGGACTCCGCGCCTTCGAGAAGAAGGGAAACTACGCGTACGACAAAGCCGTCCGCAAGCTGGAGCTGTCGACGTACGGGATTCCCGAGGTCGACGAGTGGGACCAGCTTCCGGAAGACTTCGTACCCCTCCGCTTTCCCGCCGCGGATCGGGCAGGGCGCCGGGAGCTTCTCAAGGTCGCCGAATATCAGATGATTCACCGGGATCGCCAAACGGGCACTCCGGTCCTCAGCCGCTTCCTCCTGAAGGCCGCGGTGGCGGCGGACGAGGCGGACCTGGCGGAGGAGCTCCTGGAGCTCCTCCGCGAGCGCGCGTCGAGCGCCTATCAACGCGTCCTCCTGAAACCCGACGCCGTGGCAGCGGTGTACGGATCCTTCTCTGAATTCGTCGCCGATCTCCCGAAGTCCCTGAGGACGGCCGTGCAGAGCAAGACCCGTCGGGTGCTCGAATTCCATACGCAGCTTCTTTCCCGCCCGGAGCCCGCGGACGGGGGTCTGCTGGAAGCGGAAGGGAAGGCGGGGACGACGCTCGTCCGGGCCCTTCTCGACGTGGCGGCCGCGCCGGCGAACGGGGAGTCGGCCCAGATGATCCTGAGGCGGGACGCGGTCCGCTTTCTCCGCGACGGCGCCGGCGCCCATCCGGCGTGGAGAGTCGAGGTCGTCGACGTGCTGGCTCGCCTCCGGGACACTCCCGGCACCGATCAAAAGGTCGAGTGCGAGATGGCGCTCCGGAAGATTCAGCCTCCCGAGCCCCCGAGGATCCGCCGACCCATCGTTGACCCCAGGGAAGCAGACCATCCGCTGCCGGAGCCGGAACCGAGCGCCCGGCCCGATGGGGTCGATTACGCGGCCCTCCACAGGACCGCCGAGAAGATGGGCGCCGACCTCCAACAGAAGATGTTTCTCCTGATGGCGGGCCCTGGCACGCCCGAGGAGAAAATGCGCGAAGGCACCCGCCTCAGCGAGGACTTCCAGGCGGCGATCAAGAAGCTGTACGGCCAGGCGTAGACCGCTTACTCCCCGAACGGTTTTCCCGCCGTCCCTCCGGCTTCGCTCAAGTCTTGGAGCAGAAACGCCGATCTCTTCCTGGGCGGAGATCGTCCGCGCTGAAGGAGAGAGAGGGTGGAAGCCGCCGAAGCCTTGGGGGCCTACTATACCCCCGCCGTGCTCGCCGAGCCGCTGGCCCGATGGGCGGTCCGCAGCCCTGGCGACACCCTCCTGGACCCCTCCTGCGGCGAAGGAGCGTTCCTCACCTGCGGCGTCGACCGGCTGCGTTCCCTGGGAACCCCCGGGCGTTCCCTGTCCGATCAGATCGCGGGCGTCGAGCTCAACGCCAAGGCGCTCGTCCGCGCCCGCGGCGTCCTCCTGTCGCGCCATCCGGGCCTCCGCTGGGGCCGCCTGGCGCAGGACGACTTCTTCCTCTTCGCCCGCGAGAATCTCGGCAAGGTCGCATTCGACGCGGTTCTCGGCAATCCGCCGTACCTGAGGACTCAGGGTCGGTCCGAGGGGGCCAAGCGACGCGCCCTGGAGGTCGCCAAGAGCTGCGGCGCGGATCTCACCGCCGACGCGAGCGCGTGGGCCCCCTTCGTCGCCGCCTCGGCGGGCTTCGTGAAGCCCGGCGGCCGCCTGGCGATGATCGTGCCGCGGGAAGCGCTCTTCACGAACTACACGCGGCCGCTCCTGGCCATGCTCGAGCGCCGCTTCGCCAGCGTCAACCTGATCGCCCTCGACGAATACCTCTTCGAGGGCGCCATGGTCAAAGTGGCGCTCTTGCTCGCCGAAGGAATGGGTCCTGGCGTGCTCCGTCTTCACGAGGCGAGGGAGATCGCCAATCTGGATCGCCTCATCGAGGCCGCCCCGGCTCCGGTCTCCGCGTCCTCCTGGGTCTGGTCCCGCATCCCCCCCGAGTCCCGCCCGGCGGCGGCGCGGGCCCTTGAATCCGAAGCGCTGGCGCCCCTGACCGATCTCGCGAGCGTGTTGATCGGGATCGTGACGGGCGAGAAGGAGTACTTCCTCCTCCCGGACCCGTCGGCGAAGCACCTGGGGATTCCGGATCAGTACCTCTCGACCGCGCTCTCCACGCCCTCCCAGCTGTCGGGCGTGTCGTTCACGGAGGCCGACGCCGCCTCGCTCGCCCGGTCGGGCGACCCGTGCCGGCTGCTGACGCTCCCCACCGGGTACGCCGGCGGATGCCCGTCGGTCGACGCGTACCTCGCCCAAGGCCAAGCCCAGGGCTTCGATCAGAACTACAAGTGCCGCACCCGGAAACCGTGGTTCTCCGTGCGACGGCAGCTCCCGGCTCCCGACGCGCTGCTCGGCTACCTGGTCAAGCGCCGTCCGCGCTTCGCCTCCAATCCCGCCGGGGTCCACACGACCAACAATCTGCACCGGGTCTATCTGAAGAAGGCGTGGCAGGGAAAGGCGAGTCTGGTGACCGCGGCGGCCCTGAATGCCGCGACGATGATGACCGTCGAGCTGCTGGGCCGCATCGGAGCCGCCGGCGTCCTCAAGATCGAACCGGGCGACGCGTCGAAGATCCGGCTGGTCCATCCCGACGCGCTCGCCGCGGTGAAGGGAGCTCCGGAAAGCGCCCAGGGGATCGACCGAGCCCTCCGCGAGGGTCGCGACGAAGACGCCTTTGCGATCGCCGACGACCTGGCCGCCAAGGCGCTGGCGTGGAACCCGCGCGAGATGTCGAAGCTCCGGAGGGCCCAGGTCGCGCTCCGCGACGCCCGTCTCAAACCGGCGTAGCTCCATCCTTGGGCCGGTGACGCGGCGCCCAGTCCCTGGATCCGGACAGGCCTCCGGCCATAAACGAAAGGCCCGCGACGGATTCCCTCGGTCTCCCCGTCGCGGGCCTGTCGATCGTCGGGCGTCTATGTCTATTCGGCGAGCTTCGCCAGCTTCTTCGACAGTTTGGCCGCGTCCGACTTCAGCGCGGCGACGTTGCGGTCCACGAAGAACCGCTTGTACATGAGCAGTTCGTCGGCCTTTTCGTTCCAGTGCTTCATCAGGTAAGTCCAGTCCGCCAGGATGCGGTCGAGATCCTCGGGGGCCTTCACCTTGCGGCCCTTCATCATCTTCCGGGCGCGCTCCTCGACTTTTTCGGGCTCGACGAGTCGGCCGCGCATGACGTCCTTTCGGACCGTCTCGCGCACGTCGGCGTCCGGAATCGAGCGAACCTTCTTGGCGATCGCGCTGATCTTATGGACGGGGAGCTTGTGGGCGACCGCGGTGGCCACCATCTGCTTGCCGCCGAAGCGATGGGCCTCCAGCGCCGTGCGGCCGGCGATCTTCCGGTCGCGGATCGCACGCTGGACGGGGCCCTCCATGTTGAGCATGGACAGCAGGTCCCGGATCCACGCCTCGGACAGGCCCACGAATTTGGAGACGCGCTTCATTGCCTCGCTCTCGCTGACCTTCTGCTTGATGAGCAGCTGCACCATGGTGTGCAGGCCCTGCGCCTTCTCGATGTCGCTCAGCCCTTCGCGCTGGAAATTCTCCGCCAGGCCTTGCAGCGCCATCTCCTCGTCGTTGAGCTCGTCGACTTCAATCTCGACCTTGTCCCAGCCGAGATGTTTGAGGGCCGCGAGGCGCCGGTGGCCGTAGCACAGTTCGACGTGCGACCCCTTCATGCGGCCGCGCAGCGAGCCGGGCCAGAGTCCGGAGACCCGGATCTCCTCCGCGAGGTTGCGGATGGCCTCACGGTCCATCGTCTTGCGGGCTTGGTACGGATTGGGCAGAACGTCTTTGATGGGAACGACGACTTTCATGGAACCCCTCCTCCTGAACCCCAGCTAGTTCCGAGCGCGAATGTTGACTGCTTTCTATCACGCGAGGCTCGAGCTGTCAATCAATCGAGCCGGAGCGGCGAAAGATAACGCTCGAGCGCGCTGAGGATTTTTTCGCGCTGCCGCGCGCGCCGCCAAACACATTGACTCCCGGAATCCTCGGGCTAGAATACTCCAGCCTTCCGGAAGTTTGGCGCGCGCGGGGGGAACGCGCGCGCCGTCGCGAGAGCAGGGGGAAGCTTCACGAACTCTGGCGACTGAGGGTTGGGTATTCGCTGTGGCACGGCTGCTCCTGGAGTCCGGAAGAGAGAGGCGGGAGATTAAAGTCGCCGGTCCCCTCACCGTGGGCCGGTCGCAGACAGCCGGAGTCTATCTCGACGACAAGACCCTCTCCCGCGAGCACACCCAGTTCTACCTCGACCACGGCCGGGTCTGCGTGCGGGACCTCGACAGCAAGAACGGGACCTACCTGAACGGCGTCCTGATCAAGCAACCCGTCGCGCTGAAGCCCGGCGACAAGGTCAAGATCGGCGTGGCCGTCTTCACGGTCGTCCACGAGGCCGGTGATGCGCTTCCCGCGGTCAGCGCGCCCGTCGCATCGGCACCCCGGCCACCCGCCGTGCCGGCCAAGACGACCGTCACGGCCCCCCATGTCACGCCGGCCCCGCGGCCGCGCCCTCGACTCGGGGGACCGCATCCCGCGGCGGTGTTGTTCTACCGTCTCATCCTGCTCGGCGTGATCGTCGGCGGGGCGTACCTGTCCAAACCTTTGTTTGTCCTGCTGCTGAACAAAATCCAGCCATGATGCCGCTGACCAACCAGGATAAAGAGAAGATCCTCTCCTTCCTCGAGTCCCGCCTGGAGCCCAAGGTCTACGATACTTGGTGCCGGTCGCTGGAGCTCGAGCCCGCCGGGGACAACGCGTATCGCGTCCCCACCGCCAATCCCTTCTATCGCGACTGGCTGGAGAAACTGCTGCGCAAGCCGCTGGAGGACGCGTTCTCGAGCCTGTTCGGACGGACGCCCGACCTGGTGTTCCAGGTGAACGCCTCGCCGCTCGCCGTTCTGGCTCCGGCCGCCCCGCCCTCGGTTCCGACCCCGGCCGCCATCGTCGAGCCGGCGCCCGCCACTCCGGATTTCGTCTACAATCCGAATTACACGTTCGAGAACTTCATTGAGGGACCGTCCAACCGGATGGCCTTCGCGGCGGCCGTCGCCGTCAGTGAAAATCCCGCGACCCTCTACAACCCCTTGTTCATTCATGGCGGCGTCGGCCTCGGAAAGACGCATCTCCTGCAGGCCATTTGCCACTCGATCCTCACCCGAAATTCCTCGGCGAAGGTCCATTACTTGTCCTGCGAGGATTTCGTCAACGGATACATTTACGCGATCCAGAAAAAAACGCTCGAGGCGTTCCGCACTCGGTACCGCAATGCGGACGTCCTCGTCGTCGACGACATTCATTTCCTCGCGGACAAGGAAGGCAGCCAGGAGGAGTTCTTTCACACGTTCAACGCCCTGCATATGGCCGGCCGACAGATGATCCTGTCGAGCGACCAGCCGGCCGGGGACATCCGATCGCTCACCCAGCAGCTTCTCTCGCGCTTTCGGTCCGGGTTCGAGGCCCGCATCATGTCGCCCGCCTACGAAACGCGGCTGGCGATCCTCCGGGGAAAGGCCGCCGCCCGGCAGGTGGAGGTCTCCCAGGAGGTGCTGGGCTATATCGCCTCCATCGTCGAATCGAATATCCGCGAGCTCGAAGGCGCCCTCACCAAGGTCCTCGGCTACGCGGCGTTGTCCAAGCGGCCCGTCGACCTCGTCCTGGCCCAGGAAGTCCTTAAAGAAGTGCCCCCGCCGTCCCCCGCCTCGATGTCCATCACGGAAATCCAGCAGGTGGTCGCCCGGTACTTCCATAAAAAGGTGAGCGATCTTCATTCGCGTCGCTGGACCAAGTCGACGTCCCAGGCCCGCCAGATCTGCATCTATCTCTGTCGCAAGTTCACGGGAACATCGCTCGAGGAGCTCGGCAGCCACTTCGGGGGCAAAGATCACTCCACCATGCTCTATTCGATCCGGAAGGTGGAGAAGCTTCTCACGAAGAACGCCTCCGTACGCGGGGACGTCGAACGTCTCACCCGCGAGATTAGCAGCAAGTAAGTTCGGTGAAAGTTCGTCTCCAACAAACTCCCTCCCCTCTTCAGGGATTGTTAACAAGCGCCTCCTAAGAGAGCACCCATAAACAACCCTTTCAGACTCCCCCCAAGAATCCTCTCACCATTTTCACAAGAGATCACGTCATTTAAATTCTCTAAACACCTATTCTCCAGGTAGTTACACAACCCATTAACAATCATCTCACATAAACCATCCCCCCTTAAGAAGGAGAAGATATTTAAAGATCTCTTCTCTCCCTCTAACCCGTCTTGTTGCTCCTCCCGCTCCCCCCTATAATTGGTCCGTGACAGCGCCCGCCGAGATTCAGCATGCCGTCGCCCTCCTCCGTCGAGGGGGCCTCGTCGCCTTCCCGACGGAAACCGTCTATGGCTTGGGAGCGGACGCCGATAACCTCCAGGCCGTGGAGTCCATTTTTCGAGTCAAAGGCCGTCCCTCGACCCATCCGCTCATCGTTCACCTCGGCTCCGGAGAGGACGTCAAGGACTGGGCGGTATCGGTTCCGGATGAGGCCCACCTGCTGATGAGCATCTACTGGCCGGGGCCCCTGACCCTGATTTTGAAAACGACCCAGCGGGTACTTCGGGCTGTGACCGGCGGACAGGACACGGTGGGACTTCGGGTTCCGGATCACAAAGTCGCGCTGGCCATGCTCCGGGAGTTTCGTGGCGGCGTCGCTGCGCCCTCGGCGAACCGCTTTGGCCGGGTCAGCCCGACCTGCGCGGATCATGTCCGGCAGGATCTTGGGGCCGACGTGGACTTCGTTCTGGACGGGGGGGCCTGTGCCGTGGGGCTGGAGTCGACGATCGTCGACTTTTCATCCGGAGAGCCGGTCATCCTCCGGCCTGGCGGGGTGACCCGGGAGGCCCTCCAGGAAACCCTTCGGCAGACCGTGACCGTCCGAACGGGAGGATCCCTCCGTGCGCCCGGTCTTCTCGAATCGCACTACGCACCGCGGGCGGCCGTCGTCCTGGTCGACGCCGCCGAGAGTTCGGCCAGGACGGAGGCGCTGCGGGCGGAGGGGAAACAGGTCGTTCTCCTGCTGGCGGGCGACACGGCTCCGGACCGGCTGTATGCCTCCCTTCGCCGCGCGGATGAGACCGGGGCGGAGGTGATCGTCGTGCCGCTGCCGGAGGAATCGGGGATGGGATTGGCGGTGGCGGATCGCTTGCGAAAGGCGGCGGGCCGGCGATCCTAGGGCTTACAACGCTTGCAGGGGAGCTTCCCGGAATTCCTCGCGTGCCACTTGCTCTCGAAGTACACGCGGTTCTCCTCGTGGATTTTCTGGGAGACCGGGCAGTAGGACAGGTGGTAGTTTCGGTCGCTCCGGCCTTCCGTCGAGACGTATTCGGCCAGGGCGCCGCGCGACATATACTCGTCGATCGGCAGCTCGAACGCCTTCAGCGCGTCGTCCTCCTTCGCGAAGGTCTGGACGAAGTTGCTCAACCCCAGACGTTCCAGGACGAAGTGGGCTTCCGCGCTCATGCCGAAGAATTTGAGGTCGCCGCCCCGCGCCCGGGCCTCGTCGATATAGGACACGAAACTCGAAATCCCGTGGCTGTTCAGATAGACCAGCTTCGAACAGTCGATGGCGATCCGGGCGAAGCCCCGGTTCATGAGCCGCTCGAAGATCCGGGTGACCGGTTCTTCCTTCGTCTCGTCCAACCGCCCGTCCAGGACGACGACCGCGACGCCGTTCGCATCCCGGAGGTCGAGCTTGAGGATCTTTTTCTGGCCGCGGCCGACCTGCTGCTCCTCGAGGATCTCCCGGATGAGTTTGCGATCCAGGACCTTGCGCTCGATCAGGATCTCGCCCAGCAGGGGAGGAGTCCGCTTCTGCTCGATATGGGAGCGCTGGATAGCCAAGGCTTCATCGATGGCTGCCGCGGGCGCCAAGTTGCGCCGGACGAGCAGTTCGCCGATCTTGTGATACGTATCCCTGAGCTTCTTGGACATTCCTACCCCCAGATACGGATAAGTATACCTCAACTTGGGGAGAAACCAATGGTGCGACCGAACATCGTCGGGGCTGGGGAGTCTGCGGTTCAGTCCCGGGCCAACTCCACCAGCTTGGTCTGTCCGAACAGGACGGTGGTCAGCGTCAGGCTCTTCGACGCCGCCGCGAGTTGCCGGAACTGGGCGACGTCCTTCACCGTGATGTCGTTGACCTTGATGATGATCGACAACGGGGACAGCTTCGCGACATCGGCCTTGCTCCCGGACTCCACCTTGGCGACCGTGACCCCGGTCGCGCCCCCCTCGAGTTTCTGGAAGTGCCGCACCTCGTAGGTCAGCTCCTTGACCGTGACGCCGAGCGCATCGTCCTTGAAGCGTTCGGCCGTCTCGTAGTCCGTCGGGGCATCCTCCAGGACCAGGGTGATTTTCGACTTCTCCTTGCCCCGAAGCACGTCGAAGGTCACTTTCTTTTTCGCGCCGATCTCGGTCAGCACCGTAGTCAGGTAGTTCTTGGTCGGTTTCCACGGGGGCTGGACGCCCCGGCGGTCCGGATACATGCCGCGGCCGATCCCGTAGCGGTCGACCTCCGCGACCAGATCCCGCGCCGTCTCGCCCTCGGGCTGGACCGAGAGGAGGATGTCCTCGACCCGGATCCCCGCGCGGGCCGCGGGGGAGTCGCTGTAGAGCTCCGTGATCAGGAGCCCGCGGCGTCCGTCATTGGTGAATTCCCGGTCCTGGACTCCGAGGGCCTCGGCGATCGGCTTGGAAAGCTCCTGGAACTCCGCGCCGAGCCAGACCAGCCGCTTCTCCTGGTTCTTCGTCATCGGCATGGCGCGCGGATCGACGAAGCCCCCCGGGGCATCCAGCTGGGCCGCGATTTCGGAGAAGAACAGGAGGCGCCGGAGATGCTCGGGAGTGTATCCGGCCCGGTACCGGCCGTAGTACTTGTCGCGGGAAGCCTCCGCCGCGACCTCGTCGAAGTCCTCTTCCTTCTTGTCGAGCGTCGCGCACCCGATGATGCGCCCGTCGAAATCAAGGAGGAACGAGCCGGTCTTGATGCGCTTGCGCGACTGGATCCGGGGCGAGCCGCCGAGGCCGGCCTCCGTGCGGAACAGCCGGTTGTAGTCCATCTTGATGCGGCTCCGGCCGAAGCGGTCCTCGAAGGATGCGGTGAAGAACAGCTGGCCGCGGGGCGGGGCCACGCCGTCCCGGACGACGGCCGAGGCCGTCCTCAGCCCCTCCACCCGGACCAGAAAGCCGGCAAAGGCCTTGTACAGGCCGACGAAGGTCGCCGGCAGCGTCTTCCCTTCGTCGATGACGTTGATGTCTTCGATCTTGCGTACTTGGTCGCGGGACAGGTCCTGGGGGATGAAGAGGGTGCCGTGGTCGTCGACCGCGACGCCGAAGACGGCCGCCTTGCCCTGAGTCGCCTCTTCGGACGGCACGTAGCGTTCCTGGGTCTTCTCCGCCCTGAACGTGATTTCCACGCGCTTGACGCCGGAGGGTAGCGTCTTCCTCATGGACTCCGCGCGCTTGTCCAGGTCCGTCAGGCGGTCGTCGGCCAGGATCCCCTTTCCGAGAAAGGAGCTCCGGCCGTCGGGGAGGGTCCAGAGATAGGTGTCGAGGGCCACCCCGACCGTGGCGCCCTTCTTGTCGGACACCACGGAGCCGGACCGCATCATGTCCATGCAGAACCAGCCCTTGGCGTCGACAAGGGGCGCATTCGTCATGATGTAGGGGCTGACGTTGACCTGCCAGGAGTTGTCCACCAGGTCCGCGTGCGTGACATGAAAGGACTCGCCCACGAGGGGAGCCGTCCAGTCGGAGAACTCCAGCGGGACGAGCTCGCGCGGCTGGACGGGCTTGAGGACGACGAAGTCGTGATTGCGGCCGACGGAAAGGAGCTTCGCCTCGAAGACGGCACCCGTGGCGTCGGTCGCCACGATCTTCTCGATGTCCGACTCCTTGAGGGCTTTGTCGGCCATGAGAATGAGGCCCTTCTCCAGGGCGATGCCCCAGGCTTCCAGGGGCTGCTCATTTTCGGAGAGCTGGTAGAGGCGCTGCGCCTCGGCGTCGAGGGATTCCTCCTCGATCTCGGCCTTTTCGAGGCGCGTTTTCTTCCTCAGGGTGATCTCGAGGCCCAGAAAGGACTTATGGACGGCGTCGTAGACCTTCCGGATCGCCTCGCGGTCTTCTTGGGCGCCGAGCGGGGAAGCCTTCGAGAGGCCCAGGACGAGCGAGAGCACTGCCGCGGCGGACCTAGTCATCTTCGATCTTCTCCATGTCCTTCTCGAAGTCGAGCACGACGAGCCGGTGGTAGCCGGTCCGGATGATGCGGAAAAGCAGCTTGCGCTTGCCCTTCTCGAGCTTGAGGCCGGCTTCGTGCGCCTCCCGGACGTCCTTGAGCGACTCGATCGGACGGTCGCCGATCTGCGTGATGATGTCGAAATTCGCGAAGCCGCTGGCCCGCGCGTTCCCGGAGAACTTCACGCCCTGAATGTAGATCCCCTTGGACCGCTGGAAATGGAGAAAGGGATCGGAGAACTTCGTGATCTCCTTGACCGTCATGTCCCACCGCTTGCACTCGAAGTCCTCGCCCTCCTGCTTTCCCTTCGTCGCGGGGTTGAGGATGATGGGGACGAGCTCGGCCCCGCGCTGCACTTCGAGCGCGGCGGGAACGTCGACGGGGAGGGCCGCGAAGAGGCGCTCGACCGCCGGCAGTTCCGTCTCGTACATCCCGCGGATGGGCTCGCTGTTCACCGAGACGGCGATGTCGCCGGCCCGGAGCTTGGCCTTTTCCGCCGGCGATCCTTCGTCGACGCTGGCGACGAGAACGCCCTGCTTGGCGTCGATGTAGGAGCTCTTCCGGAAGTCCTTGAGCGCCTGAAAGCGCAACCCGGTCCAGGCCCGCTGGACCTTGCCGTCCTTCAGGATGCGGGCGACGACGTCCTTCACCACCACGGCGGGGATGGCGAAGGCCAGGTTGTCGGCGCCGCGCATGCCGCGGGCGTTGATGCCGATGATCCGCCCGTGGATGTCGACCAGAGGTCCGCCGGAATTGCCCGGGTTGATCGCGGCGTCGGTCTGGATCCAGAGGTTGTACGGCGCGAAATCGAGGTAGCGCTCCACCGAGGAGACAATGCCGCGGGAGACCGACCGCTCGAAGCCGTGCGGGGCACCCATCGCCATGACCAATTCGCCGACCTTGAGCAGGTTCGAGTCGCCAAATTCCGCGACGGGAAGGGGGGTCTTCGATTTCCGCTCGGCGAGGTTGAGCTTGATGACGGCGAGGTCGGTCTCGGGATCCTGTCCGACGATCTTGGCGGTGACCTCCTCCCGGTCGAAGAGGACGCAGCGGATCTCGGTGGCCTTGTCCGCGACGTGATTGTTGGTCACGACGTAGCCGTCGTCCGAGATGATGGCGCCGGAGCCAAAGACCTGGACCTTCTCCATCTTGCCGCCCCGGAACTCCATCGTGATGGGCTTGATGAAGACCACGGCGGGAAAGACCTTATCCTTGGCCTCCTGAATGACTTCCTCCTCCGGCCGGACGGAGGTGCATCCCAGGAACGCGCCGGCAAGGATCGCCGCGGAAAGGATTCTCATGGGCCAATTGTCTCCCGCCGGTCCGCGAGTGTCAACGTGTCTCGCCGGGTCTTGAAATGTTAAGGTTGTGCTAAGGTCTTCACACTTGGTTGACAGTCCTCGGGAGTCCCTGTCTAATACGCGGACATGTTCAGCCTCGTCCCCAAGGAGATGATCTTCTTCGATCTGTTCGAAGAGGCGGCCAAGAACGCCCACCTGGGGGCGCTGGCCCTGGTGGACCTGCTCGAGAACTACGTCAACGTCGTCGAGAAGGTGAAGAAGATCAAGGATATCGAACACGCCGGCGACAAGATCACCCATACGACGATCGAGAAGCTGAACCAGACCTTCATCACGCCGATCGACCGCGAGGACATTCACGAGCTGATCTGCCGGATCGATGACATCATCGATCTGATCGACACGGCGGTGGCTCGGATGAACCTCTACAAGATCGACAAGCCGACCGACGACGCCAAGGCACTGGCCAAGGTCCTGGTGAAGGCGACAAAAATCATCATCGAGCTGCTTCCCAAGATGCGCAATTTGAAGCTGTCGAGCTCGTTGCTCCAGGATTGCATCGAGATCCACACCCAGGAGAACGAAGGGGACCGCATCGAGCAGCACGCGCTGGCCTCCCTGTTCGAAAACGGCCACGACCCCATCTTCATCATCAAGTGGAAGGACATCTACGAGGAGCTGGAGTCGGCCACGGACCGCTGCGAGGACGTGGCCAACGTCATCGAAGGCATCGTCCTGAAGAACGCCTGACCCGCCGATGCTGAGCCTCGTCGTCTTCATCATCATCCTGGCTCTCGTCTTCGACTACATCAACGGCTTCCATGACGCGGCGAATTCCATCGCCACCGTGGTGTCCACCCGGGTGATGACGCCCAAGGCGGCCGTGGCGATGGCGGCCTTCTTCAATTTTGTCGCGTTCTTCGTCTTCCACCAGGGCGTCGCCAAGACCATCCGGTCGGGCGTGGTGGAGTCCAGCGCGATCACCATCGCCGTGGTCACCTCCGGACTCCTCGCCGCCATTGCGTGGAACCTGATCACGTGGTACTTCGGCATCCCTTCGAGCTCCTCGCACGCGCTGGTCGGAGGCTATGCCGGCGCGGCGGTCGTCAAGGGAGGCTGGAAGGTGCTCAATGGAGGCGGCCTCGTCTACCAGTTGCTCTTCCAAGGCAAATGGGACACCTCCCACATCACGATCATCGACATCGGGGCGTTCATCCTGATCGCTCCGCTCCTGGGATTGATGCTCGGGTTCATCCTGATGGTGCTGATCTACTGGGTCTTCCGGCGGGCCTCCCCCAGCCGGGTCAGCACCGTCTTTCGGAAAGCCCAGCTCTTCTCCGCGGCGGCCTACAGTCTCGGTCACGGAGGCAATGACGCCCAAAAAACCGCCGGGATCATCGCGGCGGTCCTTCTGGCGGGAGGCTATCTGAAACCGGACTCCGAGATCCCCTGGTGGGTCGTTTTTTCCTGCTACGTGGCCATGGGCCTGGGAACGATGGGGGGAGGCTGGCGGATCGTCAAGACGATGGGGCAGAAGATCTGCATGCTCCAGCCCGTGAATGGATTCTGCGCCGAGCTCGCCGGATCCGTCACCCTGTTCGGCGCGACGTTCCTGAAGATTCCCGTGAGCACCACCCATACGATCACCGGCGCCATCGTGGGCGTCGGCTGCACCCGCGGCCTTCACGCGGTGAAGTGGGGCGTGGCGGGCCGAGTGGTCTGGGCGTGGGTCCTGACGATTCCCATCTCGGCCGGCATTGCGGCGCTCTTGTATTTCCCCTTCAGCCGCCTGATCCGGTTCTAAACGGCTCCTGGAAGTGCTCGGCCGTGAAGCCGAAGATCTGCACGGTCGGATCCGGGTAGCGAAGGCCGGCCTTTTCGAAGGTCCGGCGAAGGAATTCGTCCCGGTCCCATTCCCACTCGACCGGCACCTGGGGCAGCAGAAGTCCGGAAACCCCGTCCTTTTTCACGTAGAGACCGTGGACGCCGATGACGATCCGGTCGGGGGGAAGGGGGGCCATCGGGGAGAGGACGGAGACTTCGATGTCGAGTCCGGGAACCTCCCGGGGCTGGATCCGGGAGAAGCGGGGATCGCGCTCGGCGGCCGCCGCCGCCATGTCGCGCACGGATTCCCACAGCGCCTCGTGGGCGTCGACGTGACCCATGCAGCCGCGGAGCTCGCCGCCGGATCGCAGGGTAACAAAAACGGCCCCCTCCTCGCGAAGGGGGCCGCTCGGGTTCCTTAGGGTCGGGAGGGCGTCGCCGCCGGCGGCGGCCGCCACGGTGTCCCGCGCCAGTCCCAGGAGCGTCTTCCGGTCCTCGTCGGAGAGCACGTCCCCAGTCTAGCGCGGGAGGGACTACTTCCTCGTCGTTTTCGTGGTCCGCACCGCGCTCGTCGGAGCGACCGACGCGCCCTTCACGACGAAGATCTCGACGCAGCGCGCGACCCCGTTGTGCTCGGTCGCTTCGGTGCCGTGACCCTCAACGCTGCCGAACTGGGTCTCGCGCATGCCGTCCTTGAGGAGGTCGCCCATGACCGCGATCGCGCGGCGGGTGCTCAGCTCCATGTTCGTGGCGGTCTCCAGCTTCTTCAGGGTCGAATCGTGGACGATCGGCTTCTTGTCCGCGTGGCCGACGACCTTGACGACGTTGCCGCGGTTGGCCTCGGCGAAGGCCTTGAGGGCCTGCTTGCCGCGCGCCGAGATCTCCCAGCTGCCGGGCTGGAAGAGCAGGCCGGTCGAGAACTCGACCGAGCCCTTCTCCTTGTTGACGTAGATCTCCCCCTTGTCCTCGATGCCCATGTCCTTGAGCGCCTTTTTCAGGCTGTCGGCGAGCTCGGCATAGAACTTGGACGTGTCGCCGCTGAGATCGCTCTCGGCCTTCAAGCGATCGTAGGCGTCGCCCTTCAGGCGAAGCTCGGCGTTCTCCTTGAGGAGCGCGTCATTGAGCTCCTTGGTCTGGACGACGGCGCGGTCGTAATCTTCCTGGGTGACGTAGTGGCCGGCACAGCCGACCGAGCTGAACGCGACGACGGCGCCCACAATGGCGAGCGAAATTCTTGAGGACATGTCCTTCCCCCTCTCAGGATGGAACCCGACTCTCTCCGGGGACACGGCAACGCACCGCGCCCAACACGTAAATTATAATCCGTAACTTATGAATGTCAAGGAGTTGTCCGAAATGGGATGCTTCGGGCGAGGGGCGATCCAACGAAAAAAGGCGGGGCGCCTTTCGACGCCCCGCCTTGCGGGTTTCCGGGTGAGGACTACTTCTGCATTTCCGTGGCAGGGGCCTGGTTCGGAGCGGCGCCGCCGCCGCCCGCGTTGCCGCCTGCCTGGTTCTGCGCGTACTCCTTGTCGTGCAGGAACGTCGGGCCATTGTAGCCCTGGTGCTTGATGCGGGGATCGCTGTCCGTGAAGGGGGGCGCCTTGCCCTCGAACTTCCGCTCGTGGAAGCCTCTCCACTTCGGATCTTCCCAGAACTTCTTCAGGACCCATTCCGCCGTGCCCGCGGTCACGTCGGACGGGGCCGACGCCTGGCCTGACTCGAGGCGGACCATGTCGACGAAGAAGAAGCCGCTGTACAGGGACGCCAGGAGAGCCAGGAAGACGAAGAGCGTCCACACCGGGTGGGCCCGCTTCTTCTCGATCTCCTGCTCGACCGCGACGGGGATCCGGGCGGTCACCTTGCGCTGCTGTCCCGTCATGCCCGAGCGCTTGCGGGTCGGGGGAGGCGGAGGCGCTTCTTCCTCGACCGCTTCGGCGGCGACGGTCTCTTCGGCCGTCTCGTCGGCCAGCTTGAGAGGCTCCGTCGACAGGCCGGTGTCAGTATCCTCTTCGATGAAGGTCTCTTCCTGGTCAGAGCCGACCTCTTCCGAGGGGACCACGAGGTCTTCCTCCTCGCGACGACCCTTGCCGCCGACCGCGGCGAGCTGGGCGGAGGTGTCGGAGAGGGCCGCCGTCTCCTGGCCGATGTCGAGGTCCAGGACGGTCTCGTCCGTGGTCTCCGAGGAGGGGGTGGACGGGAGGATGATCGTGGGCTCCGTGATCCGCCCCTTCTTGAGGCTTTCCACGTCCTCCTTCTTGAACTTCATCTTGTTCTCGTCGCGGAAGGCGCGGAGTTCGCCTTCCGAAACCATGCGCTTGAGCTCTTCTTCGCCGAGCTCCAGCTCCTTCATCACGTCTTCGAAACTGAAATAGTCCACCGCTGTGCCTCCGAATGACACCCCAAAAAGATTTCGGGCCTACTTCTTTTCGGCCTTCTTCAACTCGTCGACGATTTCCTTCACGTGCGGCTTATCGTTGCCGTATTCGACCAGATCGATGTCGAAGGAGATGTCCCGCACGGCCACCAGTTTCATGTTTCGGGCTCCGTTGGCCACCTGATAGCAGCAGAGCGTGACTCTCTCGGCCTTGCTCAGGATGGAATCCTTGGCGCCGGAGCCCGCCGGCGCCGGCCGCTTGTAGAGGACCCACAGGACGTCCTGGGTATTCGTCGTCGCGCCGCCCGATCCCATGATCAGACCATCGTGGGTGTTGTCGACGGACTGCGGAGCGGCCCAGGCCTGCGGCTCGCGGTTCTGGGCGATGAGCAGGGTGAGAAGCACGCCGATGATGCCCGTCATCATTCCCGTCGCGACGTAGGTCCACCTGCTCTGCATGTTCAGCGCCTCCGTAGAGAGAGTCTCTGCGAGACCCTCATTTGACACCGCTCCTGTAAAGGGTGTCAAGCGAATTCAACCCCTCTTCCACCCTAGACGCCGGGAAGCGGAACATTCCGGCAAGAATCGGCCAAAAAGATCCCGTTACTTCGGATCGGGGCCGGCCTTGATCCCGCGAAGCAGGACGTTGTCGAAATTGCCCAGATCCTCATACGATCCCACGCCCACCCGTCCCCAGGCGAAGGCCCGGTTCTGGGCCGTTTGGGCCGGGGTCTTCATGTCGTCCCAGTAGACTTCGATGGTTCCATCGGCCACTTTTCGGACGACCTTGACGTGAACCCACTCGTCGGACCAGTCGGTGCCCTCGGTGGTCCGCAGCGAAATCATCGCCCGGTCGGCGCCGTTCACGATGAAGATCTGGTTGTGGTGCTTGTCGGTCTTTCGGGCCAAGTGGGAGTAGTAGAAGTGCGCGTTATCCTGATACCCAAAAAAGAGGCAGAGATCCTGCTGCGGATGGCGCTTCCCCGTGCTTTGGACATCCGCTTCCAGCACGAAGTCGCCCACGGAGACGTCCTTGAGGAGGGCGAGGGCAAAAGGGCTCTTGTGGGGCAGCGCGGGGGTGGTCTTCTCGAAGAGACTGAGCATCTTCCCGTTCGGGCCGTCCGCGACCTTCCAGGCGTTGGGGTCGCTGAACTCCCAGCGGCCGGCCCCCTTCTCGAAATCCTCGCGGACGAGCACCGGGAGCTCCTGGGTTCCCAGCAGGACCAGGCCGAGCGCGGCGAGGCTTCTCATGGAGACCTCCTCCCGGCCCTATCCTAGGCGTCGGGGCCGGGAGGAGGCAACGATTCTCCGGTCAGGGGTTCCTGGGAACGATCGCTTCGCGTTCGTCCTTCGGCAATTTCTTGAGGATCTCCTCAACGGAGGTTTCCTTGGAATGACTGCTGCCCTTCAATTCGAAGACCCGGAGATCGGCATCGATCATTCGAACATCCTCCAGATCGAAGAACTCACCTCCCCGCTTGGCCCGATACATCGCCAGCACCATACGTTCCGGACCCTTCGCCGGCTTGACCTTGCTGAGGACCCAGCAAAGGTCGTTCACGTTGTTGGTGCCGCCCCCGGTCCCCAGGATCGTCGCGGTGCCGTTGCCGGCTCCGCCGGCCGCCGGTCCCGCCTGAGCTTCCACCCGCGACATGAAGTCCGTCCGGCTCGACACCACCGCCACCAGCGACGCCAAAAGACCGATCGCCGCGCCCGAGATCACGAACAGGGCCTGCTTCATACACATCCCCCATGCAAAAAAGGGAGGCTCGTCCCGCCCACTGGTCCCTTCGACGCGGCTCCCCGGGCTCGAGTTCCACGATTGTGCGTTGCGTTCGCCGATTTCCCGGGTTTTGGCGGATGCGAGGAGCGGGATCCTCAGGCTCCGCCTCGGCCTCCAGGATCCGCTCCAGCACCCGATCGACGAGTCCGTCCGGCAGCTTGGGGGGGGCGGCGAAGCCGACCAGGCCCTGCTCTCCTGTCCTCCCAGCGGATCGCCCTGGGTGCCCCGGCGACCCACCCCCTCGCCCGACGCCTGGCCGACGGCCTCCGGGACGGCATGGCCTCCGCCGCCGGACGAGCCTCTGCCTGCCTAGCAGGCTGCTGAAATAGTCGCAGTTTCAGCACGGCTTGCTCTGTCCTCGAGTGTTCCCGAGTGTTGTCGCCTCCCCCGATCGCCTCGAGTTCCACTCTCGAGGCTTTCGAGGGC
>Ga0070731_10001751_pt1 | contig 21820 bp, 22 predicted proteins | sample Coa_R1_2_FD_66448 | JGI IMG/M metagenome (GOLD analysis project Ga0070731, IMG submission 66448) | Surface soil microbial communities from Centralia Pennsylvania, which are recovering from an underground coalmine fire - Coalmine... | ecosystem: Environmental > Terrestrial > Soil > Unclassified ... | reverse complement strand
AACAAGAAGAGATTCGCGCAAGATGACATTGCTCTGCGTCTGCACATTTCCAAAAACACGCACGAGTCCAATTTTATACTGCTGGCCTTCCTCGATATGGAAATACACATTATAGACAGGTTCGTCGGCGACAAGTTCTGTTTCATATTGAGCTTCTGCGTCTATATAACCTTTGCGTCCGTATAATTCCTTGATATATTGTGCCGTCTTATGCAGTTTTTCTGGAGAATACACTCCTCCGGGACGAGCTAAGAAAAGCGCATCAACCTCTGGGCAGGAAAAGAGGTTGTTCCCTTTGAATGTGACCTTACCGAAATGATAAATTACCCCGCGGTCGGCATCGATTTCGAGGATGATCTTGCCCTCGGATTTGCCTTCGAGCACGCGAATGTCCACTTTGGCATCTGCATAGCCGCGGTTCTGAAAGTAATTGATAATGGTGAGCTTGTCCTGTTCAAGCGCTTCTTCGCTGTAATGACCAGAGCCAGAAAGCCAGCTTGTGAAGAGGTTGTATTTCTTGGTATAAATCATTCCCAGGAGATGGCTGCGCTCTTTTGAAGTAAAGCCCTTGAAGACGATATTTTCAATTTTTCCAGAGCGTCCTTCTCGTATGTCGATTTGAATATCGACCTCGTTTGTCTTTGGATCGGGTAGTATAGTATAGGAGAGCTGGGATTCAAAATATCCTCTTTTAACATAGAATTCTTTGAGCTTATTGAATGCTTTGTTGAATGCCTGGCGGTTAAAGACGGAATGCAGCTTGACGCCGAGTTCTTTTTGCAATTTCTTTGTCTTGATGTGCTCATTGCCGGACCATGTGATGGTGCGGATAGAGGGCCTCGGCCACAATTTAAGGGTGATATAGACTTCTCCATTATGGACAACGATGGAAGGTTCGACGCGATCGTAGTCTTCGGCCAAAGCTTTCAAGTCGCTATCAAAGGTCAGCTGGGAAAAAGGATCTCCGGTCTTCGTGCTTAATCGGGAGAGTACTGTCTTGGGCTCAAAAGAGGAATTGGAAGAAGGGCATTCCAATACAATATCGATATTGGCCACTTTTCTATGTTCAAAAGTTTCCACACTGGGATAATCAGCGTATATGCGTTCACCAGGAGCGCAGGTCAAAGCGAAAAGAGAAAGATAGATAAGAAATTTTTTATTCATACGCCAACTAGTCGTTGATTATCAAATTTGACTTAAGTACAAAACTTTCTGATTATAGAAAAACAAAAGGAATATTTGCAAAGGCAAAGACTAGTACTCCTGGGGAGCAAGACACTCTATTAAAAAAAATTAAAAAGCCCTAGTACCCAACCTTAAAAATTTTTAAGGGTATTTGTGCTCAGATTTTATCGCACCTTGCGATAAAAGATGAGTCAAAGATCCCTAAAAATTTTTAAGGTTGGGTACTAGAAGGATTGTCTTCCCGTAAAAGCTCTTGCAAGGGTGCCTCCGTCGACAAAATCGAGAGAACTGCCTAAAGGCAGGCCAAAGGCTAGCCGAGACACGCTGAGCCCCCATTTTAAAAGGTATTCTCTTAAATATAATGAGGTGGTATCGCCCTCAAGAGTAGAGTCCAAGGCGATGATAATTTCTTTAACAGGATGGGCCTCAATGCGTTTTTTCAATTGATCCAGATGCAGATGTTCTATAGATTTTCCTTCAATCGGAGATAAAAGGCATCCAAGAACGTGATACAAGCCTTTGTACGAACGTGTTTCCTCAATTGCATAGACATCTTTTGGAGAGGTGATAATACAAATTTTAGAGCGATCACGCATGGTATCTGCGCAAAATGGGCAGAGGGTTTTTTCCATAAGACAATGACATTCAGGACATTGTGTGATAGACTCTCTGAGATTTGCCGCGAGAGTGGAAAAAGCAGCTAATTCAGAAGGTGGCCAGGAAAGCAGGTGAAAAGCGAATCTCTCCGCTGTTTTAGTGCCAACGCCTGGTAGTTTCTTCAAAAAAGTTATTAACTGTTGTAATGCGACGGGATATCTAGCCATATGTTTTATCTAAGCAAAAATTTTATATTTACAATTTTGGATGAAATTCTGCTTTGTTTTTTTTCGTTTACTAGGGTAAAATTGGTTGCAGCTACATTTTAAATTTTTGATTTCCTGTGTTTATGTCAAAAACCCCTAAAGCCCGCATCATTGGAACTGGTTCCTATCTCCCAGAGCGCATTTTAACAAACCAAGATTTAGAGTCGATGGTCAATACCTCCGATGAATGGATTGTGACACGCACGGGGATGAAAGAGAGACGCATCGCTCGCGAAGATGAGTATACATCAGATATGGCTTTTCAAGCATCACTTCGCGCATTGGAAGCTTCTGGCATTACACCAGGCGAGTTGGACCTCATCATTTGTGCGACGTTGACATCGGATTATATTTTTCCGAGCACAGCATGTCTGCTTCAGGCCAAACTGAAAGCAGAACGCGCTGCAGCTATGGATGTGCAAGCAGCTTGTACAGGATATATATATTGTCTGTCCCAGGCAAAAGCGTATATCGATTCCGGAATGTATAAGAACATTTTAATCGTCGCTTCGGAAAAACTCTCATCGATCGTCGATTATAAAGATCGCAACACATGTATCTTATTTGGCGATGGAGCATCCGCTTGTGTCGTGAGCGATCGTGGCAGCGGCCTTGTCGTACGCGATGTCTCTTTAGGCGCTGATGGCGAAGGCGCTGAGTTTATCATACTTCCTGCAGGGGGATCCCGTCGCCCTGCGTCCCTAGAGACCGTATCCGAAGGGCTGCATTATTTGAAGATGGAAGGAAAAGAAGTATTTAAACATGGGGTGCGGCGCATGGAAGCAGCATCAAAAATATGCCTCGAGCGCGTCGGCCTTACCGAAGACCAGATCAGCTGGCTGATCCCTCATCAGGCAAATATACGGATTATCGAGGCGATTGCGAAGCGATTTAATGTCCCTATGGAAAAAGTGTTTATGACCATTCACAAGTATGGCAATACTTCAGCGTCCTCGATTGGCATTGCCTTGGATGAATTGCTTAAAGGAACGGATCTGAAAGAAGGAGATAATCTGCTCCTTTTTGGTTTTGGAGCAGGTCTGACATGGGGTGCTTCCGTATTGACATGCGTTCACGAGGAAATAAATGAATAAAGAAAGCATGAAGCAGCGTTGGGCATTTTTATTTCCAGGCCAAGGTGCGCAGTATCCTGGTATGGGCCGAGATTTTTTCGAGACGTTCGCCATTGCAAAAGAGACATTCCAAGAAGCAGATGATATTCTGGGAGAGGCCTTCTCACGTCTGATCTTTGAAGGAACCTCTGCCGAGTTGACATTGACCAAGAACAGCCAGGTCGCGATCTTTATAGTCAGCGCAGCCATTGCACGCACTGTAAAAGAACAATTTCCTTCTTTACATCCTTTTGTTTGCGCAGGCCTTAGCCTGGGAGAATATACAGCTTTAGTGGCTGCAGGAAGAATATCCTTTGCAGAATGTCTAGAACTTGTGTCGCTTCGCGCTGCAGCGATGCATGAAGCGTGCGAATGTAAAAAGGGAACGATGCATGTCGTTTTAGGCTTAAATGAAGAGTCCGTTGCGGAAGTTCTGAGTACAATGAAGCCGAATGCAGAATTATGGATAGCGAATCTCAATTGTCCAGAGCAAGTTGTTATTGCCGGTGCCCAAGAGAAGATGGTGTCAGCTATCGATGCTTTAAAGGCCAAGGGCGCTAAACGCGTGCTTCCTTTAGATGTGTCAGGAGCTTTTCACAGCGCGTTCATGCTTCCCGCTCAAGAAAAATTAGCGCCGAAGATCGCTACAGTGCCCTTGTACATGGACTCTATAGAATTAGTGATGAATGTCCCCGGAGATTTTGTCAAAGATCTCCCTAGTATACGACACTATCTTTTTGAACAAGTCGTCTCTCCTGTGCGATGGGAAAAAGGCATTCGAGCGATGATGGGCCAGTCTGTCGATGTGTATCTGGAAATGGGGCCTGGTAAAAGTTTGAGCGGCATGAATAAGCGCATCGGCACAAATAAGCCGACGCTGAGCGTGGAAAAAGTGCCTGATCTAGAACAACTCGCCAAGTATGTGGAGGCTTATGCAGTTACTGAATGCTAAAAAAGCGATCATTACTGGTGGAACAGCCGGGATCGGGAAAGAGATAGCCCTCGTATTTGCCAAGCATGGAGCGGATGTAGCCATTTTTGGGACCAATGCAGAAAGATCCGCGCAAACGATCGAAGAGCTCAAAGCAGCACAAAGCCGTCCCGATCAAGCTTTTGAAGCATTGATCGTCAATGTGTCGGATAAAAAGTCCGTTGAAGATGCCGTTCAATCTCTTCTTGCTAAATGGGGACAGATCGACATCCTCATCAATAATGCAGGCATCACACGCGATGGGCTTTTAATGAAAATGAGCGAAGAAGATTGGGATGCTGTACTCGATGTGAATTTAAAATCCGTGTACAACATGTGTCAGACGCTCGTTCGGCCTATGCTTAAAGCAAGAACGGGCAAGATCATTAACATTTCTTCTGTAGTGGGTCTAACTGGAAATCCGGGACAGACCAATTATGCGGCATCTAAATCGGGGATGATCGGCTTCACTAAATCTTTGGCGCAGGAATTGGCCAGCCGCAATATCTGTGTCAATTGCATTGCACCAGGCTTTATCGCAACGCGCATGACGGATGTCCTGACCGAACCCCAGAAAGAAGGAATTTTAAAGAAAATCCCTATGGGCCGTATGGGAAGCCCTAATGATATTGCTCAAGCAGCCGTATTTCTTGCTAGTCCCTTGTCTGATTATATAACAGGTCAGGTAATCACAGTGGATGGCGGGATGGTCATGTGAGAAAATTTTTATAATCGGATTTCTGATTAAAATGATTGAAAGTTTAAGTCAGTCCAATAAGAAATTCAAAACCTAAGGAAATGCCTATGTCGGTAGATAAAGAAGTAATTGATATTGTGGTCGAACAGCTCGGCGTGGATGCTAATGATGTCTCGCTTGAAAAATCCTTTGTCGAGGATCTCAACGCAGATTCTTTGGATCTGACAGAGCTCATTATGACATTTGAAGAACGTTTTGGCTTTGAAATTTCTGAAGAAGAAGCTGAAAAATTAAAAACTGTAGGCGATGTTGTTTCCTACATCAAAACAAAGAAAGTCTCCTAAAATATTCGGCATCATCCCTCTGGACCTCGCCAGAGGGAAGATTTTCTCTCTTATTGGGATAAAATTATTACCTTTCCTCCTAGAAATTGAATATTTCGAGCAAGATGAAAAGGCCCGATATTTGCTATTGGCCTAGGAGCGGAGCTTGTCCAATTAGACAAGGCCAATTTATCTTTAAATTGTATTTGAATTTGATTGAGTGAAGCTTTACAGGCTGCAATTTCTTTGGAAAGATTAACCTGGCAATGACTGGTGTATTTGTTTAATGAGCGAATGCGAGAAGATTCATTTTTTAAATTATTTTCAAACCATATCTTATACTTTCCTACATCTTTTTGTTGCTTTAAACAAATACTCAATTCTTCGACTCTAGCTTGCCGATATGCTATTTTGATTAAAATATAGTTCTTTAAAGGCAGATGTACGGAAGCAGACATTTTATAGACATGTAAGGAACTAGAGAAAAGAGAATTATTTTTTTGCTTAGCTTTTGACAAATGTTCTTCGAGAAAGTGGGAGGTTTCTAAGAGTTTAGTCGACAGTTGATCGATTTTTTCCTTTATTAGGATCTTTTGGCATTGCGGATATTCACAAAGCCTTTCTAACTTATCACGTACAGAATTAATTTTATTTTTATAGCAGCCCTCATGCTCTTCAATCGCATCTGTCATTTGCAAGTGGGAAGAGATCTTTTGTATCTTAGCAAGATGAAGATTGAGTGCCGCCAAAATATATTTATCTGAAGGGTGGTATAAAGGTGTAAGAAGAATAGACATATCCCACGCTGTATATTAAATGTTTGGGCACTAGGATAATGGAGCAAGTCGGAAACTGTCTATTAAAAATCGCCAGATTTGACATCGACCCAGATGTCGCGCACCTTTTCTTGGGGAACGATTCTCTGTAAGAAATGGTGCTTTTTAAATTCTTGAGGAGTAGAACAGATGTATTTTTTTGCTTGGGGATTTAAGTCCAAAAGATCCAGAGCATGTAGTGTCGAGGGGAAGTAACAAAAGCTCTCATAATGCGTAGCAACAGATTCGGGACGATAGATATAATTGATAAAACGATAGATGAGTTCATCTTTATGGGTTGCTTTAGGAATGCAGATGTTTTCAATCGAGACGAAACTGCCTTCTTTGGGCACAACATAATCGACAAAATCAAACTGTTCTTTAATGCGCCAAATGTAGGAGCTGGAAGCGATGATCAAAGGGCAGGTTTTTGTAGCCAGGTAAAAATCTCCACGAAAATTGGCATAGGCTGTGACCCAATCTCTTTGTTTAACCAGTACATTCTTGACGCCTTCCAACTGCTCGTCTGATAAGGAGTGGGTTATGCCATAGAGATAAAAAGAGGCGAATTCCACTGCTTCGATGGAGTCATTAACCATAGTAATATCATAATCGACGGTTTGGGGATCAAAGATCATTTTCCAGGAAGGATCGAAAGGCCTATTTTTAAAAAAGTCTTTATCGACGCCAAACCCATACAGCTCCCATTCCCATGGGATCGAATACTGATTATCAGGATCGAAAAACAGATTGACTAGGGAGGGATTGATCGCGTCCCAGTATGCGAATCGACTCTTGTCGATTTCTTTAATGAGATTAGCATTCTTCAAGATAGAAACAGCATAATCCGAAGGGAGGATGACATCGTATCCGACCCCGCCTGTTGCCTTTAGCTTGACGATCAGCTCCTCATTGGAGAAATAATGGCTTAAATTGACTTTGATCCCAGTCTCTTTTTCAAACTCAGCGATGACTTTTGGCTCTAGGATATCTCCCCATGCAAATACATTAATCGTGTTTTCATCGTAATGGATGATTTTCAAAGTGGGCCAATACAGAGCACTGCTGAATAGAGCCACCCATAGCAGGATAATCGCAGTCCGGATGATGAATTTGCGCATAAGGCTTAAAATATCCGTGTACGAGTTTTTAAGGAGAAAAAGATACCTACGAGCAAGCTGCTCAAAATGAGCAATACGGCGGTCAGTGCATTGACAACTGGAGAAATTCCCGAGCGCAGCATAGATAAAATATACAAAGACAGGGTCTGAGAAGTGCTGCCTGCGCAGAAATAGGATAAGATGAAGTCATCGAAAGAGATGATGAAAATCAAAAGCCCTGTAGCGAGAAGTGCCGGACGTAATAGAGGAAGCGTGATCTTAAAAAAGGTTTGAAACGGAGTAGCCCCTAAAACGAGAGAAGCTTCTGTCATGCGTTGGTCTAATTCTAAAAAACGGGCATAGCAAATAGGGATGACGAGCCCTAAGCCGAGTACGGTGTGGGCTAGGATCAATGTCGTTAATCCTAAAGGAATGCAGACAAGGCTAAAGAAGCTGAGCAGCCCTACAGCAAGTACTGTTTCAGGGACGATAACATTTCCATAGAACAAATTGAGGAACTTGCCAATGCGTCCTCCTTGAGCAGCATAGAAAATCAAAAAGACGCCCATGGTCAAGCTGATCAACGTAGAGCTGGTCGCGACGATGAGAGAATTACAAAAAGAATCCCATAAGGGCGCAGTGTGAAAGAGTTCTACATACCATTTCCATGTAAATCCTTTCCAGGGAGAAGGAAAGGGTTCCGTGTTGAATGAGAAAACAAGAAGAACGATCAGCGGCACGTAGAGAAAGAGATAAGTAGAGGCGACCAGGATAAGATTGCCCAGTCTTCCTAATGCTCCGCTTTTAGGCCGCCATCCTAAACCTGTTTCGCTGGTTTTTTCCGGCAATGCCGGGTTAGCTGCGATGCATCCATCTGCAGTAATTTGTTCCTTACCCATGGGATTTCCCCGGGATAAAGCGTTCGATGATCCAGTAAATGACCACAGCGCTGAGCAGCATAAAAACCATAGCGAGCACGGTAAACGCAGCGCCAAGAGCACCTGTCTCTTCGCCTAAAATATAGTCAGCGATGACGGTGCCGACAAACATCTGCCTGTCTCCTCCCATCAATTCCGGAATGACGAATTCACCAAAAGAGGGGATATAGACTAAAAAAAATCCAGCCTTTAACCCGCGTTTTGTTAAAGGGAGAATGATGCGGCGGAAGGTCTGCAGCCAAGTAGCTCCAAGGTCTCGCGAGGCTTCGATCAGGCGCACGTCCATGCGTTCTAAAGAGGAATATAAAGGAAAAACCATAAAGGGCAAATAATAGTAGACCATCATGATAATCACGGCAAAAGGAGTATTGAGATGGGAGACGGGATCTTGGACCAGTCCTAATCCCTTTAATAGTATGTTTAAAAATCCATCTTTATCCAGGACGAAAAACCAGGCGTATACGTGAAGTAAAAAATTGGTCCAAAAAGGAACGATGACCAGAATGAGAAAAAGGTTTCCAAAACGCTTGGCGGTAAAAGCGATAAAATAGGCGAGAGGATAGGCGATTAAAAAACAGATGATCGTATTGCTGATGGCCAAAATAAAAGAAGAACAGATCACTTTGAGATAAAGGGGACGCAAGAAAAAAGTCACATGATCGAGGGTGAGGCCTTCGATCAAGCCGTTGTCAGCAGCTTTAATGAAACTGGAAATGACAATCAAAGCTAAAGGCAGATAAAAAAACAGCACTTGCCAGATCATAGCTGGCGCGCCAAAAGAGAAGGGGACTTGTGACTTAGATAAAGATTTCATTCTATTTCTCCAAGATCACGGCATTTTCTTTTTGCCAATATAGATTGACTTCATTGTCATAGTCGATCACTTGCTGAGGGAAATGCTCCTCGTTTTGCTCGAATACCTGAATGCGCATTCCATTTTTAAGCAATATATTATACTGCGTGGAGCGGCCGTGATAGACGATGGATTGCACATGACCTTTCAAAGAATTGGAAAAATTTTCGACGACGTTCTTTGAAATATAGATCTTTTCCGGTCGGATGCTCATGATGATATTGCAGCCCTCGACCATCCATTCCTTTTTGTGTTTTTGAGAAAGATCGATTTTAAAGCGCCCGAGCTGTTCGATTTCGATTTCGGGTTCTTTATCGAGGTTGCATAGGGTTCCTGTCATGATATTTGTCGTTCCGACAAATCGCGCAACAAAAGAAGAGAGCGGAAATTCATAAATCTCTTTGGGGGTGCCGATCTGCTCGATTTCGCCGTGATGGTTCATGATCGCCATTTGATCAGCGACGGTCAGTGCTTCGAACTGGTCATGGGTGACATAGAGGAACGTCGTTTTCAATTTGTCCTGCAGTTCAATGAGTTCGATTAACATCTTTTCGCGCAATTTGAAATCCAGCGCTGCTAGCGGTTCATCGAGAAGAAGGACGTCAGGCTCATTTACAATGGCTCTGGCAAGAGCCACGCGCTGTTGCTGGCCGCCAGACAGTTCTGTCACGCGCTTGTAAATGTGGTTTTCTAAATGAAAGGCCTCCAGGATTTTGAGGACCTTTTGTTCGATGATCCGTTTGGGAAGCTTTTCGAGTTTTAAACTATAAGCGACATTATCGAAGACATCAAGATGAGGAAATAAAGCATAATTTTGAAAAACGATGTTGATAGGCCGTTTATGGATAGGCAGGTCCGTGACGTCTTCATCGCCGATAAAAATTTTTCCTGAATCCGCCTTCTCGAGACCGGCGATCAGGCGAAGGAGTGTGGTTTTCCCGCAACCGCTGGGGCCGAGTAAAGCAAAAAATTTACCTGCCGGCATGTTTAAGCTGACATCAGAGATTACAGTGCCATCTCTAAAAGATTTTTTGAGTTTTTGAAGTCGAACGCTACGCATCTTCCCCGTTGTTTTTAGTCACTTAAGTGTGGCCATTTCTTGTGACTATTTCAATGGCCAAATTCTCGATCATTTATCCCATCTGGCGAGAGCGATAGTAATTTTAAGATTCTTTGAGATTTTTTGCACACGAATTTCCTATATTCTATATTTCTCTGGTTGTAATTGCAATTTACATTTAAAATCAATGCTTTAAGAGGGTGCTATAAAATAAGGTTCAGTCGATTTTGGAATTCTTTTGAGCCGATTTTTGATTCTTAAAAACCTAAAATCGACAGAAGAATCTTTTAGGTATGCTCCCTAGTTTAACCGGACTTTTCTCTATGGAACGAAGAAAACTTGTCATTATTGGATCAGGACCCGCGGCATTTACAGCCGCAATCTATGCCGCCCGCGCCAACCTTTACCCTCTTTTATATGAAGGTTTTTTTTCAGGGCCTGCCGGCGGACAGCTCATGACGACCACTGAGGTCGAAAACTATCCGGGATTTCCCGATGGAATCACAGGTCCCGAACTCATGGAAAAGATGCGCAAACAGGCAGAGAGGTTCAATACGACAATTCTTACTGAAGACGTGATCGATGTCGATCTGAAAGCTTCTCCCTTTACTATCAAGGGCAGCGCGACCTCCGTTCAAGCCGATGCCCTTATTATCGCTACTGGGGCCATAGCGCGTAGATTGGATGTGCCCGGCGCACGAGATAATGAACTATGGCAAAAAGGGGTTTCAGCCTGCGCGGTATGTGATGGTGCAGCTCCCATTTTCCGCAGCAAAGATCTTTTTGTCTTTGGAGGAGGAGATAGCGCTGTCGAAGAGGCCGTCTTTTTGACCAAATATGCACGAAAAGTCTATCTAGTGCATCGCCGTGACCATTTTAGAGCGTCCAAGATTATGGTCGATCGCGCAGAAAGGAATCATAAGATAGAAATTATTTGGAATCACGTCCTCATAAAAGTGGAAGGGGACCACGTTGTTGCCGGCGTTATTTTAAAAGATGTCAATACAGGAAAAGAGACCAGGCATGAAGCGGGAGGCGTTTTTTTTGCTATAGGACATGATCCTAATACCGCGTTTCTCAAAGGCCAGGTCGCGCTTGAGCCTAATGGATATATCAAAATCCAGCCCGGAACCACGCTCACGAGTGTAGAAGGAGTGTTTGCTGCAGGCGATGTACAGGATCATCTCTATCGGCAAGCTGTTACAGCAGCAGGTTCGGGATGTATGGCTGCACTGGATGCAGAAGAGTGGCTATCGGAGAAGGAACTGGCTTGATCAAAAAATTCGCAATTATATTCCTTGGATCCGCATGCCTTATCGAACAAGGGTGGCCCCTCCATACTAAGCCTTGGTTGGGGAACGTCTATGAATTCGAATGGGACGGAGCATTCACTTATAGCAGATATCATAAGGTCCAAGATGCATCCGTCCAATTAAAGCATCCATCTAACGACAAACTCTATGCATTTGACTTGGGGTTCACGGCTTCTGATTCCATAGACATGCAGGCTGAAGTGGAATTTGCAGATACGCCGCGACAATGCTTTAGTTGGCGCAGCGTTGCCCTCCAAGGAAGATATCTTTGGCTTAACGATGTCGAAGGGGATGCTTGCAGTCTTATCACTGGACTTAATGTGCGGGAAGTAAATCGACGCAGCGTCCGCGATGTCAGTTCTCCCTATCATTACTATCTCAATATTGAGCTCAATACAGCCATTGGCAAAGAATGGTCGAACGCTAATACATGGACCATGCGCACTTACGGATTTGGGGCGCTCGGCACGGCAAACCGAGGCGCTCCCTGGCTTAAAGCCATCGGCGTATGGGAGGCAAATGTGCGCGATACGCACCGCTTCTTGCTAGACATAGAAGGCTATTTCGGCTGTGGAGATAAAAAACATGTCGATGTCGATCATTTTCATGGATGGGCAAGAGTGCACCACCAATCGATCGATCTTGCAGTAGGTTACGCCTATCATATGCAGATTTGGGGAACATTAGGCTTAAGATATGCACATCGCATATTTGCCAAAAGCTTTCCTGAACACGTCAATTTCATCACGCTTTTCTATCGGCTTCCCTTTTCTATTTTTTAAGAGACTGTGGACAGTTTCTAATCGACAACAACTCTTTTAAGAATAGTAAAACCGTGGCAGTTCAAATAGCGCTTTTCCAATTCCCATTCTGGATGTCTTGTGAGGAAATCGACAACAGCGGGCCATAAGCCTTTCTTAGATCTATCGTAATGCGAAGGGTATTCTGAGTAGTTCCCATAATATTCAGCATCATCTCTGTCTCCCCAGGGTTCGCTGGTGTCATGCATAGCGATGTATTTTTGAATATAAGGAGAAAAAGTTTCTAATTCGTATGTTAAATGGCAATATGTATGCATAGAGTCGATAAACAGCAAATCTGCGGGTTCCAGGGATTGTAAATGTAGATCGTTTACTCTCTGAAAGCGAAAGGAGATATTGCATCTCTCCGCCTCATCTTTGGCCAGCTGGAGATTGTCACTAGGCGGCATGGCGATATCTATTCCTAAATAACTGCGATGAAGCGCAGAATTTTCAGATAACCCTTGAAGAAGTCCCCAAGTCGATATGACAAGTCCTAGTCCGATTTCAACGACAGTGGGACATTCTTTGCCGAGTTGTTTAAGCACGGGCATATGTTCTCCAATATCGCACTCCCAGATGCTTAAACTCGCATAGTAATCGTAGATTTTCTTTAAATTTGGATCGGGTATCCTCTGTAATAATTCGGAACTATATGCTGTAGAATGTATCAACGAAAAAGTTATTAAAAATAAGCGAATAAAGATGGATATTTTCTTCATGATGCTCCTTTTTTTGACCGAGTCAGCTTGCTTTGGATTTTTTACCAAATGCTCTTGCCGTACCTGCAAGACCAATGTTCAATAAATAGTCAAACTTTTTTGTTTTTTAAAAATCGAGAACTTCAACGCCTTCGCCAGAATAGAAAATTCTTGCGCGTACATGCAGTGGGTCGATTTCTTTTGTTTTCAGATTATTCTGTCTAATAAACTCAGCAAAAAGGTATTCCACAGGTATCATTTGTCTTTCAGCATTTTCTAAATTCATTTCACTGATAATTTTCTTAAAATATTTCCAACGCATGGCAAAACAGCCCGTAAAAACATGTCCCCGGGTCACAAAATGTTTCCCCCAACAGACAAAAGCATCATAATCATTGGCGTTTGCCTCGATGATATGAATAAATTCGCGACTGTAAAGGTGGTATCTTCCTGTGAGTTTTATGACAATATCGTCATCCTCGAATGGAAGATAGGGCAAACTAGCCCGCATGGACATCGTTTCATTGACTCCCTTATTCCGCAAAGACAGATCGTTTGTTTGAGGATAAAGCACCTGGTTCGAAATCTCATCGTAAAACGTGGAAGTGACCTTGGTCGCTTCGATTATCCATGGATTGAAACCATAGGATTTTATCGCGTTAAATCCAGTGAGATATTCCATTTTCCGCCACTCGTATTGGTGAGGAATGACTGCGCTTGTCATTATGACGTGGATTTGACTATAAAGCGAGGAGGCGAAAATGAGAAAAAAAAGACAAAGGGAAGAAAGTGAAGTCATAAAATCTCCTTAATGGTAGCCATTAATTTTGTCTTGCTGTTATAAAGATAAAGTTTATTTTTGTCTCATAAAAAATCACAAGTTTATGGCTACGTGTAGAATCGATTTGGTAAAGTCGCAGCCAGTCAAAATTCGTAAAACCTAAGTGGTCGCAGTATACAATTATTTTAGGAGTAAGATTGTATGATGAGGAGATTCTTTATATTAATCATTGCAGGATTATTAGCTATTGAGAAAGCCCATTCATTACAAACCGAGAATATTTATGAGAATCTCTTAACCCAAATCATTGAATATAACCCAGCTTATCTCGAGAGTTTTTATTATGGAAAAATTCCAGATTCCGCATTTTTAGAATTTTTAGAAATCTTTAAAAATAGACCTATCGCAGTTAATGAGGGAGGCATGCGTTCGCATGGTAATTTTTTTCTCTGGTATGTTCTTAAGAATATCAATCCTTCTCTTGTTGTAGAAAGCGGGGTATGGTATGGGCAAAGTACTTGGATGATTGAAAAGGCCGTCGGGCACGCCAAAATCTTATGCATTGATCCAGAATTAGATCGCATCGCCTATCGCTCTAAAAATGCTATTTATACTAGAGAGGATTTCTCCAATCTAACAATTGATTCAATGGAACCGGGTCCCATAGTAGCGTTTTTTGATGATCATATCAATGCCTATGAAAGGACGCTACAAGCACATGCAAAAGGAATAAAACATCTTGTTTTTGATGATAATTATCCTGCATTTAATTATCCGCACTCAGGATCACATCTCACGCTGAGCGATTGTTTTGAATTGGAAGGGCATAAAGAAAAAGCTGTTATGCTTAGAAAAATTATTAAACGTTATTGCATTATGCCTCAAATTGTAGGTAAAAGGATGTCGGTTACAGGGGTAAATATATACAATTTACCCGCGATCTGGGAACGATTGGAAGACATAAAAGACTCTCCATTCCGATCAAAGATGAAAACTTTCTATGAAGATTCGGAGTGTTACCAATTCATTACTTATATTGAATTGTACTAAATATAATATCAAACGAATTACGTAGGTGAAATTATGAGAACTTCTGTTAAAAGATGCGTTTTTAGTTCACTAAGTATCTTTTTCCTTTTTTTCAAACGGACTTTCCTTTGTGCTTCTTTATGCCAATCAGCAGTTACATATGACTTTAGCGGAGGAAGACTCGGAGATAACCTCATCGGCTATCTTCATGCCAAATGGCTTTCCTATCAATATCAGATTCCACTTGTTTATAAACCCTTTAGATATTCTTCTGAGTTGATGATGGATGTATGTGAGACTGTGCTCAATTGTTCTTATCAGGGAAATGTAGAGCTTGCCGTTGGCAATTTGGATTCTATAACATCTGATGCCTCTTTACTATATACTTGTCCCTACTTCCCAGAAAATCCATGGGATATTGAGCATTATCCACACAATTTTCATTTTAAAGTGGATTGGAAAAATGAGGAGTTTCGCAATTTAGCTAGAAAAATGATATCCCCAAAAAAATCCTTAAGATTAATAGTTCCTTTTAAAGACACCATCAATATGGCTATTCATATTCGTGAAGGAGGGGGTTATGACGATGAGAATAACATCATAGGAAATCCTTTAAAGCTACCTCCTATGCATTTTTATATTCAAGGGCTTTCAGAGGTTTTACCTCTCTTTAAGGGAAAACCCATTTATTGTTACGTTTTCACCGATGCTCAACATCCTGAGGTTTTGGTTGAAGAATTAAAAAAAACGGTTCCATCCGATACTTCGATTGTTTTTGATTGGCGAAGACAGGGTAATCATCATGGATCCAACGTCTTAGAAGATTTTTTTTCTCTCTTTCATTTTGATGTGCTTATTCGTCCCCAATCCAATTTTAGTATCGTACCCTCTTTATTACAGGATTTTGCAGTTGTCTGCACTCCAACGGATTTTCTCAATAAAGATAGGCAAATTACGATTACAAAAATTCACGTAGATGTGAATCAAAAATTATTCGATGAACTGGAGCAGCGCTTGAATCAAAAATGATGCTGATCCTCTATACCAAAAGTGTTTGAAAAATGGGGATTTGGCAAGGCGGCTGCGCAAATTTTTTTGTCTGTAGCGAGCGACCATTGTGCGTGCACAAGGCGCGAGCGAAGACAAAAAATTTGCTGCAAAGCCAACAAAGTCAAATTCCAATTTTTCAAACACTTTCGGTATAATAACTTAAAAAAAGGATCGTATATGAAATATCTTTGTCTTTTACTGCTATTATTGAAGGGGATTATTGGTTATGCAGAAGAACATTTTCTTTCCTTCGCGATTCCCTGTTTTAATTGTGAAGATACAATTGAAGAAACCCTTGCTTCTATCTATAATCAATCCTTGAATATTCCTTTTGAAGTGATCTGCACAGATGATGCATCGACAGATAATACTCTTCAGATCCTGCGCGCCTGCGCATTAAAATATCCTAATTTTAAGATCTATCAACATGAAAAGAATAGAGGAGGAGGCGCTGCTAGAAATACATGTACTTTTTATGCTCAGGGGGATCTGATTTTTAACTGCGATTCGGATAATGTTTTGGTCCAAGATTCTATTCAGGGTTTAGTTGATCTTATCGATCTAACGGGGGCTGATGCTGCGTCGTTTGAAGAAGCGCGATTTTTTGATTGTAACTCGTGTAGAGGTAATTTCCGCCTTGTGGATAGATGGAATTATTCAAATAAAGGCTATATGATTGATTTTAATAATTTCATTTACGCAATTTTCCCTGCTTATCAAGGAAATTATCTTTATACGCGGAAATGTTTTTATCTTGTCGAAGGATATCCGGAAGATTGCGGAGCCATGGATACATTTGCATTTGGCGTCTCCCTTATGTGTGCAAATTGTAAGATGGCGATTTTACCTAATAGTTTTTATTGGCATAGAGTGAACAGGGGTTCGAAGAGCTATTATCATAGAGATAGCGATAATTCTTCACGTAACTTGCAAAAGGCGTTGCGTAAAGTTTCTGAAGTATTTTCCGATGAATTTTCAGAGATTTTAATGCAGGATGCTAGATTGCAAGATTTTTTAAAAATTTGGCCTAATATTCATACTCATCTTACTTCAAATGCAATTCTAGAACATCTATTTCAAGGTTATGCCTACAGAAAAGAAGGTCGTCATTCGGAAGCTGTGAAAGAATTTTCCATGGCAATGCAACTGGGATGCCATTCGATGAAAATCCAAAAATATGTGATGAGTTCATTAAAAAAGGAGAAATAGGCAGGTTTGGGATCCCAATCATGAGCTTGGTCGCACAATATCAAATTCGATATGAATTCTGCGTACATTTAAATGATTTTTATCGACAATGTATTTAAGATATTTTTCAGATACAATTCTTCCATTATTGCATCTAAAGTCAGCAATATGCTCTATGCGTTTACCATAAATCGGCGCAGATGCAAAAGTTAAAATGGCAAATCGATCATTATATCCTTCAAAATCATTACCTTCTGGAAAAATGATTTCCTCATTTTTCAATTGCAGAATTTCATTCACATTGAGTGGATTTTTGAATAGTACATCGGGCCTAACATACATGATGAAATCATAATGATTATTGCTAGAAAGAACCATATCAATGACTCTCTTTTGAGATTCTAAAGCACAGAGATGGTTCAACACTAAAAACCGATCCCATTCGCCTTCTCCACAATTTCCTTTTGCTAGCCAAACGTCCTCATAAAAATATTTGCTCATATCCAAACTTTCTGTGAACGCATCTTGATTGTCTATTCTATAGTAATTTGGGTTCAAAAGATGATATTGATCGTAATCAAGCGGGATATCGGATTCTGCATACCAGAACCGTTGTTTCCCTTTTAGAGCCCATGTATGCATAAAAATATCATAATCAACATTGTTCTCTTCTAACGAATTAAATAGGTATTCGAAATGACTTAGATAGACCTCTTTTAAACTTCGAGTTAATCCAAAGTAACATATAGCGACTTTCTTTTTCTTCATTATGTCTAGATCTTGGGAGTGAAGAAAAGATGCCATTCCATTCACTAAAACAGCTAGCAGAAAAAATACAATTGTCCTGTAACTTGTGAGATGTGTTCTGATAAAGCTTTTCATATGCTTCACTCCTAGCAAATTTTAGTTGGTGATAAATTAGCTGATAATGTTTTTTCAGCCAAGATATTACTTAGTAAAACCGTACGTTGTGTATACCTACCTTTCCTTCGAACTATACCGCGCCCGTTAATCCTGTGTGATTTATTTTAAGCATCTTTTTGGTTCCAGTGCATTGTTCGATCTCGTTAATATTATGCAAGTTGAACTCGATCTCCGCAATGCTACTGAAACCAAAAATCTGCTGAAAAAATTCATACAACCTTACCTGGCGCGGTATAACAAATATCTGAGGAGTAGGGTTTAAACAGGTTAGAGAGGTTCAAATAGAATGGAAGCGAAGGGATTCTTTTCGAGGTAGGCGCATATGTTTTCTTCTGGACAATCGGTTTTAAATATCTTGAACATGCTCTCAAAATAATCAATTTTTATATTTTTCCAAAACTCCAAATGAAAAGAAACAAGTGCCTTAGTTTTATTTGTGTAAGAAAAATTTAGGATCTCTTCGAGAATATCCTCTTCTCCTCCCTCGATATCACATTTAATGAATGCTATTTTTCTAGATGTTAACAGTGCATTGGAGGAATAATACTCATCTATCATTTGGTTAAAAGTAATACTCTTCACGAGGTAATCGCTTCGCCGATCAGGATCGGATTTAATAGAGGAAACGGAATCATTCAGCTCACGGGTCTTGGATCCGTACCAAACCATTTCACTTTCCTTAGCAACCGGTCTATCACAAATCACTACATTTTCACATTCGGATGCGACTAAGTTCTTTTCTAAACAGCGAACAGATTGCTTATCTGCTTCCACTGCAATAACATAATGAAAATTTTTGGCTAGCCAAATGCAGGTGGTTCCAAACCATGCGCCTAAATCTATCGCAATATTTTCCCTGTCTTTGACTTTGTCAAATATTTCGAAGGTTTCCTTTTCCCACCACGGAAAATTATTAATAACCCAAGCATCTGTCTTATCATCAAATCGCGCGAATTTATGCAATACATTCATCTTATTAATTGAAATGATTTCTTTGTCTTTTAACCAATTTGTGTAAGAATTACTTTTTAAATAACTCTCCAATTCACCAGCAAGAAGTTGGTCTTGATAATTTTTATGCCAGGGAAGATGCTTACACGTATAGTTGCCTGCAATTCTTACGTGTTTTGCGTAGCGAACTTCATCGGGTAGTGCTTCTAAACAACGATTGACTACGCAGAAAGTAGTATCAATAGTTGCATTATATAATTCCATGGAAGGGTTTAAGGGGTACGATATTTCGTTTTTCCATGAACCCACCTCCCATTCTGGGATGGTTTTCCCGTTATGATAGAGATCTGTCCTCAAATCATCCGCAGTCGTATTCAAAGCAAAACCCACTTTATGAGCCAAAAAGTATTTTCCTACTTCAATGAATTCTTGAATAAAATTGTTTGGCAATAGGGGATTAAATTCCAAATCGGGATCTGTTAATATATAGACATCGCTCAATAGTTTTTGGATATGTTCCTTATAACAAATGGTGTGTCCAAAATTTTCTTTTTGTCTTAATAAAGTATAAGGAAAATCCTTTTCGTAATAATCTATCAAGGGAGCAAAATCACTGTGATTATCTATGACAATGATATCGGAAGTGTATTTTTCTAATTGAGAAACCATGTTTTTAATATAAGTGAATAAATTATATCCAATGATCACAGCGGGCATGTTTTTTTTGGGAAAGATGTCCTCTTTCTGCGAGGGTTCTAATATAAACGAGGAATGTTTATTTTTCTCAATATAAGTGCAAATGTCTTTGCAAGTTTCTCCATTAGTAAATTTTATATGGAAAAACTTGAATAGATTAGAAAAATCAGATATTTTCTTCGAATTCCATTGATCTATATAAAAATGAAGATGAAGAATAGCGCGATTTTGGTAGCAAAAAGTCAAAAGATCTTCGACCAAATTTTCTTCGTTTCCTTCTATGTCGCATTGAATAAATGCTATTTTTTTGCTTGTATTAGGTATGTCTGAATATATTTTATCGTTATAATAGATGTTGTCATGAATCATCTGCTTGAACGTTAATGTTTTAAGATTTATTTCATTTCTTACATTACACCGTACAAGTTTTTTTGAACCGTCGTCATTGCGAATAAAAATAGCTTGTTCGGTTTTTTCTGCTAAAGGACGATTGCAAATGCTAATATTGGTTCGTCCTGACTCTTGTAAGTTAGTATAAAATTGTTCTAAGACCTCCTGATCTGATTCAACTGCAAGGACGTGATTGAACCATTGAGAAAGCCAAATGGTTTCTTTACCCTCTCCAGCACCAATATCGATTGCAATATTCTGAGCGTTGCTTTCTCGGCAGATTAAATCATGGATATATGTGTCCAAGTCATTTCTATAACTGAAGGAGGAGTGGCAGGAAATATTCAATACAATGAAAAGAAGTACAAAAATAGGACTTTTTAATTTTTTAGCCATGCTCTTGTCTCTTTTAATTGCTTAATTTTTGACCCAGATGGCGACCGCAGTGACGTAGAGTTCGCAGTGACTAATAGAGATTAAGACATAGGTGTCTTTGATTTTCTTTTCTAATTGAGCGGAGAACGAGACAGTGGGTTTCCCATAGGAATCGTTTAGGATTTCGATGTCGAGCCAAGTGACATGCTCGCCGAAGCCGGTGCCAAAGGCCTTGACAACGGCTTCTTTTGCAGAAAAGCGTCCGGCAAAATGCGGAACGGGATCTTTGTATTTTAAACAGTAATCCTGTTCTTTTGTCGTAAAAAGGCGCGAGAGCAGACGGAGGCCATGGGTGTCGATGCTTTTACGGATCCGTTCAATTTCTACGACGTCATTGCCTATCCCTAAGATGGGAAGTGGTTTATCGTTCATCATCTAAATGCTCTTCCTCATCTTCATCTTCATAGGACATTCCTTCGTCGTCGATGGCATTGCAGAAGATCATGCGGCCGGATGTCGTATGTTTGACAGAAAGGACCTTCGCCTCGATTGTTTCTCCGATGTAATTTCCGCCGCCATTGACCACAACCATCGTTCCGTCATCGAGATAGCCGACGCCTTGTCTGGGCTCTTTTCCATAACGCTGAATTTTGATTTTAATGAATTCGCCCGCTTGCATCAAGGGTTTCAATGCATTGGATAAAGCATGTAAGTTGATGATCCGGATTCCTTCGATGGTGGCCATCTGGATACGGCTGATATCTGCTGTAAGGAGGTTGGCATCGAGAAGTCGGGCGAGGCGTATGAGTTTGCCTTGTATTTCTTTTACATCGGGAAAGTCCGTATCGTTGACCTTAATTTCCAATCCGGGAACCGATTCGAGTTTTTTTATCACGTCGAGACAGCGTCTGGCTTTTGTCTTAGAAAATTCATCGCCGATCTCGGATTGGGCATAGAGTTCCTTGACGATGAAACGCGGTAGAATAAGCTGATGATCGAACAGGCCTGTTGCAGAGACATCGATGATCCGCGCATCGGAAAGAATCGAACTATCGATGATCAGATCTTTTTTCTTTTGTGCGATAGGGGCGAATTTGACAAAGGGGATGCTGACATACAATTCATCCGCTGCGCGCAAGGTCATAATCGTTCCTAAATAGGTGCCGAAGAGAAATAGGGCGATTTTGATGATTTCCAGCGTCTGAGGTTGTAGTGCGATAGAAATGCGGCTGATCTCCAGTACTGCATCAAAAACCAGGACGAGGGCCTGTCCCATGAGATATCCGATGAATATCCCGATAATGGCTATATTGAATGAACGCAGGTTGAAGCGTTTGAATGAGATATCAAAACCAATCAAAAGTAGACCAAAAACAACTCCTATAACGATCCCGATCAGAGCATTGATATGCAGAGCGCCAGTTGGATTCGAAATCATAAATAGAGTCATAAAGAAGATACTCAAGATCACAAATAGCGTCCGCATGAAGACGAGGGAAAGATTCATGGATTTTTTCTCCTATTAAGAAGGTGTTTACAAAATTTTAGAGATCACAGACAGTCTCTTTGAGGGTGTTGTAAAACTAAGCTTCTGTCGATTTTCGGGTTCTTTTGAGCCGACTTTTCGATTCTTTTTGCGGGGATAGTATCAAACTTTCGTATACAATCCCCGCAAAAAGAATCGAAAATCGGCCAAAATAATCCCA
>Ga0070731_10001750_pt1 | contig 21823 bp, 15 predicted proteins | sample Coa_R1_2_FD_66448 | JGI IMG/M metagenome (GOLD analysis project Ga0070731, IMG submission 66448) | Surface soil microbial communities from Centralia Pennsylvania, which are recovering from an underground coalmine fire - Coalmine... | ecosystem: Environmental > Terrestrial > Soil > Unclassified ... | reverse complement strand
GATCCAGCGCCGCAGCCACGCCGCTTCCGGCGATCGGCCGGTCGCCGACATCGAGTTCTCGGCGACCAGCGGCTCGATGTTGTCGGGATATTCCGACGGATTCAGCCGGCGTCCGAGCAGCAGCGACAACGCGAGGAATCCGAGTTGGATCAGATCGGTGCGCGGCTCCGGCACGATGACGTCGCGATCGGCCGGCAGTCCGCAGGCCGCTCGCCAGCGCGCGGCTGGAATCATCTGCGCCGCGAGCGCGGATCCGAGCGCGTGCTCGACGAGGATCAGCCGTCCGTCGCGCGTGACGACGATGCGCTCGGCGCCGATGGCGCCGTGCGCCACGCCTTCGCCGGTCTTGTGCAGCATCACGAGAATCGGCACGAGCTGCCGGATCAGATCGAGCGCCATCAAGCCGCCGCGGTCCTGCGGAAACGCCTCCGACAGCCGTCGTCCCGCCGTGTGCTTCGACTCGAGAATCAGGCCTTTGCCCGGCACCCGGACGACCGCGCGCGTCGCTTCAATCGACGGATGCTGAAAGTGCTGCAGCAGCTCGACCCGCTCGCGCAGCGCCGCTTCGAACGCCGCCGAATCGCCGAACTCGCGGCGAAACTGCAGCCGTTCGAGCGACGTCGCCGTCGCGAGATCGAAATCGAGAAAGCGATCGCCGAGCCAGTCGGAAAAGCCGGGCGTCCATTCGCGCTCGCCGCGCGACCATGAGGTGGGCCGTCGGTCGGCCGCGGGATCGGTGGCAGCGTGCATCGGTGTCGGGATCTCCAGAAACGTCTGGTGTCCCTGCCCTGCATGATTCGCTCCATCCTTTCACGGGCGGTGCGAACGGCCGCGGACGCGGACGGAGAGACAGATTGGTAACGGAAGTGCGAAAGACGTAAGGGGCGACAAAGCAGGCGACAGGCACCAGGCGACAGGCACTAGGCACCAGGCACCAGGCACCAGTAGAGCTCAAGCCTCCATGAGCTGAAAGCGCTGCTGAAGCTTTGGGGCCTGCTGTGTGAAGCTGTCTGGTTTCATCGCCGCGGTCGCGATACTGTACCGGCTCTGGTGCCGGTGTGCCCCGTGTCACGGCGCGCCGGCGTTCTGACTAGATGCCGCTCAATTCGTCAGTCGAATCGTCGCCGTCTTCATCGAAGGGCGCGCAGCACGCGCGCTCGTCGCGCCAGCGGTACGGGCGTTTTCGGAAGGACTACGCCGGCGGACGCCTCGACGAGGAACCCGATCGAGGTGCTGGACAGAAACCCGGCGCCGACGACACTGCAGCCGCCGACGTCAAGCCCAACCGCCGGCCCAAGAGCCGCCACTTTCGCGAGTACCTGCGCTGGCTGAAACCTCACCGAGGCGGCATCGCGGTGTTCGCCGGGCTCGCGCTGGCGACCGCCGGACTGCAGATGCTCGAGCCGCTGTTCATGCGGCACATCATCGACAAGGTCCTGCTCAACCCGGCGCTCGACGCGGCCGGGCGCGCGCTGCATCTCAACCTCACCGGCGGCCTGTTCCTCGCGGTGATCATCGTCTCGAACGTCGTCAATCTGACGAAGGAATATCGCCAGCGTTTGTTGAACGTCAGCGTCATGCTCGAGCTGCGCCGCTCGCTGTTCGATCGGCTGATTCATCTGCCGCTGCCCAAGCTCTGGGACATGAAGACCGGCGGCATTCTCTCGCGTCTCACCGGCGACGTCGAGACGACGACGGGCTTGATGCAGATGGCGATCGTGTCGCCGTCGGTGTCGATCGTGCGGCTGATCTTCGCGGTCGCCGTGTTGATGACGCTCAACTGGCGGCTGGCGCTGACTGCGCTCGCGATCATCCCCGGCGTGATGTTGATGAGCTTCACGCAGGCGCGGCGCATCCGCCCGATCTACCGCTCGGTGCGCAAAGACGCCGAGATCATCGACGGCCGCGTCGGCGAGACGTTCTCCGGCATCCGCGTGGTGCGCGCGTTCGGCCGCGAATTGCGCGAATTGTCCGAGTACATGCTCGGCCGGCACACGGTCTTGCGCAAAGAGCTCTTCGCCCAGCGGCGCGAGATGGTGTTGTGGACGGCGTGGGGATTGCTGCTCGGCATCGTCAACGTCGTGATCATCTGGTACGGCGGGCATTTGTATCTCGCCGGCGGCGCGTCGATCGGCGACATCATGGCGTTTCAGTGGTACACGTTTCTGCTGCTCAATCCGGTCTGGAATCTCGTCAACTCGTTCTCGGAGCTGCAGCGATCGCTGGCGGCGATGGAGCGCGTCTTCGACATTCTCGCGATGGAAGCCGACAAGCCGGACAAGCCCGACGCGCGTGAAGCGCCCGCGATCGTCCACGAGATCGAATTCGATCATGTGGATTTCGAATATCGTCCGGGCCAGCCCGTCGTCCGGGATTTTCACGTCATCGTGCGCGGCGGATCGGTGGTGGCGCTCGTCGGCCGCAGCGGCGCGGGCAAGACCACGGTGACGGATTTGGTCGCGCGGTTTCACGATCCGACCCGCGGCCGGATTCTCGTCAACGGCACGGACATCCGCGATTTCCGGCTGCGCTCGTATCGCGGCCTGCTCGCGCTCGTGCAGCAGGACGTGTTTCTGTTCGACGGATCGGTGCGCGACAACATCGCGTACGGCCGCCGCCACGCGACGGACGCGGAAATCGAAGATGCCGCCAGGCGCGCCAATGCGCACGAGTTCATCGTCAAGCTGCCTGACGGGTACGAGACGTTCGTCGGCGAGCGCGGGGTCAAGCTCTCGGGCGGCCAGCAACAGCGGCTGGCGATCGCGCGCGCGATTCTGGCGTCGCCGCAGATTCTGATTCTGGACGAGGCGACGAGCAATCTCGCCACCGAGAGCGAGCAGCTCATTCAGGCGGCGATGGCGACGCTGCTCGCGGGACGGACGACGTTCATGATCGCGCACCGGTTGTCGACGATCCGCCGCGCCGATCTGATTCTGTTGATGGAAGACGGCCGCGTCATCGAGCGCGGCACGCACGAGTCGCTGATGGCCGCGCGCGGCGTCTACTTCGACATGGTGCAACGCCAGATGGCTTCGCACAGCGAGACGGTGGAGGAAGTGCTGCGATAGTTGTCACTACGAACCTCGCTCTGTCCGCTTCGCGCGCCTTGCGTCTTGGCGTGAGCCGGTCTTCTTCGTGCTCTTCGTGGTTTGATGATCGAATGCAAATCGACTGTCTTGTTCCTTCGCCGTTCGACCGGGCGGATCTCGCGGCCGTTCGTCGCGCGTTCTCGACCGCGACGCCGCTGGCGCTCGGCCAGTCGTGGCGATCGCAGCCCGAGTCTGATTTCGCGCCCGCACTCGTGCGCACCGGTTGGCGCGATGAGACGATGTTCGTCTTTGCGGAATTGACCGACGCCGATATCTTCACGCGCGCGACGGACCACAATCAGGCGTTCTGGGAGCTTGGCGACACGTTCGAGATCTTTCTCAAGCCGGCCGATCGCGATCCCTACGTCGAACTGCACGTCGCGCCGAACAACCTGCACCTGCACCTGCGGTTCCCCAGTGCCGATTGGTTGGCGCAGACGCCGCCCCAGGAGGTCTTCGCACTCGCGTTGCGCGAACCATCGGCATTTCGTTCGACGACGTGGGTCGATGCCGGCGCCCACACCTGGTCGGTACTTGCTGAGATTCCGTCTGGCCTCGTCACGGGCGGCGCCGGTCGGATCGAGGGCAATCGTTGGCGTTTCTCGTTCAGCCGCTACGACTACACGCGCGGCCGCGATGAGCCGGTCATCTCATCCACCTCGCCGCATCCGATGCCGTCATTTCATCGGCAAGAGGAGTGGGGAAGTCTTCTATTCAGGCGACAGGCGACGGGCGACCCGGGATAGGCGACAGGCGCCAGGCGACGGGCTCCAGGCACCAGTAGAGCTCTCGGGCCGAGCTGCAATGCTCTACTGAAGCCTGAAGCCTGTCGCCTTCTGTGTCGCCCTCACTCCGCCCTGAGCGCTTCGAGCGGATCGATGCGATTGGCCCGCATCGCCGGAATGATGGCGGCTACCAGCGCGACGCCGAGCAAGAGGACGCCGACAGTCGCGTGGACCCACGGATCGCGCGCCGACTCATCGAACAGGAGCGGATCGATGTAGCGGCTGCCCGCGAGCGCGCCCGCGCAGCCGAACAGCGCGCCGACTGCCGCCATTCCGGCACTTGTGCCGACGACCAGCCTCGCGACATCCGAGCGCTTCGCGCCGAGCGCGACGCGGACGCCGATTTCCCGACGGCGATCGGCCACCAGATACGACGTCACGCTGTAAATCCCAATCGCCGCGACGAGCGCCGCCAGCAATCCCGAGAGCGAAAACACCGCCGCGCCGATGCGCCACGGCCGCGTCTGGGGATCAATGGACGCCTTAATCGTCTCCGTCGAGACGTAGCCGATTGTTGAATCCAACTCCGTGAGGACCCGCTTCACGGCGGGAGCGACTGCGGCCGGATCGGCAGCGCGCACCAACATTTGTGTGCCGCCCCAGCCTTTCTCCTGGCCGAACGGAATGTAGTAATGCATGCTCGCGTCTTCGCGCAGGCTGCTGATGTACGTGTTTTCCGCCACACCCACGACGCGCGCGCACGGTCCCGGCGGATTGCCAACCTGCACACATCGTCCGATTGGATCTTCACCGGGCCAGATGGTGCCGGCCATCAGCTCGTTCACGATGGCGATCGGTTCGGAGCCGGCGCGATCCGCCGGCGTGAAGCCGCGGCCGCGGACGACGCGCGTGCCAACCGTCGCAAAATAATCGGGACCGACCGCGCTGACGCTCGGCGGTCCGCCCTTGCCCTGCGGCAGCACGTCGATGCCGGGCACGTGCACGTCGACGGTGAACCTGTTGCCGAAGGGCATGCCGACGGCGAGGCTCGCGTGAGCGACGCCGGGAATCGCGCGAAGCCGATCGAGCGCGTCGAGCGGAAAGTCGTGCCGGCGCGCGCGCTCGGCATCGCGGACACTGGCGTCGGTGATTTGGCTGAGGCCGGGACGGCTGATCTCGATCGACAGAATGCGATCGGGATCGAAGCCGAGATGCAGCGACTGCGCGTGCCAGAGGCTGCGCACGAACAATCCGGCGCCGATGAGCAGCATCACCGAGAGGGCCGCTTGCGCGACCGTGAGCGAGTGGCGCAGCCGCGATTTGGGTCCGCCGCCTTCACGCGCGCCGCTCTTCAGCGAGTCTGCGACGCTCGCGGTGCGAGTCGCGCGCCAGGCCGGCACCGCGCCGATGACGAGACCCACGGCGAGCGCCAAACCTGCCGCAATTCCGACGGTGGTCAGATCCACCGGCGATCCGCTCCAGTCCACCCACGAGAACACAACCGATCGAGCCAGCCGGCTGAGCGAGTACGCGACGCCGATTCCAGCGGCAGCGCCTGCGGTTGACAGCAGCAGCGATTCGACGAGCAGCAGCCGTACCAGCCGCGCGCGTCCGGCGCCGAGGGCCGCGCGAATCGCGACTTCGCGCGAGCGCCGCATGCCTCGCGCCAGCAGCAGATTCGCGACGTTTGCGCACGCGATCAGAAGAACGATCAGGGCCACGCCCCACATCCACCGCAGCACGGCGGCCTTGAGTCCTTCCACGCCCTCGTCATTGGCGGTCAATGGCGCGACGAACATGCGAGCGGTGTGCATGTACGGCCGGGGGCCGGTGTATCCGGCACGGTACAGACCGGTGGCTTCCTCTGACGCCCGGTCGAACGTGATGCCGGGCCGCAGACGGCCGATCACGTATAGCCACTGCGCCGTCCAGCTCGTCTGCCACGTCTCTGTCGTTCTCGGTCCGATCAGATTGATCGGCATCCACAGATCGACCCGGCCGAGCTGCGGGCCGGTGAATCCGACCGGAGCGACGCCGACGATCTCGTAGCGATCGGCGCCGACGGTGATCGATCGGCCCACGATGTCGGGCGCGCCGGCGAACCAGGTTTTCCATGCGGCGTCGCTGAGCACGGCGACATGCGCCGCGCGACCCGGACGATTCTCGTCGTCCGAGAAGAGCCGGCCAGCCGCGGGCGCGACGCCAAGCAATCCAAACAAGTTGGCCGAGCAGTATCCGCCCGACGCCGAGTAGGGGCCGTCGCCGCGTCCGACGAGCACCGTGTCGACGGCATACGACGCCACCGATTCGAAACTCGCGGACGCTTTCGTCATCAGGTCGTACGTCACGTGTCCGAACTCGTCCGTGCTGACGACGCGTCGGCCGGGAGGCGCCGCCGTCAGATAGAAGCGGACCACGCGGCTCGGGTCTCGGACGAGCGCGGGCCCGCGCAGCAGCAGGCGATCCGCAAGGCCGAACATCGCCGCGTTGGCGCCGATGCCGAGCATGAGCGTCGCGATCACGAATGTCGTAAACAGGCTGTCGCGGCGTAGACCCCTGAATGCGATCACGAAATCTCGGCCGATGCCGTCGATCCAGGATCCATTCCGGAGCGGCGAGGTGGGCCTCGCCTCGGCGCGCATTTCACGCCGTACTGTGAGCAGGGTCGCGATGGCGTCGGCGATGACCGGCCCGAGTTTGATCCAGGTCACCGGCGTGTCGCGGTCGAGCGCGCGAGCCGTCGCGCGTAAGTCTGGTCCCAGGCGCGACTGGAAATCGCGCGGAAAGAATCGCAGCAGGATCGCGAAGACGCGCTCTCTCATACGAGCCTCGCCCGTTTGCCTTCGTGCGTCAGCCGAGCGGCGCGGACGAGTTTCGCCATGCGCGCGACGTCGGCGTCGAGCGCGGCCTTGCCGCGGCGGGTCAGGCGGTAGTAGCGGCGGCGCTCGTCCACCGAATCGCCCGCCGGCGCGTCGCATTCTTCGATCAGCGCGTCACGCAGCAGGCGCCGCAGCGTCCGGTACAGCGCGCCCGTCTGCAGAATCGTCTCGCCGCCGGATCGCGCTTCGACGTCGCGAATGATTCCGTAGCCGTGCATCGGCCCGCCGGCCAGCGCCAGAAGGACAAAGAACGCGTCGCGGGGGATGGGCGAGTCGGGCGAAGGCGGCATGGATGGAGACTAACAGACTGTAGACATAGTGTCCATATGCGACAGGCGACGATGACAGGCGACAGGCGACCCGGGACAGGCTCCAGGCGACAGGCTCCAGGTAGCAGTAGAGCTCTTCGGGCCCTTGCTGAGTGCTCTACTGATGCCTGATGCCTGATGCCTGATGCCTGTCGCCTGATGCCTGATAGGATCGCGAGCCCAAGATGTCGGATATGCAGAGCGCGGCGTGGTTGGGGAAGGGTCTTCGCGCCCAGAGAGGGATGCTGACGCTCAACGACGGACGTCTGCAATTCGAAACAGAGGCAGGCGTCGTTTTCGCGGCGGCGCTGCAGGCTCTGCAGTCACCGGCGCCGCACTGGCGCGCGTTCGATGCCGCAGTCGACGCGACGATCGACGGCCGCCAGTACTTTCTGTCATTCGTCCCGCCCTCGTCGCCGCTGACCAGGTGGTACTCAGGACTGTCAGCCGGACACCGGTGGCGCGCGGCGATCGAAGGCCGACCCATCCCGCAGCGAGGTCCGTTCCGCGCGCGCGTGATCGTGATGTCCCTGCAGATCGCGCGCGTGTGTCTGCTCGGCTGCGCGGCGATTCTCCTCCTCGGATACGCCGCGGACCACACGATGTCGATCGGGTACCGGCTCGTCTTCGGCGCGATGGGCGCCGGCATGCTGGTGCTCGGCGTGTTGACGGCGTGGGTGTTCGTCGAGTGGCTGCGCAGAGCGCCGTGACGCCGCGGCCACTTCGTGGTCTTCGCTTCCTTCGTGCCGGTGGTGTTTCCCTTCGCCCGAATCCGGACAGAAGCGCCAGCCGCAGCGAATCGGATTAGCATTGTCGAAGGAGGCAGCGTCCTCGCCTCCACGTTTTCCAGTGACTGTGATGCGGAGAATCCCGTGAAAAGCTCATCGGTCTCGTCCGTTGTTCGCGTTTCGATCGTGTCGGCGTGCGCTCTTGCTGTCGTCATCACGACTTGGCAGGCAGCGCCGCGTGCCTCAGCGGCCGCCCCATCCATGCAGTCGCCGGCGGCAGCGCCAGCCGTGCGGCACTTCGGCAAATGGGGCGTGGATCTAACCGGCATGGATCGCAGCGTCAATCCCGGCGACGATTTCGACCGCTTCGTCAACGGCACCTGGGCGGCGAAAACCGAGATCCCTGCGGATCAACCCTCCGCCGGCGTCGCCTTCGACGTCTTCAATCTCTCGCAGGAACAAATTCGCGCCATCATCGAGAATGCGCCGGCGACGACACAGCTCGGCGGCATGTACAAGAGTTTCATGAACGAGGCGGCGGTCGAGACGCTCGACGACAAGCCGCTGCAAGCCGATCTCAAGCGGGTGGCCGCGCTGCCCGACAAAGCCGCGTTCACACAATTCATGGGATGGACGAACGGCGCGTTCGGCATCGGGCTGTTCGGCCCGGGCGTGACGTCGGATCCGTCGAAGCCCGCGATGAACAGCCTCTGGCTCGGACAAGCCGGACTGGGATTGCCGGACCGCGATTACTACCTCACGCCGACATTCAAGCCGCAGCTCGACGCCTACCGCGCCTACATCGAGCGCACGTTCACGATGATTGGCTATGCCGAGCCGGCGAAATCCGCCGACGCCGTGCTGGCTTTCGAAACAGCCGTGGCCAAGGCGAGCTGGCCGGCCGCCGATCGGCGCGACATCGACAAGATCAACAATCCGATGAGCGTCGCCGAGCTGCAGACCTATGCGCCCGGTCTCGACTGGGACGCGTATTTCACCGCATCGAGCATCGCCAAACGCGACCGCGTCATCGTCAATGAGAAAACCGCGATCCGCGACATCGCGGCGCTGTACGGCCAGACGCCGCTCGGCACGTTGAAGGCTTGGGAGGCGTTCCAAGTCACGAATCAGGCATCGCCGTACTTGTCGAAGCGATTCGTCGACAGCCGCTTCACGTTCACGAAGACGATCAGCGGCGTCACCGTGCTCCGTCCGCGGTGGAAGCGCGGCGCACAGCTCATCGACACGTCGCTCGGCGAGCTGCTCGGCCACACCTACGTCGACACGTATTTCCCCGCTTCGTCCAAAGCGACGATGAACGATCTGGTCGCCAACTTGAAGACGGCGATGGGCGCGCGCATTCAGAAGAGCGATTGGATGAGCGCCGACACGAAGAAGGCCGCGATCGAGAAACTGGCGAAGATGGACGTGATGGTCGGCTATCCCGACAAATGGCGCGACTACTCGAAGCTCAAGATTGACGCGGCGGATTTGTATGGCAACGTCGAGCGCTCGAATCGTTTCGAGTGGGACTATCAGCTGTCGGATCTCGACAAACCGGTCGATCACAAGAAGTGGGCGTTGACGCCGCAGACGGTTGACGCGTACAACAGCGGACTCGAGAACAAGATCGTGTTTCCCGCCGGCATCCTGCAGCCGCCGTTCTTCGATCCGAAAGCGGATCCGGCCGTGAACTACGGCGCCATCGGCGCGATCATCGGCCACGAAATCAGCCATGGCTTCGACGATCAGGGACGCAAGATCGATGCGACCGGCGCGGTGCGCGATTGGTGGACGAAGGCCGACGCCGATCGATTCATGGCGCAGGCGAAGGTCTTCGGCGCGCAGTACGATACGTACGAGCCGGTGCCCGGCATGCACGTGAACGGCGAGCTCACGATGGGCGAGAACATCGCGGACATGGCCGGCGTGCTCGTCGCGCTCGACGCGTATCACGCCTCACTGCACGGCGCCGCCGCGCCCGTCATCGACGGATTCACCGGCGATCAGCGATTCTTCCTCGCATTCGGCCAGGCCTGGCGCGCGAAGCAGCGAGACGACGCGATGCGCCAGCAGATGTCGTCCGACCCGCACACGCCCGACAAATTCCGCGTGATCGGTCCGCTCAGAAACATCGACGCGTGGTACACGGCATTCGGCGTCACGAGCGGGAAGTACTACTTGGAGCCCGCGGACAGAGCCAGAATTTGGTGACAATGACGGCCTAAACCTAGAACTCTGAACTTTGAACTGTGAACGGCTGAACCTCTCAAAGAACGGTGGCCACGTTCTTGATAGTTCCTCCGTTCTGAGTTCACGGTTCCCAGTTCTAAGTTGACGCAGCTGTTGACTACGTCTTGAGTGTCCACTCCGGCGTCACGACCCGCTTCGCGGTCTTGCCGCGCCGCTCCTGTATCCACTTGCCGAGTCTGAGAAACGGCCACGTGGCGAGCTCGACGACGTGCCAGGCGATGAGCGCGAGAAAGATCACGACGGCCGGCGGCACGACGATCGGCAGCACCGGCAGACTGATCAGCACCGCGAGCCAGCCGTCGCGAAACCAATCGCTCCACGGCTCGTTCGTCGGCACGGCGCCAAATCGCACGCCCGCCCACATGATCCACCGGCGCAGAAAGGCGACGCCGAGCGTGCGCATCGCCTGACGGAAGATGCCGTCGGCCTCGCGGCGTTTGAACGTGCCCTCGCGCGCGAGACGGCACAAGTGGTCGTGCAGCACCGCGGCTTTCGTGTACCGGCCGTAGGTCGGAATGAACCAGATGAAAATGCGCGGCACCGAGGCGAAGTCCGTGCGCTCGGCGACCGGGACTTCGTAGCGATCCCACGCGGCCTGATACTCGAACGCCCGCAAGACGCTCCAATTCACGTCGTCGATCTCACGGACGTCGACATCGGGACCGCTTGGAAAGCCGATTGCGCTTTCGGGTACTCGATTGCCGGATGTCGTCATATGGACCTCATCGCGTGGATGATAGGCTGACAGAGAGGCCGCTGTATGCAGACGTGGGTCTTGATTGTCATCGTGGCGCTCGTCTTGACATGGCGCATTCCGCAGATCATGCGAATGATGCGCGGCGGGCGCTGATGCCGGATCAGCAGCCGGGGCACTCTGCAGCGTCGAACGCCGGAGACGCGTCGGACTGCTGGGGCCGGCTCAACGACGTCGCCGACATCTCGCCGATTCTTTCGATTCTCGACACGCTGCCGGCGGGATTTCGAGCAGCGCGCCGCGCGATGCTGGCGCATCTGGCGCTTGGGCGTGACAGCCGCGTGCTCGAGGCGGGCTGTGGTCCGGGCACGGCGCTGGTGGATTTGGTCGAGTTGATTGGACCCGAAGGACGCATCACCGGGATCGATCCGACACTCGCGCTCGTCGAGCAGGCCCGCGCTCGCGCGAAGGCAGCGCACATCTCGCACGTGTCGTACGGCGTCGGAGACATCCGTCGCATCGAGCCGGCCGACAGCGCGTTCGATGCGGCGTTTTGCGACAAGATTCTCGTCCATGTCTCGCCGGTGTCGCAGGCGATCGCCGAACTGGCGCGCGTGACGCGATCCGGAGGCCGCGTCGGTGTGGTCGAGTGGTTCTCGCAGGGAATGATGATCGCCGCCGACGCCGCGGCCACGCGGCGCGTGCTGGACGGATCCGCGCCGGCCGGCGCGCTCAATCCAGTTGTGCCGCTCGAACTGGAACATCGCCTCGGCGCCGCTGGACTCGCCGACATCCAGGCGGGATCAGTCGTGGCTGAATCGCACGAGTTCCTGCCGAGTCTCAAAGTGATGCTGCGGCGCCGCGTGCAGCAGGCAATCGATCTTCAAGCCATCACGTCAGTTGACGGCGACGCGTGGCTGCACGAGCTCGACGCGCGTGCGCGCGAAGGGCGATTTTACTGGGCGGCGCTGGTCAGATGGGCGACGGGAAGGCGCTGACGCCGCACCGCGACAGGACGCCGTCTTTGCATCGATGAGCGATGATTTGAAATTGATGAGCGAAGAATCGACGAGCGCAAATCGGCAGTCGTGGCGCGCTGAGTCCCGGCGCTTGACGCGGTTTGTCGATCGTCGATTATCGATTGACAATTCTTCGTTCATCAATTCCCGTTCACCGTTCATCGATGTGCCTCTTTCACTGACCTGAAATGTCGTCGCTTTCCGCCGCGCGGGCGCAGATGGAAGTGTCGCTCGGCTTCCACATGATCTTCGCGGCGATCGGCGTGGCGATGCCGGCGATGATGCTGATCGCCGAGTGGCGCTGGATTCGGCGCGGCGACGCCGACGCCCGGCGGCTCGCGCACGTGTGGGCGAAATTCACGGCCGTCACGTTCGCCATCGGCGCCGTGTCGGGCACCGCGTTGTCGTTCGAGCTCGGATTGCTGTGGCCGGCGTTCATGGCCTTCGCCGGTCCGCTCATCGGTCCGGCATTCGCGCTGGAAGGGTACGCGTTTTTCATCGAGGCGATCTTCCTCGGACTGTATCTCTACGGCTGGGATCGCCTCTCGCGCTGGACGCATTGGTGGTGCGGCGCCGCCGTGGCCGTGAGCGGCGCGCTGTCGGCCGTCCTCGTGCTGGCCGCGAATGCGTGGATGCAAAATCCTGTCGGATTCGAAATGGGCGTCGATGGCAAGCCGGCCCACGTCGACGCGTGGGCCGTCTTTCTGAATCCCGCGTGGCCGCCGATGGCGCTGCACTCGACGCTCGCGGCCTATCAGGCGGTCGGATTTGCTGCCGCCGGAATTTATGCGTGGACGCTCTGGCGCACGGATCGGCGCGACGCGTACGCCCGCACTGGCCTGGGCATCGCGATGGCCATCGCCTCGATCGCGGCCGTCATTCAGCCGCTGGCCGGCGACGTGCTGGCGCGACGCGATTATCTCCATCAGCCGGCGAAGCTCGCGGCGATGGAAGGGCAGTTCACGACCGAGACGCGCGCGCCGCTGCGCATCGGCGGCTGGCCTGACACCGATCGCGCCGAGACGCGGTATGCAATCGAAATTCCGGCGGCTCTCAGCTTCCTCGCGGCGCACGATCCCGACGCCGAGGTGCAGGGCCTCGATCGATTTCCTCGCGACCAATGGCCGAACGTGCCGGCCAATCACTTCTCATTTCAGATCATGGTCGGCGCCGGCACCGCGACGCTTTTTGCGGGCGCGTGGTACTGGCTCGCCCGCTGGCGCCGGCGACGAAGCGACGCGGCCCTGCCGTGGATGCTGCTCGCCGTGCTGACCGCGTGCGCGCCGCTCGGACTGATCGCGCTCGAAGCCGGATGGGTCGTCACCGAGTCCGGCCGTCAACCGTGGGTGATCTATCGCGTGATGCGGACGGCTGACGCGGTGACGCCGATTGCGAACGTGTGGGGGTCGCTGTCGATGTTCAGCGGCGTCTATGCCGGCCTGCTCGTCCTCCTGATCGTCTTCGCGCGCCGCCTTCGCGCGTCGGAGGCGCGCTGATGCTCGCGGCGTCAATGGCTCTGGCGATGTTCGCGTCGCTGGTCACCTATGCCGTGCTCGCCGGAGCGGATTTCGGCGCCGGCGTCTGGGATCTGTTGAGTCTCGGCGAACGCAGTCCGGCGCATCGCGCGGCGTTGGCGCGCGCGATCAGTCCGGTGTGGGAAGCCAATCACGTGTGGCTGATCTTTCTGATCGTGCTGCTCTTCACTTGCTTTCCGGCCGCCTATGCACAAGCGAGCGTCGCGCTGTTCTGGCCGCTGCATTTCGTGCTGATCGGCATCGTGCTTCGCGGCGCCGCGTTCGTGTTTCGAGCGTACGACGCGCCATCCGCGGCGTCGCATGCCGCCTGGAGCCGTGTCTTCGGCGCATCGAGCGTCGTCACGCCGATTCTGCTCGGCATGTGCCTGGGCGCCGTGTCGTCGGGCGACGTCACCGTCTGGGCCGCGCCGTTTCCGTTTGCCACGGGCATTCTCGCGCTGTCGATCGACGCGTACCTGGCGGCGATTTATCTGGCCTGGGAGTCGGACGACGTCGCGCTTCAAGAAGATTTCCGGATCCGCGCCGTCGTCGTCTGGTGGATCGGCGGCGCCGCCTCGGTGGCGGCGCTGCTGCTCGCGTCAACGCACGCGCCGCATCTGTGGCGCGGACTGACGTCGTTTCCCGCCGCCGCGCTCGTGGCCGGCGGAGCGCTGCTCGCGCCGCTGTCATTTGCGGCGCTGTGGTTTCGCCGCTATCACGCCGCCCGGATTCTCGGCGCCGGACAAATCGTGGCGCTTCTCTCCGGATGGGCCGCCGCGCAGTGGCCGTATTTGATTTATCCCGAGCTCACCGTCACGGGCGCCGCCGCGCCTGCATCGACCTTGACGCTGATCGCGGTGACGTTGCCGTTTGGATTGGCAATCCTGCTGCCATCGCTCTGGTTTCTATTCGCCGTGTTCAAAGCGAAGACAGCGAAGTAATCGGCACTCGGCGTTCGGCATTCGGCACTCGAGCGGGCCGGGCCCGGGCCGAATACCGGATGCCGGTTTCGTGTGCCGGATGCCGAGTGCCCTATCTGGTGGTGATGCGCGTGAATTCCGCGACGGGCCGCCCGAGCCATCGCGTGAGGCGGACGACGTGAGGGAATCCGGTGCGGCCGCCTTTCGCCAAGTACGCGAGGCTGCCGGCGGTGAAGCCCGGGATCTGGGCGGCGACGTCTCTCCAAGTCATGCCGCGCGCCAGGCGAGCGGCGTCGAGCGCCGAGTGCAATTTGCGCGTATCGAATCGAATCACACGATCGGCTGCCGCGCGGGGCAGCGGTGCGCCGGCATCTTCGTCCAGTCCCGGTACAAAACTTTCGGGCGTGCGATCGAGCCAGCGCAGCATCTGCAGCACGCCGTCGCCCTCGGCGACGGCTTTGTGCCGCAGGCTCGTCACGGTGGACTGGCTGATTGGCCGCGACGAGTTGTGTTCGAAGACGACGTTGATTTCGCGCATGACGCCGGCCCAGGTCAGACCGCGCGCGCCGCGCTTCTCGTCGAGCGCCGCGTAGAGCGCGCCAAGTTGAAAATCGAGGGCGCGCACGCGCATGCCGGCTGAATCAGGTTATTGGCGAGTACCGTCGCGCCGGCGCCGGGGCAGCGTGATCGTCACGGTCGTTGTGCCGAGCGCTTCGGATGAACGCAGGTCAACCGAGCCGCCGTGCGATCGAACGAGCTCGCGCACGATGAACAGACCGAGTCCGAGTCCGCGCGAGCGATGGCGCGCCTGCCGGCTGCCGCGGAAGGGATCGAAGACCGACGGCAAGATCTCAGCCGGGACAACGCCGTCGTTCGACACTTCGAACCGCACGACGTCCGCGGCCATGCCGTCGAGCGCAATCAGGATCCGGCCGCCCGGGGTTCCATGTTGTCCGGCGTTGGCGACGACGTTGGAGACGATCTGCGAGATGCGATCGGGATCCCAGCGTCCGTGCAGTTCTCCGGTGTCGGTGCGTTCGATGCGCCAGGTCGGGTGCGCCAACTCGAGCTCGCCGACGGCCTCGGAACACAGGTCGGCAAGGTTCGTCTCGCGAGGGGAGACGTCGATGCGTCCTGCCGAGCGCGCGAGCGTCAGGTCGAGCAGCTGCTGAATCATGCGCGACATGCGTTCGCCGCTCGCGAGGATTCGCGTGAGCGGCCGAATCTGTCCGGCGTCGGCGATCTGGTCGTCGCCTTCAGCGGTCAGCGCGACGTGCGCGGCGGTCATGATCGCATGCAGCGGGTTGCGCAGATCGTGCGCGAGCGCGCCGGCAAACAGCTCGTTGTAGTGGATGGTCTCTTCGAGTTTGGCAATTGCGGCAAACCGGGACGTGACCGAGGCGAGATGCCGCGAGATGGCCTGTGCCGTCTCGAGTTCGTGCGACCGGAACTCGTGAGGATCGTTGTAGTACACCATGAACTTGCCGAGCAGCCGCCGGCTGCTGACGAGCGGGATGAAGGCCAGCGCGCCGATGTTTTCGCTGCGGAACAACGGCCAATACGCCCGCATGGTCTCGTCGGACTGCGCGAATGGAATCAGCACCGCCTCGGGATCGGCGGCGTCTCTCGCCCACGGCGAGTGCCCGTCGACCGCCGATCGATAGGCGTCGGACAAGTGGCGCCACGCGCGAAACCGCATGACGCCTTCGTCGTCTGCGATCAGAATCGCCGCGCGATGACAGTGGAGCGCGGAACAAATCGTGTCGAGGGCGGCATCGAACACCTGGTCGATCTTCGTCGCGGAGGTGACGGCCTGCGCAAACTGATACAGATGTTCGGCCCGGCGGCGAGCGTCGGCGTTCTCGAGGGAGAGTTGTTCGGCGCGAGCGCGGCTGCGCCGCTCGGCTTCGAGCACCCGGAGACGCTCGATGGCCTGGCTGGCGTATCCGGCAGCCAGCAGCAGAAACTCACGCTCGCCTTCCGTAGAGTCGCCCGCGCCTTCGATGGTCAGGCCGAGCGCGCCAAGGGTGCGGCCGTGCGCCATCAGCGGCAAACAGGCGACGCGGTACGACAGGCCCGGTGTGACCGCGGATCCGAGGTGTGGATAGAGACGAAGCAGCTCTTCCGGTGACGCGATCCAGATTGGGGCGCGCCGTGCAATCGAGTCGAGTGCCGGAAAACCCGGGCTCGCGTCGAGCCGCACGCCATCGAATCGCCGCCGCGCGGCTTCCTGGTATCCGACGGCGCGGGCGAGCCTGACCGAGCCCTCGTCTTCCAGGAGCCAGAGCGCCGCCGTCTGTGCCCGTACGGCCCTCGCGACGTGGTCGACCGTCGCCTCGAAGACCTGGTCCTCGGTGACCGCGTCTGCGATGGCGCCGGTGATCTGCAAGAGCCGCTCGGTGTGCTCCGCCGCCGCCGTGCGAGCGGCGTCGCTCTGCTTCAGCGTCTCTTCGCGGCCTCTCAGTTCGTGCAGCGACTCGCGAAGCGCGTGCTCCACTTCCTTGCGCTGCGCGATTTCGTGAATGAGCTCGTGCGCATAGCCGGATGGGACGGCCGACGCCTTCTCGGCCGGCCACGGCGTCGCGGCATCCGATCCGGTGATGTGGCTGTGCACGGCGCAGACGCGACCGATCCCCGCCGGCTCCTTGTAGAAATTCGCCATCGCGTACGCGCACAGCAGCGTGAAGGGCTGCCGCGCTTGCAGAGCGTTCCACAGCTCTTCGAGACGGATGGCGGCTCGTCGCTGCCCGTTCGACCACAGCACGTCCACCATCTCGCCGTAGGCGCGGATTCTCGTGCCGGATGGCGCATGCCGGGCGAACAGCGCGCCGATGCTTGCGTCAAACAGATCCGCGTCTGGATTGTCGCCGCACATGAACGTCGCCAGCGTTTCCTCTGCGTCGAGAAACACGATCTGCGCCACGTCCGCCTCCGCGCGTCGCTTCGTTTGCAGCCGGCGTTTGAATGCCGTGCGGTGCGATTCGGTGGCGATGACGACGACGAGGTCGCCGGCGTCGAGTCCATCCGACAGAAACGCCGCCACCGTTTCACTCAGGACGTCGTCATTCTCGTAGAAGCGGACGATGTGACTGGCGACGCCGTGCGGAGTCGCGCGATCGGCGGCCGGATTCGATCGGCCGGCAATCGGTGAGGGTACCGTCGCCGACTGGATCGAGGAGACGTCACGCAACGCCCGATCGGTGAGTTCGGATGGTTCTTGAACGTCGCTCACGCAGCCTCCCCCCACTAACAATGTTGGAAGCGACAGCCTTCCGGCTATACGTGAAAACACCTAACTCTGGCCGGTCTCGCTTCTCGGGGACGGTCTGTCGAAATCCGGAGCCTATGTAGCGCAGGTACCACTCAGTGGAGTTCGGTATCGCAGGTCTTCCCAAACGGCGCGCTGATCTTGGGCAGTCCCGCGCATGTGACAGACGGACTGATGGCACAGGTTCTGCACGGTGGCGATGCTGAGGTTCCCTATGCGTCAGCGAATCAGCGTCTTGATGTCCGCCGGATTGGTGCTCGCCGCGGTCGCGACAGGCGTGGCGCAAGTCCAATGGGGTTCGCCCATGGCGCCAAAGACAGGAGCCTGCTTCTATGACGACACAAACTTCAAGGGGCGTTCCTTTTGCGCCGAGGCCGGCCAGAACTTCGCCTCGCTTCCGAACGACATGCGCGACAAGATTTCGTCGCTGAGAGTATTCGGCCATGCCCGAGTCACGGTTTTCAAGGACGACCGGTTCCGAGGTGCGGCCGCACGATTCATCACGGACTCAACGAACTTGAAGAACCAGGGTTGGAACGACATGATCAGCTCAGTTCAGATCGAGAACGAGCCGCTCGAGTGGTCGTTCCGTCTGCCGGAGTGGGGCAACAGCAAACTGCCTGAGGAAGGCGCGTGCTTTTACCAGGACCCGGACTATGGCGGCAAGTACTTCTGTGTACCGCGCGGCGCCAGTTTCGCGGACCTCCCGGCTGGTTTCAACGACAAGATCTCATCGATACGCGTCATGGGCGCCGGCGTGGTGATTTTCATCGACCACGACTTCAGCGGCCGCTCGCTGCGGGTCGTCGAGAGCCTGCCTCGGCTTCGGAACTGGAACGACAAGATCTCGTCGCTCAGAGTGTTCTGACGGCGCGGCGAGCCAACGGATTGAGTTCCTGCCATCGGGCGCGGCCATCCGGCTGGTCGATGCGCCATGTTCGCTCTCGCTCACCGCTTTCAGGCTTCGCCTGACCAGACTGCCCGCCATCGGTCATCGGGCTCATCGCGCCATCGCCCGGACGGACAACCGCAGCTAATATTTCACGATGGCACTCAGTCGACGCGAGTTCGTTCAATTGGCCGTCGCGATGGGAGCATCGCTGGCCTGGGGCGGCTCCGCTCGAGCGTCAACCAGCGACTGGCATGAGCGGCGCGACCTTTATCCAGAAGGTGTCGCGTCCGGCGATCCCGATCCGACGAGCGTGATTCTCTGGACTCGACGGCCCTTCGAGTCGGGCGGCCGGCGTGTGCTCACCGTGGAGATTGCCGAGGATGACGCGTTCCGTCGCGTCGTCGCAAAAGCGTCCGCGCCAGTCTCAGCGGAATCGGATTGGACGACGCGCGTGCTGGTCGGTCATCTCGAGCCTTCTCGCGTCTACTGGTACCGCTTCACGGACGAAGACGGAAACGGCAGCCGCGTCGGCCGGACGATCACCGCGCCGCTCGCGAACGATCCGCGGCCGATCAATTTCGCCTTCGTCAGCTGCCAGGACGTCAATGAGGGCAAGCTGAACGCCTATCGCCGGATGATCTTCGAGGACGAGCGCGCGGCGTCTGCCGATCAACTTGGGTTCGTGCTCCATCTCGGTGATTTCATCTACGAGGTCGTCGAATATCCCGACGAGGTGAAGACACGGTACGACCGCACGATCTACGACGTCGGCCGGATTCCCGATGGCGGCAAGACCGGCAATTTCCATTACCCGCTCACGCTCGAGGGATATCGCGTCGTCTACAAAGGCTATCTTGCCGATCCCGATCTGCAGGACGCGCGAGCGCGCTGGCCGTTCGTCGCCATCTGGGACAACCACGAATTTTCCTGGCAGGGCCGGCAGAGCATCGTCCAGGCCGGCGGCCCGCCGCGGCCGGGTCAGACCGTGAAGGTCGCTGCGAACCAGGCGTGGTTCGAGTACATTCCCGCGCGCGTGAAGGCGCCGAGTGGAACGCTCGACACGTTCGGCACGGTGGACGTGAAGAATGTGCCGATCGAAAAGTGGGACGACAACTACCTCGGCATCGAGCCCAACAATCTCAAGGCGATCAACAGCCTGATCGGCTATCGGACGTTTCGTTACGGCCGGCACCTCGATCTGATCCTCACCGACCAGCACAGCTTCTGCGGCGACGATCCGACCGATGCGGAGGGCGTCGACAAGCTTGTCGATCCGAGCTTCAACGGCATGTTCTCCGAGACGGCGACGATCGCGCTCGATGCGGGACGCACGTTCAACGGTGGCACGCCTCCCGCTGAACTGAGTTTTGGCGACGTGACCATTCCGAATCCGCGCAAGAACTCAGCGCCGCGCACGATCCTCGGCGCCGATCAGAAGAAGTGGTTTCTCGATCAGCTCCGCCGGTCCACGGCCACCTGGAAGATCTGGGGCAATTCGCAGGGAGCTCTCGACAATCGGGTCGATCCGCAGAATTTGCCCGATGGCCTGACGAAGAAGAAGTGGCCGGCCGACACATTCGCCGTGATGAGCACTTACGACTGGCGCAGTGCGTACCACGAGCGCGGGGAGATCTACGACCTTGTCCGCGATGCGAAGATCACCGGATTCGCGATCCTGTCTGGCGACCTTCACAGTTTCTGGGCCGGCTATGCCGCCGCCATGCTGCCGCCCGGCAAGTTCGAGCCCGTCGGCCTCAGCTTCGTCGGCGCCTCGCTCACCAGCCCAGGAACCATGGAGGCGTTGGAGCACGGTCTCCGAAAGGATCATCCGCTGCGTGCGCTGTTCTTAGCTGACGGGCCCGGTCGACCAGCAGGTCCGTTGACATGGACCAACAACATGCTCGTCAAGCACGGTGTGCGCTCGTGCCTCGAATACGCTAAGAGTTTCGATCTCAAGCGCGCGCACGCCGTTTCCAACCCGGACCTGGCTCCTCATCTTGAATTCGTGGACATGGGCGGTCACGGCTACGCGACGGTGCGGCTCACCAGCGACGAGATGCGGACCGAGTTCGTCTGCATTCCGCGTCCGATCACGCGCAGCGATCGTCCCGATGGCGGGCCTCTGCGCTATCGGGTCGTCCACACGGCGTCGCTCTGGAAACCGGGCGAGCGGCCGAAGCTGCGGCAGCAGGTTGTCGAGGGGGATCCGGGACTGTCGATCTGAGATGGGTACAGGGTGATGATTGCGCCCACGGCTATTCTTGCAGCGGGGGCGGCGCTTGCTGGCCTAAGGAAGAAGGGTGTGGCTCAACGACAGACCACGGCGAGTCGCTGGGTCGGCCACACCCGGCCCCCGCAATGGCAGGAGAGATCAGTCAGGTGCCCATTGGGCATCGATACGTCTAACCGGTGTTACTTTGGACTTCCGGGGGATTCATGCTGCCTCTGACAAGAACTCTGCTCGACGAATACAAACATTTCTCCGACAAACGGCTGAAGGACGGAAATCACTTCGTCGTCGATGACCGCCAAGACAAGGATTTCGGAGCAGACCGTCAGCTTTATCCCTGGTTCTGCCAGATGTTCGCGCACGTCGTCGCTGACGACGAGGCGACGCTGCGCTTGAATGGCCACCCTCGAAGTCCTGCGATAGAGGCCTGGGTAGCGAAGAATGGCGCGAGGGACGTTCATCTCGAGATCACTCTTCGCCCTGGTGAACAAGGCGTGCTGCTCGAGCTGGCTCGACTCATGAGAGCCATCGTCGCGCCGGGAGCGCGATATGACGAGCCATCGAACAAGTACGTGTGTCCGCGCGTTGCTGAGTCGCTCGAACGTTTGAAGGGCACATTGGACCGGGTCTGGACGGCTGATTTCACACCTCAACCTCGGCCGACTTCGCTGTTCTGAACCCTTGTCGGTTTGCCTCGGACGACGAGCACTCCTACCGAGGCCGGGACGTCGACAGTCAGAAAAGACGCGCCGCTCTCGTAGACAGCCAGTCGCAAGTTCAGATTAGGCTGGCGCCACTGTAACTGAGACCTTGGATACGTTGTAGAGCGAGACGACGCCGCCCGTAGCTTTACCTGGATCAAATAAGGCGAGGTTGATGCCATCACTCACCGAGCTACGATAGACAACGCCGTCGAAGCCGCTCTTCTTGATGAATTCGCACAGATACTGGCTAGGGATGTAGTCAATCGCGGCGCCCGACGGCAAAATGGGCCGAGTTAACTCATCACCAAGTCGTTCCAGAAACGGAAGGTCGGCGCGAAGTTGGCCGATTGCGGTCGCATCCTCAAGGATGAAGGGTGATACTAGCTTCCTCGGATTGCGCAGATCGACGGCCTGGATAACGGGAATCGTGAAATCAGCGACGCAGGCACATTCGCCGGTATGAGGCCGAATTTCTGCGACGGCTGTTTCGGGCGTAGATCCCAGATAGAGATATGGAATCCCAGCCGGATTCGCTCGACCGGGCGATGTTTGCCTCTTAGATGGCGCCCCCATCTTGTCGATTTCATAGGCCTCATCTCC
>Ga0070731_10001749_pt1 | contig 21850 bp, 17 predicted proteins | sample Coa_R1_2_FD_66448 | JGI IMG/M metagenome (GOLD analysis project Ga0070731, IMG submission 66448) | Surface soil microbial communities from Centralia Pennsylvania, which are recovering from an underground coalmine fire - Coalmine... | ecosystem: Environmental > Terrestrial > Soil > Unclassified ... | reverse complement strand
CCTGCGCGAACATGCAGCAAAACCTGTTCCAACGTGACCAGGTTGCTGAACTCATGGTCGCCACCTTCCTCAAATACCGCGATACGGGGGAATTCGAACTTCATGAATATGTCGTCATGCCGAATCACATTCATGTATTGCTCTCAATACACCATCAACAAAAGCTAAGCCGAGTTATTCAATTGATCAAAGGCGGCTTTTCGCACGCGCTGCGAGAAAACGGAATCATCTTTCGCGCCGTGTGGGAACAGAGATACTACGACCGCCGTCTTAGCGACGAGGACGAGTTCGCCGAAGTCTCTCGTTACATTCGTCAAAATCCGGTGCGCAAGGGCTTAGTGGAGCGCGCCGAGGATTATCCATATTCGTCCGCTGCAAGGCGGACAGTTCTGTCGGGGCTAAAGCCCCTCCTTCATAGAGAGAATGCGGGTGACGCGAACCCCTCGGCTAGCTTAGGGCAGGCTCCTAAAGGTTCGCTCTACCGGAGCGTCGGTTCACAACATGAACCAGAATGTCCGCGCTACTTAGAAGATCAAACCCGTATGGGAAGACGGAGGCAAGTATGGCAACACGAGCACGAGTGGTCAGGATGGAGCAGCCCCCCGCCACCGGCGGCAACACACTGCTGATCCTGGTGGGACTGGCAGTAACGTTTCTGCTGATTGTGGCGCTGTTCGGCGCATCCAAGGCCGGCGGCACGCTCTTCAACGAAAGCAATCTGCTTTATGTCGCATTGATCTTCTATACCGGCGCCGCCGCGCTCTACATGGGCTTCGGAGTCACCGGTACGTCGCGCTACGTGAAGTTCGCCTCCACCGCAACCGCCATCGGCTGGATCGCCAACACGGCGGCAGTCGCGCACCGCTGGTATCTTTCGGGACGCCCGCCCTTTGCCAGCATCTACGAGATGCTGCTCAGCTTCGTGTGGACGGTCGCGCTGCTCACGCTGGTGGCGGAGAAGAAGTTCGACGTCAAGATCATCGGCAGCATCACCATGCCGCTCGCCGTGGTCTGCGTGATCCTGATGCAACTGCTGCCCTCGGAAGTCAGGCCGCTGGTGCCGGCGCTGCAATCCACCTGGCTGCACGTGCACGTCACACTGGCCATGCTCGCCTACGCTACCTGCGCGGTGAGCTTCGCGCTGGCTACGATGTTTCTCATTCAGGACGGCTTCAAGACGGAGAGCTTTCTCGCCTGGACAAGCGCCTTCATCAGCGCCATCTACATCGCCATCGTTGCGACGCGCTTCGATAAGGGTGGCCTCTCGGTGACCGCATGGGATGCGAGCGCCAAGTCCGACATGTTCCTGGGCCGCGGCATGAGGCTGTTCGTCACCATCCCCGACCTCGGCTGGCTGTTCGTTATCGCCGGGCTGGCGGCGCTCGCCCCGCTGGCGCTGTATGGCATCGGCCGCTTCAAGAAAGACGAATCGTTCTTCGCCATCGCCAACAAGGCCGTCTTCATCGGCATCTTGTTGCAGGTTGTTGTGCTGGCCGCGTTCGTCTTGCGGGTGCGCAACTCGAGTTACCCGTCACCCGATCAGGATGGACTCTTCCCGACCAGCCTGGCCGCCAGTCCCTTCCTCCTCGGGGGGATGGTGACGGGAATTTTCGCTTCACTCTTGTACCTGATGCTGGTGTGGCGGCGCGACGATTTGCAAGCGCTGCTGCCCTCGGCCGACACGCTCGACCGCGTCACCTACAAGGACGTTTGCATCGCCTTCCCGCTGCTGACCGGCATGATCGCCACCGGCGCCTATTGGGCCAACCGCACCTGGGGCTCCTACTGGAGCTGGGACCCGAAGGAGACCTGGGCGGCGATTACCTGGCTGGTTTATGCGGGCTACCTGCATATGCGGATCACGCGCGGATGGCGCGGGCGACGCGCCGCGTACTTCGCCATCCTCGGCTTCGGCATCGTGATCTTCACCTTCCTCGGCGTCACGTATCTGCTTCCCGGCTTACACGCGTACGCCTGAGGAAATTCGGGGCCGGGCGGCGGGTCTGAGGAAAGATGGCCCCAAAGAATCAGCTCCGTTCGCCCGGGCCTGGAAAGGCAGTGGTCAGTTGTCAGTTGTCAGTTGCCAGTAGTCGATGGTCAGTAGTTAGTAGTCAGTTGGTAGAGCCAGTGGCCAGTTTGTAGAGTCAGTAGTCGGTGGTCAGTAGCCGGTTGTCGGTAATCGTGGGCAGTGGTGGGTGTAAGGGGTCACTGATCGGTGGGCAGTTATCGTGGTGTCATCCTGATCGCAGCGACCGCGCAAGCATCCTGACAAGCGCGCAGTTTGCGCTTGGCGGGAGGCTTGCCCGGTCGCGGAGTCGAAGGACCCCTATCGAGAAGCCGGCAGCAGCAAACGAAGCCGACAGCAGCAGCAAAACCGGAACAACAGCAAACCATGAGCGCTTCCGCCACAATCCGCGTCGCCGGCAACGATACCGCGCCCGGACTTAGCGATATAGCAATCGCGCCTCCCGACGTACCCATCGCGCGCCGCCGCCACATCAACTGGGCGCTGAAGGCCATCCTCCCCATCGCTGTGGTGCTGCTCAATGGGCTGCTGCTGTTCATCCTGGTTACGCTTTCGCTCGAAGCCGACCAGCGCCACATCATCATCAGCGTGGCGACCGCCGGCGCCATCGTCATCTTCACTGCCATCATCATGGTGCTCGCCGTCTCCGTGCGCCGGCCCATGCTGGAGCTGCAGGACAAAATCGCGCGCGTCAGCCTCGGCGATCTCGACGCTTCGGTCAACTTCGCCAGTCGCAATGACGAGATCGGCGACCTGGGACGCGACTTCAATGAGATGGTGGCGCAGCTTCGGGCGAGCCGCGAAGAGATCCAGCGCCTGCATCAGACGCAGATGTCGCGCGCCGAGCACTTCGCCACGCTGGGCGAGTTGGCCGCCGGCCTGGCGCACGAGATTCGGAATCCGCTGGCAGGCATCGCCGGCGTCATCGAGATTGTCGGCCGCGATCTGCCGCCCGAGAGCCGGGCGCGAGAGGTCATCAAAGACGCTCGCGAAGAGGCGGTGCAGATCAATCGTATCCTCACCGACCTGCTGGAGACGGCGCGCCCCAAGCCGCCGCACTTCCAGTTGAAAGACCTGAATGGCACGGTAGAACATGCCGTGCTCTTCGCGCGGCAACAGGCCGTCACCAAGGGCATTCGCATTGAGTGGGAGAGGGCCGAGGACGCGCCGCCGGTGGATCACGACCCCAACCAGATGAATCAGGTGCTGCTCAATCTGCTGCTGAACGCGATTCAGGCGATGGAGAAGCCGGGAACGATTTACGTTTCGCTGCAAAGAGACCGCGAGGCCGCGCTGATCACCGTCGCCGACCAGGGCAAAGGCATCGCCCCGGACGTTCTGCCCAACATCTTCCGCCCATTCTTTACCACCAAGGGTCACGGCACCCGGGCTGGGGCTGTCGCTGGCGCGGCGTATTGTCGAGGCGCACGGCGGAACGATCACCGCCCGCAGCGAGCTCGGCAAAGGAGCGCAGTTCCTGGTGCGGTTGCCGATGGGAAGGAAGCAATTAGCAACTAGCGACTAGTTTGGCGACTTCGCGCCGGCCTGCAAAAGCCCCGACAAATCCATCGAAGCATCGAACCTCACGCCGAGCATCTCATCCAGACACTGCCGCAGCTCTTGTTCGGACCGCAGCTCCCGTTCGGTGCGTTGGCTGCCGCGGGTCTCGATCAGGCACATGTTCGCGATGGTGATACGCCCATCGGGTGTGGCGCGGCTGCAGATCCAGCTTCGCGTGAAGTGCGACTCCGGCGAAGTTTGATGAAACGCGCACATCTCGCGATACTCGTCGAGCGTGTGCGGCGCGTCGCGAAAGGCGTACAGCGGCAGCTGGCCTTTTTTGTCTTCGCGCAGCAGTTGCCACTCGTCATCGATGGGCGCCACCAGATAGCGATGCCCGTTGACCTGATCGGCGCCGCCGGCGTGAAACACGATGGGATCGACGAACGAATCGCCGAAGCCGACATCGACCAGCCAGGGCTCGTCGAGCTCGACCTTAAGCAGCATATGATCGAATTCGGGGCCGAAGCCGCCGTCCTCGCGCCGCACCCGCGCCGAAAGCATTGCGACCTGAAAGCCGAGCGCCCGCAACAGCTCGCAGAATAGCCCATTCAGCTCATAGCAGAATCCGCCGCGATGGCGGACGACGATTTTGTCGTAGGTGCTGTCGATGTCCAGAACGATGGGCACGCCCAGCGGAATGTCGAGGTTCTCGAAGGCGATGGCGAAGAGATGCTGGCGATGAAGCTCGCGCAAGGTCCTCGCGTCAGGCGCGCGCGCGCCATCGTACCCGATGCGCTCCAGATAACTGTCAATGTCCATGCGCGGCTTCCCGCTTCATTAGATACTCAGCGAACGCCAATGCACCAGACAAAGATCGATGCTTCGGGCGGGCGGCGGTGATCGGAACATTGTTCTACGTAGAACAATGTTGTAAGCGCCTGCTGCTAAGCAGGTTATAGGCAGCAAGTTGATCGTCGGTGGCAGAAGTTCAAACCGGCAGCTCTTCCTGCAACCAGCCGGTTTCCTGCAGCTTGGGCGCGACAGTCAGGTCGAGCACCAGGTTCTCGAGCACCAGGCGCTTGCTGGGAGGATTCGAGCGCAACGCCAGATCGGCGCGCGCGACTCGGCGAATCGCGCCGGTCAGCTCGCGCCGCGACTTGTAGCGGCGTGCCTGGCGGATGACGTCTTCGGCGGCGAACGGCGGAATTCGAAAGCCCTGCCACAAGGCCTGCCAGAGCGCACGCGAGTCGCGCACGTTGCGCTCGAGAATCACCAGCATCTGCCGGAAGGTGCGCGACAGCATGTAGAGATGGCCGATGGCGGCATCCTCGCCGTCGCCGGTGCTGAGGATAGCGTCGAGCACCGCCAGCGCGCGTGCTGCATCGTGCGACGAGATCGCGTCGGTCAGCTCATAGAACGAGCGCTGCTTGGCCGCCAGCACCAGCGTCTCGACATCGCCCAGCGTGATGCGTTTCTTCTCGCCGACGAAGAGCACCAGCTTCTCCAGCTCGCCGGCGAGCATCATCATGTCGCCGCCGAGCGAGTCCACCAGCTCACGCGCCGCGTCGTTGTCGAGCTTCACGCCATCGGCATCCGCCGTGTCGATCGCCCACTTCGCCGCGTCGCCATCTTCCACCCGCGCCAGCTCCAGCACCGGCACAAACTCGCCCAGCGTCTCGCGAATGCGCTCGTAGCGGTCCTTGTCGGTCAGCTCCATGCGGCGAGCGTCGGCGGGAATGCTGATGTGGTCGGCGACGAAAATGAGCAGCGCGCCGGGATTCGGGTCGGCGAAATACTCTTTGAGGGCGGCGAATTCCTCGTCGTGCTTGCCGCGGCCGTACAGGTTCTTGATGCCGCGAATGAAGAACACCTGAAAGGGCGCCATCAGTGACGGCGTGCGCGCGCGGTCCAGTACCTCGCGCAACTCCACCTCGCCCAGGTCCATGTCATACAGGCTGAGCTCGCGCACCTCGGCGGGTACCAGGTGCTGAAGTATCGCGTCACGACATTTCTTGCGGAAGAAGGCCTCGTCGCCCACGAACACATAGCCGGGCGCCACTTTGCCGCTCTTCACGGCGGCAACGAAGCGGTCGGAGGCGGCGAAGCTGCGCATCTAGAACGTCTCCAGCATATCGGCGACCAGCGTCTTGGCGAAGCTGTTGGCCACGCGCTGCACCGCCGGGCCCGCTTCCTCGAAGAAGGTGCGGGTATCGGTCGATTCCTCGTATTGTTCGCGATAGAGGAAGTTGGGATTGCTCCACAACACCTTGCCGTCTTTGCCGGTCAGCTTCGCACTGATACCCACGGCCACCATCGAGGACGCGATGCGCTGGGTCGAAGGGTCGTAGGTGAGCGGCGCGGTGAAGACGTTGGTGATGTTGCCCGACAAGGTCGCATCGGCGGTGCCGTCGTTGGTGGTGACCACGCGATAGTTGGTGCGAGTGCGCAGCTCGCGGACTACGGCTTCGGTCAGGATCTGTCCGAAGCGATAGCTTTGCGAGTTGTTGACGATGGTGGGAACGTAGAGGGTGTGCAGGTCGGAGGGCAGGAGCACCGCGCTGCCCGAGGTGTGATAGCCGCAGGCGCAGGTGGCCAGCAGGATGACGATCGTCATCATTGCCATCCCACCCTTTCGCCAACCGAAGGCGAAAGGGTGGGGCACCCACTGCATTGGTGATTGTCGCGTGGGGCCCACCGAGTCGTCCGCAGCGCTCATTGCACGGTGCCTCGCGGGCGGGAGGCGATCATAGTTTCCGCGCACTCGGCGGCGGCCAGCGCGGCGATGCGCAGGTTGTCGGTGGCTGCCCACAGCCAGAATGCATTCGCGGTCTGCGGGTCGTTGCGAACGAACACCTGTATCTGCTCCTGCCCCGCGGCATTCACGTTGCTCGGCGATTCGTCGGCGCCCTGCAACACGTCGACGTGCTCGCCGGAGACGGCGGCAACCAACTCCTCGGTTTGCGCAGCGCCTTCGAATTCAATGTAAAGCGAGAAGGCATGGCCGTGGAAGATGGGGGCCTGCAGCAGCATCAGCGAAGGTACGCTCAGCTTGTCCTGCACCATGCTGCGAAAATGGCGCTGAATGCGATCTTCCACCGCAGAGAGCGCCGGCTTGGCTTTTTCGCCGTAGCGATCCACTACGTTAAAGGCCACCTGGGCGTCGAAGACACCCTTCGGCAGCTGCTGGAATGACAGCAGGTTTACCGTCTGCTCGTGCAATTCGTCCATGCCGCTGCGCCCATGCTCGGAGGCCGGCTCCAGGATGGTGACAATGGAGCGCGTGAGCTTGCCGACTTTTTGGGCGCGCAGCAGCAGCAGCGCCAGTACCACGGCCGCCGGATGCGCGATCACAACCGGAGCGTCGGAGAAATCGATTTTCGGGGTCGCGCCCAGTTCCTTCTCCACCCAGGGCGCGCGCAGCAGCACGCCGGGCTGTCCTTCCAGCGCATAGGAGAGGTCGATGATGTCGCTGCCCGCGTCGCTGGCCAGCTTCCAGGTGTCGCGCGTGTAGTTCTCGTCGGAGGCGAAGAAGGTGAAGTCCACGTTCTCCAGGTGCTCGGGCAGCACGCTCTGGATAAAGGTCGGCTCCTCGCCCACGGCCTGCACCTGGCCCAGCGACTCTTCGTCGTCCAGCAGGCGAATATCGGTGCTGGGGAAGTTGCGGTCGCTCAGGACCTCTTTCAGCTCGCGGCCTTTCAGCGTGGCCGCGCCGATGATGGCGACGCGAAACATGCCGCCCCAGTGTCCACCGTCATTGCGGATGTCAGTCTTCATCGTGTGTGCCATGCCTCATCGTGGGGTGGCGGAGGCGGCAGGCTGGGACGGCGGAAGACAAACGACAGCCGCGCCAGCACTCCGGAAAGAATATAGATCAGCGCCAGGGCGAAGAGCACATACTGGGAAGCAAACACAATCAGCAGGACCGCAGCGCCCATGGCAATGAGCCAGCGGAAATTCTGCGGCTGCTTGAAGTTGATGCCCTTCAGGCTAAAAAAGCGCCAGGTGCTCACCATGAGAAATGAGACGGCAAACACGAAGACGCCCCAGCCCACCGAAAGCCACCAGGTCTGCAGTGGATTGCCCTGCACCAGGTGAACCACGGCGGCAACCGAACCTGCGCCGGCCGGGATGGGCATGCCGACAAAATACTTGCGTCCGGGACGCCCCGGGTTCGATGGCTGCGGATTGGCCTGGATATTGAAGCGCGCCAACCGCGAAGCGCCGGCCAGCAGGAAGACAAAGGTCGCGACGGCGCCGAACTGCAACACGCGCATCCGGAGGTCGGGGCCAGTTTCCAGCGGCAGCATGCGAAAGCCCCACATCAGCGCCAGCACGGCGGGCGCGACTCCGAAAGTGATGACGTCCGCGAGTGAGTCCAGCTCCTTGCCGAAGGCGCTGGCCGTATTGGTCAGGCGGGCAATGCCGCCGTCGAAGAAATCGAAGACGATGGCGAAACCGATCGCTTTGGCCGCCTGATCGAAGTGCCACGGATCGCTCGCCGTCCCTTGGATGGCCTGCGAGATGGCGTAGTAGCCGGCGGCCATGTTGCCGGCAGTAAACATCGACGGCAGAAGGAAGAGACCCTTGGCGGGCCTTCGCCGGGCAATGCCGTGCGGCTCGGGGCTGGGAACGGGATCGCTCATCGCACCTCCGCCACATCGCGCAACTGGGGCGGCCGAGGAACCGGTTGCGTGATGGCCAGCACCGTGGAGCCGCCCTTCACGCGATCGCCGACGCGTACCTTCATCTCAGCGCCTCCGGGAAAGATCACGTCCGTGCGGGAGCCGAACTTGATCATGCCCACGCGCTCGCCGCGTTCCAGAGTATCGCCTACCTTCTTGGTGAACACAATGCGGCGGGCCAGCAGCCCGGCAATCTGCTTCATCACCACCAGGCCGACATCGCTGCGGATGGTGACCACGTTCTGCTCGTTGCGGTCGGCGCAGGCTGGGTCCATGGCGTTGCCGAACGATCCTTTTTGATAGCGGATGTCTTCAATCACGCCGCTAACCGGAGAGCGATTGACGTGTACGTCGAAGACGTTAAGAAAGATGCTGATGCGGGTCAATGTCCGGCCGTCCTGGTCGAAGGCTGAGATGCTGGTGACCTTGCCGTCCGCCGGAGAAACCACCGCGCCCTGCACGGCGGGAATGCGCCGCTCCGGATCGCGAAAGAACCATAGAAAGAATGCAGCCAGTAGCAGAGGAATGGCTGCCCAGGCAGGCGCCGTCAGCCAGGCCACCAGAGCGGCCACGGCGATGAACCCCAGTCCATAGTAGATGCCGTCGCGAACCATTGTCTCGTTTGATTATAGAGGCAGGGTGCGAGGATGCGTTCCTTGGGGGCTTGTGTCGGGCGATCACGATGGCCCGTGCAAGCAACCGGCGCGAGATGCCCGCAATGTGCCAATCTGGCCCGATTCAATCTCGTTACATTGAGAGAGCGTCAAATCAAGCTGCGAAGCAGCGACTGCGTTTCTAGCCCCGGGCGCAAGCCCGGGGTTGCTGCAAGAAGAAGAAGTGGGTTGGCCGCGTAGCGGCCTTTCCGGCATGGCCCGGCGGTAACCCCAGCGAGCGCGCCGTTCGCGCCTGGGCTCGTGGGCTTCATAGGCCGCTGCGCGGCTGTAACGAAGTACGGGGGAAGCATGCCCCGGTCTTGCGACCGGGGCTAACAGCGCAGCCGCCGCTGCGCGGCTCGATCCGCTTGAGCGCGGCTTAAGCACCGGGCGAAAGCTCCTACGATTACCCGCGGTTACAACGGTGCATCTCCACCCCCCGGCGTGCCGTGCCTTAGGTGTGGTAACCAGGCTGCGGTGTCCCCCGCCTGGGTGGCAGCGCGCTTCGCCATCTTCTGACCTTCTTCTGCCCGCCAATCTGAGGCAAAGTTAGCCAGACGCGATCTGCCGAAGAACCACAGCCGTCAATACCTCTCGCTGAGTTATGTGAGGGAGGGCGCAGAACGTGTGAGAGACTGCGTGCAACTGTGAGGATCCCATGAGCTCACCGTGTCCATCCGCGCTGGCTTCGCTGGACGAATCGCTGGCGCTGGCTTATGAAAGCCTGCGCAAGCTGGAAGCTGCAGAGTCGGTCGATGTTACGGAACTCGTCCGCCAAATCGAGGATGCCGAAGGCGCCTCCCGGAAGCTGCGCGCATTGCTGTCATCGGAGCACCCGGACGCCTCGTGGGCGGACCGCGGCGAGCTGGAGGCATTGATCGTGGGCGGCGGTGATAATGCCGCGCAGGAGGAAAGCAAGCGCGGACTTCGCTTCCTGCGCTGGGCGCGCGCTCGCTGACGTTTAAATCCCGCATGCCTCAGCCCTGCTCCCACCGAGGCTCTGACCAGCGCTCAGCCTCCACTCGATAACCGAGTCACTTCGCCACAATCTCTCGAACCAGCTCGTCCATCCGCTGCTGTACCTCCTGATATTTCTCGCCGGTGGACGGGCCGGTAAAGCCGGCCAGAATCTGGCGCACGTGGCCGTTGCGATCGATGAAAATCGAAGTGGGGAAGGCGCCGAAGCCGACCAGTTGCGGCAGGGTCCTGGCGATCTGGCCCTCGTCGGTGGTGCCGGAAAGCAGCAGCGGGAAGGTGATGCCGAACTTCTCGCGATAGATGGCGATCTGCTTCAGGTTGCGCGGCGTGTCGTCGACATACTCGTAGGCCACGCCGACGATCTCTAGTCCCTCATTGTGGTACTTCTGGTAAAGCTTCTCCAGCACCGGCGCCTCGTCGTGGCAGTTGGGACACCAGGTGCCGAAGATGTCGACGATCAGCGGCTTGCCTTTGAACTCCGGGCTGTCCTGGGTGACGGTTTTGCCTGAAGCATCGACGCCGCTGAAGCGGAAGGGCTCGCTGGGATCTTTGACGTGGGTGAGGGTTTCGGCGAGCGCGTTCGGGTTGGCGGTCTTGGCGTCCGTGGCGCGGACGGCGGTGAAGTCTTCTAATCCCTTGATGCCGCCCTGCTGGCCCTTCAGGCTGCCGTCGGGCTGGAAGTCGCCGTCGATGGCCATGACGTGGATGCCGTCAAATCGGCTGAGGTGAAAGTGCGTCTTGCCGTCAGGCGTCGCGGTGACGACGCCGTGCAGGAGTCCCGTATCGCCGCTGACCGGCTGGATGGTTCCGGTGACAGGCACGCGGTCGGGGCCGCTGGTGTCCTTCTGCTGCTGGAAGCTGGCGCGCGTTGTTTTCTCCGCGCCGCTCTCGCTCGGCCAGGTGAAGACCCAGTCGCCGGCGAGGGACGGGCCTGTCCACGGCTTGCCTGCGGCAAGCTCGTGACGCGGCGCGAGCGAGACCGGGATGTGCACCACACCCTTGCTGGTTTGGCGCGAATATTCGCCCTCCATGCTGTCTGCTGCCACCGAGTGCAGTGTGAGCACGCCGTCGTAGTAGTTCATGCGCAGTGTCAGCGTGCCGTTGCTCCACTCGGCGCTGCTGAAGGGCTGGCGGTCGGTGGCGTTGATCAGCGTGGCTTGAAGTGTGCCACTGGCTTGTTTCGTCACCTCGATCTGGAAGGTGACGATTCCGGCGCGGCTCTGGATGGTGCCCTGCCACAGCCCGATGGGAGGCGGCGTGGTTTGCGCGATCAATGAAACGGCGCAGACGAGGAATGCAAAAATGACGATGCGCAAAAGAGAAGATCGCAAGCCGGACTCCTGAGGAGTGGATTCGCGAGGCACGGGTCAGGATACAGGAACTCGGCGGGGCAGACGCGCCAGACGAGGCGAATCGCTAACGTTATTGGGTGAAATGCGCAGCTCTCCACTCAAGCGCGCGTTGAAGGTCATGGAAGCATCTCGGGCACACCCAGGCATAGTTCTCGCCATGCACGTAATCGGGACCGGTGGCGTATCCCTCGTGCAGAATCTCGGGTCCGTCAAACTCCGCAAATTTCGCCCAACACGCCACGCAATGATCATGGTCCCAAGACTCACTCCAACGGGTGTAGCGCCTGAAGTGCAAGGTCAGACCTTGCAGACGGCGTGCATTCTCGATTCGCCATTGATTGGGATCTTCACTTTGCGGGCGGAGGTTTCCACCGCGTGAACGCGGCGAGCGGCTGCTTATACGACCTGATGACTGGAGCGAAACTTCTGTTCCAGCGATTCCATCTGGTCCTTCAGGCGCAGTTTCAGCTTCTTCAGGCGCACTTCCTCTAGTTTTTCGTCTTCGGATAAATACTTCTTGCTGATGAGGGAATCGAGGCGCTGGGAGTACTGCAAGTGCTCATCCGCCAGGCGGCGGAATTCGTCGTTACTGGCGAGAAGCTGATCGCGTACCTGAGTTGCCATCCACGGTACCTCCTGTGAATCTACGATGAAAAACCTAGCACACCGCCTACTCTGCTTCAAGCGCATTTGTCACGAAATCTGGGCGGGAAACCTTAGGAGCAGCGCGTCTTCAGGAGGATCGCGATAGTAGCCGACCCGCCGTCCGACCTGCGCAAAGCCCAGCGCTTCATATAGTTGTCGCGCGGCGGAGTTGGATTCCCGCACCTCCAGCAGGACCGCCGCGCCGCCCGCCCGCGCGGCCTGTAAAAGCTCCTGGACCAGCGCCCGGCCGATGCCGCGGCGGCGATGCTCAACCGCGACCACAACGTTTTCGATCTCCCATTCGCCCGGGCTGCAGCGCGCGATGGCGAATCCGAAGACCTGCCCGGAATCCGATTCCGCAAGCAGCGCGAGGCGTTGCGGCGCGTCGGGGGAGAAGAGCGCTGCATAGTCGCGCTCGCCCCAGTGGGCCGCGGTTACGGCCTGCTGCTCGAGGGCGCGCATTAGCGGAAGGTCGGCGGCGCTGGCGGCGCGGATGAGCATGGGAATTCAACGCTGCCACGGCGCAGCCATTACGCGGTGGTGTCAAATGCGCAGACGGAGGCTGAGGAAAGTCGCGAGCGCCTGAGGAGCATTCGCCAGCGGAGCCTGCGTCCCTTGTGGATCGTCGTCGTGCGGAAGCGACAATCTCCTGAGGCGAGGGCGCTGGCGAATAGCTCCTGGGCGCGAGCGCTGGTATTTCTACCGACGAATTGGCTTACCGTCTGAGCCCGCTGCTCCGCGCCGAAGCCATACGCTTGCGGCGCGCCACGATCACGCCCAACAGGACCACGGCTAAGGCTCCTGAGGCCAGTCGAATCAGTGTCACTGTATCCATCGGTTGTCCCCCCTGGTGAATTGTCCCCGCGAACCGTCAACACGCCTCTCCGTGGGGTGGAGGCGCGAGCCAGACGCGGGGGAAGAGGGACAGTCGTTCATCCCTCGTGGCTAAAGCTAACCCGCATAGTCATAGCACGCAATGCAAAGGCGTTCAACTACTGAACTAAGGTAACAGGCGCTTTAGAAATTCTGGAGGGTAAGTAATCAGTTGATGTAGTAACTTCCCGGACGAAGCTCGGCCATGACTAGGTTGCGGCACGCAGGTTGAGCCGCGGATAGTAGACCTTCTATATAACCATAGTAATTGATGGTAACCACTGGGTTCTAACCTATTACGATTGGCGCATTTTTGGCGGTGCTTTAGCAGGACTTAATGGTTAGATATCCAGCGTATATCGCGAGCTGGCCAGCCGGTACATTCTTCGCCATACTAGCCGGTTCACCATCACGACGACCAGCGCCATCATCACGGTGGAAGCCAGCAGCAAGGGAAAGTTACCCGAGTCCGTGGCTCGCGAGATGGTCGCTCCCAGTCCCAGAGTAGTGTAGGTGTGATCTTTCAGGCGAAAATATTCCGCCACGATGCTGGCATTCCACGCCCCGCCGGAGGCGGTTACGAGCCCGGTAACGAGATAGGGAAAGATTCCGGGAAGGATCAGCCTGCGCCAGCGCTGGCCGCTGTTGAACTTGAATAGCGCCGCGGCTTCTTTGAGATCGGTAGGAATCGCCATGGCTCCGGCGATCACGTTGAACAAGATGTACCACTGGGTGCCCAGCAGCAGCAGAACTACCGAGCCCAGGCCCAACCCGCCGCCGATCCGGATCAGCAGCAGAAGCACGACGGGAAACAGCGCAGTCGCCGGGACCGACGCCGCAATCTGCGCCAGGGGCTGCGCGATGCGCGCCAGGCGAGGGCTGAAACCAATCGCCACCCCCACCGGTATCGTCCACAAGGAGCCGAGCAGCAGCGCAATGAGCACTCGTCCGAAGGTCGCCATCGCTCCCTCGGCAATCTGCCGGTATTCGCTCCTGCCCAGCTCAGTCATCATGCCAATGGCGCGGACGGAGGCGTAAATCACAGCCAGCATGGCCAGCGCCGCGATAATGCGGCCCAGCCACACCTTCCAGGGTTGCGGAGGGCTGGCTTCACCGCTGATGTGCTGGCTGGCGAAGTGCAGCGACAGCCGCTCGCGCACGGGATGCAAGACGCGCTTGCGAAACCTGACCAGCAGGCGCGAGCTCTGCATCAGGTCGAGAAACCACGATCGCGGCGCATCGCTGCTCTCCACCTGCTCGACCTTGAACTTCTCCGACCACGCAATTACCGGCCGCCACACGATCTGATCGATCAGCACGATCACCGCAATCATGGTGGCGATTCCCCAAACGATGGCTTGGGTGTCGCCGGCGCCGGCGGCGGTCTGAAGGTAGGAGCCCAGGCCGGGCAGGCGAAAGTCGTTCGAGCCCAGCACAAACATCTCGCACGCCATCAGGAAGAACCATCCGCCGGCGACCGACATCATGGAATTCCATACCAGCCCGATCGCGGAGTAGGGCAGCTCCAGTTGCACGAACCGCTGATACCAGCTGAAACCCGCAATTTTGGCGGCTTCGCGCATGTCGCGGGGAATGCTCTTCAGCGACGAGTAGAAACTGAACGCCATGTTCCATACCTGGCCGGTAAAGATGAGCAGGATGGCGCCCAGCTCGACACCCAGTTGACGGTGCGGAAATAACGCCACCATGGCCAGCATCACTCCCGGCAGAAAGCTGAGCACGGGAATCGACTGAAAGATATCGAGCAGCGGGACCATGATGCGCTCGGCCCGGGCGTTGTATGCCGCGATGTAGCCGTAGACCAGCGTGAACGCCAGCGAGAGCACATACGCAATGGCGATACGCAGCAGAGAGTACGCCGCATAGAGCGGCAAGTGCGACGCGTCGCGCGAGATCTCGACGTGAGGGTTGAAGGGGCCGAACCAGCTTCGGGCCAGGACCAGTATCCCGTAGAAGAACGCCAGCCCGCCGGCAAACAGGAAGAGGTCGGTCAGCACCGACCAGGTCTGCGCCGGAAGCAGCGACCACGGGCCTTTTCCGAAGATCCTGATGGGTTGCCGGGCTGGCGACGCCATTACGCCTCTTCCTTCACCGGCAAGACATCGGAATCCTCGCGATGGAAGAGCCGCCCGCTCTCCGAGTCGTAGTCGAAGATTTCGGCATAGCGGCCCCAGTTCAGCACGGTCTCGAACTGCCGCTCCATCTCACCGGCGCTGAAGTGCTCGTCGAGGATGTCGCGGAAGAACTCTTCACCGATGGCATGATCGCGCTTGGCGTGCAGCGTGTTCTCGATGAGACGCAGGATGGCGACATGCTTCAGGGCGGCTTCGCGGAAGATTGCCTTCTGGCTTTGTATGTCGGCCTCGGCAAAGGTGCGCCCGTCGGGAGTGATTTCGACATCGCCCTCGCGCAGCACGGCGAACCCCAGCAGCTCGGCCGCCTCAACGATCGGCAGCAGATCGTCGGCGTCCATGGAAAGCTGTTCGGCCAACTTATAGAGGTCGTCTCGCCCGCTGCGATCGACCAGCAACTCGAGGAAGCCGGCAATACCGCCGGGACGCGCATGAGGCAGCATCTGGAATTTTGTGCGCTCGCGCGGCTGGCCGTCGCCGGACATCGCCACACTCTTGCCGGGCGCCTCGGCTACCTCCATCGGCCGCGTTAGGATCTTGTAGATGTAGTCCACATAGGCCAGAAATCGCGGCGCTTTGCGATCGCGGTAGTGGGGGATGTCGATCCTGAAGTCGGCGCGGACCCTCGCTGGATTGCGCCCCAGCACGATCACGCGGTCGGCGAGCAGCACCGCCTCCTCGATGTTGTGGGTGACGATGAAGATCGCCTTGGTCGGCATCTTCTTGCTGAGCCAGAGCTCGAGCAGCTCGGAGCGCAGGTTTTCTGCCGTCAGGACGTCCAGCGCGGAGAACGGTTCGTCCATGAAGAGCACCTCGGGCTCGACCACGAGCGCCCGCGCGAAGCCCACGCGCTGCTTCATTCCGCCGGAAAGTTCCTTCGGGTATGCCGTCTCGAAGCCGTCGAGACCCACGGTGTCGATCATCCGCAGAGCGCGCTTGTGGCGCTCGACCGCGCCCACGCTCCGCGCCACCAGCGGCGCTTCCACGTTGTCCAGCACAGTCAGCCAGGGAAAGAGCGCGAAACTCTGGAAGACAATCGAGACATTCGGGATCTGGCCATCCATTGTCTGGCCGTGCCACAGCACATGGCCGGCGGACGGCTTCGAGAGCCCCGTCAGGATGCGCAGCAACGTCGACTTGCCCGAGCCTGAAGGGCCCAGCAGCGCGACGATCTGCGCCGGAAGCACCTCAAGGTCGGTGGGCGCGATCACCTCGATGCGGTTCCCATCGGGCTGGGTGTAATACTTCTCGACGCCGCGCGCCTGAATGATCACGTCCGGCAATGTAGTCTCCTGGATTGCACTCTTCAGTCTAGGGGCAATTTCGCCAGAGGCAAAACGAGAGTGGCCCGCCACTTTATGTTCGCGCCTGCGCGCTGCCAAAGCCTGCATTCGAATAAGAAATTGTGGTAAATATCGCAGCCAAGTAGAATCTTTTACCTCGTCGATTTCGACAGAGCCCGGCCTCACCGAGTCTGCATGCTTCAGCAGCAACGTTCAGCGCCCGCCCGCATACTCGCGCTCGCCTCGCTGGGCAGCGCGCTCGAGTACTACGACTTCGTGATTTTCGTCTTCCTGACTCCGGTCATTGGGCAGCTGTTCTTCTCGCCAGGCATTCCGGCGTGGGTGCGCGAAACGCAGACCTTCGGCCTCTTCGCTGCCGGGTACCTGGTGCGTCCGCTGGGCGGGATTGTGATGGCCCACTTCGGCGACACGCGCGGCCGCAAGCGCATGTTTACGCTCAGCGTCCTGCTGATGGCGATTCCGACCTTCGCCATTGCCCTGCTGCCCACCTACAGCGCGATCGGAATTGCCGCCCCGCTGCTGTTGCTGGTGATGCGAATGTTGCAGGGCACGGCGCTGGGCGGCGAAGCGCCGGGCGGCTGGGTCTTCAGCGCCGAGCACGCGAATCCTAAACATGTGGGAGTGGCGGTCGGCCTGCTCACCAGCGGGCTGAGCCTCGGCATCCTGCTGGGATCGATTGTGGCCTCCGCCCTGAACCTGGCGTTTGCGCCCGCGCAGATCGCCGATGGCATGTGGCGCCTGCCCTTTCTGATCGGCGGCGTCTTCGGATTGACCGCGATGTATCTGCGGCGCTGGCTGGAAGAGACGCCGGTCTTTGAGACGATGCGCAGCGAGGCGGCGCTCTGTCGCGAGCTGCCGGTGCGCGCCGTGCTGCGAGAACATCGCGCGGCGGTGGCGCTCTCGCTGCTGAGCACGTCGGCCCTGATGGCGACGATTGTCGTCGTAATCTTGATGACGCCGGCGTTGCTGCATCAGTGGTTCGGGCTGCCCTCCCGGGTTGCGCAGCTGGCGAACCTGGCGGGATCGGCGGGCCTGGTGACCTCGTGCGTTGTCGCCGGGGCGGCGGTCGATCGCTTCGGCCTGCGCAAGGTGGCATTTGTGGTGTACGGACTGCTCATAGCGGCGACCTACGCACTGTATCTTGGCGCGGGCCTGCCGCCCGCAGCCGTGGCTGCGCTGTATCTCATGGCAGGCCTCGGCGCCGGCTCCGCCGTTCTGACACCGATCCTGATGGTGCAGGCCTTTCCGCCGGCGGTCCGCTTTACCGGCGTCTCGTTCTCCTACAATGTGGGATGCGCGGTGATCGGCGGCATCACGCCGCTGGTGGTCTCGTGGCTCGCCCACCTCGACCGCTTCGTCCCGGCGCACTATGTCGCCGTAGCCGGTGTGATTGGCCTGGCGGTCCCGCTGCTGCTCTCGCGGCAGGAACTCAGGCGTGCAAGCCTGGCCGGCGAAGCTGCCGCGTAAAAGCGCGCCTGGGTTGCAATAGCGTTTGCGGGCAAGCGTCGCGCCCGGAGCGTGCCTCACGAGCCTCACGCCATGTCCGCTATCGAACAGCGTTCACTCAATCTCGAACATCGAGGGGCGGCAACGTGGCAGCCCCACGCCTTCAGGCCTTTGAGAAATCATGCAATTAGCGCGGACCCAGTAGGGCTACTGACGTGCAGCTTTCCGGCTGAGTTCCAGGGGAGCGGCCTGTGAGTACACTTCGCGACGACCTTCGTTACGCCCTGCGCCAAATGTCCAAGTCGCCGGGATTTTCGGCGATGGCCATTCTCACGCTCGCACTGGCGATTGGCGCCAACACCGCTGTGTTCAGTGTGGTCGACGCCGTAATGCTGCGGCCGCTGCCCTATACCCATCCGGAACAGTTGATTGAGGCGCAGTCGTTCAGCGCGCATGATTCTCGAGGCCGTGCGATCAGCTATCCCGACTTCTTCGACTGGCGCGCGCAAAGCCAGACGCTGGACCATCTGGTCTCGTATCACGACGCGCAGTACACGCTGATCGGCACCGCCGAGCCCTTGCACGTGGACGCAGAAATTACCTCGTGGGACCTGCTGCCGGCGTTGGGAATTCGTCCGCAGCTGGGCCGCGGTTTTGCGCGCGACGAGGAAAAGCGCGGCGCGAATGTCATCCTCATCAGCCACGCCCTGTGGCAGTCGCAGTTTGGCGGCGATCCTGGCGTCGTCGGACGCAGCGTGAACCTGAGCGGCGATCGCTTCATCGTCATTGGGGTGATGCCGGCGAGCTTCCGCTTCCCGGTCGATAAGCCTGAGACGAGCATCTGGACCACGCTGTCAGTGGACGACGACCCCAAGGACCCGCATCCCCAAGTTGCCAGCCGTGGCTCGCACTTCCTGAATGCATTTGGACGGCTGAAACCGGGAGTCACGGTGCAGCAGGCCAGCCAGGAGCTGAACGCCATAGCGGTGAACCTGGCGAAGCAATATCCGGACACCAACACGAAGCACAATGCTGCGCGCGCGGTAAGCGAGCTGTCGGCGCTGCTGGGCGACACCCGCCCGGCGCTGCTGATCGTGCTGGGCGCAGTCGCGCTGGTGCTGCTGATCGCATGCAGCAATATCGCCAACCTGCTGCTGGCGCGCATGCGTGAGCGGCAGCGCGAGCTGGCCATGCGCTCAGCGCTGGGCGCCGGCAGGGTGCGGATTGTCCGCCAGCTCCTGGTGGAAAGTGTGCTGCTCGGGATTCTTGGCGGGCTGGCAGGCTGCGGGCTCGCGTACCTCTGCACCCCGGCCCTGCTTTCGCTCATCGGCGACAGCGTTCCTCGTGCCGCCGACGCCGCGGTCGACCTGCGCGTCCTGACCTTCGCGGTGACGATCGCCTTTCTGGCGGGCATCGCCTTCGGCATCGTGCCCGCGCTCACCGCTTCGCGGACAGATTTGCTGTCGACTCTGAAAGAGGTTTCGCGCACCGAGGCGGGCGGCCGCGACCGGCTGCGCTCGTCCCTCATTGTGGGACAGGTGGCGCTGGGCCTGGTGCTCACCGCCGGCGCCGGATTGCTCATTACCAGCTTCCTCAACCTGCGCCACACCCGGCTGGGGTTCAATCCCGAACATCTGCTCACGCTGACCTTCGACACGCCCGACACAAAATACAAAGACAAGCGCGAGCAGTTCTACCGCGAATACTTCGAGCGCGTGCGGGCGCTGCCCGGGGTGCAACAAGTTGGCGGCATCGATCTGCTGCCCATGACCGACGATATCGCAACCATCAGCTTCGAGAACCTCGAACATCCCGTGCCCAAGGGGCAGGAGCCTTCCGCATTCCTCACGCCGGTCACGCCGCAATATTTTCGCACCATGCAGATTCCCCTGCTGCAGGGGCGCGACTTTAACGAGCGCGACAACATGAGCTCGCCGTTGGTGATGATCGTGAACCGCGCCTTCGTGGACACCTATTTTCCAGGCCAGAATGTCCTGGGCAAGAAGCTGGCGCCGGGAGCGACGACCAATCCCGATGGCAGCCGGCCGATACGCGAAATCGTGGGGGTGGTCGGCAATAACCGGCTGCGTCCCACCGAGACCGAAGAGCGCCCCATGATGTTCCTGGCTGCCGACCAGTTGCCGAACTGGTGCTGCCTGTTCACGGTGGTGCGCTCCTCGGTCGATCCGGTCAGCCTGGAATCGAGCATTCGGCAGATCGTCGCGTCCATGGACAAGGACATCCCGGTGGTCGAGGTCCACACCATGGACGATCTGATCTTCCGGCAGATGGCCCAGCCGCGTTTCGCCATGGTGTTGCTGGGCAGCTTCGCCGGCCTTGCCCTGGTGCTGACCGTTGTCGGTCTGTACGGCGTGATGACCTATGCGGTGGCGCGGCGAACACGCGAGATTGGCGTGCGCATGGCACTGGGCGCTCAGCGTGTGGCCGTGCTGAGCATGATCTTGCGGGAAGCGGCATGGCTGCTCGCCATCGGAGTAGCCATCGGAGTGCTGGTCAGCTTGCTTTCAAGTTCGCTGCTCGGAAGTATGTTGTACGGCACCGGGGCGCGCAATCCGCTGGTGCTGGGGCTGGTGTGCCTGACGGTGGCCATCGCCGGTCTGCTGGCGGCATATCTGCCCGCTCTGCGCGCGTCGTCCATCGAGCCGATGGAGGCGTTGAGGATGGAGTAAAGCTCTCCCGGCTCGCCGGACCTGAGGGCTCGCTGCGACTCAGACTGCTTCCCCTTGATTACAGCGATCAGTGTTCGTTCATAAGACTGCAACCACGCTACGTCGCCGGATTCAATACCATCGCGAAGATGAATCCTTTTGCATTCGGATCGGAATTCGCGTTGGTCACCTGCGCGGTAACAGGACTGGTGCCGGCGCTATCTTCCACCAGAGGATTGGTGCTCGCCGGAAATTCCGTGGTAAAACCGGTGCCCGCGGTCAACGGATTGTTCCCCGGAAACGTGCCATTGCTGTCCGCTGCAAAGCCAACGGCGTAGACCAACGCGCCCGTCCCGAAGCTGATCGGCGGCGTCTGCGGATTGTTGCCGAGATAATTGAGCCGGCTGGTTTGCGGACTGGAAAGGGGTGCAGCCTCGCTCACACCTGCATACGCCGAGACACAAAGGTTCCACGGCACGGTCGAGGCCTGCAGCAGCGATGCCTTCACCTGGAACTGGCTGTTCCCGGCCGGATTCACCGCCGAAAATATCTGCACCATCATGTTGTGCAGGCTGTCGATGGCGTACCACGCGAATGGGCCGCCGCCGCTGACTCCCGAGAAGTGGATCTGGGCCCCGAGCGAGGTTTCGCTAAGCTCCGGCATGCTGGGAACGGAGATCGCCGAACTCCACTGCACGGCTACGACGATGAATTCACCACCCTGAAGCGTAAGCGGGTCGGCAGTGACAGTGTTCGCGCCGGCTGCCGCGGACTGCACCACCGTCTGCACGTGCGTCAATGTCGCCGGCGTCAACGTGACGTCCTGGTAGCAGCCCAGGAAAGCCAGCAGCGCCACTATGGGCAGCAGCAATAGCGGTGTGAGAATCAGGAAAAGATCAAACATTGATTGGCCTCATTCGTAGCGCCTTTATTTTGTCCCTGCCTTCGCCGCAGCGTGTTCGTGCTCGCCTTCGGCGTAGCCCAATTGAATACCGGAGATAATCCCCGACGCGTCGATGGAGACGGTCGTTGGCCAGACGTTTATGCCGTAGGCCGTGGCAATTTGCCGTCCAGGATCGGCAACCAGGATCGCCGAGAGCTTCGCCTGCGACAGCGAGCGATGGGCATGCTCCGGCGACTCACCGTCATTAATTGCCAGCACGAGCGGGGACAGGGCGCCATTGTTGGCCTGCGTCGCTCTCGCGAGCGCTTGCATAGCGGGCGCAGAGCCGCTGCGCCAGAACACCAGCACAACGCGACGGCCCTTGAGTTTCGCCAGCGGCAGCGCGTGCCCGGGCGTGTACTCGAAGAGGAAGTTGGGCGCGGGCTGGCTTAGCGTAGCGTTCAGGCGCATCAGCTTCGGCGGGCCGGTGAAGGTGGGCACCAGCGTCTTCGTCAAGGCCGCCGAGAGTGCTTCGTGCTCAAGTGTGCCCTCGTGCCGCCATACCACCTTGCCCGCCGGGTCGACGATGATGGTCAGCGGGCGCGCTGCCTTGCCCAGCCCGAAGGCGCGCTCCCAGGCGGCATCGTTCTCGGCATAGATCGTTCCAGGCGTGTAATGCAGAC